>WNGP01005123.1_pt1 | contig 10929 bp, 6 predicted proteins | sample 5407671 | NCBI WGS metagenome assembly WNGP01 (sample SAMN13153381, study PRJNA577476) | soil metagenome | isolation source: 40 cm soil or saprolite under Garry oak tree replicate 2 | place: USA:California | collected 2016-06-15
TTGTGCCCGTGGGGCCCGCGGCTGCCTAGGTGGGCTCAACCGCTGGCCGGGATCAGACGCCGAGTGTGCAATTTTCGGCCGCCGTTTGTGTGCAATTTTCACCCGTCGCTAACAAGATCGCGCTGGCTACCAGAATTTGTCGTGCTGCGGGCCAGGCGGTGCTTCCCAGTCCGCAAGGAGCATCTCCCATCCATCATCGTCGCACACTGCTCGTGGCGCCCCCCGTGGGGTACGGAAAACCCGTACAAAGACGCTCGCAGCGACTTCTTCCCCGCCACCCGCCTTGAGGCCCGCCCCAGAACGTGCCGCTCGGCCCTGGACTGAGACAGAACGATTCTGTGGCAGCGAGGTGCGGGAACACGACAGCGGTTCGCGCGCCGAGGGGGGCGAAGGAGCACCGCCGATGAGCAACCGTCGTGCCGAAACGACCAGCTTGCGGCGCGAGCCGAACAAGCGACTTGCCAGAGTCGCTCTCCAGTGGAGTGGGATGGCACGTAACGCGGCGAGGGTCTATGAGAACGACTGACGCTTCGAGATGAACGTCGTGTTTGGCCGGTTCTAGCATTCTATGACCCGGCCTGTCTCAAGAACCCGCTTGCAAGGCTCTCCAGCACCGCAGAGCGATCGACTAAGCCGCGAAATGTCTTGTCCGACTCGACCACACCGACAAAGCGGTCTCGCTGGCCCAAAACTGCGTCAGCAAGAGCACTGACGCTCTTGTTCTGCAAGAGGACCACGTACGAGCCACTCAGGTCGTTCCCCAGTAGCCGTTCAATTCGGGATCCATCGAGCCACTTAGCGTGCTCGTACTTCCCGTCGGGCAGGCTGATCCACTCTGTCGCATCTGGAGGAGGATTCACCGGCGCAGGCTGCGCTAACCTGATGTTGGTGAGGAATTGTTGCATCAATTGGCTCGTCTGCCATTCGGTAAGGTGACCAGTTGCCGGATCGAACTGAAGGGTACCGAGGCTCACGTATGCCGCAGCGCTCGCCGATTCCAGCCACATATACGTCCGTGCCAAGGCCCAACGCACTCGATTAGGAGAAGCGGTGCCCATGAAGCGTTTGCGAACACCGCCGGTGGTCTCGACAAAGACCAGACACAGCTGCAGATCGATCAGCGTGATCAGCAGAGCCAAGAGGTATAGCCGCGAGGTCAGCCATCGTGGTGATGACTCCGAACCCAGATCGATCACGATGTAGTCGTGTTGTCCGCGATATTGCAGCTGGCTCAGGAGAACGGAAATGCTGGAGGCCCCACTCTGGGGCACGAGGCCTGCATCAAGCTGGCGGATCTCGGCATCCAAGGAGTGCGGCTTCAGTTCGGAGATCTCCGAGAGGTCGAGCGAAACTCCACCGAAAGAGATCCTTTGAACGCGCCGGCCCAAGATGCCGACCAAGTTGATCAACGGCCGTCGGAAGACCGCGAGAGCTGCTATCGTAATCAGTGGCCACGTCACTGCCCGCAGCAAAGAGGCCAGGTCGATCGGCTGAATGTTCACGCGTTTACCAGGAGCGGAGCCGCGAAACAGCGGGCCATGGTTTGTGCCACCCCCCAAGAAGACCGTACACTACCGTCGGACGCGGATCGGGTGTGCCGATATTGCACGCCTGCGTCTTAGAGGTCCTGAGCGGCCATTCATTACGTCGGTTCAGTTACGAAGTAGCCCACCCCTCGGTCTCCAGGGCCCGGAGTCAGCTGGCGCATGCCAGCCGGCCCGCCGGGCCGAGTCCTGCGGGCCGACGTGCGCCAACTTGTGCGCCAGGAGTCGCCGGCCCCGAACCGCGCTGGGCACATACTGCCCGGCCGCGAGCACCACGTCCCTCCCGCCCGTACACGCCAGCGCATTTACCGCTCCCGCGCCGAGCTGGCAGCGCGAGCGTCAGTATGGACCCGGATTTGGCCGAAGTCGTGGCCGAGCGATCCTCCATGTGGCGCCCGGCTGACCGCATCGAGTGGCCGCCCCGGCGACCGCAGGACCTCGTCGCCGATCTGCGGCGCCGGCCCGGTAAGCCTCTCACTTGACGCGGTCTGGGCTGCCGGTGGATGCACTGGGGCGCGCTGCATCACTCGTTGTTCCGCCCTTCTTTCGGAAACAGCACGTATCCTCCCCCTCGTGGGCCCGGCGGGTCGTCCACTGGCTCGAACTGGTAACTCCAGAACACGACCACGTCCCGTTCTCGCAGTGCGCCACGGAGGGCTGGAAACCGAACTTCCAGATCGACCTCACCCGTCAGGGTGTCGTTGGCTTCTATGGTTACCGTTGACAGTCCGGGGTCATCTATTACCGCCTTCGTCCCAAGCACCGTCCCCATCGCGTCCGTCTTGACGGCAACCAGCAGGAGGCTCTATCGGCCACCCCAGGGCAACCGGCTCAGATAGGTCGTAACGGCGCGACCCATGTTATTGGTCAGCGTAAACCGAAGGGAATAGGCCGGGGCCTGCTGACCTTGTACGTCGAAGTCGATGGATCCCTCAACCGTGCTCACTTGAACGAGTCGCGGTACTTCTCCATCTGCTTGATCCGGTCTTCGATGATGCCCTTGCAAACGACCCCGACTTTCGCCACCTGCGGCCGCAAGCAGCCGAGCTCCGCATTCGAAGCCTTGATTTCGGTTGCCTTCTGCTCCGCCCCAGCCGCTGTGTTGACCTGGCTGCCGTTGGCCTTGCCCTTGCAAATGACCTTGTCTGACGCCAGAGCATCGCTCGCGTGGCTCAGCTCGTGGGTGCGCATGCAATCGGACAGGCAGCGAGTCTGATCCGCAGTTCCGGTGCCTCCCAGTTGAACCCGGATGCCGCCGGCGCCGTTGCAGACGTTGGTGTTCAGGGTGGCTATCGCAGGGCCGTTGATCGACCAGCGCTGTAGAAGCCCCGGGAGTTCCGGCGCTTCGTCGAGCAAGGGCAGATCCTGGTCAGTTGCCTGAGCCGTTCCCTCCTCGATTTCGTCACGCTTCTGGTTCTGCGTCTCGTTCTCGCCTGACTGACGTTGCACCATGGGTGTGGTGTGAGAGCCCTGCTGCGGCAGCCGTGGCGGGTGAAGCTCCTCCGGGCTGAAGCCCCCCCTCGCGGGTTCCCCACTTGCCACCCGCGCGGCCACGGCATCGGCTTCTCGCTCATGCGGGTCGTCCTCCGGACCGACCTCCAGCGAGCCCGGTGCCCCGGTACTCCGGCCCGACTCCGCCTGCTGGATCGTGTGGGTCAGCTCGTGCGCCAGGAGAGTGCGCCCCTCTACCGTCTCGGGCGACGGCTGCCCGGCGCCGATGACGATGTGGTGTCCGAGGGTATAGGCCCTCGCGTGGACCAGTCGCGCGGACTCGGCCGCCAGGGCGTCCGCGTGGACTCGCACCCGGCTGAAGTCATAGCCGAAGCGCGCCTCCATGAACGCCGAGGTGGACCGGTCCAGCGGCTGCCCCGGTGACCTCAGCACGTCGTGTACGATCCCCGGGCCTCGTACCGGCCCGCCCCTGCGGGCTGCCTTGCGCTGGAGCGGGTTCTTCTTCTCGCACTCGTGACCGGATGCCCCGCAGTCGCACTGTCGCCGCAGCACGCCCACTGACGTGGCGGATACAGGCACCGGGGACTGGACCCGTGCGATGGTCGTGCTCATCGGGTGGAGGAATGTCCTAGCCTAGATGAAGCCGGATGCGCGGACGCGTTCTCTCATGTCACTCTCCCACTCAGCCTTCTGCCGCGTCGGCGACCGGATAGGAAGATGTGCCGGGATGCGACTGAGATCACGACCGGAACGGGCAATTCCAGTGGCAGGTGAGTCCCCTTTCCCATTCTCCATATTTGCTTCCAAAAGCTGCCGTACGCCTTGATCCCCGATCGTGCTCTGCAGGCAAAGAGCGGGGTTCGCCTCACGAATTCGCCCAAAGTGTGCCCGATCGAGTGTCTCGATCTTGGCAGACGCAGGCTGCGCAGTTGACTTCGAATTCTGCGCGAAAGTACGCATGTCTAATCTCCCGATCGTTCGATTACCAAATCGCTTTCGCCGGCTCCCCATTAGCGCATCTCAGAAACATCCGGCCCATCGCTCACCACTACGTGTTAGACCGATAAGCGCGAGGCGCATTAGCCTATGACGAACACTGTCAGCTTGCCTTTGACTGGAGCACCGGTCCCCAGTTGGGCGGTAACGATGACATCCCCGCTGAGAGGCACCCCACCGACCGTGGCGGTGAAGGCTTGGGAGGTTTGGCCGCCAGGAATGGTGACCGTGCTCGGAACGGCGATTCCGGAGGCGGCGGGAGCACTCAGGGTCACTTTAGCACCGCCAACTGGAGCCGGACCGCTTAATGTGAGCGTGCCGGTCGGCTTGTCGCCCGGTGACACGACGGGCGGTGAGAAGGCCAACGACACCAAGACCGAAGCTGGCGGGACGAGCCAGAACCACATCTCGAAGTCCCCGCCGCGTTTTCCATTTCCTGAGGGGAACTTGATGTCGGTCGTGGTTGCACCGGCGGCGCGCGTTCCGAACGCATCGCCGTCGAGATAGATGCCCGGGTTGCTGTTGTCCCAAATGAAATTCCCCTTCAACGTGAGACGGGCGAGCACGCGCGTGATGCCAAACGGGGACAGTTTCTTGAAGAGTGTCTGCGCTTCGAACCACTTCTTGACACTCAGCGCCGGGACCCAAAAGATCTTGTTCGTATCAACACCAACGCTAGCCTGCAAGACAAGAGGCTGGAACCCCAATTGCGGCATACCCCACAACTCCACATCACTGGCAGACGTCGGGTATGGAAGCTCCAGCGTGACGAAACACGTTGGACGGCTGACGGTGGGGGGAAAGACGTTGCTGTCGCAAGCGATGTTAATGCCCTCGACGAGAAAATTTATCAGGACATCTCCGTCATTGCGCACCTTGCCTCCCCCTGCACGGAATTGTACGCCCTCGATATGAACGCCCGAGTCGCCGCCGGGCCCAGCCTGACATAGTTGGTCGATGGCCTCCTGGACGTTCTGGGCGTTCGGCAGCGCGCACGTCGTGTTGTCAAAACAGACGTCCTTCGCGCAGATGCCGGTAAGAGGTGGGAAAAGAGTTCGGCAGTCGTGGAGGAACGTCCACGTATTGTTATTGAATTGCAGTAGCGCAAGACTGCAATAATGCCGCCTGATGCCTGTGGCAAGCTGAGGAATCGGATTCAAGGAAGAGTCCAAAGGCCACTCGACCCGCGGCTGGCTGACAGTCGTCGCCGTGCGGGCGGGAATGAGCCAGTAGTCGCCGGTGTTGTAGTGGCCGCCCGTCACGAAAAAGACCTGGACGCCGTTCTCAAGATCGATCCACGTGTTTTCCGTGAGTGGAACGGCGCCGGTCGTGAGGATGGCGGAAGCCGTGGATATCTCGTCCCAACGGCGAACCTTGGGGTTTAAGGGAAAATCGGAGAAGTTGACTGCGGTATTAATTGTGAGTGTAGGCCCCAGTCCCGTGATCTCGGCGTTCGCTAACTGCACCAGCGTACCGGGGAGCCCCCAGAGCTCGCGAGTGTCGTCGGTAAGCTCAACCCACTGGCCCCCGGCGAACCCGAGCACGGGATCTCTGCCGAGCGTGCTGACGAGCAGGGTCTTGTTCGGGTTCGTGGGATCGGTTCCGGTCCACGCGGCGACCACCGAAGCGTTCTCCCGCGACCACTTGAACGTCGAAGCTCCGGTAGCGCTCGGCGTGTGGATCTCGACACGGTATAGATGATTCTCAAGGCTCCGATATCCGGCCTGCGCAGGAACGGCGCACGGATTCGTGTTGCCCAGATCAGGCTGCGCCCGCGCCTCCAGCTGTCCCGTGCTCGGGGGGATAAGTTGATTCCAATCGACCGGGCAGGTCTGGGCACTCCCTACGTCACCGAGGCGCAGCAACTTTACCTGCCAGACGGTTTTCGTGCGTGTGCAAGTGTCAGGTCCGCCCAGCGCGATCTCGCGGATCGAGGGATCTTCCAGCCCGGTGATGTCGCGCTGCCATACCTCGAGATACGCACCGAAGACACCAGGCTGCGGTGGGAGGGAGAAGCCGGATCCTCCGCCGAGGGTGGTGAGCAAAGGCTCGAAGAAGAGCCCGTCGCTGGTGGTGAAATCGACGCCGGGCAGATCGGGCTGCGATGGAGTGGAGCCCGTCGGAGACGGTAGGGCGATCAAGACGCCCTGATCGTTTTCGCACAAGATGCCATCAACGTAGGCACGGCCCTTGCTGATGAGAAGATTCCCGTTCTGCACGGTGACGCCGAAGCCTGGATCTCCCTGGGGAACGCCACAACCGCCGATGACGTCGAACTCCGTCACCTGGTCGAGATACGACCCGATATCGAGCTGCTCATTCCAGTCAGCGTCCATCTGCACACGGCCCTGCTGCATGCGGACGCCGCTATAGTGCTTGGACTGTCGGAACGTGGAACGCGAGGTGTCGCCGGCCATGAGGTCTCCTTAAGTCGCGTCGAAAATGCCGGCCTGCAGTCCGAAGCGCAGGTACTCCAGCAGCGCCACGCGCAGGTTGGTGTCGCGCTGCGGCTGCTTGAGGAAGTAAAAGGCGCCCATCTCTGCGCCGTTGTCGGCGCCGGAACGAATCTCGATCGCGCAACTGGCGCTCAACTGCCCGTAGGCCGGGTCGCCATAGGACATCGAGGTGAATGAAGGCGTGAGACGGCCACGAATAGTTGCTTCCACGGCGGGATCCGTCACTCCGCTGAGGGCTAGATCCGGCTGGCAATGGTAGCGGCGCGGCGCCTTCGAAAGGTCGGTGGGTAGCGTACAGAACCGGACGCATCCAGCCTGTGTTCGCTCGACGTTCACAGTCCCAGTGAAGATGGAGTTCCCGGCATCGAGAGTTCGCACACCGTATGCTGCCGGTTTCCCAATCTTCCCGAGAATTGTACTCGACTGAATGTTCGCGTCTGCCCCGGGTGCGGAGACGGCGACGCCCGCAACACCGCTCACCGTTCCCGCATCGATGATGGTGTCGGTGACGGTCAGCGCTGGAGTCTTATCGGGGAGATCGATCGGTCCGCAGATCGCTCGAGTCAGGGTCACCTGCAACAGGGGATTCTGCAAAGCGGCGTTGATCGAAGGATTGACGCTGAGGCCGCCGCTCGCTGGCACCAGCGTGGAGTGAGTCACCTGCAGGCCGCCGAGGTTTCCGACGAGAACGGTGACGGCGCCGTCAATCAGCAGCCCGTTCAAGATCAACGTTCCAGGGGTGGTGCTGGCGGCAGGAGCTGAGCCTGACACCGAGATGTTTCCTTGAAAGTGGGGGCGAAGCGCACGCGGCACGATATCGAGCGTGGTCGTGGAACTATTCAGGCGACGCGAGGGCCAGTCCGCCGCGACGATCAGCAACGTGCTGCCATCAGGGACCTTAATCTGATTGGCACTCGTCAGCGTCTCCACGTAGGTGTGGCTATCCAGGATCGCGATGACGCCGACAGGAGGTGGAGACGCGGCCATTGCATTCCATGCAGACACGGCCGCGCTGAGGCTCGAAAAGGCGTTGCCAGGGGGGAGGGGTCCCTGGGTGACCACGGCCCCCCAGAAGTTCGTCACACCCCTGATCAGCGCGGCTACCGAGTCGATGCGGTCGTAGGGACCGCCACCCAGATTCCCGCTGAAACCATAGGAATAGCTGACCTGCACCTGAACCTCATCGGCGCCATTTGGGGTGTTCGTGGGCACCGAGCCGGGCGCGAACAGGATCCGGCCCGACACCGGATCGACAGAGACTTGGATCGGCACCGAGACGCTCTGCCCGTCGAAGGTGCGGACATATGTCTTGCTTGCAGGCGGCGTCCTCCACGGCGCGCTCGGTGGCGGCGGTGAGCTCAAGTCGCAAATCATGATCTGTTCGGGCGGCACCGGCCCTGAAGCGACGGACGGGTGAACTTGGAAGGCGGGCCGGTCCCCAAAGTAGGTGCCTTCGAACGCGAACCCCTTCGTCACGAACTGCCACGTGATCGTGCCATCCACCACTTGCCCACCGGCCGACGTGGGCCAAGTGGGATGAGCGCCCGGTCCCGACGTTCCGGCGTTTAGCGCTTGTTGGGTATTGCCGTTCGAATCGGCAATCTCCGCACTGGCAGAATAGGTGGTCATCGGCATCCAGACTTTGAGCTGGTCAACCATGGCCTGGCGCCGAGTTTCCAGCTCGTCATAGAGAGCGCGCCGGCGGAGGTTGCCCGGCACATTGATTTCGTCGGCCAGGTGAGTGAACGGCGGCAGAGTCTGCGGAGGGTTGAAAAGGGGCTCTTCGAGTCCGACGGGATTGAACCAGTAGCGACCGTCTGCGCCATCGATGACAGGGCGAGGTGTCGAAAGCGTGACGTCGTAGTTCTGCAAACGCCAGAGGAAGAGCCCGATGTTCGGAACGTTATACTTGCCGCGAACTCGCAGCGTGTCGTCGATCAGGTCGGCCGCGAGCGCTGGATCGAGCGGAGGACCGACGATCCCACGCACATCAGCCGTGTAACTCACCTGCTCGAACGGGCCGCCGAGCAATTCGAGACGGTTCGTGTGGCGCAGGTCGGGGGTGACGACGTTCCCGGGCCGCAAGTGATTCAGGTACTGTGTGGTCGCTAGAAGCTGAAAGAACTCGACGGCGCGGGCTGGCCATCCAGTGACGTCGCGCGCGAGCTGCTCGAGCACGACGATCGTGCCCTTGCGCCGGCGATACGAGAGCGTGTGCGCCACGTAGGCGCGCGCCGAAAACGTGTCCGGATCAGCGGCGTGCAACGGACGCGTCCGGAGCAGGTCGCCGATGTACGGCACGACCCACTCGGAGCACGTCTCGATGAACCAGTTTTCGTACAGCCCTGCGACGTCCTGATCGAGGCTCGCGAGCACGTCCTCGAAGATCGCGACAAGGTTCTGGAGCGGTCCGCCCGCGGCGGCGTCGCGGAGACGGTAAACGACTGGCAGGAGCTCAAACAAGCTTTTGCCGTTGCCGCTCATATTTGCTTCTCCGTAACGCTGAATCCGATCGGATTGATGAGCAACAGTTCCGCGGGAAGGATGGCCCCGTTTTTCGGTGTCGCGAATGCGGCCGGAACAACGGCATCGGGCTCGGTTTGAGTCGGGCCCCCGACGTCGTCACTGCGGTACAACTGCATGAGATCACTTGCGATCACACCGGGGGCCGCCTGAATGATGGTGATAACTTCGGCGGCGGTCACTGGCTGAGCAAAGGCGCGTTGATCGAATGAAAATGCAAGAAGGAGCGCGGCATCAACCGAGGTGAGCACATTCGCGGTGACGTAGCGAGGCTTATCGATGATCACGGTTGCCGTGAGGTTGAACGACACCGGCTGATAACTTGCCACGCGCACCCGCTGAGCAGGATCGCGGGCGGCGTCGAGTGCCTCCGTCAGGCTCCGGTAGAGCTGTGAATTCGGTTCGATTGATTGGCCTCCGACCCCGGCCACGGTGACGTGTACCAGACCCGTTTGACCATCCCAGAAGGGAAGCGCCTGCGCCTTGCCGATCCCCGCGAATGCCGCGGCGAAATCTTCGTAGTCTTCGAGCGATACGATTCGGTCGAGTGTTAGCACGGTGAGCGGAGCATTGTTTCGTGCATGGTCGAGATCCTCCGGGTCGGCCCCGCCGGTCGCGGGCAGCGGGTTGGTCGCATCCCTCACACCGGGGGGGCGTGACTGGAGGATTGAGAGGCTACCGGCGTTCACATTTCCCGCTGTACCGATTCCTGTCCGGTAGCCCGCTACGGCATTGTTCTGCCCGGTAGGTAGGCGCGAGCCAGTGACGCCGTCGCCGAAGGTGATCGTGCTCGTACCGGCGTCGCTCCGCCTCACGATGTAGTCCTGGTCGCTCGGGCCGAGGCCAAAGAGCGAAGGCGCCTCCTGCCAGAGAAGGTCATTCACGCGGATGTCGAGCGTGCTTTCAACTCCAGAGGGCGTCGGAGCGGAAACGTACGTGAGCGGCGGCTGCTTCAATACGAAAGACTGGTTCGCCTGCGCGGCGCTTCCGCTGCCGAGTACTTCAGGGACCGCGACCATCGAGCCGTGGGTGGCTCCGATTGTGTTGGCACTCAGAGTCAACTGTGCGCGCTTGTAGCCGTACCGAAGCCCCGTAGTGAATTCGAGAGTCGTGAAGCCGCCGTCGTGAACGATGTCCTGCAGGAGAACGATCTCATTGGCGACCACGCCGGGCGCGTCCGAGCGCGTGCCGCTCACGGCGATGGCGTGCCCTGGCTTGAGGCCGAGGACCATGCCATTCAGCATGAGTGAAGTGGAGCCGACCGCGATGTCGTCGGTCACCGGGAATTCGGCGAACGTCTGCTGCTCGCTTTGGAGGCGCGCCGTGCTGTCGCGGACGAAGAACGGTACGAGGTTCCCGCCGCCGAGGTTCTCGGGGCCGCCCCAGGCACTGCCATCCCACCACTTGTGATAGAGGTCGCCGTCGGACCCGACGGCAAGAGTGTCCAGACGATTCGAGGACCAAGAGACAACGGACGGCGAGTCGACGAGGTTCCCGCCACCGAGCTTCTCGGGGCCGCCCCAGGTCCCGTCATGATCAAACGCGAAGACCCGGTCGGCAGTAGAATGAAGATCATAGTTGCCGATCCCGCCCCCGGGATCGCCTTGTTGGTAGACCGGCGCAAAGGTCCCTGCGGTGTTCTTGAGGATCCAAATCGTGCCGGTGCCGGGGCGGTATAGCACCAGGTGGTCCAGCTTCCCGCTGCTGTCATAGTCAAACGCGAACACCCGATCGGCAGTAGAATGAAGATCATAGCCGCCGATTCCGCTCCCGGGATCGCCCTCTGCGTAGACTGGGGTAAAGGTCCCTGCGGTGTTGTTCAGGATCCAGATTGTGCCGGTGCCGGGGCGATATAGCACGAGGTGGTCCAGCTTTCCGCTGCCGTCATAATCGAACGCGAACACCCGATCGGCAGTAGAATGAAGATCATAGCCGCCGATCCCGCTCCCGGGATCACC
>WNGP01005124.1_pt1 | contig 10928 bp, 7 predicted proteins | sample 5407671 | NCBI WGS metagenome assembly WNGP01 (sample SAMN13153381, study PRJNA577476) | soil metagenome | isolation source: 40 cm soil or saprolite under Garry oak tree replicate 2 | place: USA:California | collected 2016-06-15
TTGATGACCGCGGACACGGTGATGACCGTGGTGATGCCGATGACAATCCCCAGAATGGTGAGCCCCGAACGAAGCGGGTTCTTTCTCAAAGTATCAAGGGCCAGAAGGACTTCTTCCCGGAGTTTGAGCGCGCCTTCCTTTCGCATGCGGGCGCGGAGAGGCAGAGCTGCGGGGCGCGGCAATATTTTTTCAAACGTGGCCATGCTCGTACTTTCTTACTCCGACCGCAGCGCTTCGACGGGATCAAGCTTCGCGGCCTTCGACGCCGGATAGGTTCCGAAGAAAAGCCCGACGCTCAGCGCCACCAGCAGCCCGCCGATCACGGACCAAAGCTGTACTGCACTGGGTAGTGGCGACACCCAGGACACGAGCTTGGCCACCAGCACGCCGCAAAATACACCTACCGCGCCGCCAATTACGGCGACCGTGGAAGATTCGATCAAAAACTGAAGCAGGATATCGCTGCGGCGCGCGCCGAGCGCCTTTCGAACACCGATCTCGCGCGTCCGCTCGGTCACCGACACCAGCATGATGTTCATGATGACGATGCCGCCGACGACCAGGGAAATGGAGGCGATGGCGATGGTGACGGCGAAAAACGAGCCGCTGATGTCCTTCCAGAGTGCCAGAAAGGAATCGCTGGTCTCGATGGCGAAATCGTCTGCTTTGGCGTAGGCGATGTGGTGCCGGCCGCGCATGATCTGGCGGACTTCATCCACACTCTCCTGAATCTTCGCCGCGGAACCGGCGCGGGAGGTTACGCGAAGGGAATCCTGTTGATTGCCATAGTTCTTTTTATAGGTGGTCAGCGGAATGATGATCCAATTGTCCAGGGAAGTTCCCAGCGCGGAGCCCTGCTTCTTGCCGGCTCCGATGACTTCACACGGGATGTTGTTCCAGCGAACTTCTTTGCCGATCGGGTCGATGCCGGGCATCAGATTTTCGATCAGATCGTTTCCAATCACACAAACGGGCGCGGCTCCGCGCATGTCCTCTTCCGTCATGTGGCGCCCGGAGAGAAGGTCGACGTCGTAGAGCTGGGCCATTTGGGGCGTCCATGCGCGAAGGTTGGTATCTTTCAGCGAATTCAGACCGCTTTTCACCTCAACGCGGCCGCCCAGCGAGGCGCCGATTTCCTTGCAGGATTTGCAGAGTTCGCGCACCGCTTCGTAGTCGTCGTAGGTAATGCGTTTGCGCTTCTGGAAGGCGAGCCAGTCGTCAACGTTGGTAATGATGGAGGGCTGTTTGGATAGGCCAAAGACATCGGCGCCGAGACGGAAGACGCGCGTGGCCACGTACTGGTTCGCACCGTTGATGAGGCTGACGACGGCGATCACCGCCGCCACGCCGATGACTACGCCGATAAGCGTCAGGATGCTGCGCAGCTTGTGCGCCCACAGGCTGGAGGCCGAAATGGCCACCGCCTCGGAGAAGTTCATTGTCGATGCTCGTGCCATAGCCCGGATTGGTGCGCGGGAGCCTCATCCTAACATACGCGCCGGTCATCCCTCAGATTTCGGTCAAACGCAGGAAATGGGCATAAGGGGGAGCTCTAAATAGAAGAAAACAAAACGGGTAGCCGGATTGCCGGTTAAGGATGCAGGGCTTTCTGGATCTTTTCGATCATTTGGCGGACTCAGTTCGAGCCCGCGAACGAGGGTTGTTTCTGCTTGAGGATAGTTCCTGGTTTGATTGAACACTGCACCCAAAGCCAGATACGCATCCGCAGAGTTGGAATCGAAACCGACAGACTTTTGCAGAGCAGTCTCAGCATCTTTCCAGTTCTTCTCTTCCAGGTATGCGATACCCAAGAGTGCGTAGGCCTGCGGGAAGGCCTCATAAAGCCTGATCGCCTTGCGCAGGTGCGAGATTTCGGCGTCGAGATTATTCCCCTTCATTGCACTTTGGCCTTTTTCAAATTCCCGGCGAGCATTCTCTGGAATGTTGAGGTCGGCAACCGAGATGGAATCGCCTTAGACGCCATCGGGCGTTTCGCGCGGAGCTTCTGACTGGTCGGGTTTCAGGTTCAGAGTTACATATCCTCGCAAGCTGTCGACGAGGTTGACGTGGACGGAAACCTCTCTGTAGCCGATCTGATTCAGTCGCACGATGTATATTCCAGCAGAACTGGGCTGAAAGTGGCGCTTGCCGCCCGATTCGGTTACGCAATCGTCGGCTGCGCCGCCTTCCTCGGATTCGAGGCGTACATGAATGCTGCGAGGCGCGGCTGTGCCGTTGGGATTGCGGACCTGCACGTTGATTTCGGCGGCTCCGGTGGAACGCCCATTGAAGCGCCCGGTTGTGCACAAATTGGAGAAAGAAGAAAGGGAAATGCAACCAGGCACGCAGTTGACAAAGAGAGACTTACAAGTGAAGCATTGCTTCGGCGGGGCTTGCGGCGATTGACAGACGTTGCCATGGAATCTTCCAGATGGAGGTAAGGCCGAGCTAAACCGCGATAATACACTTCTCAGCTTTTCGCGTCGTAAAAGAAAAAATGAGGGCGCACGGCAGCGCCCTCCCGGGAAAGAGTTTCTGTTATGTTAGAAAACCAGTCGCAGGCTCACACGGGAACTGAACGGCTGCTGAAAGAAATAGTTGTTCATGCCGGTGGTCGCGAAGGGCAGTTTGAAGTCCTGGTTGTTGACGCCAAAACCCTGGTCGGCGTTCTGGTCGATGAGTGTCTTGGACTTTCTGTTAGCAATGTTGAAGGCATCGAAACCAAGCTTGAGATTGATACGCTCAGTAATTTTCCACGGATACTCGAGGTGCGCATCAATTCGAGCGGTTGTGGGTGCACGGTCGAGGTCGCCGCGACCGAACAACGGCACTTCAGCCGCATTCTGATAGGCTTGTTGGGCAACCAGTGTAGTTAGCGGCAAGCCCGTCTGAATTCTGAGGCCTCCGCCGAATACTATTCCCTTTAGACGGCTATGATCCAAAACGTAGACTGGGTAAACGTTGATTACGTGCCTGCGATCCGTGTTTAGAGGACCAATCCCCTGCTGCTTACCCAGTAACCCGAAGGCTCCTTCAGTTAGGTCAAAGAGTGAGCTGATGCCAGGGTCGGCCTGGTTGTTATCGTTGCGGAAGGCGCCCTCATAGTTACCGTTAAGACGGGCAATGCGCCAGTTGGCGATCAGAGCCCAGTTGTGGCTGAAGCCCTTATTAAATTCAATTTCCACCGCCTGGTATACGCGCCGTGGATCCTTGTAAGTGTCCGGCTTGCCATCGGCCTGGAATTCTCCGCCGAAGAGCGCCCCGTCCTTCGGAATATATTTTGGAGCCGATGGGTTAGTTACCGGATCGTACTTCGGATTCAGCTGCATCCAAGCGGTGTCGTTCACGGAAGGGAAACAAGCGCTTCCCAGCACTGTTCCAAAGGTATTGGCCACGTTTGGCGCAACATAAGGCGTGGGCTGATTATTAGAGTCGACGCAGCTGGCCGGGAGTCCCAGAGTTTCGACGGCCGCGGCATTGGCAGACGAGGGATTATTAATCGCGTTTCTAAGCGCACAGTCGAATGCGCCATGCACGTTCCCGTTTGCAATCGTGTCGCCGTAGGCACCGCAAGTTATATTCGTCTCGTCCACACCGGCGAAGGTCTTTTCGTTCGGATTCACGAAGATGTCCTGCTTGGCATTGGGGTTGCCAATAAAGTAGTTGAGGCCGCCACCGTTGTTTGCCAAGGCGTTAAACTGCTCGACCGATATGCCGCCCTGGTCTTCGATGACGCGCTTGAGGCGCCGATCGATATAGCGCACGCCAAAAACAATGCCGTCGCGGAATTCGTGCTGAAATCCTGCGACATACTCGTCCGTGTATTCCATGCGCGTCCCGGAGGCGAACGGTTCACCACCGCTGAGGCCAACGTTCACGGCGTTGCCGATGCCGCCCGAGGCCGAATTGAGAAGAGTAGACGAGCTAGGTTGGAACATGTTGGCGTAATCCGGATTTCCGCTCGAATCCGTCTTTATGCAGGAAGCTCCGCTTGGCGTCCCCGCCGGACAACCGGTCATCGTGGAAGCGGGCTGCCAGTACGCACCAAGCACATCATCTTCGGCGCTCAAGGCTCGAACCGCCGCGTCGAGAGGCAAAATGAAGGCATACCGGCCATAGTTGGCATAGAACTTGGTTTTTCGATTGCCTTTCGGATCAACAACGAAACCGAGACGCGGAGACCACATGTCATTGAAGACTTTTGAGAGTTGGTTGCCAACTAGGCGTTGCTGTTCCCAACGCAGTCCAAGGTTCACCGTGAAGCGTTTGCCCAATGCCCAGGAATCGTTTGCATAAGCGGCATGGTACCTTCCGCTGCTCCTTGTCACCCCACCGTCAAAACGGCCTCGGGACTGAGATAAAACGACCTGCACCGGAGTTAAAAATTTGCCGGGATTTTTGGGATCTTGGAAAGCCATATACGGGCAAAGGGTACACCCCGAGCTGTTAGGAACAATCTGATTGCCGGTGACCGGGTCGACCAGAGGTTCAAACACGAGTGATGCGTCAGTCATCTTGCCGGCGACGGTTGGGTTCGTAGCAGTCCCATAGCCGGGGTCGCCCCCGGAAGCATTTGTGGCTGGGATGGCAAATTTTCCTCCGGAATACGATGTACTGTCGTCGTAGACGGGAAACTGCCAGTTGTAACCGATGCTAAATGTATGCTGGCCCAGAAAATGGTAGGTCTTCGATGTATCGAACGAGATGCTGCGAGTGTTGGAGTCGTACGGCTCGAGGAAGCCAAACCCCTGAGCATTAAATGTGCCTTGCAAATTCGAATTCGTCTCATCAACGATTTGCGTCACGTCCGCCAGCGGCTTCTCGCTGAAGTGGTTCCAGCTCCAAGTGAACGCGCTGTCAATAAGCCAAGTGGAAGTGAGCGCCCCATCGTAACGAACGGCCCAGTTGCGCGTGCCATAGTCCCACTTGGAGTTTACCGTCTTGTCCGAAGCAGCAAGCGTGGCCCATGGAACATTATTGGTGTGCGAAGGGTCGCCGAAAACCGAGGATTCCACGGTGTTTCCATCGTTGATTTTGAAGGTCAGCTTACCGGCATAGTCGTAGGCAGTCTTCGAGCGTTGCAACTCACCGTTATAGAGGGTAAAAAGCGTGGAGTTTGCAGCAGGGGCTACATACTGATTGCTCACGCTGGGATTGAAGTTCCCGAAATAGAAGAGGTGATCGCGCAACTTTCGGATGGGAACATAGCCGCCAAGTTCGGCATCACCTTCGTAGTTGGCATTGCCGAGGTAGCGGCCAAACTTATTCACTGTGCCAAACTGCGGGTCATCCGCGTTGAGAGGAGTGGTCTGCATCCCGAGGGGATGGAAGTACCCGCCAATTTCGCCATGGGTCTTGGTGCTCCCTGACTTGGTGACGATCTGTACGATGCCGCCGCTGGCGTGACCGTACTGGGGTTCAAAGCCCCCAGTCTTGATCTGCACTTCCTTGACGAAGGACTGGTTGATGCCGCTGCCGAGCGCGCCGTAGGAACGCGCCCATACGCCCAAGCCTCCGAAAGCCGGGTCGTTAATGGAAACGCCATCCGCAACATAAGAATTCTCGAGTCCGCTAGAACCGGAAATGGAAGGGTTGTTGCCACCGGTCTGAATGCCGTCCACCGCGCCAGGGCTCAGGTAAAAGAGGTTGGCAACGCCCCGCTGAACGGGAATATTTTGAAAAAAGGTATCAGAAATGTCCGCTGTGACGGCCGAGGTGGAAGTGTCCACCGTGACGCTGGCGGCACTAACTTCCACAGTCTCGGAAACCTGGCCCGTCTCAAGGATGACTTCGATGCTTGTGGTCTTGTTGATCTGGACTTCGGCGCTCTTTACGCTGGCGACCTTGAAGCCTGCCTTTTGCACCTTGACAGAGTAAATACCCGGAATCAGGGTCGAGAAAAGAAAAGACCCCTGGTCGGTCGTCGATTGAGAAAGGCCGCCGATGGGCCCTGTAATGGTGACCTGGGCGTCTGGCACGATGGCCTTTGAGGAATCGTAAACGATGCCGCTCAGATTTCCGCGCGCCGCCCCCTGATCTTGTGCGATTAGTGAGCACGAACTGACGCCACAGAACACCAAAAGCAAGCTGATCAAGAGCCACTTATTTTTCATAAAGCTCAATCTCCTTTCCCCACTTCTCATTATATTAAATATTAAGAACTTAATTCAGGCTTGCAGATGGAAGGGAATACGGAGAAGAAGTCCACCTTGCTCCCCGAAACCCCGGGACATAGTGTCACAAACTCAGCATAAGAACTGCCAAAATCAAAAATAAACTATTCAATGCTAAGGTTCAGGAAATCAGTAGTTTATGGTTAGGCTGCGCGAGTGTGGAAGGAGAGGAGATGCGCTTTATTCCCGATTCCTGGATAGGTATGCAGAAATATGGATTAGTAAGGATAGCGGGCCCAAGTCAATGCGGACGCAGGAGATGTCTCACTTACCGTTTGGCTGTATCCCCGACCAGTAGAGATTTGCCCTTCTGCATTAGGTCCGTCGCCTTCCGTAGATTTCCAATTTCAGTGTAGTACTGGGCCAAGGCCAGATAGAACGGGCCCTCCTCAGGGCGGGATTGGAGGGCATTTTCGATGACCGAGATGGCCTGTGGGGTGCTGCCCCTTTTTTCCAAGCTTGTGGCAATGCGGAGAAGAGTTTCTGAGTCGGTCCCTTCCGTTACGCCAGCGTCGGAGAAGAGACTGACGACGGCGGCATAGTCCTTCTTGGAAAAGTAGGCGTCCACGAGCCGGGAGCGGGCGATGTCATTGGAGTGGTCGAGTTGCAAGGCGCGGCGGAACCAGACGCGCGCCTCGTCAAACTGACCGAGAGCCCAATAGCAAAGGCCCCGTTGCTGGTCGAGGATACCCTTTTCCGCGTCCTGGGCGATTCCAGGCTCGAGCACGTCCCAGGGTTCGGGCATCGAAGGAGCATCGAGCACTTTGAAATTCATCGTTCCGAAGCCGTTGTGTTTGGTCTCCGGATTATTCACGGTGACGTTCAGAATATAGCTGCCGCTGGATTGCTGATCGAGCGAAAGTTTTTTCCCGGTCACCAGGGAACCGGCAGCGTCGAATTGTTCCCGGCTGACTTCGTCTTTGACCTTGGTGGCGCTGCCGGGAGCGGCGGGCCGGCCGAAAGCGTATTCCACGTCCAGTTTCTTTCCAAGATTTTCACGCGGATCCGAGGCCGGCGTCCAAATCTGATAGACGACCTGAAGGTTGGTGCCCGGGGCGAGAGTTGGGGCGCTGCTGGGCATGGGAGTGAATTGTACGCCGCCGACGGTGAAGGGCATCAGATCGGCGAGGCCGGGGTCGGCGTTTTCCGCGGACAGGAATGGAAGCACGCTGGGCACGACCAGAGAGTCTTTTTCGGGCGAGGGGATCGAGATTTCCCGCGCCGTGTGGAAGGCCGCTTTCTTGGACCAATCCGTGAACTGAAACTCGAGGTGATACTTGCCGGACGGGAGAGCGAGAGTCCCCTCGTACCCGAACACCTTGTCTTTGATGGCGTCGAGGCGTTTCTTGGTCATGGAATCCGCGAAGGTTTTTTGTTGCGTGAAGATGAGCTTGTTCTCGGCGCTGAAAACGCGAACGCGAACCTCCACGGAATAGGAATAACGTCCGTCCTTTTCCTCGGCCATGCTGAGGTCGCTGGGACTATGTAAACGGAGGGCATAGTCGAGGCGTGTCAGTCCGCGGGAATCGCGAGCCGGAAAGGTAATGATGTCGAGATTGTGGCCTTCGAGGACCAACCGAGAGGTAACCGCTTCGCGGTTGGTCCTTCGCCGGAGGATATCGTCGCGGTTCGTCGGCAGATTGGCGAGATTCTTGATGCTATTCAGCAGGATGTCGGATTGCAGGCTTGCGATTCCCGTAGTCTCGTCGACCGGTTCGTCAGGGAGGAGCGACAGTGAAATTCGCGTCACCTCCGGCCCTGCGGAATTGCGGATCAGGCGCAATGCCGTCAAGCGTGAATTGATAGCTTCCACCCCGGTGACCAGCTTGTCGGGGCCGTCGGTGTAGGGGCTATAGAAACGGTAATCTCCGCCGCCTTCGCGCTGGTAAAACATGACGTAGAAAAACGGCGGCAGCGCGGAATTGGCGCCGCCGTAAAACCAGATTTCGATGGGATAGAGATTGGCGGAGTTACGCAAGACCTGCTTTTGTTGAGGGGGGCACAGGGTAATGTAGGTGCAGCCGCGATCGGTGCGCCAGCCTTCCACGCCGGAGCCGATGCCGAAACGCGCATCGGCAAAAGCGATTCGCTGGTAAATCTCATCTTTGTAGTTGTTGGCGGGCGAGCCGGGAGAAGGATTGCGGATTTCCCAGAAGGTCTCAATGAACTTTTCGCGAGCCTCGTCGGTGGTCAGCTTCAGAAAGGCATCGCGTTCGTCTTTGGTGATAATGTAAGCGACGTCCCGTTCCAGCCAGTCGCGATAGTTCTTTTCCAGTTTTTGTTTTTTCTGGCCAAAACCGATTCCGCTGCATGCGAAGAGAATCGCCGCAACCAGCACGATGGCCCTGCGGAAAAAAACTCGGAGGCAGTGCGGGCCGTTCATCCCAGCTGCGTTGCGGCGAAATGCGTTGCAATGCGGTCGAACCATCGCAGAATACCTCAATCAACCCCCATGCGGTAACCGGCGTGCAGACAAGAATAGATTCGGATAATCTTCCTAGCCCTGATGGCGGATGCGTTCGGCGAGCGATCTGGCTCGCTGGCGGGCGATGTCCACGAAGTGCGAATCGCCGGCGATCTGGTCAAGCATGGGCAGCACCCGCTTCGGTTCCGGCAGAAGGCTGCGGTTCAAATCCGATTCGAATTGCAGCAAGGCGTCGTTGATTCCCAGCCGGTCGTATTTCATGCGCCGGGAAATCAAGTCCACGTGTTCCTGCTGACGAGCCAGCCCCTCAAAAATCTGCAGAAGCTGTGAGGCCGGCGAATTCAAGGTGTAATTGAATTTTGCTTCATGGACTTCGGGGCCGGATTCCCATCGAAAGGTCTTCTCGCCGAGATTGGCGATCTTGCGATGCACATCGAGATCTTGACCCTGGAAATGTTTGAGTTGCGCCGCCAGATCGAACATCTTCGTGCGCCATGCCGCGCTCACCTGAAAGGGCAATGAGCCGGGGTCCTCGTCCAACTGGCGAATTTCATACGCGGCGGTATCCGAATCTTCGCGCACAGTGATCTCAATGAATTCGGGTGAGCTTCCCTTGAAGACACGCCGAAATGTCAGCTTGGCGCCCGAGGGAGCGGGGACGGAGAGCGCCGGGGATGCCACCAGGCAGGCCGAGGCCATCAACAGAAAGAAACGCAAAAGGGAAGTCTTCATCGCGTGGATACGATGCGCGGCAACGCGCCACGCGTTGTGCCGCCCGTCCGAATTTCGTTCGACAATCCAGTGGAACCTACCGCGGTGCGGAGCTTGCGCGGTTTCGCTGATACATCCCGATCCAGCAGCCCAAACCTCCGCCGGGCTTGCTCCGTCTGCACATGGCACAGGGCCACCGCCAAGGCATCCGCGGCGTCCGACGGCTCCGGTGTTTCGTTCATGGATAGCAGGGCGCGGACCATCAACTGCATCTGCCGCTTGCCGGCGTGGCCATGACCGGCGACGCGCGCCTTCACTTCGCGAGGCGCGTAGCTGCAGACCAGCACTCCGTGCTGCGCCGCGGCAAGCAGGATCACGCCGCGCACTTCCGCTAGCCGGAGCGCCGTGCGCATATTCAGCGCGATGAAAACGCTCTCGACAGCCAGGGCGTCCGGCGAAAACTCCTCAATCAGGCCACACACTCGAGCGTGCACATCCTGAAGTGCTGCGCCCACGCATTCCTTCTGGCGCTTCGCCGCTACTTTCAGGACGCCATAATGAAGCATGCGGCAGCGCCGTCCGTCGCTCTCGACGATTCCGTAGCCGGTCGGCCCAGTGGCTGCGGGGTCCACGCCGAGAACGCGCAGCCAGCCGTTCATTTCGCTCCGCCCGCCCGTTGAAATCGTCCCGGCCATGGCCCCAAGTCTACGGCCTTCCGCGCGTCCCTGCCAGCGCTTTGTAGTGCGCATGCCAGGTAGAGACACAACGGGCCAAAGAAAAACGGCCAGTCTGTGTCGCGGACTGGCCGTAAAAACAAAGAACCGGGTGAATTAGTTCGCGCCTACGGCCGCCTGGATTTCGGATTCGTCGATATCGAAGTTCGCGTAAACATGCTGCACGTCGTCGTGCTCTTCGAGCGCTTCGACCAGGCGCACCATTTGCGTGGCCTGCGGGCCCGTCAGCTTGATGTAGTTCTGCGGCACCATGCCGATCTCCGCCGACGCCGGAGTAATTCCCGCCTTCGTCAGCGCTTCCTTCACTTTCTCGAGGGCCTCCGGCGGCGTCACGATGTACCATGCCGAGCCATCGTCCTTCAGATCTTCCGCGCCCGCTTCCAGCACGAGTTCCAGCAGCCTGTCTTCGCTCGCCGCTTCCTTGGGAACAGAAATTTCACCCTTGCGGTGGAACATCCACCCGACGGCGCCGGCTTCGGCCATGTTGCCGCCGTTCCTGCTCATGAGATGGCGGAACTCACCGACCACGCGGTTGCGGTTGGTGGTGACGACCTGAATCAGCATGCCCACTCCGCCCGGGCCGTAGCCTTCAAAAGTGGCTTCCTCATATTGCTCGCCTTCCAGCTGCCCGGTGCCTCGCAAAATAGCTCGCTCGACGTTCTCGCCTGGCATGTTCGCGGCCTTAGCCGCCAGAATCGCTGTTCGCAGGCGCGGATTGGTGTTCGGTTCGCCGCCGCCGATGCGCGCGGCGATGCTGATTTCGCGGATGATTCGCGTGAATACGCGGCCGCGCTTGGCGTCGGTGGCCCCTTTTTTGTGTTTAATCGTGGCCCATTTTGAATGCCCGGACATGACACATCCTCGTTTGTTTCACGTGACCGCGGC
>WNGP01005126.1_pt1 | contig 10927 bp, 10 predicted proteins | sample 5407671 | NCBI WGS metagenome assembly WNGP01 (sample SAMN13153381, study PRJNA577476) | soil metagenome | isolation source: 40 cm soil or saprolite under Garry oak tree replicate 2 | place: USA:California | collected 2016-06-15
AGCCGCGTTTGAACGGTCAGCATTTTCGCGTGAGCAATCGCACCAATCTCGCCGAAGCCGTGATTTCTGTCGGCCTCGCCAAAACCGACCACTCGATCGATTCAAATCTGCCCCTGCTTGAGGCGATGATTCATCGAGTCCGGAAATGCCGTGTGCTCGGCAGCGCCGCGCTCGACATGGCTTACGTCGCGTGCGGACGCTTCGACGCTTATATCGAACGCGGAATCAGTTTGTGGGACATCGCGGCAGGATGGATTCTGGTTGAAACTGCCGGTGGCCGGGTCGACTTGCGGCCACGCAAAGATATGAAAGACAAGTACAGCATCGTCGCTTCTAACGGCGTGATCGATTTGAAACTGTGAGCATAACTCGCTGCGGAATCGGTTACGACATTCATCGCCTTGGACAAAATCGACAATTGATCCTCGGCGGAGTTCGCCTTCCGTACCTGCTCGGATTGGAAGGACATTCCGATGCCGATGTTTTGTCGCACGCAATTGCCGATGCGCTCCTCGGCGCGGTTTGCGCCGGCGACATCGGCCAACATTTTCCCGACACCGACGAATCGATTCGCGGCATTAGCAGCATCGAGATCTTGAAGCGGGTGACTCAAATTCTCGCCGATAAAAAAACGCGGGTGGTCAACATCGACGCCACTGTGATCGCGGAGGCGCCGAAGATTGCGCCGCACATTCCAGCGATGCGAAAAGAAATTGCAAAGGCGATTGGAGTTTCGGATGCGGAAGTGAGCATCAAGGCAACGACGAACGAGCGTCTCGGCCCGATCGGCCGCGGCGAAGGCATCGCTGCGATGGCGATCGCGACGGTCGAACAAAGTTAAGAATGCCGCTGCACTTCTTTAATACTTACTCGCGCCACCCCGAAGAATTTCAGCTGCGCGACGCGAAGAATCGCAAGATCGACATCTACACCTGCGGACCGACGGTTTACAGCCGCGCCCACGTCGGAAATTTTCGGGCCTACATTTTCGAAGATTTGCTTCAGCGCCATCTCGAGGCGCGCGGATTCAAAATTCATCGCGTCATGAACATCACCGATGTCGATGACAAGACGATCCGTGGCGCGCGCGAGGCCAAAGTTCCCCTGCAAAAATTCACGCAGCAATTCAAGGACGCGTTCTTCGAAGACGCGGAAAAGCTTCGGATCAAACGCGCGGATGATTATCCCGCCGCGACCGATCAGCGTTACATCGAGAAAATGATCTCGATGATCAGCGCGCTGATTGCCAAGGGTCTCGCATATCAAGCTGACGACAAATCGGTCTATTTTCGGATCAACAAATTTCCGAATTACGGAAAGCTCGCACATTTTGATCTGATGGAACTGCGGTCCACTGGCCGCGTGAAGCATGACGAGTACGACAAAGAACACATCGGCGACTTCGCACTTTGGAAAGCGTGGGACGAAGAAGATGGCGATGTGAAATGGGATTCGCCATGGGGACCGGGACGTCCCGGCTGGCACATCGAGTGCAGCGCGATGGCGACCGCGCTCCTCGGCGATCAGATCGACATCCATTGCGGCGGTGTAGACAATATCTTTCCGCATCATGAGGCCGAGATCGCGCAGAGCGAAGGCGTGACCGGAAAACAATTTGTGCGGATGTGGCTGCACTGCGCGCATCTTCTGGTTGACGGTCAAAAGATGTCGAAGTCGTTAGGAAATTTTTATACGATCCCTGACGTCCTTGCGAAAGGCTACACCGGTCGCGAAATTCGTTACGCGCTGATCCGAGTGAATTATCGGACTCAGCTCAATTTCACCTGGGATGGAATGAAGGAAGCACGGGAATCGTTGGGCCGGATCGATGATTGGTTGCAGCGCTTGCGTGAAGTCGCTGGAGATAAAAAGGACAATCCTAAGATCGACATCCAGCTCGGTCACGAATTCGAAGAAGCTCTCGACGACGACCTGAACATTTCGGCGGCGCTCGGTTTCCTTTTCGAGACGATTCGCGACACGAACCGCGCGATGGATCAAAACAAACTCGATGCGAATACCGCGGTCGCGTGGTTGAATTCGTGGAACCGAATCAACAAAGTCCTCGATTTTGAAAGCGATGGAGCGGAGTTGCCCGAGGAAGTGGCGAAGCTGGCCGAAGCGCGGGCACAAGCGAGGCTTGCAAAAGATTTTCGGAAAAGCGATGAATTGCGCGACAAGTTGAATGCGCTCGGCTGGGAAGCGCGCGACACCAAGGACGGACAGAAGATAACGCGACGCGCCGGCGCTTGACGAAATGTTTGCGCCCGCACAATTCCTCAGCCTCGAACACACGGCCCACCCGAAATTGTTCGAAGATCAGAATTACGTTTGGAATGCGCTCAAACAGATTTCGAGCTATTTACAATTTCGTCTAAAACCGGCGGTGCTGGGCGAACTCGTGGGACGGCCATTCATCGGCAGCAACGTTTTCGTTGGCCGCGGCACGATTGTCGAGCAAGGCGCAGTATTGAAAGGGCCGGCCTGGATCGGAGAGAATTGCCATATCCGCAGCGGCTGTTACGTGCGCGAAAATGTCGTCGTCGGAAACGGAGTAGTCATGGGAAATTCTTGCGAATTCAAGAACAGCATTATTTTCGATGAAGCGCAGGTGCCGCATTTCAATTACGTTGGCGATTCCATTCTTGGATTTAAAGCACATCTCGGCGCCGGCGTAATTTTGTCGAATGTGAAACTCGATCACGGCGAGATCGCCGTGGCCGGACCCGACGGCAACATTGCGACCGGCCTTACCAAGTTCGGCGCGATCTTGGGTGATCGGACTGAAATCGGCTGCAACGCGGTGCTTAATCCCGGTTCAGTTATGGGCCGCGATTGTCTCGTTTATCCAAACGTGAATTTTCGTGGTGTGTTGCCGGAAGGCAGCGTGGTGAAGATTCGCCAGGAGCTGCAGATTTTGGAACGGCGCGATCGCAACAAGTAAGACTGCGCTTTGGCTCCGGCAAAACTGAACCGGCTGGCTTGCCAAGCCGTAGTCTTGGAGCGACGGCGCAATTATTTAGAGGCTGAAGCCCGCCTTCATTTCACTCCGGCGTGGCAGCCTTTTTCGCTTTTGCTTCGCTCCAAGCGAAGGCTGGCGGATGGGGAAGGATTATCCAAAGCTGCGCTTTGGCTCCAGCTTTAGAGCTTCGCTCTTAGCCCTTGCGCGTAACGCGCCCCACCGGTCGAACGGCGTTCGAATCTCCGTTATGCGGTTGCACAGGGCCAGACCACATACACGGTAAATTTTATCAGCATGCTGGCGGATGGGGAGGGATTCGAACCCTCGGTGCCTTTCAGCACACACGCTTTCCAGGCGTGCACAATCGACCACTCTGTCACCCATCCCTTGGTCGAGAATCGTAAGATCGACAATCAGAGTTGCAAGCGGCGGAACAATTCGTCGAGCGGCAGTTGAATGCCGATGAAAAATTCGCCAAAGTCCGCGTACTCCGCGCTCACCGGATCAAAACGCATTTCGTAAACGATTGCCTTAATTTGAAACGTGTCGCGCGCAAATAGGGTCACGCCCCACTCGGCATCATCGAGACCGGTCGAGCCGGTGATGAGCTGCTTCACTTTGCCGGCATATTGACGGCCAACCGTCGCATGTCCCTTCATCAACTTTCGGCGCTCATCGTAAGGCAGCGCGTACCAGTTGCGCTGTTCGCCACGGCGCTTGCTCATATTATAAAAGCAAACGACCGGCCAATCGGGCAGCGTCGGATAAACACGCTCCTGCCGGTAATGTTTGATTCGTTCGCGAAACGTGGCGAGCGCTTGTTCCAATTTTGCCGGATCGCGTTTCGTCTCCTCGTCGAGTGAGGGGGTATATTCCTCTTCGGTCGTGATGTATTCGCTTTCTTCGGTGAGCGACAAATAACTGTAAACCGGCGTCAGCACATCGGCTCCTAACGAAAGCGAAAGTTGTTTCTCGACCTTGTTTGCGTCGTGCAAATCCGCCGTGATTAACATGAAGCCCAGGTCCGCCTTCGGCGTGACCACGCTGAGAGTCAGCAGCTGGGTCGAGTCCATCGCGCGAACTTCCTGCACGATTTTTGCGAGATTGGTTTTCGCTGCATTTTGCTCGTCGCGATTGAGCAACTGCCATTGGCCGTACTCGACGTGATAGAACAAATGCAGACAGTGCCAGCCTTCTTCCGGAACGAGCGTCGTGTTCTTGTCGGTCACGGCGTTAATCTAAATAGCAACACCAAGATGTCGATCTTGCATGCTTGCCACGCCGTAGCCTTGGCGAAGACGGGTCGATGTATCAGCGCGTGGCGGTTTGCGCCGAAGGCAGATGCGCCACGCAATATTCCTCGCCATCGCGCGCGACGCGAAAATCGAGATTGGGATCGGTCAGTTCGGTTGCGCCGCAGACCGCGCATTTGTGAAGCGATTCGGCTTCGCTGCGCGCGTGATCTTCAAAACGTTTCCTGCGGCTGGAGACTTCGTGACGATGCCGCGCTCGATAAACAAATTCGGGTCCGAAGAAAATCAGGTAATTGGCAAGCGCCGCGACCAAAGCCGCTCGATACGAATTTGGATTAGTAAAAAATCCCAGGAGCAAGAACGCCCCGGCAATCCAGGCCAGCCACTTGATTCTGACCGGCAAAATGAAAAGGATGTAAATGATTTCCTCCGGATAAAAGTGGGCGAAGGCCAGGAACAACGACATCAGCAGCATCGAGTTCGAAAAATTGCTGCCGAAGAAAAACGCGGCCGCGGTGGTGCCGATCATCCCAACCAAAACGTAAAGCGTGAGACGAAACGATCCCCAGGCGCGTTCGAGACCTTCACCGATCCACCAAAGAAACCAGAGCGCGAACAAAACCCACAGCGGGCTCTGACTTTGAGGAATGAAAATGTAAGTGACCAGCCGCCAGACTTCACCGTGACGAATGCGAACGGGATCAAGCGTGAGCATGGAAGTGAAACCGGGCAGCAACCAGGCCAGGCCGAAGACGAGGGCGGCGAACCCGACAAGAATGCGCGGCAATCCCGGGATTCCGAGAAAACCGAAGCGGCGCTCAAGTCTGTCCAGCAAACTCATCGCTGCGGAAAGTAGCGCAACAATCCCTCACCTCAATCCTCTCAACGCTCCGCCCGATCGCGACCCCGGGGAGCGGACAACACGTGAATTTTGATTTAGGGGAGAAATGCGAGCGAGATCTTTCCTCTCCTCCTCGGTCCAGGAGAGGATGAAGGTGAGGAGTGGAAATCGAGCCAGCGGTCGAGTTTCGTGTTGCACGCGGCTTGCGCCACATGCTTCCAAGTCTAGTTTGGCGCGTGACCGAAACCGCGCAGAAAAAGACGCCGCTTTACGACGAGCACGTAAGACGCGGCGCGAAGATGGTGCCGTTCGCCGGATGGCTGATGCCGGTTCAATACACCAGCATTGTGGAAGAACATCAGGCCGTCCGAAAGAACGTCGGCATGTTCGACATTTCGCACATGGGCCAATTGATCGTCGCTGACAGCGATTCGCGCAGTTGGCTGAATACGATGCTGACCAACAACATCGACAAGTTGGAGGTTGGCCAGGGCCAATACACTTTTTTGCTGAAGGAACGCGGCGGAATCATCGACGACTTGATTGCGTATCGCATCGGCGACAAAAAATTTCTCCTCGTCGTGAACGCATCGCGCACGAACGAAGATTTCGAATGGCTGGATGGACATCGTGCAAATAATGTTCGTCTCGGAGACCGCAGCGCTCATTTTGGTGGCGTCGCGATTCAGGGGCCGCGCGTCACCGAGCTTTTCGTGAATGTCCCAGCGCGTAATCATATTGTCGATCTTGAGCTAGATGGAATGCCGATCTCGATGGCGCGGACGGGGTACACTGGCGAAGACGGCGTCGAAGTTTTCTTTCGCAAAAGCGATGCGGTCAAGTTCTGGAATCTAGTGCTCGAAAAAGGCAAAGACCTTGGGATTAAACCGTGCGGTCTCGGCGCGCGCGACACGCTTAGGTTGGAAATGTGTTACCCCCTCAACGGATCCGATCTTTCGCCGGAACGAAACCCGATCGAAGCCGGGCTCGGCTTCTTTGTCGATTTCACGAAACCGAATTTCATCGGACGGGACGTTTTGCTAAAAACAAAAGAAAACGGTTCGCCTGAAAAACTGGTTCCGTTTAAAATGAACGATAAAGGTCCGCCGCCGCGACCGCATTATTCTGTTTTCGAAAATGGCGAACGCATCGGCGAAGTAACCAGCGGCACGCTCTCGCCGAGCTTGAACTGGGGCGTCGGTATGGCTTACATCACTGCGCCGCACGCGAAAATCGGCGCCAGGATCGACATCGAGATTCGCGGCCAGAAATTTCCGGCCACGATCGAGAAAAAACCGCTCTACAAAAAATCATGAACGTTCCAGACGATTTGCTTTACACCGAGAGTCACGAATGGATTAAGCGCGACGGCGACAAAGTCCGGGTCGGCATTACCGATCACGCCCAATCTGAATTGACCGACGTGGTTTTCGTGGAACTGCCGAAGATGGATCGACACGCCAATGCGAAAGAAGCGATCGCGGTCGTCGAATCCGTCAAAGCCGCGAGCGACATTTACGCGCCGGTGAAAGGCACGGTGGTCGAAGTGAACAAAGCGCTCGAAGCGGATCCGGGCTTAATCAATCGCGAACCGTTTGGGCAAGGCTGGATCTTCGTCCTCAAGATCGACAACGCCGACGATCTCAAAAGTCTGAAAGACGCCGCCACTTACAAAAAGCAAATTGGCTAACTGATTTACCGTGAACGGTGCTGCGTCGTTAATTGTGGCGACATTCGTGGATCCGAACGCGCCTCGCTGGCTTGTTTTAGGAATTGGAATAGCCGTTCTCGGTTACATTATTTTTTCAACTTGGCGATTCCGATGGCTTGTTCGTCGACTCTTCGAAAAACACCGATTTGACGAATCGACCTTGGATCAAATCCGAGCCAAGCTGGCGACCGTCAATCGAGAGAGTTCAAAATATTCATTTGCAGCGCAACGTTTGGCGAACTCGCCTTCCGCGGACAGCGAATTTCAGTTGTTTGTGGTCCCGTCGTTTCGAACGCGCTAGCCAATAGCAATAAGTCCGTTTTTGCGGTTGCCGACGCCGAGCAGACGCGCTGAATGGAACGAAACTCGGATGTCTTCGAAGCAGCGTCGTCGGGTTCGAAATTCTCGATCTTCTGCGTTAAGATGTCGACGCTACTGCGTCAGCTGCAGCGATAGCGGATCAGTCTTTGCCGAAGAGGAGTTCGTCGACGCCGAGGAGAACTTCTTCGACGCGAATCGGTGCGGCGAAAAAGCTGTAGCCAGACAAAATTCCGCCCGAAACCATTTGGCTTTCCGGGCGAAGGTTGCTAAGCGAAAGAATTGGCGTGCCTTTGAGCGCGGCGTCGCTGTTGATTTCGCGCTCGATATTTCGTCGATCCTGGCCGGCGGTATCGACCAGGATGAGATCGGGCTGGAACCAACGGGCGGCGTTGAGCGCCAGTTTATCGTCGTGCTCCTCGCGAATGAGATATTTCCCGGCGCGTTCCAGGGCCCGCCGGATGAGGCGAGTGACGCCGGGTTCGTGATCGATTAAGAGGATTTTTTTTGGAAATTTCATAGTGGTGAATGGTTGATGTTCCCCATGCCCGAGCATTGGATGTGCCATCGCTGGGGGGTCGCAGGCCGCAATCGTTCCTTTCATCTTAGCGACGCTGTGCTTAATTTTCGGTTCGCCGATGAGCAGCAAGGCCAAGGTCGCAGCCCCAGAGTTGAATTTCGAGAAAGCGATGGACCGACTCGAGGCGATTGTCGAACAAATGGAAACCGGCAAGTTGCCGCTCGAGGATTTGATCGTGCGCTACGAAGAAGGAATGAACCTGGTGAAGGTTTGCCAGGAACGATTGACCAACGCCGAACAAAAGATCGAGATCATCGCCCGCAACAACGCGGGCAAGCCAGTAGTTAAAAATTTTGAAGCCGCTGCCGAATCGTCGAACGATAACAAGGCGGACGAAAAGGAATTAAAAAATGACGAAGTCAGACTCTTCTGAGACGACAGCAACCGCCGCGCCGCAGCGCCTACTCGACGGAATCCGCTCGCCGGCGGGCATCAAAGCATTGCGCGAACAGGACCTGCCGGAGCTCGCGCAAGAAGTGCGCGATGAGCTGATCCGCGTCTTGTCGCAAACAGGCGGACATCTCGGTCCGAACCTCGGCGTGGTCGAGCTCACGATTGCGCTGCATCGCGTCTTCGATACACCGCGCGATCGATTCGTGATGGACGTGAGCCATCAAGGTTACGTCCATAAACTGTTCACTGGCCGACTCGATCGTTTTTCAACGATGCGCCAGTTTGGCGGACTCAACGGTTTTCTTCTGCGCACCGAAAGCGAGCACGATTGCTACGGCGCCGGACACGCCGGCACGGCGCTTTCGGCTGCGCTCGGGATGGCGGTGGGACGCGATTTGAAAGGCGGCGGCGAGAACATTGTGGTGATAGCGGGCGATGCCGCGTTCACCAACGGGATCAGTTACGAAGCGCTCAACAATATAAAGTCGCAAACCAAGCGCTTCATCGTCGTGCTGAACGACAACGAGTGGTCGATTGCCAAAAATGTCGGCGCGATTGCGAATTACTTTAACCGGATCGTGACCAGCGAGACTTATGCGCACTTGCACGACAAAGCGCGCGATTTCGTTGAATGGATTCTCGGCAAGACGGGCGTGCAATTCGCGCACAAGGTCGAGGAAAGCGTCAAAGGTTTGATTGTCCCAAGCGTGATCTTCGAGGAGTTGGGCTTGCGCTACTACGGACCGATCGATGGACACGACATCCCGCTCCTGATCCGCACCTTTGAATTCTTGAAAACGCAGGACGAGCCGGTGCTCCTGCACATTTTGACGAAAAAAGGCAAAGGCTACGAACCGGCGATCAAGCAGCCGGATAAATTTCATGGCCTTGGCAAATACAAAATCGACAGCGGCGAGACCGCCCCGACGCCAACGCCGACCTATTCCGAGATCATCGGCAAGACGCTGGCGAAATTCGCCGATAACAATCAAAAGCTGGTCGCGATCACTGCAGCGATGCCGAGTGGCACCGGCCTTTCGCATTTTGCGAAAGCGCATCCGACGCGCTACTTCGACGTCGGCATCGCGGAAGAACACGCGGCGCTTTTCGCGTGCGGGATCGCGACGCAGGGGCTGACGCCTTTTCTCACGATTTATTCCACATTTTTCCAACGCGCCTACGACATGGCTATTCACGACATGGCCATTCAAAAACTGAACGTCAGGCTTTGCATGGACCGCGCTGGATTGAGCGGCGACGATGGGCCAACGCACCACGGTTTGTTCGACATCGGTTATCTGCGGCACATCCCGAATTGGATTCACATGCAGCCGAAGAACGAGGACGAGTTTGTCGACATGCTCTGGACGATGGCGAATTACAATTCCGGGCCAATTGCCGTGCGTTATCCGCGCGGTTCCGGCACCGGCGCGCAAATCAAACCCGAGCCGAAGCTCCTCGAGATCGGCAAAGCGGAAGTGGTGAAGCACGGCCGCGATGTCGCGATCTTCGGGCTCGGCAACATGTTCGAAGTAGCGGAAGAAGCGGCCAAGAAACTTGAAGAAAAAGGAATTTCAGTGGCGCTGATCAATCCGCGCTGGATCAAACCGATGGACACCGGAACGCTGGAATTTTTCGCACGCAGCGTCGAAGTCGTCGCGACGATCGAGGACCACGTTTTACATAACGGCTTCGGTTGCGCGGTGATGGAGCATCTGCATTCGCAGCAAATCAATACGCCTGTTGTCCGAGTTGGTTGGCCTGACGAATTCATCGAGCACGGTGCCGTTCCGCTCCTGCGAAAAAAGCACGGCATCACCGCCGATGCGCTGGTCGAAAAAGTTCTGTCGCTGCTGAAGAAAAAACCAGCAACGAAAACGAGCGTCGCGTAGTTGCGCCGCGGATCGACACATCGATTGTCGATCTTGTGGATGTCGATCTAAGCCATGAGCGCGATTGAAGCTCGCGATTTAACAAAGGTTTACCGCACTTATCGCAAAGAACGCGGGCTCTGGGGCGCGATCAAGGGACTCGTTCGGCGTCGGTACGACGAGACGCGGGCCGCCGATCAGGTTTCGTTTCAAATCGAGGAGGGCGAGTTCGTCGGATTTCTCGGACCGAACGGGGCAGGCAAAACGACCGTGTTGAAAATGCTTTCCGGTCTTCTCAATCCAACCGGCGGCGACGCGCGCGTGCTCGGTTTCGTTCCGTGGGAGCGGCGCAACGAAATGAAGCGACAATTCAGTTTGCTCATGGGGCAAAAGAATGCGCTTTGGTGGGACCTACCCGCGCAGGAATCGCTCGAGCTTAATCGCGCGATTTACGGAATCGATCGCGACCGGTTCAACAAAGTCGTGGGCGGCCTGGCCGAGCTTCTCGAAGTCACGGACAAGATGAACGTGATGGTGCGTGAACTCTCGCTCGGTGAGCGAATGAAAATGGAACTGATCTCAGCGCTCATCCATGAGCCGCGGGTGTTGTTTCTGGACGAACCGACGATCGGGCTGGATGTCGTTAGTCAAAAGCGGGTGCGAGAATTTCTGCGCATTTACAACGAGGAACACCGCATTGTGACACTGCTGACCAGTCATTACATGCAAGACATCGAGGAACTTTGCCATCGCGTGCTCGTCATCGATCACGGAAAAATTTTCTTCGATGGTCCGCTCGACGAAATCATCGACCGTTTCTCCGGTCACAAGATTCTCAGCCTCACTTTCGACAAACAGGTCACGCGGGACTTTTCTCGGTTCGGCGAAGTGATTGAGCAAACGCCAGTGTCGGTGCAGCTAAAAGTGCCGCGTGCGAAAGTTACTGAGACTTGCCGGGAACTCCTTCAAGCGTGCGATGTTAGCGACATCAACGTGCA
>WNGP01005130.1_pt1 | contig 10924 bp, 13 predicted proteins | sample 5407671 | NCBI WGS metagenome assembly WNGP01 (sample SAMN13153381, study PRJNA577476) | soil metagenome | isolation source: 40 cm soil or saprolite under Garry oak tree replicate 2 | place: USA:California | collected 2016-06-15
CATTGAAATTGTCGAGCAGGCGGAGAGTAACCACGCGCCAGTACATCGCTCGACGAAGAGATTAGGCAGACATCCGGGCCGCCAGGAGTTGCCTGCAAATCTTCCACGCGTGGAGCGGGTTCTGCCATGCACGCCGGATCAGCGCGTATGCAAACGCTGTGGAAAAGAAACAGTAGTGATCGGCTACGAAGAGAGCTCCCAGTTGGATGTGGAACCGGCGAAGTACTTCGTACTGGTCACGAAACGAGAGAAACGGGCCTGCCGGTCATGTGAGGATCTCGGAGTCGTCTCAGCGCCCTTGCCGCCACGGATCATCGATAAGTGCCTTGCGAGTGACTGGATCGTTCTTGACACGGTCGTCAGCAAGTATTGCAACCACGTGCCCCTGCATCGGCAGAGCATGATTCTGGAAAGGGACCTCGGCTTGGAAATCAGCCGCGCAACGCTGGACGGCTGGGTCCTCAAAGTCGGCGAGTTGCTGATCCCGATGGTCGCGGCAATGAGGCGAGAATTGATCAGCGGAAGTTACATTCAGGCGGATGAAACCCCAGTCGATGTGCAGACACGCGAGGGCCGAGGTAAGAACGACCAAGCATACCTCTGGCAATACAGCCGCCCCGGAGAAAGCGTGGTGTTCGACTTCCGTCTTGGCCGTGGGCGCGATGGACCGAAGCGGTTCCTGGGACAGTTCGAGGGCATTCTCCAAACCGACGGCTATGCAGCGTATGATCAAATCGGTGGGCCGAGAATGGTACATGCCGCTTGTTGGCGCATGCAAGAAGACAGTTTTTCGAAGCAGTGCAGCTAAATCCCCGAGATCCGGTTGCAACTCCGATTGTGGCTCAGATGGACGAACTGTTTGCCGTCGATGCAGAGCTCGCCGCAAAACGCTGAATACTGCGGCGCGCCATATCCGGCGTCAGGAAACAGCGAGACCTCTTCTCGATGATATCCGCAGCAAGATCGAGGCAGCGCAGTTCGCTGCTTTGCCTTCCAGTGCACTTAGCAAGGCCTGCCAGTACGCGCTGGCACTGTGGAAGAAGCTCACCCGCTTCTTGGAGTATCCCGAATTAGAGCTAAGTACTAACCTGGCGGAGAACTCCATGCGTCCGGTAGCTCTTGGTCGAAAGAATTGGTTGCACATCGGCAGCCCACAAGCGGGACCGAAGGTTGCGGCGATTCTCTCGGTCGTGGAATGCTGCCGTCGGCTGCAAGTCCCGGTGCGCGATTACTTTTCCACGATTCTCCCCGGGCTTGCCGGTCTCCCGATCCGGTGCCTCCCAGATCTCACTCCCGCTGTGTGGGCCGCCCGGCATTCATAGACTCAAGCTACCTGAGTATTAGCGTGAAGTGATTTTGCGACCACTCGCTAACTGGCCTTCGTTTGTGGTCGGAGGGGCGCTTCTCCACATCGATCCTCCTCTTTGCGGGCCGACCTCTTATTTCCGGTGACTCGAGGCTCGAAGTGAGAGGAGTGCGTAGGCGCATGGTCCTGCCACGGACAATCCCGCGGAATACCGTGAGCTATTGAAGGCAGGACCTGATTACTGATGTGAGCTTATTGGCGACTTGCGGGCGGAATGATGTTATTCATCCGTAAGTACTCGACCATTTGCCCGTAGTGATCAAACGGATGCGCGATCGCTACGATCCCGAGGCCAATCCGGGTCGTAATCATGTCGAAGAGAGGGTGCTTGATTGGCAGTTTCGCGTTCTGCTCCGTGATTGATGAAAATGCTCGGTGAGTGTGGGTAAGAGAGTCTTTGAGGTATTGAAGGACGGCCGATCGAGTCTTCATCGCTTCTGCTGGGCTGCCTCTATGCGGGCTTTCACCTAGGATTGCGGCAGAAAGCGCGAAATTGACTTCTGCCACATGGATGAGTTGCTCAGCGAAATTGCGTACTCCGTGAAACTCTCCACTCGTCGGTGCCCAGAAGAATTTATCTTCCGGCATAGCTTCGGCCGTCGGGACAAACTGTTGTTCCATCCAGTCTAGGTGCTTATTGAAAACAGATGCGGTATCTGACGGCATTTGCGAATGCTGTCCTGAGTTAAACCGCGATAGGAATGGGACAAGCGCCGAAGAAAATAGAAGATGTCGTCGCGTGGTTGTCATGATGAATCTCCTGCCGCGATTACGATTGCGGCAATCCAACCCGTTTCGTAAGATCGGCAAAACGGGGGTCGGAGCGCAGCCGGTCCCAGCGCGGATCACGGTTGAGCCACACTAGCCAATGACTGCGCCCGGCCACGGCTTTGTTGAGCCAGACAAACGCCCGATTCTTGTCTCCGAGTCCGGCGTACACAAGCGCAATTCCGTAAGGCGTGACATATTTCGCACGTGCTAGCTCATCCAGGCGGGTGAGCACCTGTTCCGCTTCGGCCCGATGCCCCCATTCGCCGTAAGCGTTTCCCATTCCTGCGATCGTTACCACCCATCCCGGCAAGGCAGCGTCAGTCTTGTTGAATTCATCGATCGCCTCCGAGTACATCTTCTTCTGCTGATATGCGCGGCCAAGCCACAGGTGCGCCAATGGAAATTTGGGGCTAACGGACAGAGTGGCGCGCAGCTGGTTAATCGCTTCGTCATAGTTGCGCCGATAAAAGTAGTTGAAGCCTATGTCAGTGGAGATGATGACCGACAAGGGATCCAATTCGTGCGCTCGATTCACCTCTTTCCAAGCCTCATCGAATTGGCCCATGGCCATCAGATCGTAGCTGTACCAGTCGTGGGCGGTCGCGTAGTTTGGATTGAGTTCAATCGCTTTTTTGAATTCGTTCTGGGCTTCCGCCCAGTTCCATGCGTGGTAGAGGTTGTAGTAAGCGAGCGACGTATGCGCCTCAGCCAGGCTGGGATCGAGTTCAAGGGCCTTCGTGGCAGCATCGCGGGCGCGGGGGAAGGCATCGAGCGGATCGAGGTAACTCAAGTAGCCGAGCGTCGTGTAGCAGTCGGCCAGCCCGGAGTATGCAGGCGCGTACCCACCATCCACTTCAATTGCTTTGTTGAATTGGTCGATTGCCTTGAGCAAGCTCGCTTCGCTGCGCTGGTTCCAAAACGAGCGCCCGCGAAGGTAGCTCTCATAAGCCGCGGGATCCACTGCACCAGCGGTGGCCAAGCGGTTTCGTTCATTAGGAGTGAGAGTGACTCGAACCTGTTCAGCAATGTCGCGCGCAACTTCACGTTGCAGATAAAGCACATCTCGAACATAGCGCTGATACTCTTCCGCCCAAAGATGTTGATCGCGGGGCGCGTAAATTAGTTGCGCGGTGATGCGGACTTGGTCACCGGAACGCAGTACTGAACCTTCGACTATTCCATCGACTTGCAATTCCTGCGCAACCTGCGGCAAAGGCTTGGAAGTCGTCTTGTATTTCGACACCGAGGTATAGGAGCTAACCCGCAATGCCGAAATCTTGGCAAGATTCGTGATCAACTCGTCTGTCATTCCATCCGCGAAGTACTCATCGGCGGGATTGCCTGAGAGATTCTTGAGTGGCAACACAGCGATAGAATGCACCGGCGGACGTGGAAAAAAGCGAATCCAGTCAAAGTACCTGAAAGCAATTACCGCTGCGCCAGCCAACATGAAGACAGCAGCAAACGCCCCCAGTTTCCACCGAAGCGCCCTTTGGGGCCGACTCGGTTGCGTTTCCTCATGGATCGCCGGCACCGCAGCAGGAGCCAGCGCGACTGGCGGCGTAGCGCCCACGACAGTAATTGGCCCTACGAAGCGGTAGCCCTTGCCGACAATGGTCTGCAGAAACCGCGGCTCATTGGGGTCGTCGCCTAAGGTCACCCGAATCTTGCGAATCGCAGTATTGATGCCTTGTTCGGTGTCGAGAAAGACGTCCTTCCCCCATAACCGAGCAATTATTTCATCGCGGCCGACTAGCTGGTCTCGTCGCTCAACCAGCAGGATCAGAAGCTCCATAGGAATTTTTTCCAACTTGAGCACACTGCTTCCGCGGCGCAACTCGTAGCGGCGCAAGTCGAGTTCTACAACGTCGGCATGGACCGGAGCTTCAGACAACTCGAATAACCTCCCCATGGACTTGCGACATTCTAACGCAGCGTTCAGTTCATGCGCATCTTCCTGTGTTTACAGCCACTTACGATTCTCTACGCAAACTTAATTCAAAATTGAGAAAGGCTCCATTGCTGTGATTCGCCAAGTTGGGCTACATGAGCGTTCGCGGGCGTTCTGAACAAAGAAAAGCGCCCAGCACAAGGAGAATCACAATGAGAGGGACGCGGCAGGTCAGTCTTTGTTTGGCTGCAGTTTTGGTTCTGATTACGGCAGGGGTGGCATCGGCGCAGATCACCATTCCGATTACCGACGAGCAGGTTCTGTACGAGATGATCGGCGAGTTCAACAACAGCGGTCCAGCTAGCCAGCAGTACGGGTATCTGTCGAGCGTAACCGGGCTAGATAACGTCTTCAGCAGCCCGACTACTAAGGACGAAACCACTGCGCTTTTCACTTTTGTGACGAACGCGACAACGTTCCAAGTGGTCAATCACGGGCCATTCAGAATCGTTGACCGGACCGGCACGACTACCACATATCTCAACAATGGACCATCGGACTTCACCAATCCCGCCACCTTCAGCCAGGGTATGCCCATTCAGGTGTCGAATTACCGTCAGCAGGTGATTATCAACACACTCACCAACACCTTCGTGACCGTGCATACGAACTCCGTCACAGACGTGGAAACGTTCACTTTGAACGGCGTGGCATATCGATTGGGGCAGTTGGGAAAGTCGTTCCGCACGAACTACTCGGGCCAGGCAAACACGCCAGGAGCAATACCGTCCGGCTGGTTTGCGGGAACATCAACGGGCAGCAAGAACTAACGGGTGTGGGCCGATTCGCGCAGTTTTTGAGCAGCCAATATTCGTCCTGTGAAGTCGGCACGGCTCCCGGGAGTCGACCAATGCGATCTCGGATTTGAGATGCGACTCGCCTTTTAGGGCAATCATGCAACTACTCGAGGTGGAGAAAGGACGCTAAATTGAACCGAGCCAATCACGGGGTCATGCGGACGTCTTTGTGTCCCAGCAATTGCAGGAGAGCGGGCAGGCTGACGCCGAGGCGGAGCATCGCCGCGTAAGCTAATCGTGAAGAACGATATTTAGGAGCGAACTATGGACTTGCAGTCCGCTCGCGCCATAGTCAATGAAGCCCAACGTTCTGAACCGATTCATGAAGAAGCTGACCCGCGAGCGGGTTGTGCCGATCATTTCCGCCAGTGTCTCCTGGCTGATCTTGGGAACCACGGCCTCGGGTGCGCCTGCTTTGCCAAAATGAGCCAGCAGCAAAAGGATTCGCGCCAGCCTCTTCTCGCTCGAATTGAAAAGTTGGTCAACTAAATCTTCTTCGTATCGAATGTTCCGCGTCAGTAAATAAGCTACGAACATATCGGACAAAGCTTGTTCTCGATGGAGAACCTCCATCATGGCCTTCTTGTCAATACGCAGGAGGTCGCAATCTGTCATCGCAGTCACAGCAGCCATGCGGAGCGCCTGACCGGCGAGGCACCCTTCCCCAAAGAAATCACCGTCACTCAATATGCCCAGGGTTGCTTCCTTGCCATTGTTGGACACGACCGTCAACTTCACCTTACCTTGCTGAATATAAAACACTGCGTCAGCCGGACTCCCTTGCGCGAAGATTGTTTGTTTCTTTTGAAAAGGGACAATTGTCCTGCCCTTGCCAATCGTGGCAAGAAATGTATCGGGGTCAAAATCGCGTATTTTCTTAGTCGCAATAACAGGAGTCACGGTCGGCCCCCAGGGTTAAGTGAGTCCCAAAACGGAATTGCAGGGACTCCCTCAGTAGTTTACGAAAAATGATGCGAAAAAAGGCGGGAACACCGTACTGCTTCGAGGCACTACAATCTGCCCATGATTGCTTATGGTGTCACGTTTCTAGACGGGAGTCAATGCACAGTGGCGCATCCGGAAATAGAGCTTTGCGCTGCCTCAGCGATGGCCCGCTAAACTACCGGTTTGTTGAGCATGGCCGCAGCCTCAGGAAGTGTCAGGTCATCGGGTACCCTGTAGAAGTCGCTGCGGTGTTCGGTCTCCTGAACGGTGATTGTTTTGAAGAAAAGAACTTTGCCTTTCATATCCACGCACATGTCGATCATCTCCCAGAGACCGGCGGCAACTTCCAGTTGCCTAACCTCAAACTTTCCCCCTTTGTCCAAGTGTCCCAGCAGACCGCCTGCGAATTTCACGTCCTGCATGAGTTGCCCCGCAATCCCCGCCAGTCTCTCTTGTTTGATATCAATCCTCATCTCTCCTTCCATGTCGTGGAAAACACGTGCTTCAAGAGAAGGCGGCTGAAAATTCGGATTTGGTTTGAAGGTGAGCTTTGTCAGTTCGCCCTCGCGACCCGCGTAGTCGAACACAAATGCATCGGGCAGAATCTTGAACAATCGCGTCTCCGGTTCTGCCTTCTTGTTTCTCTCCTGCTGCAGTTTCCGCTGTTCATCTGGATTGCTTACGAGCCTCTGAATACGCTGGCTCTCCTTCTGCCGTTGTTTGATGTCAAGCAGGCGACCATTAATGGAGACCAGCTGGCTGAGAGAGCCGTATTTTGTCTGGACGATTTCCTGGACCTGCTTTTTGTCGGATTCTCTTTTCTCTAGGCGGTACATCCAGTGACCATGATCCTCATCCTGGGATTTTAGTTCGTTGGTGACCACCCTCCGTGCCAGTTCGTTGGCCGATATTCCTCGGATCCCGGAATCCGATTGGGGAAGTGTGGCGGGTCCGAGCAGAATGACGGTTACGAAAACAGTCGCAGTGCTGCGCCCCAGTCGCATGACCGGTTCCTGCGACAGAACAGGATACGTTTTGACCCGGCTGTTCATTGAACACTCCCGCGACGATTCTGGCCGAGTGCTCGGCAGCTCGGATTTGTTGCGACCTTCCCGATTTGCTGCCCTGATTTCGAGAGTGTGCCCTGCATCTTACTTCTGGCAACTATCACTGACCATGGTCAAAGCCGTCGCCGTCATGTGGCCGTGCTCTTTGGCGTCTTTGTCCATCCCGTGCTCTTTCATCTCGGCTTTTGCGTCTTCCTTCATCGCATGTTCTTTGTGATGGGAGACTACCCCGGTCACGGCAACGGTATGCCCGACGTGGTCGTCGAGTTTGACACTGTCACTTTTGATCTCCCAGGTGGCACCACCCTTGGTGGTCAAATTGTACTCATTGGTGCCTTCACCCTTTTGCAGACACCCCGTGAGCGTCCGTGTTTTCTTGTGGGTTGCTTTCGTTGTGTCCTGCGCCGTCGCCAGCGCGACAACAGTGGCAAACATCATTACCGCAATAAACCCTGCTGCGATCTTACCCTTCATTGTTTTCTCCTCCGTAGTTGCGTCAATCAACGCCTTTCCAAAATCCGATCGGGTCAGCCTTGGCAAGCAAGAGTCGCTGGATATTAGGCGCTTCGCAGTCGATCAACATCCTTGCAATTGCGCAATCGCGGGCAACAACTCACTCGCCAAACGATCCTTGGCTACGAAAGCGTCGACAGACTTCAGAGCCTGCTCGGGAACGTCCCCTGCTCCGGATCGCATGATAATCGGCGCTTGTGGCCTAAGCCGTCTCATTTCGATGGCAACCTCATGACCGCTCATCTCTGGCATCAAATAGTCGACGATTACAACATCAACCGAATAGATGGAAGCCAGTTCCAGTCCCTCGCCGCTGCTGAGAGCGGTCAGAACTCCGTACCCAAAGCTTTCTAGGAACGCCTTTTCGCAGTCCAACATGTCTTCGTTATCGTCGATACAAAGGACCATTTTTCTTCGGGGTTTCAAGTGGACGGGCGAGCACATGGGCCCGATCAAGCCTCAGTGTCCACATTTTGTCCTAGAGCAACTGGTCAAAATTGCTCATACTTGTCTTCCCTAGGAACATTTCCACAGGAGCATATCCACGTTCGATGTTGCCATTGTGAGCTTTACTGACCATCGGAGATTCGTCCCGTTCCCGGATAATTGATGTTGGAGACATCCCCCTCTGGTTAGTGGGCCCTTTGATGAAGCAAATCACGCACCCGAAGAAAAAATTGGATTTCAATCCTCACGCCTTTCTGTCAACCATTGGGAAGGGCAGGGATATGGCGTCGTTTCAGAAGAAGAACACGATATTCGCTCAAGGTGATTCGACCGACGGACTGTTTTTTATCCAAAAGGGGAAGGTACAGCTCAGCGTTGTCTCGGAAGGCGGGAGAGAAGCAACCCTTGGCATTTTGGGCGAAGGTGATTTCTTTGGAGAAGGCGGTCTTGCCGGTCAGCTTTTGCGCATGTCGTCTGCAACCGCGATGACCGACTGCGTCCTTCTGCATATTGAGAAGAAGGCAATGATGCGTGCGTTGAGTCTGGAACAAAAATTGTCGGCCATGTTTCTCAAATATTTGCTGAAGCGAAACATCCGATATCAGGATGATTTGGTCGACCAACTTTTTAATTCCAGCGAAAAGCGACTAGCACGTGTGCTTCTGTTGATGGCGCAATTCGGCAAAGAGGGCGTGTCCCAAATGTCGGTCCCCCGACTAAGTCAGGCGACTCTGGCAGAAATGGTGGGGACGACCCGTTCGCGCGTCAGCTTCTTCATGAACCGATTCAGGAAGCTCGGCTTTATCAACTATGACGTAGGAGATATCTTGCATGTCCACAGTTCACTCCTCAACGTTGTCCTGCATGATGACGTCGGAACAACCGTCACCCCGGACACTAAGAATTCAGCTGCCCCTGCCGGCAAAGATCTCGAACCACCTGCAGAGCCCGGCGGCCCGCCTGACAAAGAGCGAGCCAGAAGGCCGCCCCTCCCCAGTCTTGAACGACGGAGGCTGAAGGCGCGGTTGTAAACCCAAAATATGACTTGCCGCGCGTCGCCCATTCAGCCGCCAAATAAGCCAGTCCGGTGAACCACTTTGACCGCCTGGAACCGTTTTGACATGACTGCAGCAGGACCTGAGTGTAGCCGGGATCCTTGCCAGCGCGACTGGAGCTTGTCCTGTCAAGAAACTTGCAAACCGCCGTTGCCTTACTTGTTTTTCTCGCGCCGACAATCGCCTTATGCCAGGCGACGCCAACTGAGCCGGTCCCGCAGCCGCTGGCCCGTTGAGGAAACGTGAGAAAGGCTCTCGTGGCGAGTGCGCCGATGCCGGCAGCCGCAAGCTAATCGAGGCTTGGATCAAAGAGGAAAACCAGAAGTTGGCGTTCGGCAAGAATTCAAAGTAGCCCGCTACCACTGCCGGGCTGCTGCGGCTGCTGCCAGGGTGCTTGACAGCCCCGCCGCATAAGACTAGGGTTGACGCTGAGGTGGTTACCACCTTCTCCTCATTTCAGGTTCCCTGAACTAAGTCAGCCCATCTGAAGTTTTCTTTCTTAGCAACCCCAACCTAAGGAGGTTGCCCATGTTTGCACGTAATGTCTCGATTCATCTGAAGCCCAATACGCTTTCCGATTACACGCGAACTTTTGAGAAGGACATCCTTCCTCTGCTTCGTAAACAGAATGGTTTCAAGGACGAAATCACATTCGCTGGTGCCGGCGGAGTTGATGTGACTGCAATCAGTCTGTGGGAAAACAAAACCGATGCCGAAGCTTACAACACCAATGCCTATCCGCAAGTGTTGAAGACGATGGCAAGATTTATCGAGGGCACGCCGAAGGTTCAGAGCTCTGAGGTTGTCAACTCAACCTTCCACAACAACGCCGTTCACGTGGCAGCGTAGAACTGTAAGCTTTTTGCACGGGAAGGCGGTTAAGTGCCGCCTACCCGTGTCTCTCTGTCGTTTGCCCTAAGCGTGGTTGCTCTCTCGCAGGGCACAAGCGTCCAGCCGAGCGCTGGACTTCCGAGTCCGCTTACATCCTGCGCCGTGCCTCGTTTCTGGGCGTCGGTTCTTGTGCAATCCGATGGATTCGCATCGAAGGCCACTCTATGCTGCTTACCAGCACGCAGGTTGTAACCCGATCGCAACATGTGGATGAACCGTCCGTATTGTTGCTCCACAAGATCGAGGAACTAAACAAGAATACCGCCGTGTTGATCGCTGAAGCTGGGAAATTAATCCAAGAATCGAAACAGCTATCGGAACGGATCAGATCTTTCGAACACTTCAGCACGAAGCCCAAGCCGCCCTCATCCCGGCACTATTAGCGCACTTCTTCCTTTCCGACCTCCTTATTTTGTCTCGGCCGATTCTAACCAGTCGAAATTTAGAGTCGAAAGTTCCACTGAGGAAACTCGGGCAAGCCACAACTCTCACGGCGCACGCGCTTCCTGGAATATCCCGAATCTGGAATTGAGCAATAACCTGGCGGAGAACTCGATGCGTCCCGTAGCTCTCGCAAGTATTGGATCCACATCGGAAGCTCGCAGGCGGGACCGAAGATTGCGGCTATCCTTATCGATAATGGAAAGCTGCCGTAGATTGAAACTCCCCGAACAAGCAGTGACAATCTCGTAATCTTCTGTTCCAAGCAACTTGCGAATAATTCGCGCGTAGCTAAATCGTCATCCACGACTAGGATTGCCGGTTTGTCGCGCCCGAGCGCACTGGGTCCACCTTTCACGCCTGAACGAGCAAGAATGTGGAAACATTGCTTTCGCCTATTAATTGTTGTTCGCCGTGTAGCAGATAACCTGATCTAGCCAGCGGGTAATTGCACTCCTCCAACCGCATAAGCCTACACGACCGTGGTGACGGTTACTCGTGGAGCACGATGTCGAGTAGCGAGCTGTGAACTTCCAGACCGCCGCCGTTGTAATCAATGAGACCGAGCTGTCTGAACCGATTCATAAAGAAGTTAACTCGCGCTCGCGTGGTGCCGACCATTTCTGCCAAGGTTTCTTGGCTTATCTTGGGAATTACATTCTCCGATCGCCCTTCTTTGC
>WNGP01005135.1_pt1 | contig 10916 bp, 8 predicted proteins | sample 5407671 | NCBI WGS metagenome assembly WNGP01 (sample SAMN13153381, study PRJNA577476) | soil metagenome | isolation source: 40 cm soil or saprolite under Garry oak tree replicate 2 | place: USA:California | collected 2016-06-15
CCAGAGGACAGCGAGAAACTTGCGCTCGCGTCGGTTGACGGAAGAATCCAGCTTTCCCTCAGAAATCCCTTGGATCTGGACCGAATGGACCCGAAAGCGGTCCGCCGTGAGAGTTTGTATGGAGCTTCCAGTGCGAGCCCGGAAAAACCTCCGGCGCCGGCGCCGGCGCCCAAACCGGCCGGCACAGGCGTAGCGGCACGAAAGATCGAGCCGCCCCCAGTCGCGCCACCTGCACCACCCGCGCCAGTGGTTGTCGTCCCTGCAAAGCTCCACCTTCAACTGATCCAGGGCTCGAAAACCGAGACGGTAATTTTTGAGAAGAAAACGGATGTCCCAGGCGGCGGTAATTAAGACGGAACAGCTATAGAAATCAAATATTCCTCAGCAAAGGCGGAACGATGAAATCGAAAATTGGGATCGCAATAATTCTCTGTATATTTGCAGCCGGCAGCCAGGTGAAAGCGCTGCCGGTAGCGCCGACGGCGGCGCCGGCCATTGAAGATGGACAGCCTCCGGAGGTTCGTGCACAACTGCACGTCCAGCTTGGAAAATCGTTCTTGATCGCCTCGCAGCAAGAGCTGCAGCGCGTGTCCGTTACGGATCCGACAATCGCCTCCACGGTGATTGTTTCACCAACTCAGATCCTGGTCCATGGACTGAAGGCTGGGTCCGGAACATTGATTCTCTGGGATTCTCAAGATCGCCCGCAAGTTTTCGACCTGACGGTGGACTTCGACGTCAGCTCTCTGCGAGACACAATGCGCGCGATGTTTCCCGGAGAACCGTTGCAGGTAGCCCAGTCGGGCGGATCGCTCGTGCTAACCGGAAATGCTTCGTCCAAGGCTGTTTCCGACCGGGCTGCGGCTCTTGCGGCAACCATGAGCCCGGCTGTGGTGAATATGGTTCAAACGACAGAAGCAGCGCCGGCCCGGCAGGCTGTTTTACTGCAGGTCAAATTTGCCGAGGTGAATCGCGCCGCCATCCAACAGCTCGGTATGAATTTGTTCAGCACAGGCGCTACGAACACTCTTGGTGCCGTGAGCACGCAGCAGTTTGGCCCATTGTCTCCCGCAAACGCTCGGGCCGGTGGCGGGGTGACGGTTGGAATTTCCGATTTGTTGAACGTATTTCTGTTCAGGCCGGATCTCAATCTTGGAGTGACGATCAGGGCGCTGCAGCAGAAAAATCTTCTCCAGGTTTTAGCGGAACCGAACGTACTGGCAACCAATGGTACTGAAGCCAGTTTCCTCGCCGGCGGCGAGTTTCCATTTCCTGTGTTGCAGGGCGGGTCGGTGGCTAATGCTGTAACCATTCAGTTCAAAGAATTCGGCGTCCGGTTGAATTTCCTGCCTCAGATCATGCCTGACGGCGTCATCCGGCTGAAAGTCGCGCCCGAAGTGAGTTCCTTGGATTTTGCCAACGGCCTGACTGTCTCTGGATTTACAGTGCCGGCGCTCTCCAGCCGCAAAATGAGCACTCAGGTGGACCTGCGAGACGGGCAAAGTTTCGCTATCGCCGGATTGATTGATAACCGCTTGACGGAAATCGCGATGAAACTCCCGATTCTCGGGGACGTTCCGATCCTTGGAAATTTCTTCAAAAGCCGAGCGCAGAACAGGACGAATACGGAACTGCTCGTCATGGTGACTCCCCGCCTGGTGGAGGGAACTCCTCCGGGGCCGGCGCCAACGCAGCCGGGATTTCCGGAGCAGTTTCTGGATCGTCCGCAATTTGATGGCAAGTCCGGAGCGGCGCCCTCTCCAGGAGGCCCTCGTTAATAGCCGGAGGATGATCTCCGGAGGATGATCTAATGAACACGAACACCTCAAAAAAACAGGAAGGTTTCGTCCTCGTCGTGGTTGCCGTTGTGCTGAGTAAGAATAGGGAGGGGATTTCTTGAAAAAGATCACGGTTGGAACCATAGCGGCTTCAAAGGAACGTGGCGTCGGGCTCGGAGACCTAATCACGAAAACAGGTCTGGCAACGACTGTGGTTGAGGTGTTTGATTTCTCGAACATATCCGACTGGTCGATGAGACAGTTGATCGATGCTGAGCCTGAAGTCATTCTTGTTGATCTCGGGGAGTCCACCGCGGCTGCGCAAATCGTACAAACGATCCATACCGGCCTGCCGGATGCCTGGCTGCTGGTCACCTCTTCGATTACGGATCCCGGGCTCATCATCGAATTGATGAGAGTCGGCGTTAGAGAAGTTTTGCCCCGCCCGCTAACCCACACGGCATTGCTCGAGGCTTTCAATCGACACGTTTCAGCGAAGACCCGTGCCATAACCCACACGCAAACTCGGGCAAAGAAAAAAGGCAAGATTTATTGCATCACCTCGCCCAAACAGGGCTCCGGCGCGACGACCGTAGCTGTAAATCTCGCCGGCATCATTGCGGCGCGCTCCGGCCAACGCACTGCTCTCATCGATCTGGATCGGCCGCTGGGAGATGCCGCAGCTTACCTTAATGTGAAGCCGAATTTTACGATCAGCGACGCTCTTTCTGCGGGACAGCGGCTGGACTCGGTCCTGCTCGAAAGCTATATGAAATCAACCCAAGGGTTTCAACTCCTCGCTGGCTTTCGTGATCTCGGAGCAGACACGTCGTTGTCAGCAGATAAACTCTCCCAGTTACTGGACGTTACACAGAGGACGTTCGAACACATCATCGTGGATCTTCCGGCCAATCTCGAGGAAGACGAGGCAAAGGTCATCATCCGATACGCTGCGACCATCATCGTTATTCTCACGCCTGATCTCCCGGCCATATGGAGGGCTGAGAGGCTGCTGAAGTATCTGACCGCTCTTCAAGCATCAGACAAGATTCGCATTGTCCTGAATCGTTCGACGCGTTCCGATGAGATCACCGATCGAGATATTGTGCGCCTTCTGGGGGCGCAGCTTTACTCGAAGCTTCCAAACGAATACAGCGCCTGTATGCGGGCGATCAATTCCGGTTCCCTGCTGGAAACCGCCAATAGCAAACATTTAGGCCGAGCGATCGCCGCCCTCGCTGCCGAAATGGCCGGCCTGTCTGAGGTCGAGAGCCGCCGCGGTCTATTCGGCTTGTTCTTGAAACCATCAGTTGGAGGAATCGATGGCTGAAATGCCCTTAACCTTTACGGACTACCGCGAGATGAAGGCCAAAATTCACTCGCAGCTCTTGCAAGAGATGGACCTGGAAGGCCTGAACAAGCTTCAGGAGGACGTGGCCCGCGTTCGAGTGTGCGAAGCTATTCGTGAATTACTTCACCGGGACCGAACGCCGCTCGCTTTCAGCGAACGCGAGCAGCTGGTCAAAGAAGTCGTCAATGAGCTTTTCGGTCTCGGTCCAATAGAACCGCTGCTTGCCGACGGCAGAGTTTCCGACATCCTGGTCAACGGCCCCAACCGGATCTACGTGGAGCGGGATGGTGTCTTGCAGCGCACCGACCTTTTCTTTAACGACTCGCAGCACCTTTTGCAGATCATTGACCGAATCGTATCCCGTGTGGGAAGGCGCGTTGACGAGTCGTCGCCCATGGTGGACGCCCGGCTCCTGGATGGATCACGAGTCAACGCCATCATTCCCCCTCTGGCACTGGACGGACCCTCGATGTCGATTCGCCGTTTCGGCGGCCATAAGTTGTCTGCCCAGGCTTATATTGCCAATGGCACGTTGACCAAAACGATGCTTGATGTGCTGGAAGCCTGCGTGAAGGGGAAGCTCAACATCATGGTGTCCGGCGGAACCGGCGCGGGTAAGACCACTTTATTGAATATTCTTTCGTCCTACATCCCGAACAGTGAGCGAATCATCACCATCGAAGACGCTGCGGAACTGCGTCTCAACCAGGAGCACGTTGTTCGTCTCGAGACCCGTCCTCCGAATATCGAAGGCAAAGGCGCCATCCGGCAGCGGCAGCTGGTGATAAATGCCCTTCGTATGCGGCCGGACCGCATCATCGTCGGCGAGGTTCGCGGCGAGGAAGCCATAGATATGCTCCAGGCCATGAATACCGGTCATGAAGGATCGCTGACAACCATTCACGCCAACACTACCCGCGACGCTTTGTCCAGGTTGGAGACGATGATTGCCATGGCAGAACTTAATCTGCCCGACCGTGCAGTTCGGCAACAGATTGCATCCGCGATTCACGTGATCGTCCAGGTGACCCGCATGCCCGACGGATCCAGGAAAATAACCAGCATCACCGAAGTTACGGGAATGGAGGGGCCGATGATCACCACCCAGGACATATTCGTTTTTGAACGCTCGGGTTACGACGAAAATAACCGGATCCGCGGAACATTCCGGCCCACGGGCATTCGTCCGAAGTTCATTGAAAGATTGGAATCGTTCGGTCTGCGTCTCGATCCGGATACGTTCGCCGAACAGCCGCTGAGAGGAGGCCGTTACTAACAATGATCTTAACTGCTCTAGCCTTATTGATTTTCGTGGTGACGTTGGGACTTTCGCTAAGCTTGCTTTACTTCATGGTCGAGTCACCGCTCGCACGCCGAAAAATGATGACGCGGCTTGCCGCCGTACAGGAAGTCTCAATTCGCAACGATGAGGCTTCGGATGTTTTGCGTAAAGAGCTGTTGAGCGATATGCCAGCCCTCCATCGCATTTTGGCGATGGCTCCGGGGATTGCCAGGCTTCGTCTGTTTCTCGAGCAGGGCGCGATCCGGATGCAGGTGGGCAGTTTCGTTCTAATTAGCGTCGCACTACCCGTATTCGTTTTTTTGGCGACGGTAATAGCTGGTTTGCCTTTATACGAAGGCCTTCCTGCCGCCCTTGGCGCCGGTGCCATCCCGACCGTGATTGCTTCCGCAATTCGCCAACGGCGATTTAACAAGTTCGAAGAACAATTTCCCGAAGCGATGGATCTCCTGGGACGAGCGGTTCGCGCGGGTCACGCGTTTACAACGGGTTTCGAGCTGATCGGCAATGAATTCAAGGCTCCGGTCGGCGAAGAATTCCGGATCACGTTCCAACAGCAAAAACTCGGTTTGCCCTTCCGAGATGCATTGGGAAACATGGCGGTTCGTGTACCGCTGCCGGATGTCCGGATCTTTATATCGTCGCTTCAGATCCAGCGCGACTCCGGCGGAAATCTCGGCGAGGTTCTGGACACGATGTCCGGTGTTGTTCGAGAGCGCTTCAAACTGCGGCGGCAAATCCAGATATTCACCGCTGAAGGACGATTATCGTCGTATGTTCTGACAGCACTACCCTTTGCTGCTTTGGCGGCTCTCTACTATATACAGCCTGAGTACATCAATCCCCTGTTTACTGAACCACGCGGGCAAAGGATGTTGGCATTCGGGGCCATCCTTCAGGTTGTCGGCTATTTTGTCATCGGCCGGATCATCAAAATCAAGGTCTAGGAGACTATGATGGAAACATCTCAAATTGCAGTTGCGATAGGACTTCTGGTTTTTCTAGGCACGCTCCTCACGCTTTACGCAATTTTTCGGAAGCCGCTGAATCTCAAACAGCGCCTGAATCGCGAAGAAGTCAAAGATGCCAATGAGGGTGCCGTCACCGCAATACAAAAACAACTCGAACGAGTTTTGCGTCCGATGGGAGAGTGGCTTCATCGTTCACCTGCCGAGATGTCTCGGCAGGAACGCAGTCTCGTGCGAGCGGGTATACGCCGCAAAGACGCCGTCATTCTTCTCAATGGCGCTCACCTCGCGGTCGCTCTGCTCGCGTTGGCCGTCTTCGCCACCACTGGTCATCTTTACCACAGGCCCATACTGTTTGTGCTGCTTTCCATTATCATCGGCGCCGCGATTCCGGATATCTGGCTGAAACGAAGAATTGAGCGAAGAAAGATCAATATTCAACACGGACTTCCAGATGCGATGGATCTCGCCGTCATCTCAGTAGAAGCTGGTCTCGGATTGGATCAAGCACTTCTGCGTGTGGGCCAGGAGATTCGGGCTGCCCATCCGGATCTGGCCGACGAGCTTTATCTTCGCAATGTTTAAATCAACCTGGGGCGCCCTCGTTCGGAGGCCTTACGCAACCTGGCGGAGAGAACCGGAGTAGAAGATCTGCAAGCTCTCGTCGCTATCCTGATTCAAACTGACCGGTTTGGCACCAATGTCGGTCAAGCTCTTCGAACATTTTCAGATTCTCTTCGAACCCGGCGCAGACAGCGCGCAGAAGAACAGGCAGCCAAACTGGCGGTCAAGATGATGATTCCAATGGTATTCTTCATTTTTCCGGGGATATTTATCGTGATACTTGGTCCCGCTTTCATCGCCATTGTTACCAAGCTGCTTCCCGCGCTTGGTGGACCGTAGGCGCATCGATCCTTCGGGCACCACATGACCCGGTCCGATCGAGCACATGACAAGTGAACATGGAACAGTGAACAATGACCATTTGTTCACTGTGCATGTTCATTTGTCATTGGTTTTATAAACATGAAGAGGTGTTTTGATAGCGTTCTTTGTGTTTGGTTTGTCGGTAGTAGTTTATTCAATTAACTTAAGAAGGAGGTGAATAAAGAATAACAAAGGTACATATGAAAAAAGTACTAAATAGGCCGAGGCGAACGATCTGGCTCCTGATTCTGACTGTACTGGGGGCGTGCTCGCTTTATCTTTCGTTACTCAGCCCCGCCGGATTCGGAACATATCACGATGACGCAATATATGTGACGACAGCAAAGACACTGGCAACGGGTCAGGGTTACAAAATAGCCAGCCTTCCTTACGAGCCTGCGCAGACCAAATATCCGCCGCTTTATCCCTTCCTGCTCTCGCTGATCTGGAGAGTCTACCCGCAGTTTCCCCAGAACCTGACCTGGATGCTTCTTCTGTCTGTCGTGGCGGCGGTGAGCTTTCTAGCAATGACCTATCACTACCTGACGACGCAGCGGTATGCGGCAGAGTGGCAGGCGTTGATCGTGGTAGGGGTAGCCGCGATCAACTGGCGGACGATCATCTTGGCGACGGGCATCTACTCAGAAATGTTGTATGCCCTATTGTCGGTGGCGGCATTAGAGTGGGCCGAGAATTTTGAAGGAAAGGAAAAGATATCGACTGCGGGAGTGATTTTAACCCTGGCGATGGGACTTGCGTTTTTGACGCGAAGTTTGGGAGTGACGGTCATAATGGCCGTCGGCGGCTATTACACGTTGAAAGGGAAGCTTAAGAAGGCCATCCTTGCGGTGGGCGTGGCGGGCGCGTTCGTGATTGGATGGATGGCCTGGTGCTATGCAAACAGAACTTCTGCCGAAGGAATCAATGTCGCCTACTACACGAACTATCTGGGCCACCTCAATCAGGTGATCCACGTTTTACAGGAGATCAATCAGACATCGAAGCTCGCCGTCGTTTCGAGCATGGTCATTCACAACTTGATCGCGGGCGTAATACTCTCTGTGCCAGTGGTTTGCTTGGGGTTTAATTATGGATTCTTCCCGAGCATCAAGGGACCGCTTCTGATCGTGGCGATTTTTTCTATCTTCTCAGTCCTTCTGTTGTTTGGGGCGGGATTTGTAAGGCATATCGCAAATCGCCTCCGTCTCCTGCACGTTTACGTAATCACTAGCCTGATCGTATGCCTTTTCTGGCTGCCAAACGTTTCCTATGACCGATTCCTCATGCCGTTGTTGCCATTCTTGTTGCTGTTTCTGATCGTTGAGTTTGACAGGTTAGTGAAATTAGCGCGGAAAGAATTTGTATGTGGCCGCAGTGCGATGAGGAAGGCCGGCGGCGTCATAGTAGGACTGGCGCTGTTGCTGCCGGCCGGCGTCGCTTTGTATAACTACGGCTCAGGTGTTAGGGAGTTATTCTCTACATCGACAAAAAACAGCGCCCGCGCAAACGAAGATAGCCAGGCCATCGCATGGATCAAGGCCAATGCGGACCCTTCAGACATTTTGATATGCTATCGCGATCCCAAGTACTTTCTCTTCACCGGTCATAAGGCAACGCGCTCCTTCATGACGGCAGGCGTTTCCTGGCAAGACGACCCGGCACCCATGAAGAAGCTTGCAAGTTTGATCTTTCGAATAATAGGTGAAGCCCATGGCCGTTACGTCGTTACCACATCTACCGACTTCGAGTTTGAGGATCAGCCCGAACAACTTCGCAAGTCTTTCAATAAGCTAATAGAAGAGCACCCTGAAAAGTTTGCTCTTGCATTTGAGTCGGCAGATGGCCGAGGCAGAATCTACCGCATCGAGAACGATACGCAGTGATGGTTCGAGGCGGCGGGTAATTTTTTGGCCTGCGGTGCGCGATAGCCGGGCGCGGGACCTTTTCCATTTCGTCTCCTTTTGGCGTCTGGCGCGCCGGAAGCTGTAATACATCCATAACAGAGGCCCCGTGGTAACCTTGGCCCCGACTCCGAAATTGATTTGGGGGTTCTGATGAAAACACATCCATTTATGAGTGATACTCGCGTTGGGTCCGAAGCTGGTTCCCCCGCTGCGGCGCCAATATTCATCCCGGCCATTTCGGCGATTTTTCTGATCAGCGTATTGGGTCTATTTTTGGAAATGCTGCTAATCCGCTGGATCAGCACCGAAGTTCGCATCTTCGCCTATCTGCAAAATAGTATTCTGATTGCGTGTTTTCTCGGCCTCGGTCTAGGCAGCCTGACTTCTCGCAAGCCTATTGTATTTCGGCATACATTGACTCCATTAACGGTGCTCCTGGCGTGTCTAGCCATCCCGGTAGTGCGAGGAGGACTAGCGAAAACGAGCGAGCTGCTAAGTACGTTGGAAGACTTCGTCATCTGGGGCGGCGTGACTAGCCGCGATCCATGGGTAATCGTCTTAGCCCTAATAGTGGGGCTGGGGATAACCTTCAGTATTCTAAGATTGACCGTGGACATGTTCGTGCCGATTGGTCGCCTACTTGGAGGATTAATCGACGCACACCCTAACACGATTTGGGCGTATTCCGTGAATATCGCCGGTAGTTTGGCGGGCATCTGGCTGTTTGTTGTGTTGAGTCGGTTCTACCAACCGCCTGTGATCTGGGTAGTGGTCCTGCTGATTTTAACTCTCCCGTTTGCTCTTCCGGCGATGGGCCGGCAGCGCTGGATGAATATCGCGTTGTTGCTTGGCGCCGCAGCACTGGCAGTGCTTGCTGGCTGGACGCCGGGGTCGCGCGAGGTGGTTTGGTCTCCCTATCAGAAATTGACTGTCTTTGAAGGTGGGGAAGGCCAACCGGCTGGTAATTATGTCGTGATGGTCAACAACACGATATACCAAGGCATGGTGGACCTAAGCAAAGACCGCACCGCTGCTGATCCTACTCAGTATCCACGGGAGCTAGAGGGCCTGACGCAATACGATATACCCCTGCTGTTGCATCCGCATCCGCAGAAGTTTCTCGTCGTTGGAGCGGGCAGTGGGAATGATGCTGCCGGCGGTGTCCGTCATGGTGTCCAGGACATAACGGCTGTTGAAATCGATCCCGCAATCATCCAGCTAGGACGTCGGTATCATCCAGAGCATCCTTACGAATCCAAATCTGTCCGTGTCATCAATGATGATGCCCGGTCTTTCTTTTCTCGAACTCGTGAAAAGTACGACGTGATTTCGTTCGGTCTGCTTGACTCACACACGACAACGGCGATGACCAACGCTCGGCTGGATCACTATGTCTATACGAGGGAAAGCATCGCGCGGGCTAAGGAGCTGCTCGCCGACGGTGGCGTCATGGTGCTGAGTTTCGAACCTAACAGACCTTTCATCGCTGATCGGATGGCGACAGTTCTCCGTGACGAATTTCAACAGGAACCCATCGTGTTTCGTGTGCCTCCCAGCGGCTATGGCTGGGGTGGCGTCCTCTTCATAGCTGGAAATTTGGAAGTCGCGCGGCAGCAGATCGCTAAAAATCCACGGCTGCGGGTCCTAATCGATCACTTACAGCAAGCTTATCCGGTACCGTTGTCGTACAGCACAAACGTCGCGACTGATGACTGGCCGTACATTTATCTGGAAAGACCCCGTATACCGGTTCTCTATTATCTTTTGGCCGGCCTGATGATACTGGTCGCATTGCGAAGTTATTACGCTTGGAACGCGGCTGGCGTGGCGTCTCGGTGGCAACGATCTCACTGGCACTTCTTCTTTCTAGGGGCTGCCTTTCTTCTGTTGGAAGTGCAAAACATCAGCAAAGCCTCAGTCGTTCTAGGAAACACGTGGCAGGTTAATGCCGTTATTGTGTCAGGCGTTCTGTTGATGATCCTCCTGGCTAATCTTCTCCAGCGCCTCTTTCCGACAACGTCTGTCAACGCGGTATACCTCGTTCTAATCGGTTCCTGTGTCGCGCTGTACTTTGTGGACCTTGCGCGATTCGCTTTCCTGCCTTACGCCGCCAGAGCGCTATTGGTCGGTTGCTTGACGACATTGCCGATGGCTTTTAGCGGAATCGTCTTTATCCGGTCGTTCGCCGCAGCGGCCGGCAAAGACGAGGCATTAGGCGCTAACCTATTGGGCGGATTAGTCGGTGGTTTGCTCCAAACGATCACGTTCATCACTGGCATCAAGGCTCTTCTCTTGCTGGTCGCTGTCTTCTATCTGTGTTCGCTCGTGACGCAACCCAGGGCCGCCAATCATTATCGCGGAAAGGAATCACTCAGACCCGTCTCATGCGACGCGTGATCAGGAGCAGCAGTAAGGTTGTGAATGAGGAGAACTGCCTCGCATGCGGGTAAACGCGTTGATTTGCTTATCCTTATCGTTTAAACGTCACGTCTATGAGCACTAACACCCGCTTCTGGCTGCCTTCTGTCTCGGACATTTTTTTCCTTTCTACGTTTCTGTTTTTAGCCTTTAGCAGCGGAAATAACCTCTTGAACGATGCCGATACCGGTTACCACATCCGCGCTGGCGAATACATGATCAAGAATTTGATGGTCCTGCGATACGACATTTTTTCCTATATCTCGCCTC
>WNGP01010022.1_pt1 | contig 10912 bp, 7 predicted proteins | sample 5407671 | NCBI WGS metagenome assembly WNGP01 (sample SAMN13153381, study PRJNA577476) | soil metagenome | isolation source: 40 cm soil or saprolite under Garry oak tree replicate 2 | place: USA:California | collected 2016-06-15
ACAGTGGCTGCGCGTAGACCTAGTCTAAGAAATTATGGAAGTGCATCTTTCTCCCGAGCTACAGGCGAAAGTGGACCGGGCCGCTGCCGAGAACAAGAGCGACTCAGAGGAATACGTCAAGCAGCTTGTGGAACACTACGTTGACCATGACGCATGGTTCCGCCAGCAGGTGACGAGAGGCTTGGAGCAGCTCGACCGAGGGGAATTCCTGACCCACGAAGAAGTCGGCGCCCGTATCGATCAAATGTTTCGCAAGTAAATGCAGCTTCACTGGTCACCTGCCGCCGCTGAGGACCTTTTCCGAATTATCGAATACATCCGGCAAGAAAATCCGGCTGCCGCTCAACGCCTTGCCAAGATAATCTACGACAGTGCTGGTTCGTTGAAGTCCTTTCCAAAACAAGGGTAGAACGGGCCGCGTAGAAGGGACCCGTGAACTTCCCTTGCCACCGCTTCCCTTCCTGGTGGTTTACCGAGTCCTCAAAGATCTTGTGGAAATCGCAAACGTCGTACACGGCGCACAGAAATGGCCGCCAGAAGAATGAAGTTGAGAGTCGAGAAGAGATCGCGGCACAAGTCGGATACGCGGATGGCGCAACTCTCAGGCTGGTAGGCAGGCATTTGAATCGGGTGGCCCATCTTTCGCGCCGCTCGAAAGGTGGGGCACTGGACCGCGGGGATGATGATCAGGTAATGAAGCGGAGTCACGTCGGCGACAACAACCCGCATTTAGCTCCCAAAGCCCGAGCGCCGCAAGGCCGCGCGTTCACGCTCGAGATCTTCCATGGTGTAATTCAGCCAAACTTCGTGCGCCTTCAGTAACCCCTCGAGAGCGTCGCGAGTCTGAAACCCAAGTAGCTTCCGCAGCTGCCCTCCGTCAACCGGCCATCCTTGTATTCTCCCAGAGCAAATGCTTCCAAGGCGCGAGAGATCGCCTCCCGAAGTGGACAGGCGTTGCGCAACATCGTCGGGGATGTGAAGGGTGACTTCCATAGCCGAAGTTTAGCACGAGAAATACGGCAGGGCCGATACGGTGGCCAAAAAGGGCTGTGCTAGACTTTCACGGTGATGGCCAAATCTTTGAATGTGCTTGAGCTGGAATGTTCGGCCTGCGGCAAGAAATACGATGCGTCGATAGAACAGCACCTCTGCACCTGCGGGAAGCCGCTCTTGGCTCGCTACGACCTGCGGCGGGCTGCCACCACGCTTACGCTTGAGAACCTGAAAACCCGGCCGCGCACGCTGTGGCGCTACGCGGAAGTCTTGCCGAACGATCCGGCGGTTTCGCTCGGCGAAGGTATGACGGCCTTGGTACATGCGGAGCGGTTGGGCGCATCAATCGTTTGTGGACAGGGGGGCTTGCAGCGACTCTACATCAAAGACGAGGGCTTGAATCCTACCGGCTCCTTTAAGGCCCGCGGGATGACCACTGCTGTTTCTCGCGCCAAACAGCTCGGCGCGAATGCTTTGGCGGCTCCCACCGCCGGCAACGCCGGCGGGGCGCTCGCAGCTTATGCCGCGGCCGCGGGGCTCCCTGCGGTCATCGTGATGCCCGCGGACACCCCTGTGGCCAACGTGATGGAGTGCCAGGCGTTTGGCGCCAAAGTCATCAAGCTGAACGGGTTGATTTCCGATTGCGGCAAGTACGTTGCCGAGCACAAGGACCGCGAAGGCTGGTACGACGTCTCTACCCTCAAGGAGCCGTACCGCATCGAAGGTAAGAAAACCATGGGGTACGAATTGTGGGAGCAGTTCGGAGGAAAACTGCCCGACGTGATTCTCTATCCCACCGGAGGCGGCGTCGGGTTGATCGGCATGTGCAAAGCGTTTGACGAAATGCAGGAGATGGGCTGGATCGGCCGAGAGCGGCCGCGTATGGTGGCCGTGCAGGCCGAAGGATGCGCGCCCATCGTCCGGGCGTGGGAAGCTCACCAGAGTTCGGCGCAGTTTTTCCAAAATGCCGCCACAGTCGCATCCGGTTTGCGCGTTCCGGGGCCGCTGGGCGACCTGATGATTTTGAGCATGCTGCGCCAGACGAAAGGAACCGCCTTGACCGTCACTGACGATGAGATGCTCCACGCCGGCAGGGAACTCGCCTCTCGCGAAGGCATTTTCGCCGCTCCCGAAGGCGCCGCAACCGTGATCGCAACCAGAAAGCTCGCCGCCTCCGGTTGGATCCAGCCGGAAGAAACCGTGGTGCTCTTTAATACCGGCACCGGCTACAAATACGCTGAAGCCTGGCAGCGCGCGCTCCAGTCCGTCGGTGGAGGAGCAGTGTGACCACGCGCAGACTCTATTACGACGACGCATTCACAACGGAATTCACCGCACGGGTCATAAGTTGTGAGTCGGCTTTGATTCCTTCCTTCCCTGAAGCCAAAGCCCCCGCCTGGGAAGTGGTTCTGGATCAGACTGCCTTCTATCCCACGTCCGGAGGCCAGCCACACGACCTGGGCAAGGTGGGTGAAGCCAACGTCATCGATGTCCGCGATGCTAAAGACGAAATCATCCACATCGTGGATCAAGCCGTCGAACTCGGCGAAGCCAAGTGCTGCATCAACTGGCCCCGCCGTTTCGACCACATGCAGCAGCACACCGGCCAGCATCTGCTGTCTGCCATGTTTCAGGAACGCTTCGGCCTGCCCACGGTCTCTTTCCATCTCGGGACGGAAATCTGCACGGTTGACTTGCGCGGCCCCGAACCGGCCGAGGAAATTCTTGAAGGCGCGGAGCGGGCCGCAAATCAGGTTATCTTCGAGGATCGGCCGGTGAACGTCCGCTACGGCACCGCGGAGCAATTGACACAAGTCGGCGTGCGAAAAGAAGTCGACCGCGACGGCATCCTCCGTGCCATCGAAATAGAGTCTGCCGATTTGCAACCCTGCGGCGGCACCCACGTCAAGAGCACCGGCCAGATCGGTATGCTCCTCGTCCGCCGCTGTGCGAAAGTCCGCCAGGATTGGCGCGTCGAATTTGTTTGTGGCCGTCGGGCGGAACGCTTCGCGCGGCGCGACTTTCAACTCCTGCGACGCCTTGCCGAAGGATTGAGGTGTGCTCCTGAAGAAGTAGTGGCCGCCTCGGAACGCGCGCTTACGGAGCGCGACGCGCATTTCAAGAATGTCAGAGCGCTGCTCCAGCGATTAGCGGAAGCAGAGGCGGTGGCCGCCCTGCAATCTACGAACGTCAGCGCAAACGGTATCCGCGTGGTCGCCCGCGTCTTTGGCGAAGACACTCAGGAGGAATATCTGGCACAGTTGTCCACGCAGCTTGCCAAGTTCGAAAAGACGGTCGCGCTTCTGGCCAGATCGGCGTCCGGCCAGGTGATTTTTGCGCAGCACCCGGGCGCCGGAAAAGATTTAAACGCCTTACTGAAGCAAACCTTGCAGCGTTTCCCGGGCAAAGGCGGGGGTACGCCCGATTTCGTTCGCGCGCGTCTGAATGAAAACGAACGCGCCGAGGAAGCCATATCGTTCGCCAAAGGATTGATTTCCGCCGCCTAGATTCTACGTATTGAATCAGGGTTTCGGCCAATGGCATGCTTCGCCGCGTGTTTGGTTCTGGCGCGGTGCGTTTCTCCCAAACCGGTGCGGCCCTTACTTACTTTTTGAGCAGAGAGCGGACGCGGGCTTCGTCCGACAGTGGGAGCCAATCGCCGGGCTTTAGGCAGGTATAGGCGGCAACCTGATAGCCCCCCAGCGTGGCGGTGGGATCGCCGGAAACCTGATCCCTTTTCAGGAAAAATATCCCCTGCTGCTGCTTCTGGAACTTGGGAGAGTTTACCCAAGCTACATCTCTGGAGAGCGGGAAGCGCACGGCCATCTTGCCCCCCTTGGGTTTTGTTCCCTTGAGGATGGACTTGATTTGGAGAACGGCTTCATGCCAGTCCGCGCTGTGTTCGGAGATGGGATAACGCGCGGCGGCGGATTTGGGGATGGTCCAGCGGTGGACATCCGTAATGTGACCGATGACGACCAAGTCAGATAACGCAATGCGGTTTTGGAGATCTTGATCGCTGATTTGCTTTTGCATCTGGCCGAGGGTGGTTTCGGCCGTACGGGCTCCTTCGGCAGGAGCTCCCCCGCCCGGGCTGAAGTCATGTCCCAGTTCCTTGACGGCCACACCGGAACCAAAGATCCAACCTTCCGCGTAGAACGTGGCTTGAGCGCCTTGTTGGAACGCGGATGGGTCCTTCACCTCGACGGTGATGTTGTCGCCCTTCTTCAGCGAAACAGCCGGAGGCTTTTTCAAGACGGAGTCCACGCGAACGACTATCGTCTGCGGCGATTGAGGGACGCCCACAAAGGAGACTGCGCCAAGCTGGCTAACCGTGCCCGAAAAGATGATGCTCGATTGTTTGGCCAGAGCAGCCTGGTTGTTCTGCACCTGCGGGAACCCGGTGACGCACGGCGCAAGTAAGGCAGTCGAGAGGATGCCGGCAAGGAAGCTTAACAAAGAATTCATGTCTGCCTCTCCTTCTTCCGCGTCATGGTGCGAACGCGCTTCACGGAATCACGGGGACGCTAAAATAGAATGGGTCGATAGAAACCGCCACGCGGTTGCCTGAGCCGTCCGTGAGCGTCTTTGTGCTGAAATCCGCCGCGCGCTGATAGGTTACACCTTGGGGGAAATTCGCGAGCTCTGGCGAGTTGTTGGCGCAAAAAACGCCGCGGAACTCATTCCCGACGGAAAGCAAATAGTCATAGTCCCCCAAGTAAGGCAAGAACTGCTGCACCGGCGTATCCGCCGGGACATTCGCGAGAATGACGTCCTGAGCCGTTGCGAAGCCATCGTGCGATTGCACTACATGTGTAACCCATCGGCCGGCAGAAAGTTGCTGGTAGAGAAGTCCGACGACGCCATTATTGGCCACTGCCAACGCGATGTTCGTGGCGTTGCTGATCGTCGTTTGGGGCAGGTCCGCCTTGGACCAGGTTACACCGCGGTCGGTGGAGCGGCGCACATGGAGCGTATAGATGTCGCCCTTGCGTCCGTGGTCGGCCCAGCCGACGTACACCGTGGAACTGTTGTTGGGGTCGACGGCGATGGAAAGAGTGGAACCGATTCGTTCTTGACCCAGTGTGGGCACATTGGACCACGGAATGGAGGCGCCCTTGACGACCAGGCGGCCCGGAAGTTTATCGGATGGGTCTCTGAGCGCCTGGAAAGGATTTGGCCCAGTGCCTCCGGCATCGTCGCGCACGACCACCACGTCGCTGGTGGCGGTTGTACCGTTAAATTTGCGCCAGCCGAAAAAGGCCGCGTAGACGGTATTGTCTGGAGCGACGGCCGGACGCACCGATGGCCCATCCTGTCCCGCGGTATTGCGGGCCTCGATGGAAAAGGATTTGTAGGTCACGCCACCATCGACCGAGACGTCCACGGTTGCGGTGTGGCCATTGGGCTGATTGAAATCGTTGACACCGACATAGATGTGATCGCTGTTGGAAATGGCCAGGGCCCGGACGAAGGGCTGGTCCACGTTGCTGCGCGTGGACTGCACGTTCATTACAGCACCGGAAGAAACGTCATTGGATTCCGACTCGTCGAGCGTGATGGAGGCGGCGCAAGCCAGCGTGCCGGCGTGGAGGTCCCCGCGCGGATGGTTCTCGCCAGTGGGCATGGCGTGCGTGATGTCGCAGGTCATCCGCGGAACGGGAGTGATGGCGTTCAGGACCCAGCTATTGCCTCCGTCCTGGGAAACATAGACGGGCGCATTGCTACTGCTCGAAACGGGATTGGGAGTGAATGCCGAGGCGACCATGACCTGTGGGTTGGCAGCTTGCACAGCAAGGAACGGTTCGCTGTCTTGATTGATTTCGCCGCTGAGACTTGCGGGGATGAGGTCCACAAGCTTGACCTGGACCGGCGCGGCATAAACAGGGGTTAAAGTGCCAGCGGATGGGAAGCCGTCGCCGCCTATGACGGTTTTGGGCGGAGACTCACTCTCAATGAGTAAGATTCCGGCAATCATTACAAGCAGACTAAACGCCAGCAAGCGCGTGCAAAATGCGGCGAGAGCTTTCACGGCATCGTCTCCTCAGTCAGACGGCGTTGAATATTAAGCAGGGCAGGGCAGCAGGCGGGCCGGATTCCGCATGCGACGCACACTTCGCTGGAAAAATAGTAGGCCGGGAAACCAGCATACACCTAAGCAATCCCGCCGACAATGGCGCATGCCGATATGCCGATATACAGTGCTGCCGCAAGCCCCGGACGCACGGTCGCCAGGGCAGTCCAGCAGGGGCAGAGCGTAGATAGCACGCGGCGACTTAGGCCATCCCGGCGTTCCTTCCTGTTTCGTTTTGCTTCTTCCTTGTTGATTGTTGAGCCATCCTTCAGCGAAGAGCGATGACGGCGTCGGCTCCTTCGACCGAGTAGACTCGCCTTGAAATCATTCAGTTCCCCCCGCTAAGCGAAACGGGGCTGGGAACGTCAGGCCAGCGGCTTTGTGAGATAATCCCGCCCATGAGAGTGACCATCGTCGTAATTCCCCAAGCCTTTCTCGTCCTTGCAGCTTCTCTCGTGCCTCTGCTGGCACAGACACCCAGCACTCAGCAGCAACAGCCCGAGTTCATCTCGCAGGGTCAACGATTGATGCGCGAAGGGAAGTTGGATGACGCGCTGGCGCTGTATCGCAAGACTCTCCAGACCTCGCCGAATTCTGTTCCAGCCAACATCGCGGCGGGGAATGTCCTCGACCTCAAGGGTCAAGGCGAGGAGGCTCGCAAGTATTTTGCGAAGGCCATTGAGGATGCTGGGGCCGCTCAGCAAGTGGCAAATTCCGACTTCGCACCTGTGAGGTCCACATCGCAAAGGGCGATGGCAATGTCCTATGCCTTCGAGGGAAATTGCAAGAAGACCGTCGAGTACGAGCAGCAGGTCTTCGACTACTACGGGAGCGTGAAGAACTTTTTTCAGCAGGGCGAGATTGCCGACGAAGCCGCTCGTGTCTGCATTGAATCAGGCGACTTGGACACCGCCTATCACTGGTATCAGGTAGGCCACGACAATGGACTGAAGGAACCCGACATCAAACCGGCTCGCCAAGACCTTTGGGAGTTCCGTTGGGAGCACGCTCAGGCTCGTATCGGTGCCCGAAGTGGGAATCAAGCTGAAGCGCAGAAGCATGTCGCTGCCGCGAAGAACATTCTCGACAGGGGGACCAATCCCGAGCAGGCCCAATTCCTTCCTTACCTGCAAGGCTATGTCGCATTCTATGCGGGAGATTACAAGACGGCCCTTGAGGAACTGCAAAAGGCAAACCAGAACGACCCCTTCATCCAATCCATGATTGCCCAGACCTACGAGAAGCTAGGCGACAAGGACAAAGCTATGGAGTTCTACCGCAAAGCTTCGACAGCAATCGCTCATAATCCTCCGGCTGCGTATGCGGTACCGCTGGCTAAGAAGAAGTTAGCCAAGCTAGCCTCGCTGCCACGTTAGAGACTTCGGAGGTCGGGTTTAACCTAGCCACTCCTGCTTGAGGAATTCATCGAACTCGCGCTTGTCCTCGTCTGATTCCATCATTGGATAGCGTTGTCTGGATGAAAAGTACTGCGTTATTAGTGCAGTGAACCCGCTGGCGTGAGACAGTTTCCTGATGCACAGTTTTGCGGGTTACCAAACGCGCAGTCCTAAAGGGCAGGCGCGCCACTGTGCCGCGGACTGTGCAAGAATGCAACATTTTCATGCCATTGGGGATAGCCTTGAGCGAGAAGCAGATTCCCCGATTAGTTGGAAATGTTAGTAGTTGGAAGTGACGGATATAGGGGTTGGAGACGACTCTCGTGCTTTGCAAGCGGGGGGCCCGAGTTCGAGTCCCGCCACGTCCACCAAGCATCTCCCTGCATTATGAGGTGAATGTGACAACGCATGTATCCTGCCTAGGCAATTACTTCCGTATTGCCCGACGCAAACGTCACTTATACGAGTGCGGCAATAACCAGGAGTTGAGATTTTCTGTGGAATCTAGAGATGTTTGTGTCAGAAGCAACTTTTTTTGGCCCACCTCGGCTTCCAATCAACCTGACTCGTGCGAAGATTGAATGCTCAGCCTCCCCCAAAGGACAGTACAAGCCCCGGCCCAAAGGACAGTAGCTAGGGGGCACTGTCCGAAGTAGTCTGGGTGAATTCGGAAGTTCCTCAAAGCAAGAGGTTCGGATGAAGTGTAAGCTTGTAAGCGTTCTTTTCTTATTCTTCGTTGCGTTGGCGTCAGCGGTTCCGGCGCCGGCCCAGCAGACCAGTTCCAATTTGGTGGACCTGGTCGCTTCCGCACCTCCCAAGGCCCCCACCGGTCAGCGCAACATCCCCCTTCGCCAGCCGGCACGACCTACCCCGGCTCCACCCGCCTCGGTCACCCTGGACCAGGCTCTTCAACAGCTATCCCTGCCCCTCGTCAGCACTTCACCAGGACTGGACTTTGACGGCATAGGCGCGGACGGGGTGGCACCTCCTGACACGAACGGCTCGGTCGGAGCCACGCAGTTCGTACAGATCGTGAACGTAGAATATGCGGTCTACGACAAGACGTCGAGTGCCCTGCTGTTGGGCCCGACGCCTGTCCACAACATCTGGAGTGGCTTCAACGGCGACTGCGCCAATGGCGACGGGGGCGACCCCGTCGTCCTTTATGACAAATCCGCCCAGCGCTGGGTGGTAGGCCAGATGAATGTCAATCTCAACGCCTACTGCATGGCTGTCTCCACCACGTCGGATGCGACCCAAAGCTATTATCGATATGAGTTCTCCTTTGGCAGTAACACGCCCGATTATCCCAAGCTAGCAGTCTGGCCCGATGCCTACTACTGGACGGCCAACACGTTTTCAGGCCCAACCACTTTCGTCGGCGCGAACCCTTGCGCCTTTGACCGCGCTACGATGCTGAGTGGTGGACCGGCCAACGCCATTTGCATGCAGCAGAATCCGAGCGTTGACAGTCTCTTGCCCGCGGACCTCGACGGAACTACGCCGCCGCCGACCGGGGAGCCCAACTTCTATCTTCAGATGGTGGCGCCGGGCAACCTGAACCTCTTCAAGTTTCACGTGGATTTCACGACGCCCTCGAACTCCACCTTCACGGGTCCCACCGTGATCCCGGTGGCGCCCTTCAGTGAAGCCTGTGGCGGCGGCACATGCATTCCCCAGCCTGGAACGATGCAACAGCTCGATTCCCTGGGCGACCGTCTGATGTTCCGGCTGGCGTATCGGAACTTTGGCAACCATGAATCACTGGTGGTCAACCACTCGGTGATGGCGGGAAGCAGCGTGGGGGTGCGGTGGTATGAGATCCGCAGCCCCAACGCCACGCCGACCGTTTTCCAACAGGGGACTTTCTCACCCGACTCGCAGTACCGCTGGATGGGCTCGATCGCGATGGATCAATCGGGTGACATTGCTGTGGGATACAGTGCTTCCAGCGGCAGCAATTTCCCGGCTGTTCGTTATACAGGCCGCGTGCCCTCCGATCCAGCGGGCACGATGGAGAGCGAGAACAGCATCATGGAAGGCACAGGATCGCAGACCAACGCTAGCAGTCGCTGGGGTGACTACAGCGGTATGAGCGTCGACCCGGCCGATGACTGCACTTTCTGGTACACGAACGAATACCTGACAACTAACGGTTCGTTTAACTGGAAGACTCGCGTTGGGTCCTTCAAGTTCACATCTTGCGGTCGGCCTGGCTCCTCCTTGTCGGCGACAACGTTGATCTCCTCGTTGAACCCATCTGCCTTGGGCCAGGCTGTGACGTTCACGGCCACGGTGAAGCCGGCCACCGGCTCCGGCACCCCCACTGGCACGGTGACACTCAACGATGGCGCCACCGTGCTGGGCACGGGCATGCTCAGCGGCGGAAATGCGACACTCGCTACCTCGGCGCTAGTGGGAGGGGTGCATTCGATCACCGCAGTTTACGGCGGCGATGCGAACTTCGCCAACAGCACTTCGCCGGTCCTTATGCAGACGGTGAACAAGGCAGCTAGCTCCACTTCCGTCGTGTCGTCGAATAGTGCATCGAATCGTGGAGCGGCTGTGACTTTCACCGCCACGGTGACGTCGTCCGCCACGGGCACACCCACCGGGACGGTCACGTTTCAGGATGCCGCCACTACGTTGGGCACGGGCACGCTGAGCGGCGGGACGGCGACGTTCACCACTTCGGGACTAGGGACAGGAGCGCATTCGATCACCGCAATCTACGGCGGCGATGCGAACTTCACCGGCAGCACTTCGCCGATCCTGACGCAGACGATTGGCAAGGCGGCGAGCTCCACTGCTGTCGCCTCGTCGAACAATCCGTCCATTATTGGAACGGCTGTGACGCTCACTGCCACGGTGACTTCGCCGGTCACAGGCACACTCACTGGGACGGTCACGTTTCAGGACGGCACCTCTGCGCTGGGCACGGGCACGCTGAGCGGCGGAGCAGCGACGTTCACCACTTCAGGGCTGACGGGCGGAACGCATTCGATCACCGCAGTCTACAGCGGTGATGCGAACTTCGCCGGCAGCACTTCGCCGCCCCTGGTGCAAACGGTGAACAAGACGGGTGACTCGACTTCCGTCGCCTCATCGAATAATCCATCAATCTTTGGATCCGCTGTGACGTTCACCGCCACGGTGACGTCGTCAGCGACGAGCATCCCGACTGGAACGGTCACGTTTCAGGATGGCGCCGCTACACTAGGCACGGGCATGCTCAGCGGCGGAAATGCGACACTCGCTACCTCGGCGCTAGTGGGAGGAGTGCATTCGATCACCGCAGTCTACGGCGGCGATGCGAACTTCGCCAACAGCACTTCGCCGGTCCTTTTGCAGACGGTGAACAAGGCAGCTAGCTCCACTTCCGTCGTGTCGTCGAATAGTGCATCGAATCGTGGAGCGGCTGTGACTTTCACCGCCACGGTGACGTCGT
>WNGP01010749.1_pt1 | contig 10911 bp, 11 predicted proteins | sample 5407671 | NCBI WGS metagenome assembly WNGP01 (sample SAMN13153381, study PRJNA577476) | soil metagenome | isolation source: 40 cm soil or saprolite under Garry oak tree replicate 2 | place: USA:California | collected 2016-06-15
ACCCGGCTGGTGCGCAAGCGCCGGCATCGCCGCCGAGAGGACGAACGCGACGGCGAGTCCCGCGACCGTCAGTGACATCGAGCGTGTCAGCCCTTCGGCTCCTTCCTGATCCTGGGCATGGAGCGCCAGGGGGTCCCTCTGTGCTGATTTGCCCGATTATGCCTTAAGTTCCTTCCTCAGCTCGTTGAAGAAGCGCCACTCGGTGCTCCGGGCAATAATCTTCAGCGGACTCGTCTTGATCATCCCCGTCTCGTGGAGTCGGAGGGCGTAGAAGCGCATCGTATCCGCCGGGTCGTAGTCCCGCCAGCGGGTGTAGGGAATCTCCTTGATGGCTTGCACGGCATAGTCGTGGTTCTTCACGAAGCCACGGTCCACGAGGAACCGACCGACCCGCTCTGGCTCGAGGGCGCACATGTTGGTTGCCTTCAGGAAGGCGCGCAGCATCCGCTTGGTGGCGATTGGGTTTTTCTTGAGGAACTGCGCGTTGACCAAGGCCATGCAGCAGAAATAATGGGACCAAGGGCGATCCTCAGAGGTGCTGACCACCACATGCCCGATGTTTCTTTTCCGGAGCTCCTGGGGTTCCGGCGGGAAGCCCAGCAACGCATCGATCTTCTCCTGAGCGAGGAGCTCGATCGCCTCCTTCGACGGCGGCTGGATGAGCTTGGCATCCCGGAGAGGGTCGAGGCCGACATAGGCGGCCATGGCGGTCACGAGCGCCTGGCCGCCGGCCCAGCCAACGGCGACGGTGCCGTTCTTGAGATCGCGAAGCGAACGCACGCGACTGGTTCCAAACAGCTCGAAGCAGCCAGCGTGGATTCCCCCGATAGCGACGAGAGGGATCTCTTTATCCAGGGCGAGTAACAGGCTCATGATGTCGGCTCCCGCGAAGTCGAGTTTGCCCGCGGCGAGGTCGGTTATGCTGTCAACGGTTGTCGTGTACGTGATGTCGGTAAACCCCTCCGCCCTGAGAAGCTCCTCGGCAACCCACTGGGGCGCCAGACATGCGTGATCGAAGGGAAGTCGCACAAGCCTCAGCCTCGTGGTCTCCGGAGGCGGCTCCGCGTCCGCCGCTTTCGGGGAGAGCCCGAGAACGGCCGCGGCAGCAGTGAGGGCCATACCGTTCGCGAACGCTCGCCTGGTCGTCGTGGTCATGTCTTCGACTCCTTCTCGGGCTCGTTGAGCGCGCTTGGCGGCTAGCGAGCCGGTCGCAACGACTACGGATCCTCTGGCGCAGCGGGCGTACGAGGAGGCTCAGGTTCGGTATTCAGGATGGCCCTGGCTTGCAACCGTCGATGACGGGTTGTGTTGCCAAGCCAGTCACCAGGGTCTCGACGCCCAAGAGCGTCAACCGGAGAGGCCGGGATGAGGGCGCGGGTAGTATGCGCTCACGCGTGAGCGAAGACAAGAATCGCAGGGCACCCGGCTCCGTCTTTCCAGAAGCAACGAGGGCTTCGGAATCGTCTCCGAAGCCCTCGTGTTTGTTCAGGTCCGCCTACAGCCGCTCGATGATCGTCCCGATCCCCTGCCCGAAGCCGATGCACATCGTCTGCAGGCCGTAGCGCTTCTTCGACCGCTCCAGCTCGTGGAGCAGCGTGGTCATGAGCCGGCCGCCCGAGCAGCCGAGGGGATGGCCGAGGGCGATGGCCCCGCCGTTGACGTTGACCCGGTCCATGTCCGGGTGCAGCTCGCGCTCCCAGGCCAGCACCACGGAGGCAAACGCTTCGTTGATCTCGAAGAGATCGATCTGCTCGAGCTTGAGCCCGGCCTTCTTGAGCACGCGCTGGGTGGCCGGGATGGGCCCGGTCAGCATGATGGTCGGATCCACGCCGGCCAGGGAGGTGGCCACGAAGCGCGCGCGCGGCGTGAGCCCGAGGGCCTTGGCGCGCGCCTCGGACATGATGAGGAGCGCGGCGGCGCCGTCGGAGATCTGCGACGAGTTGCCTGCCGTCACCACACCGTCCGGCTTGAAGGAGGGCTGGAGCGAGGCGAGCTTCTCCCAGTTGACGGGCACGCGCACGCCCTCGTCGGTGTCGAAGACGCTGCCGTCGGGCAAGGTGATCGGCGCGATCTCGCGCTTGAAACGCGCCTCGGCGATGGCCCGTCCTGCCTTCTCGTGGCTCTCGCCGGAGAACTTGTCCAGCTCCTCCCGCTTGAGCCCCCATTTCTCGGCCAGGATCTCCGCCGAAGTGCCCTGCGGCACGATGTTGTAGAGGGCCTGCAGGCGCGGTGAGAGCGCGCCTTCGCCGGGCCCCGAGGCGTTGGAGCCCATGGGCACGCGCGTCATGTGCTCGATGCCGCCGGCGATGACGCACTCGTACTGCCCGGACATCACACCCATGGCGGCGAAGTTGGCCGCCTGCTGGCCCGAGCCGCACATGCGGTCGAGCGTGGTCCCGCATACATCTAGTGGAAAGCCCGCGATGAGGGCGGCGTTGCGGGCGATGTTCAGCCCCTGCTCGCCCACCTGATCCACGCAGCCCATGATGACGTCCTCGACCTCGGACGGGTCGATCTTGGTCCGCTCGACGAGGGCCTTGAGGGTGTCGGCGAGCAGGTCATCCGGCCGGACCGGGGAGAGCTTGCCGTTGCGCTTGCCCACGGCGGTGCGGACCGCCCCCACGATCACCGCATTATTCATGACGATCTCCTTCTCTGGTGGATGACAGCGGTCCCGCCTGACGGCGCTTGACCTGATCGTGCAGCTTGCAGAAGGCGCAGATCTCGCCCGTGGTCACCTGGCCGCACACCGCGCACTGCTGAAGCGTCACGGACTCGGCGCCGTCGAAAGACGCCTTGGCCTTCTCCAGAAAGCCGAAGAGGAAGTTGTGCTTGGCCCCCGGCGACTGCTCTTCCAGCCGGTCGAGGATCTGCTTGTGGGCGATGGAGGTGGCGCCCTTGGCGAACGGACATTCGTCGACGATGTAGTCGATGCCCCGCAAAAAGGCGTAGGCCGCCGTCTCGCGCTCGGACAGGCGATAGAGCGGCTTCACGCGCCGGGCCAGCTTGGGATGCGTGGAGGCGAGCGCGGGGGACTGGCGCGAGAGCGCATCGGTCTGCCAGTGGAGCACGTTGCCGAAGAGCACCGCCGCCTCGTCGTCCAGGTTGTGGCCGGTGGCGATGACCGGGTAGCCGTGCTCGACGGCGGCCCGATTCATGAGGTAGCGCTTGCTGAGCCCGCAGGCCGAGCAGGTGGGCCGGCGCGTGGCCTTCTGGACCTCGGGGATGGGTGCGCCCATCGCGTCGGCCACGCGCTCCACGATGAGCTTCTGGCCGCGGGCGGCCGCGAAGCCCTCGCACTTGGCCTTGGACTCGACGGAGTAGTCGAAGATGCCCAGATCGAGATAGAGCCCGGCCGTCTCGTAGCCCGTCTCGATCAGCACGTCCCACAGCGCGAGGGAATCCTTGCCGCCGGAGACGGCGACCAGGATCAGCTCCTCGCGGCTGAACATCCTGTGCTTGCGGATCGCCTCCGCGACCTGCTTGCGGAAGAACTCCTGGAAGTCCGCCGAGCAGAAGGCGGCGTTGTGCCGCGGCAGCTCGAGGACGGCCTGACCTCCGCACTTGCGGCACTTCATTGGATCCTGCTCGCGCTGGCCCTGGCGCTCCCCCCGGACATGACGGGACGCACCTCGAGCACGTCCTCGTCGCCCACCACCTCGTCGGCCGTGAGGAGATCGCTTCCGCGGATCACGAGCACGGTGCTGGGCAGGATGTCGAGCTCGCGGAGCACTTCCTTGACGCGCTTGCGGCCGGACAGCTCGACCTCGCGGCTGGGGTTGCGGAGCTTGATCTTCACGGTTGAATTATAGCCCAGGGGGAACGGGCATGATACAAGGTGAGGCATCATGACGGGTTCCGACGGCAGCCATCCGCACGCCCGCACGCCGTGGAAAACGCGCTCCACGCGGCCCGTGTACGAGAATCCATGGATCAAGGTGCGCGAGGACGAGGCCCTCTTGCCCGACGGGCGCACGACTACCTATGGCGTCGTCGAGTGCGCGGAGTGCATCGGGGTGCTGCCCTTCGTCGACCGCGACACCGTGCTCCTCGTCGGCCAGTACCGCTACGTCGCCCAGGGCTTTTTCTGGGAGATCCCCACGGGCGCCCAGCACACGGGCGAGACGCTGGAGGAGGCGGTGCAGCGCGAGCTGGCGGAGGAGGCGGGCCACGAGGCCGGGCGACTGACGAAGCTCTGCGATTTCTACACCTCGAAGAGCATCTTGCGCGAGATCGCTCACGTCTACCTGGCGGAGGACCTGCGTCCGGCCTCCCGCCCGCCCGACCGGACGGAGTTCATCGAGCGCCGGACCTTCCCCTTCGCCGAGGTCCTCCGGATGGTGGAGCGCAGCGAGATCAAGGATTCCCTGACGGTGATCGCGCTGCTCCACGCCGCGCGGCTGCGCGGTGCCCGCTAGCCTGGACTAGTTGCGAGACAACGCCACCCTCACCCAGCCCTCTCCCTCTCCGAGGGAGAGGGCTGGGTGAGGGGGCGGTGTGCGAGCGGAGCCTAGAGCTTGCCGGCGAGATACATCGCGCCGGTGGGCGCGAGAACTCCGGACGCGGGCTCGAGCGTGACCGCGAAGGTCTCCACCTCGGTCCCCGGGGCCACCGGGCTCACGCGGAGCGATGCCGTTCCCTTGGCGTCCACCGTGAACACGCCCGCCGGTATCGGGCTGCCTCCAGGCGGGATCGCCCACAGCTCATAGGCCTTCCCGGCCGGAGTCGGCGGCATCCCCCGGACCACCAGGAGCCCGCCCGTCGTCTTGTGCCAGACCATGCGGGCGGTGGCGCCGCCGGCAGGCTCGAGGGCGCCCAGCGAGACGAACCGCGTCGCGGGGTCCTGCAGCAGCGTCATGATCGCCTGCTGGCGGTCGAGCTCTTCCTTGATGGCGGCGGCTTCCTGCTGAAGCTGCGCCAGACGCCGGTCGTAGGCGGTGGAGACGGCCAGCCCGACTGCGATGGCCGCGATCCCTGCGGCCATGGCCCCCGTGAGCACCATGGACCAGACGGGCCAGCGCGCCCGCTCCGGCCGCTTCGTCTCGAGCGTGCGGACCACGGCGCCGCGCGCCCGACCTTCCGCATCGATGCGCGCCATGAGGGCGGCCTTGACGCCGGGGGACGGCGCCACGGAGCCTTCGGCGGCCAGGTCCGTCATCGTGCCCTGGAACTCGCGCAGAGCGGTTGCCGCTTCCGCGTCGCGTGCGTTCAGCAGCACCTCGAAGCGCTCGCGGTCCTCGAGGTCGAGCGCGCCCAGCGCGTAGCCCGCCGCCAGCTCGTAGATCTCGTCGCGGTTCATGGTGCGCCCTGTCCCTCTCGCCTCATCACGGCGCGCAGCCGCTCGAGCCCGAGCCGCGCTCGGGTCTTGACCGTCCCCAGCGGCTCCCCGAGCTTCCGCGCGATCTCCGACTGGGTCAGCCCGTCGAAGAAGGCCAGCTCGACCACCCGGCGCTGCGCCTCCGGCAGCGAGTCGAGCGCGGAGCGGACGAGTCCGCGAGCCTCGGCCGCCACGCCCGGATTCTCACCCGTCGCCTCGTCCGACCTGGTCACCGACTCGTCCACGGGGGCCACAAAGGTCTTTTCTCTTCTACGTATGGCACGCAGCTTGTCGATTGCTCGAGTTTTCGCCCGCATGACCAGCCAGGCCTCGGGGCTGCCGCGCTTCGGATCGTAGCGCTCCGCCTCCTGCCAGACCTGCCAGAACACCTCCTGCAAGACCTCCTCGGCCGCGGCGGGATCGCGCAGGATGCGGCGGATCAAACCCAGGGCGAGGCCGGCAAACGCGTCGTAGAAGCGGCTGAAGGCCTCGCGATCGCGCTGGGCGATGCGAGCGATCAGCGCGGAAGGAGAATCCGGCAGGGGTTCGGCGGCGGGCATATCGCGTAATCAGTACCAGCCATCCGGCCGGCGGTCAATGACATCCAGCCGCCGCCGCCCATTCGTAAATCAATGAGGCGTGGCGCTGACGGAGGAGTCTCGCTAGCGGCCCCCGGTCGCGGCCGGTCGCCATTCGACGGCACCGAAGCGCGTGTGGCCGAGGAAGTTGTAGGAGAGCGTGATGGTCTCCACCGACTGGTTCCGCTCGCCGCCTCCGCCGGCCACGCGTCCCTCGCGGGTCGAGACCACGTAGTGCAGGCTGAGGGCGTGGGGGCCGAACAGGCGCACGGTGAGTCCCACCGTGCCGCGATTGATCATCTCGTGTCCGAATCTGTCCGCGTTGGCCGACGCTCCCGCGCCCAGGCCGACGATCCAGTACTGGCGTCCCTGCGCCTCGATCATCGCGCGCTCGCCGAGGATGAGGCGGAGGCCGAGGAGGGGCTCCGGGATCACGCCGTATCGGTAGTCACGTTCCGCGCTGTCACCGACGGTGCCGGAAGCGCCGAAGCCGACGCCGAGGAGCGCCGTGCCCTGGAGGGCGATCGTGGGCGTCAGCCACCACTGAGCGACGGTGCCGAGCGCGGCGTTCGTGGTCGCGACGCGGAAGATCCGCGGCGAGAGGTACTCGTAGCCGCCGAAGATCCCCCACACCCCCCGGAAATCGTCGCCCAGCTCGTACTTCGCGCCGGCGAGGAGCCCGCGGACCGTGAAGTTCTCGATGGCGTTGACCGCGCTGCTCACGTTGGGCACCGCCGTGAACTCGAAGAGGAAGAAGTCGAACGGCCGCTTGTACTGATACCCGGGCTTGCCGGGAAGGCCGTAGATCATGTGGTAGTCGAGGCTTCCCTCTTGCTGGTGAACTCTGGGAGAAAGGCCCGCGTTGGCCGACTCGGTGCTGAGGGTGACGCCGAGCCGCAGGCGAATGAAGATTTCCGGATTGCGGCTCGGGAACACGGCCTTGAACCGGTCGCCGAAGACGAGACGGTTGAAGGCGGTGGGCGGAGAGAGGAAGGCGGCGCCCAGCTCCCGCCAGAACCCCGGCGTCTCGCCGCCGCCCTCGAGGAGCAGGCTGGACATCCGGAACAGGGCCTCGCCCACGAAGCTGCCGCCGATGGTCGTGGTGACGTAGTCGTTGATGGAGGGCTTCGATGTCTCGCCGGCGGTCTCCCACAGAAAGCTCCCCAGGAGGGAATACCCCAGCGACTCCCAGTAGCTCAGTCCCGCCGAGCGCGCGAATCCGGAGTAGAAGCTTCCCTGATACGGATGCCCGATCTGGTTGACGCCGAAGGGGTCGGTATCGAATACGGGCGCCGTCCTCAGATTTCTCCAGATCGTGTGTCCGTCGGAGCCGTACGTGTCCGAATCGATGAAGGCCCGGTTGAACGCATTGAGGCCGACGAGGAACCCGCCGACCTCGAGAGCGGGAATGAGATAGCTCTTGCCCTCGCCCGTCTCCCAGTTCAGCCGCGCGTCCTTGGTCCACTCCTCTGCGCATCCCGCGCCCGGCATCGCGAGGGAGAGGGCCAGGGTAGCGGCGAGGAGGGATCCCCGCACGTCGCGGGAACGCGAGGGCATGGAGGGATCCCCGCACGTCGCGGGAAAGCGAGGGCATGCGCCACGCTAGCACAGCCTCACCGAGAAAGCAGCATCACGCCTGACACGCTCAGGACGGCCCCCAGGACGATGCGCCCGCTGAGCTTCCCGGCCCCGCTGGGGAAGAGGTATGCGAGGAAGAGGACGAAGAGGGGGGCCGTGCCCGTCAGCGGGCTGACCACGCTCACGTCGCCGAAGCCGAGGGCCACGAGCACGAGGAAGACACCGGCGTTCTCCGCGATGCCACCCCCGACGAAGTAGAGGAGGCTCCCCCGGTCGCACCGCAGGGCGCCCCGGTTGCCCGAGGCGACGACGAAGGCGGTGGCGGCGAGCATGGCCGCCGTCACGTTGACGGCGGCGTCGAAGAGGGCCCCGGCGTGACCCAGGCCGAGCTTGCGGACGACGGCCACGATGCCGAAGCACGCGGCCGCGATCAGCGGATAGGCGAGGTGCCGGACGCGGAACCCCACGTGCTTGCCGCTCAGGGAGAGCAGGATGGTGCCGGCGACGATGACCAGCGTTCCCGCCATGATGGGCAGCGTCACGCGCTCGCCCAGGACGATGATGGCCAGGCCGCTGGCAAAGAGCGGGCTCAGGTTGAGGATGGACGACGCGACGGGGGCGCCGACCTTCTGGATGGCGAGCACCCGGAACAGCCGGCCCGCCGCCGTGCCGACCACGCCCGAGAAGATGAAGTAAGGCACGGCCTGCCAGCTGAAGTCTTCGCGGGGAACGAGGAGAAGGACGGCGGACCAGAGCCCGACCATCCCGACGGCGACGTTGATCCAGAATCCCGCGTAGAAGTTGGACCGGCGCAGGCCGCGCTGGATGAGAGTGGTGGCCACGGCCGAGCACACGGCGCTCGACAGGGCGATCATCTGCGGCGTGGGCGCCAACGCAGACTCTCCGCGGAGTGTTCTGCGGTTAGCGCAGCTTGAAGCGCTGGATCTTGCCGGTGGCCGTCTTGGGCAGCGCGGGAACGAACTCGATCCAGCGCGGGTACTTGTAGGGGGCGAGCTTGTCCTTCACGAAGGACTTGAGCTCGTCCTCGAGCCCGGGGGCGGCCGCGTGGCCGTCCTTGAGCACTACGAAGGCCTTGGGCTTGACGAGCCGATCCGTGTCCTCGTGGCCCACCACCGCGGCCTCGAGGACGGCCGCATGGCCGACCAGCGTGTTCTCGACCTCCACCGGCGAGACCCAGATGCCGCCGACCTTGAGCATGTCGTCGGCCCGGCCGCAGTACCAGAAGTAGCCGTCCTTGTCCTGGTAGTACTTGTCGCCCGTCTGGATCCACTCGCCGAAGAGCGTGGCCTTGGTCTTTTCGTGCTGGTTCCAGTAGTAGGCCATGGTCGAGTCGCCCTTGACGCGCAGGTTGCCGATCTCGCCCGCGGGCACGAGCCGCCCCTCGTCGTCCACGATGCGGGCCTCGTAGCCCGGCACCGCGAGACCGGTCGAGCCTGGCCGCGCCTGCCCCGGACGGTTCGAGAGAAAGATGTGCAGGATCTCCGTGGTGCCGATCCCGTCCAGGATCTCGACGCCGAAGCGGTCGCGCCATCGCTTGTAAAGCTCTTCGGGCAGCGCCTCGCCCGCCGACACGCACCGGCGCAGGGACGAGAGGTCCCAGCGCGTCTCCGCCTCTTTCACCTGCAGCATGGCCGCGTAGAGAGTGGGCACGCCGAAGAAGATGGTCGGCTTGTAGCGGTGGATGACCTCGAACATGGCCTCGGGCATGGGCCGGTGAGGATAGAGCACGGCCTGGCCACCCACGCGCATCGGGAAATACATGTTGTTGCCGAGGCCGTAGGCAAAGAAGAGCTTGGCCGCCGAGAAGGTGCGATCGTTTTCCGCGATGCCGAGGACCTGCAGGGCATAGGTATCCGAGCACACCACCATGTCGTGCTGGAGATGCACGACGCCTTTGGGGAAGCCCGTCGAGCCCGAGGAGTACAGCCAGAAGCACGCGTCGTCCTTGGAAGTGGCGGCGGCCTCGAGCGTGGAGGCGGCGCGGGAGAGCCACGCCTCGAAGCCGATCTGCGCGCCGCTGGGCTTGCCCGCGACGACCACGTGCTTGAGATGGGTCGCCCGGGAGAGGATGGGCCCCGCCTCGGCGAGGAGCGGCTCGGAGATGACCGCGACCTTGGCCCGGCTGTCGTTCAGGAAGTACAGATAGTCCTGCGACCGCATCATGGTGTTGATGGGGATGGGAATCGCCCCGATCTTGATCGCCCCCCAGAAGGTGGCCAGGAAGGCGGGCGAGTCGAGGAGGAGGCAGAGCACGCGCTGCTCCGCCTCGACACCGAGCTCGCGCAGGGCGTTGCCCGCGCGGTTGACCATCTCCTGGAGCTGGGCGTACGTGATCTCGCCGTCCTCGGTGAAGAAGGCCGTCTTGCCCCCGCGCCCTTCCTCCACGTGGCGGTCCACGAAGAAGCTCGCGGCATTGAAGCGGTCCGGGATCTCGAACGGCGACGCTGCCATCGCTCTAGCGCCGCCGCTTCGCGCGGGCGCGCCGGGCGGGCCTGGCTTTCGCGCGCGGAGGCGCAGCCGTCTTCGCGGGCTTGACGGCCATGGCCTCGATCTCTACCAGCAGCTCGGGCTTCACCAGCCGCGAGATGATGAGCAGCGTGTTGGGCGGATAGACGCCGCCGGGAAAATACTTCGGGAAGAGCTCGCGCCGGGCCTGCATGAAGCCGTCGACGTCCGTGGCATGGGTGAGGAAGGTCTGGAACCGCACCACGTCGGTCATGGCGCAGCCCGCCGCCGTGAGCACGGCCCGCACGTTCTCGAAGGCCTGCGTGGTCTGGGCGACCACGTCCCCCGATCCCGCCACCTCGCCGGCGCGGTTGGTGCCCACCTGCCCCGCCACGATCACGATCTCCCCGGCGGGCACGGTCATCCCGTGCGAGTACATGCCGAGCGCCGGGCCCAGCTCCTTGGAGGTGATTGCCTTGGGCGCCATGGGTCCTCCTCAGATCTCCATCAGGTCACGGGCCACGATGATCTGCCCCTTGAAGTGCGTCCGGGCCGCCTCGATCCACATCTGGTCGGTGATGCTGGGGTCGCCCTTCGGGACGATGTGCGACAGGACCAGGGTCTTGACCCCGGCGGCTGCGGCCACCCTGCCGCAGTCCTCGACGGAGGTGTGGCTGTCGATGATGTGCTTCTTCAGGGTGGAGGCATTCGGGATCATCGCCACCAGGCGATCCACCGCGGGCACCCACAGCGCCTCGTGAACCAGGATGTCCGCGCCCTTGGCGAGATTGATCAGATTGTCAGAGCGGTTGGTGTCACCCGAGATCACGATGGATCGGCTCGGGGTGTCGAAGCGATAGGCAAAGGCCGGGACCACCGGCGGATGATCCACCAGGGCCGCCGTGACCGTCACGTTCTCGTCCTTCACCACCAGCCCGCCCTGACTCATCTCGTGCACGTTCACCAGAGGGA
>WNGP01005136.1_pt1 | contig 10910 bp, 12 predicted proteins | sample 5407671 | NCBI WGS metagenome assembly WNGP01 (sample SAMN13153381, study PRJNA577476) | soil metagenome | isolation source: 40 cm soil or saprolite under Garry oak tree replicate 2 | place: USA:California | collected 2016-06-15
GGTAACCGAATCTTTATTTGACCGCGGACGCTCCTGACTTGTAAATTCGAGGCGCAACCCAGAGAATGCCCAATTATTGCTTGGAATGCGGCGGAAACCTAAACTACGATTCCGCAATCAAGCAATACGCGTGCAAGAGTTGCGGCCTAACCTTCACCCAGCAAGACCTTCTACAGGGTCGAGAGAAGATGCTTCAGAGCCAGGAGTCAGTGGACGAGGAGAAGAAACGCCGCCAGAAAGATTATCTCAAATGGTGGCTCAGCTCAGACAAGAAGGAAAAGTAGACAATTTCTTCCACAACTAACGTTCCAACACTCGTTCTTGTGAACACGAAGCTTCAAGACAGTTTTTCTAGTTCGTACTTTTCATTGAAGCACAGGGTTTATTCCCGAAGTGGATTACACCCCTTCTGAACAAATCCTGACCCTCTCTAAGAGCGAAAACATCCTCGAAGACATACTCGAAAAATGGAGGCGTGGATCCACTGGGCCTCTGCCTCAGTTGACTCCTCTCCAGCTTCTCAACGCTCTGGTCTTGCTTGAGAGAGAAGGACCTGTAGGACGGAGAGCCCTCTCCGAAACCCTCGAGCTAAACGACGGGGTAGTTCGCGGACTATTGGAAAGGCTGGTAGCAAGCAAAATGGCCCTGGTAACGGTGAAAGGTGTCCAGCTCTCCAAGATGGGAAAGGAGAGCCTCCGGAAGCTTCTTCGTCAGCTATCAATCAAGAAGATCATTTCCATAGACCAATCTGACCTGGTATCTGCCAATTCTGTCATGGGAGTGCACGCCACAAAACTCTACAGACCAGGAATGACTGGAATTGTTCAGAGAGATGAAGCGATTAAGGCTGGAGCCGAAGGCTCGATCACAGTCGCAGTTCTAGGCAGGAAGCTAGTGATTCCGCCTGACAACAAGAGTATCGCAGAACTCGCTCCAAAAGAAAACGCCAGGCTCAGGAGCGAGTTAGAACCCACTGACAAGGATCTCATCATAATCGGTTTTGGAAAGGATCCTGGACGCGCACTTGCAGGTGCACTTGCTGCGGTCCTCTCGCTTCAGAAAGCCTAGGAGAACCTAGAACTGACAGAAAGGCGGAAGTTGTCGAAGCCCACGGCCGAGATCATCTCGATCGGTAACGAACTTCTCATCGGACACACACTTGACACTAACTCCCACTGGATTGCAAAACACCTTACCAGGTTAGGGTGGACCCTCGAGAGAGTCACACAACTACGCGACTCGTTGGATTCAATCAAGTCAGGTGTGCGAGGATCTCTCAAGAGAAACCCGAGTGTCCTGATCACAATTGGCGGCTTGGGTCCGACCCATGATGACATGACGTTGGCTGGAATATCACGAGCCATCGACAAACCGATGAGATTGAACAAGGAAGCGTTGGAACTTGTGAGAGATCATTATCGAAGACTCGAAAGCAAGCCTAAACTTACGAAGTATCGGACCAAGATGGCAACTCTTCCACTGGGTTCCGTTCCTCTGCCGAACCCAGTTGGCACAGCTCCCGGAGTAAAGATGCAACAGTCAAGCACAACCCTGTTCTCCCTACCGGGTGTGCCTTCCGAGATGAAGGCGATATTCCGCGCCAGCGTAATTCCCTACTTAGAATCATTCAATACGACTCGCCCCAAGGAGGTAGAAATCAAGATTACCGGGATCGTTGAGTCGGCGCTCGCACCAATTCTCGATCAGGCGCGCAAGACCTATCCAAGATTATACTTCAAGTCTCATCCTAGAGGGAGAGAAACGGGAATCAGGCCCTTGATCCTGCTCCACATCTACAATGTCGAACCTGGAGCAGAGAAAGAAATCTCTGAGGCGTCAGCTCGCATAATGCTTCAATTGGCTGGAATCCGAGCCCGATCAAGTCTCGTCATGAAGAAATGATCTCCAATTTCGCAACCCAATTCTTGTTGCGAAGAATAGACTAACATGTACGCTCGTATGTTTCGCGCTTCGCGTATGTCGTGTCGAGATATTTTTTGGCAAAATGTTTTAGCGCAAACTCATGGTTGACAGGTGACGACTAATCAATGGTGTTGAAGCGGGGCAGCATTCAACATGTAGAGATCAATGTCTCAAACTTCCAAAAATCGAAGGCTTTCTACCATGATTTTCTGGAATGGTTGGGTTACAAGCGGATCCTGGCTGGGAAGGATTTTGCTGGATGGGACAATGGCGAAGCCAAGGTTTTCGTGACCTACTTGGAGCGCTACAAGGAGTTAGGATTCCATCGGAGACGGGTAGGATTGAACCACATTGCCTTCCAGGCGAAATCGAAAGCAGATGTGGACAGACTTCACAGCGAGTTTCTTGTTCCGAGGAGCATCAAGGTCCTCTACGGTGGGCCGAAAGAATATCCTGAGTATCGGAAGGGCTACTATGCGGTCTATTTCGAGGACCCTGATAGAATCAAGTTGGAATTTGTCCATTGAGCCGGATAGGGCTCACGAACAGACGTTGGAAGAAGTCACCGGCCATGGTAAGTCTACACCAGTATCGTTGAGATATGTTTCCGCTATCGCGCGGACACGAGAAAAGAAACTGACCGGCTAAGACTGAAGCCAATGCAGACGACTAGGTTGGAGTTTGCGAGATAGCTTGGTATCAAGACGACCCGGCCGCGAGTCAGGTTCAGGACGAAGTTCGACCATCGAGAACTCTAAGACGTGAATAGTAGTCGTGATGTTCAGGTTGGCGCAAAGTCTTGCCTGATGTCTCCGAAAGCTTACTCGCTGGCGACTTGGACGAGGTCTTCCGGTTGTCTATTGCTAGTCTGGGACAGGTTCATGATTCCGCCCGTCAGACTCTGGGCTCCGACTCCGTTCTTTGCCAACACCTCGGCTACGCGCAAAGAGGTTCCTCCTGCCATGCAGACTAGCAGTGTCTTCGACTTGTCTTTCGGCAGAAGAGCGTTGATTCCGGCTGGAATCTTCTCGGTTGTTATCAGCGACTGAACGTCTCGCGCTGTGGCAACCTTCACCTTGTCCTTGTCACAGCCTAAAGCTTCTGCGACAAGCTTGATCCCTTCCTCTCTCGGAACAAACATCGCGTGGGTCCAGAGAACCTCCCCATAGCTTGGCTGCTTAGAGTTCGCTTCTTGCACGTTGACCTCGAGTGGGTCTGAGGTCTCAACCGGTGCCTCAAGATCGGCTAGGTATTTTTGCAGTCCATCAGCGATCATCACTACGAAATTGTTACCTGCACCGTAGTTGATCATCTGAAGGGCTGAGTAGAGGGCTAGTGCGCCGCTCTCGCCGATGCCATAGCCTCTGCCGGCAAAGAATCTCAAGAGTCGTCTAGCGGCCTCGAAGTCTACCTCGTGTTCGCCGCCGTATAGCTCAGGCTGGTAGAATCTCAGACCGACAGCCTTGTCTCTCGTTCTTATCCCCGCGACATCCTGGTTGGCCAGCGGGAACACCACGTGCACAGACTTTTGTCCGTACTTGGCTTGTGCATACTTCGCAAGCCCTGCTGAGGTCCCTCCTGTTCCGAAGGCAGTGATTAATCTGAAGTTTCCGAGCGAGTAGCCCTGAACCTTGAGTTGTTGGTCGATCTCTGGCGCGGTGGTTGTCTCATGGGACCGAACGTTGAGTTCGTTATCATACTGTTCTGGACAGAATCCATCGTAGATTTTGGCGAGCAGTTTAGCAAGGCTGATCACGTCCTGTTTGGCGAGCAGGGCTTCCACGTCGCCCCGAGCGTTGTCGAAGACTGACGTGTCAAGGCCAAGCTGTGCGAGCTGTTCTCGGACATTTGCCGCCGCGACCTTTGCGACCACAAGGTTCTGGTCTATCTTCAGTCCTGGTGCCGGGCATATGTCGACATCCAAGTTCACAGATCTCACTCCTTCATTCTTGAGTTCGTCCAAGACCCCTCCTTGCAGTCTCCTCGAGACGAGAACGATGACTTCTAGCCCGAGGTCTCTCAGCATGCCGAGGGCTAAGCCGAAGTTGCCGGAGGTTGCTTCGAAGATCTTCTGGCCAGATCTAAGCTTACCTGTAGCGATTGCGTCTCTGATTATCTCGACAGCTGGTCGGACCTTGACGGAGCCGCCGAAGATTTGAGAGTCCAGTTTACCGAAGACTCTGACCGATTTCGAGTCTATTCTGATTCCATACTCTGCCTTGGCGCATTCGGATAAGGCGTCCGTTAGGTCAACTAGCGGAGTCGCATTCGCAACTACTCCAGTCTTGTCTCCTCCAGCGACATGAGGGGTCCGACTCAAGATCTCAGAGTCAAATTTTCCAAGGAGATCTTCGTCGATTTGCGGTGAGAAGGAACTGTGCTGCAACGATTGTCCAAAGCGTTAGGGACAGGGCTTTATATAACGTATGTCATATCGCGACCCCATGACCGGGACTTACAAAGCGCCAGACATACCAAGCAGCCAGATTACAGGAGAACTGGTCAGAGACGAGCTCCTGAGATGCTTTGAGAGCGCGAACAAGGAATTCTATACTCTACTAAATCAGCCCGTTACCGATGAAATGTTGAAGACACAGGTCAAACAGTTCGTTGAAGGAGTATTCCAGAGCTGCGGCGTCAGCTACACCGAACCAACCAAGACGGGAATCTTGACAGCCATCAACCAGTGCAAAAGTAATGCGGAGAAGATGATGGGACCCAAAGGATCAGACATAATCAACCACCACTACGATGAGATGATGAAGCTAGTGAATAGACTTCCTGAGAAGGAAGCTTACGCTCCCGTAACGCGGATAACCTGATTAAAATAATACTTGCTCTCGGCATCGAGACCGAGAACCTCGATGACGGACGTCGCGAAAGACCCTGGTTGGATGGTTAATCCAGTGCTCTTCATCATTGTAGCCGGACTCACTGTTCTGTTCGTCGCGGCTATTCTCTATCAGATCCTCGGCGTCCGCTAGCTGCGACTCATAAGTAATTTGTAATCCCGCTGTGTCCTCATTCTAAACCTTGGAACACGCGACGGCGCAGCTCCATACGCCCCGTTCAGTGAGACTCGAGCGGATTGTTGATGAGACTCCTTCCATTCGCTCATTCTGGTTTGGTGACGTAAGCCTGCACAAGGCTCATCCTGGACAGTTCGCCATGGTCTGGGTCCCGGGCGTCGACGAGGTGCCTATGAGCGTTCTTGCAATCCATGGCAGGAACGAAGCGGGTGTTGTCATCAAGAAAGGTGGCCCGGTCAGTACAGCTCTCTGGGAGAAAAAGCCCGGCGACTTGTTCTGGGTCCGGGGACCCTATGGACATCCATACAGCGTTGGACACCATCACAAACTCTTGGTCGTCGGGGGCGGAACAGGCCTTGTCCCACTGCTGTCTCTCCTAGTTCACTTTCGTGGCCGCGACGTCACCCTCATCACAGGAGCGCGAACAGCCAGCGAACTCCTGTTCAAAGACTGGCTGATAGCCGACAGTAAGGAACACCATTTCAAACTCATCTTCGCAACTGACGACGGATCATACGGAGAGAAGAACCAGGTCCCCAAGGTCGCCGAGACCCTTCTCAGGAACGGACATTTCGACGCGATCTACACTTGTGGCCCCGAGCCGATGATGAAGAAGATATACGACCTCGCAATGGAAGCGCGCTGCCACATCCAGGTAAGCTTGGAAAGGGTGTTCAAGTGCGGCGTCGGAATATGCGCTGCCTGCGTCATAGGACCCTACCTTGTCTGCCATGACGGACCCGTATTCTCAGAGGCGGAACTTAGCGGCATGCCAGAATTCGGATACATGAGACGCGACCTCTCGGGCAAACGGGTTCCATTAGGCGCGGGTCACTGATTGGGATCTTGATTTTCCATGAATAGTTCCGAATCATATGCTCTTTCTCATTGGATTCAGCTTTCTCACCAAACATGAAGTCCCCGCAAGGTTTCCTTGGATGAGTCTGGAGCCTCCACAAAGGTCCAACTCAGAGTCTGGGCGGCCTTTCTTGCCCTATCTTTGAGCTCATCGTAGCTCAATTTGCAACTTAAGACTTCAAATCCGTGTTCCCACCGATTTTTGAACAACAGCTCGATTTGGCCGAGAAACTCTTTGGTAATGACACCTCGGCGCGCGTATTGAAGCTGTTGCGCCCAATTTGCTAGCGAAGTCTTGGACACCAAGAACGTCCAGATATCGCTCATCCAAGTGCCATACTTTTCGAAACAGTAGGATACGAAGTCTCTATTGCATTCCACGAAAACAATATCACCAGGCTCCAAGATACCCTTTATCAGACGCTTCCAGAAACTCTTCATTACTAGCGGACTCTCGAAACGTAGACCACGTTCTTGAATATCTCGAACCATGAGCGGTGTCTCCCCTAATATTCCGCCAGAAAGTTCGGCGTACACTAGGCAATCGTCAGGAATGAACGAGGCAGATATCTGAGGAAAACCATATTCCCCGCCGGCAAAATTCCTGTTAGGAAGATAATCCTCCTCAGTTGGTGCCCATCCAATTGAAATCCAAGCACATTCACTCTCTCCCTTTTGCCAACCCGCCCTGACGAGCTTGCTGGAGCCTTCGCCCCCTTTCCAGACGACTAATCTCAACTGAGACTTCTACTCTGACCTTTTCTCCTTCACTCGAAGTCGATCATGGCAGCTCCATGAGCACCGGTAGAATCGAGCCCAATGGTGATTTAATTCAATTCCTTCTCGATCACAATATCTGCTCATAGAGTGCTAGGATACTTAGCTACCAGTAAGGTGAAATTACTATCTTATAGTTCCGGAACCGCTTAGATTTCTCGTAGGGTTGACCCATTTTTTGACCCTTCCTCGCCAATAATAGACATGAACTGGAAGTCTCATCTCTGACGAAGGCTTAGCCCTAGAGCTACCGTCCGAAGCTTTTTTCTTTGCTAGCAGTCCTGTCGTAGACAAACTCAGTAGAAACCCCGCAATCAAAACCACTTGTGGAACAATCCAGAGCGGAAGAAATGGCAGGGGCAGGTTCGTAGAGCAACCGGTTCCGTTAGTTCTGCAGGTAGTTACAAAACTCGTCACAAACAAGAATGCCGCGTAACCTAGAGTAACAAGGAGCAGAAGTACTAATGGGGATGAAATCAGCCGAATTCACCATTTACTTGAATGTCTTGGCGAGATAAGACCTAATTTGTCCCAAGAAGCGCGGCGAGCCGACTGTGCCCATCGCTCATCCGACTGGAATAATTCGCCACACCGTCCTGATCCCTCTAGCATCTCCCGGGGCGGTCTATCGAGCCTTTCTCTCATCCAAAGAACACACGGTGTTCACGGGGTCCGAAGCCAAGTGCAATACCAGAGTTGGAGGAAGGTTCACTGCATGGGACAAGTACATCTCTGGCAAGAATGTCGAACTTGTCGAGGGCAAGAAGATAGTTCAGGAATGGAAAACATCAGAATGGCCTGAGGGTTACAAATCGTCGATTCTGAAGATTTCCTTGAAGAAGGAAGGCGAAGGCACCCGGGTAAGTATGATTCAGTCACGGGTCCCAGCCTCACAGGTCGACCAATACGACAAGGGCTGGTACGAGTCCTATTGGGAACCGTTGAAACAATACTTCCGCGCTAAGGCGCAGTCGAAGTAGTTCATTTGCTGAATGCAGCTAACTCTAGTCTGGACTCCCAGTGAGGATCAATAACTCTTCTGAAGAAACGAAGCGTTAATTAGAACGACAGCCAGTTTCCTCGTTCAGTAAGGAGATACAGACTTACGCCAACTCACGGCTCGCTGACAAAGGCAGGCAAAGTCAGACAGCAGACTCCAAAGATCGTGGGTCTTGACAAGCCTGGCCTCTCACCGCGTGAAAGAGTTCGTAGGAACGCGCAGAAGAGATTTGTTCTGGGCCGAAAACCTGGCCAGAACTACATCAGAGTCTAAGCATCAGACGGTCTGATTCTTCCAATCCGAAGCAAGCATACTGTAGCTGACGGTATCAACAAAGTGATCGTATAACCACTCTCTCTGCCCGGAGATTCCTTCCTGCCCAAACCCAAGCCTCTCAGCCACCAGACGACATCTCCTGTTTTCGAGAGCGCAAGAAATCTCCACCCGGTTGAGGCCCAGTTCATTGAATGCTAGGTCAACCAATGCGCTACACGTTCTCGTCATGATCCCTTTTCCCTTGAATAACTTGCCTAGCCAGAAACCGATCAAGGCTGCACGGTTGCTCCAGTCAATACGGTCGTAGGTTACGATTCCAGCAAGCATTTCTCGTACCCAGATACCAATGACGAGGCCTTTCTCTCCACTATTTTCTCCTCTGTTTCTCGTTATGAATTGGGTCGCAGCCGTTACTGATTGATAATCGTCGATGAAAGGTAGCCATTCTCTTAGATGGGTCCTGTTCGAGTCCACGAGCTTGAACAGATCAAGTGCATCCCTAGGTTCCAGCAAATTGAGCCGCACGTCTTGATCAATCTGAAGTGGAAACAACCCCTTAGACACTATGTGACGGGAAGAATCTTCTTTGGCCTTAGTCTGTTTGCGAGATTCGTCGGGTCTAGGCAACGAGCATCTGGTCAGACTCTGACCAACTTAATAGCCTAGATTTGAGGCGATGTCCGACTGACTTCACTCACTGGTTGGTCTAGGTCTCATTGTCGCTGACGGTCGATCTTTTACTCGGCATCCAATCACTCCTCATCTTCCTGTTCGCTGGTTACGAGTATCGTACCTTGATGCACTTCCCGACCCTTCCGAACCAGACTGGTACCGGCAGTAACGTCCCTCTGGTTTCCATAATTTTGCCTGTAAGAAACCAGGCCGGAACCGTTAGTGACTGTGTCAGCTCATTGGTGGGTCTCGAGTATCCCAACAGGGAGATCATCGTTGTGGACGGTGGTTCAACCGACGGGACCCGGGAGCTTGTTCAGAAGTTCGCTCATGAGATCACGGTAGTTGACGAGGAACCTCTGCCAGTAGGCTGGGTAGGAAAGAACTGGGCGTGCCATCTTGGCTACAAGAAATCGCGAGGCGAGCTGCTCCTATTCACCGATGGCGATTCCGTCCACGCAACAGACAGCCTGGCAAGATCTGTCAACTATCTTCAGTCTGAGAACGCGGATCTTGTTACACTTGCGCCTGGAACTATCCTGAGAAGCTTTTGGGAAAGGCTCCTACAGCCGCCAATCTTCCTTCTGATCATGATTCTAGTAGGCGGAAAATTGGTTAATGATGACAATCGGCAGAATGCGATTGGAAATGGGCAGTACATGCTCTTTCGTCGAGAGGCTTACGACAAGATTGGGGGACACTATGCCGTTCGCGACAAGATTATCGAGGACTATTCCCTGGGCAGACTGCTGAAGAGGGCAGGGATGCGGCTGCGGTTTGTCACCGCCTCGGATGCCCTGGGAGTCAGAATGTACGCCAGCCTAGGTGAGATCTGGCGAGGCTGGAGGAAGAACTTCTACACGGTGTCCGAGAAGCATATGCTACCTAGAGCGGTCACTCGAATCCTCCTGATGTTCACGTTTCTCGTATTGCCATTCGCTGTCCTAGGATACGGCATCTTACTGGCAGCAGCAACCCCTCTGAACGCCTACCTGATCGCCGGACTCTTCATGTCTGGACTCCTGTGGCTTGGCATAGTCATGCTAGACAACTCCATCGGGGTCAGCCCTCTATACGCGCTGATGTTCCCACTTGCTATCATAGTCTACATTTTAATCGGGATCGACTCGACAGTTCGAGGGTCGCTCGGCTTCGGCTTCTCGTGGAAAGGACGGGTATATGGGAAGCCGATAGAAAGACAGTTAGAGCCCAGCCCAGTCTAACAGACACCGATTCCAAGGCGTCCCACATGAGCCAGGTTGTCGAACAAATCTCAACCGAGATTCTTGAACGACTCCTAGCTCTCGAAAATCCGTCCAAAGATGACGTCAACAAGGTCAAGATCGAGGTTTGCAGAAAGTACAAGTCACCCTTCGTCCCAGCCAACTCAAGCATCCTCCAACTCTTATCCGATGATCTTCGACCGAGACTCCGACCCGTCCTAACTGACAAACAGGTGCGCGGCCTCAGCGGCGTAACCACAGTGGCCGTGATGCCCAAGCCTTACGGTTGTCCTCACGGAAAATGCACGTATTGCCCTGGAGGTCCCGAGGTAGGCGTCCCGCGGGCCTACACTGGAAAAGAGCCCGCAGTCATGAGGGCGCTCGAATCAAAATACGACCCCTTCCAACAAGTGAGAAGTCGACTCTCGCAGCTACGACATATGGGCCACTTTGTCGACAAGGTGGAGCTGATCTTGATAGGAGGCACTTTTCCGTTCATGCCTCGCTCGTATCAGGAAGAATTCGTGAAGAGATGCCTGGACGCGCTCAACGACCAGGAATCAGGATCGCTTGATGAAGCCAAGCAATTCGCCGAGAACGCTCAGGTGAAAAACGTCGGAGTTACGGTCGAGACTCGGCCCGACTGGTCTGGGAGAGATCACGTAGACCACATGCTGTCTATCGGTGTTACCCGAGTCGAGATAGGTGTCCAAACCCTCTACGACGATGTATACGAAAGAATCCATCGCGATCACTCAGTGGCAGACGTCGTCGAAGCCACGCAGACTCTGAAAGAATCGGGTCTCAAAGTAGGATACCATATGATGCTGGGTCTCCCTGGCTGCGACGAGACACGAGACCTGGAAGCTTTTCGAAGGATTTTCGAAAGCTCAGATTTCAAACCAGACATGCTGAAGATCTATCCATGTCTCGTCACACCTGGAACCAAACTGTATGAACAATGGCAAACGGGAGAGTACAAGCCCTACTCGACAGCGCAAGCCGCTCGTCTAATCGCCGAGATCAAACGGTTCATCCCTCCATGGGTGAGGGTAATGAGAATCCAACGAGAGATTCCTGTTGATGGAATCGCGGATGGAGTGAAGAATGGAAACCTTCGCCAACTGGTCCAAGAAGAACTGGGTCGTCAAG
>WNGP01005139.1_pt1 | contig 10909 bp, 11 predicted proteins | sample 5407671 | NCBI WGS metagenome assembly WNGP01 (sample SAMN13153381, study PRJNA577476) | soil metagenome | isolation source: 40 cm soil or saprolite under Garry oak tree replicate 2 | place: USA:California | collected 2016-06-15
ACGGCATCGGTTTGAAACGTTCTAGATGTTAGCTAGCATGATCGTTTGGATAAGTCTCCTACTTTTTTCGGATGCTCATCGGACATATCTCCTAGCTACGGTTCTCATAGTAGTCTCATGGCAAGAACCGTGATACCGTGAGTTTTTAGACGTACTGACGAGCATAAAAAAGATCCAGGAGTAGATATGGATGCCCAAGCAGTGAGATGGGAGCATTACCCTCGTGTTGCTGCTCACTCAGCAGCGCGTTCCTTCGTCGAACGCTTAGCTCTCAAAGGGAAGCGTCCCAAGACGGTCGACGCCTACGCACGAGGGGTTGAGGATCTGCTTACCTATTTTGCAGGAACAGATCCCTCACGGCTTCTGGAAGCCGACGAAGCGGACCTGGACGGCTACATCGCTAGCCTTAAACAGCGGGGCCCGAAGAAACGAGGACGAGGGGGAATGATCGAGGATGAAACGAAGTTCCGTTCCCTTACCGATCGTACCCTTTCTGACAATACCGTGGCGCTACGCGTAGTGGCCTGTCGTCTCTTCTACGATTTCCTCTTCCGTAAGGGGCTGCGGTCTGATCCTTTGAATCCCATTGAGCGGGGAAATGACGGGCGCGATGGGCAAGCGCCCAAGCGTGGCCCAGTCAGCAAACAAAAGCGCCTCCCCTGGGTGCCATCCGATGAGGCTTGGGAGCGATTTGTTCTTCATGTGATTCTCAACGAGGATGCTCGCACCAAAGCCATGCTCTTGCTGGCCTACGATGCAGCCCTACGGCGAGAGGAACTCATGTCATTGCGCGTTGATGACATCGACTGGGCACGTGGGATAGTGACTATCAGAGCAGAGACGACCAAAGGTGGACGGATGCGCCACGTGCCCGTCTCGGCTGCTGTCCTGCACCTGGTCCGGAGCTATCTTGAAGGGGACCGCCGTGCGCTCATTGCTGCCTATGATGGGGACGACACTGGCCTCATTTTCCTCTCAGAGTCAACGCGTAATCCAGGCCGTCCACTGGCTGTTGGAGCCTTCGATGAAATCATTGAGCGCGTTCGAAAGTCTGTAGGCCTGCCAGCACTGACGCCCCACACGCTTCGACATCAGCGCTGTACCACTCTCAAAAGGGCGGGCGTGACCTTGGATGATATCGCTCTGTTCGCTGGTCACAAAAGTACGGAAACCACGCGTTTGTACATCCATATGGCTCCAACGGAATTGAGCAAGCGCATTCGCACGAAAGTGGAAGCGTTTGATGCTCCCATTCGAGCTCTGGTTGAACAAACCCTTAGAGAGGGGAGGGAGCGTTGATGACCAGTTATTTCCGGCAGGTCACCCCTCTTTCTTCGACGGGATGGCAGATGCCCATCGTCCCAGAAAGTTATGACCGCTGTGCTCTGACAGCAGAAGAATGGCAAGCTCTTGAATACCTCGTCTGCTCTAGCTCAACACACACCAATAGCAAGGAATGTAGGACAGCAAGAAGGGTCATCGCTCGCATTGATCTGCCGATCACCGATCTCTTTCGTCTTCGGCACGGGAGCGCGAACATGGAGAGAATCAGCGATGTCTTCTTCGTGATGAGGCGCGAAATCCATCACCGCAGGAAGCTATTTTGGGACTGGTCGCCTGCTGATTGGATGGCAACGCTGTGCCCAACCGGAGCCCTGTTCCAGGCAAAACATGAACAGCCTGGAGGATGTGCCCATACCACTCTCATAGATGCAGCCTATCTTCTTGGGGGCATGACCGACCTACGGCCGATTGGCATTCGACTCCTTGCAGCGGAGGCGGCCAATACCTACTTCGGCCAAGAACTCGTTGCCCATCAATGTGAGAGAGTGTACAGCACCCTGGTTAGCCTGGGATATGGAGAGGGAAAAGGCACTCTCACCAAGTTCAGACAATGTCTGAGCCTCCTCTTCATCCTCAGCCGCTCTCCCTATCTGGAAGATATCACCCAAGAGCTCCTTGCCGACGTTGCCGCAGAAAGTCCGCACTTGCGACAAGCGAGTAGGAAGATCACCATTGGCCTCCAGCAACTCAAGCTGCTTGACCCACCGCCCAAGCAACTGCTGGTCCCCTCTCGTGATTTTGATAGCCGTGGGATGGCTCAGCAATGGTACGCGTGGTGCATCAGCTGGTTTGATCAGGAGGTCAACCTCACCCCTCATATTCGGCGGGAGTACATGTTTCGACTTCTAGCGATAGGTCGCTGGCTCCATCAGCATGCGCCAGACGTCCAGGCACCTGAACACTGGTCAGAAGACCTCGCGCTCCGCTTCCGAAGTGACCTGTGTTCATGGACGAATGGACAATACGGGAGTGAGAGAGGTCGCATCCTTCTCAACAGAAGAGATGAATTAGGCAAGCCACTTGGGGCACAGGCTCTCGCCCGCTATCTCATCGTCCTGCGCCGGTTCCTCACTGATCTCATGAGGCACCCCCACACCATCTCCGGAGAGCCAGCGCGCAAGACCAGGCTCGATTTCATGCCGACTGACGTGCTCAGCATTCCAGATCATATCAAACGTGCGCTGGATGTAGTTGATCCAAGAGACATTGATCTGCGCATCTGGGCTAGACTGGCTATCGCTGCGGCAACGCTTTCCCCAACAGATTTGCCTCAGAATGCTTACTATCCTCTGAGTTTTTATCGAGCTTTAGCCTTAGTGTGGGTCACTTCCGCACGTCGACCAAATGAGATTGCACGTTTGAGAGTTGATTGTCTGCGGCAGGATTGGGCACCTTTCATGCTTGATGAAGATGATCAGCCAGTTGAGCACCTTCCCATGCTCAGTTCGGGCAACCGACCAGGAAAGGCGTCACCTGCGCAACACAACGCGAAGATTTACTACCTGCATATCCCTTCGAGCAAGATGCGTGGCCCTTTCTGGATCTGGCTTCCAGATTACGTGGCTCATGCCATTGATGAATGGAAACGCGAACGACCGAGGAAGCAGAGAGAGCTTCTCGATCGGAAGGATCGCCAAGAGGTGGAGTATCTTTTTTGCTACAAAGACGCACGCGTGGGAAACAATTTTATCAACCGCGCACTAATCCCCCTCCTTTGTACAAAGGCAGGGGTTGACGTTGAGGATGCCAGAGGAAGAATCACCGGACATCGAGGCCGGAGCACGCGCCTGACTTTGTTGCGCAAGAATGGAGTGAGCTTAGATGATCTCGCTGAGTACGCAGGACATGCAGACGGTAAAACCATCAGACGCTACGCCCGGCAGGATAATTTCCAGCTCCATCGGATCATCAAGGATGCTGATGAGGTGAGTCGTCTGCTTGAGGGGGTCGTCGAGATCCAGGCTGCTGCCCAAGGACTGCCAGCCCTGCGGTGGTTTATCGGCTACGATACCGACGCCGAGCCAATGTACTGTGCTAATCAAGTCTATCATACCTGCCCGCACAGGCTCGATTGCCCAAAATGTGGCATGTTCATTGGTGGGGAGAAGGCCCGGCTGCTGCACGAAGGGGAGAACACCCTGCCGATTACCTCCAAGGTGCCGATGACCCCTCTCGAGAAATGTGTGATGCATGGCGGCCAGTTGGAAGCAGAGGCATGCCGACTTGCCTTGCAACAGGTGCCAACACCTCAGATACCGGATCTTCAGCTCATTTTCAATCCAGAAGGGCTGAGCAACAAAGACCTGGACCATCTGGCTTCACTGGCTACAACTGAAGCACTCGACAAGCTACGGATGGCACTTGCAGCACATGAAAAAAGGTTGGCTGAGGCACAACAACTCAAAACAGGTCGTAGTGCGCTCGTAAGTGCTCAGAAGAAGCGCATCAGTCTTCTTCAGCAACTCATAAGCGCATGTCAACAGCGTATGGGTTTTCAGCGGAAGGAACAGGCACAAGAGCTGTCTTGAGTTCACCTGCCATTTGGAAGATCTCATGTGGATATTCCAGACGAGGGTTTTTGACCCTCAAAACTATTGACATCTTATGAACCATCCTATATAATGGGACGTCCATAGTGCAGATCGTCCCAGGTCGTATTCCACCAACTGATAGCCATAGTCAGGAGCGTCCACAGCACGAGCATGACCATCATCCCTATCCCCAGGTACACCAGTGGGTGCCCGCGCAGGACGCCTCTGCGCTTCACCCCTCTCCGCTTCATGTGAAGCGTCTTCGGACGAGGTACAGCGGATGCACCGGCAGATTTGGCGCCATCATCTTCAGCGGTACGCTTCCATGCGCTCACTTCCTCATTTTCCTCCGTCTGTTTGGGGTGGAGACGAGAAGCGCGCTCGGCAACAGGGGTGATGCCAGCCGTCGCGGAAGGGCGCTTCCCCTGCCGATTGGCACCATCTTGGATGGGACGATGGCGTAAGGCGCTGCGTGGCATCTGGTCGGTCGAGTCGAGGACAGGCATCAATGTTCTCCTTTCAGACACGGCAAAGCGGAACAATGACAACACCACTCAGAAGAAATAGGGCAGCCAACAGAGAACACTGGAGAAGAGACGGATGGAACTGTATGCGACGAACTGGTCGGAACGTACCGATAGATCGCTCCAACAATGGGATGAGCTTCCGCATCGGGATCCTACAGAAAAGTATACCTGGGCATTCCCCCAAAATCCAGAGGGCTATAAGAGAATTTTCACCAGGGTGGTGAGATAGAAATCCTCCTCATCACAAGACCCTTTTCTGTCACGCGCGTGGCAACAAGAAACCAGGTAAGGAGTCGTTTCGAGAGCCGACGATCCCACAGAGTATCCTCTGCCAGAGGGCAGTGCTCTTCCTCTGGCAGAGGATACTCTTCTGTGCTGATATCCTCCTTTCGTTGAACAGCAGAGCCTCTCCACATCTTCACGGAATCACTGCCGTCATCGCAGGCGATGACCAGACCGCCAACGTGAGCCGCCGGTCTTGTATCTCTGCCTGCGAGGTGAGCGAGGAACCATCGGTGATGGCTTCTCCACTCTTCTGCAGGTAGAGCCGTTGAAACAGCTTCCTGGCCCTTGTGAGTCGTTGGCGCACGGCGACCTCACTCAGATTGAGCGCTCGCGCCATCTCGTGAGAGGAAAGTCCACCGACCACTGACAGCAACAGGCAGAGACGGAGCGTCTCCGGGAGTTGCGCCATCGTCTGTTGGACAGCATCCCGTTCCGCGATGAGATCTGCCGGGTCCTGCGCGGCCCTCGTGCCATATCCCGCAGGTTGTACGGGGGCAAGGCGCTCACCCACCAGCTCGACACCATGCTCGTCCTGCTCCTCCTTGCGCAGGGTAGAGAACGGCACAAAGCGCACGAGGCTACGCCGCCGGCGGGACATGCGCGCAGCGTTGAGTGCGATTCGCATCAACCAGGCTTTGGCGTGGAAGTTCGCGCCGCTCGCCTGCCGTGCAGCCTCAATGGCTTTGAAGGCCTGGATGAATGTGTCCTGGGTGAGGTCCTGGCTCTCGTGCCAATCGCCGGTAAGTCCGTAGATCACCCGAAACACGAGCCTGCCGTAGTCGTGAATGAGCGCCTCGACCGCCTGGGCCGCAGGCATGGTATCGATACCCATCGTGTTTCTTTGCCCTTGTGAATGTGCTGCATGCAGACGTTCTACTTAAGGAGATGCGTGACGGACGGATTTGTGACAATGAGAAAGGCGGTATCGGTGAAGGGTATGTGTCTGGTCTCTGCTCTGAGCGTACCTGAAGGCGAGGAGAAATGCAAGTCAGCAATGGAAACGCTCAGCCTGTTTTCAGCGGATCCTCAGCTTTTTAAGCGTGAAACGAAACGGGAAGACTTGGCGCACTTGTCCTTGAGAGTCAACACCTCAACCAAAGGGAAGAGAACAGAGATTCCACTCGCCACGATGACCAAGAAAGGGCTTGGCGGGCTAGAGGTGGTATGAATGTCGCAGGCCCTTAAAAACCGCGTCTCACGCGCAGGCGGGAAAGCTCCCTCTGGCCGGGTCATTCTGCCCAAAATGGCGGCTTCGGCTCGCGTGGATGGTCGCGCTGCCGGGCAATCTGCTTTTCCACCAGTTCCACCACGTGGGCATCCGGATAGCACTGGATGTTTAGCCCATACCTCACCACCTTGATCACCGACCTGGTGTCCTGGTGAATCAGGTTGGCGACGTAGAGCGCGCATCGTTGTGTGTAGATCTGCACCGGCTCGATCCAGATTCCCTCGCCTGTCGGTGAAAGTGGCGGCTGCCAGATGTAGATTGAGTATGGATGATCATGCTGGAATCAACGGTGTCGATTGTAAAACTGGGAATCGGAGGGATGAACATACAGAAAAGAGAAGACTACCCAGATTTTAGCCGAAGCCGTCTATGCCACAATGAGCGACCTGGAGCCACTTCCTTTGAGCCGGACAGCTCGGTGCGCATCCCGTGGGCTTGTGAGGCCGCTTGGCACTACACAGCCTGCTTGCTGTCAGCTCGGTGCGCAACCCGTGGGAAGACCCACGTTTCAAGTCAATTACCAGTACTCGAGGGCCATGTGCTGGTAGTTAGCGCGCAGCTCCTCTTGCCAGAATGGTTTGTGGGTAAGCTTGCGTGGCGCGTGCCACACAAAAATGCTAAATGGCAGCTACAGGCCCAGCTGTACCCTCCCAAGAATACGGCTCGGCCTGTAGCCATGTCGATGTGTTTCCCTACTTACTGCCGCCTTTGCCGCCTTTGTCCTTGTCCTCTTCGGGCATAGGCTCACTTTCCCAATGAATGATTCTCATGAAAGCTCCTTTTCGCTCGTCAGACGCCGGAATCTGTTTCCAATAAAGCACACACTACGAGAACGACTCTACAATGGCCGGATTTATTTCCTGCCAGCTTCACTCTCAAAAGACAAGATATACACACCCAGATCAGGGTCCAAGGCCAGTGTGCGGAATGATTGCGAGGATGCAGTGATCCCCAGTTTTTTCAATTCAGGGAGGAGTTCATGGGCGACTTTGCCCACTGCCAGGCGATCAAGCACCGTTTCATCCCGTGCAACTTCCTGGTCGATCAACCAACGCCCACGCAAGTACACCACGTCTTTTGTATTGCAGATGCCCGCCTTCCCGAGATCAGGCACCCCCCGAAACGTCCGGAGACAGCGGGTAAAGGCATTCCTTTGCGCCCGTCGCTCGGCCGTCTGCCGATCTTCGTCATCACGCCAGAGGAGACGGTAGAGCAATAAAAACGGCTCAAAGAACGTCTGGAGGGAGGAGAAGGTCTGCGGAGGACCAGCTACGCCACATGCTAATCCAATTGACAACGTTCCCAACCAGATTCCAGAATCGTCCACCGGGTCCCCGTGCAATGCCGCCGCTTGCCGTTCGTAATAGTCAGCGATCCCTTCTTCTGTGACCATATACCCCTTGGTACCCATTCCGAGCAAGCCAAGCAGTGAGTTTTCCCCCGCAATACTCCGCGCAACGTGGCCGGCGAGTTCGTGCGAGACATACTCTCGCAACTCATCGAGCGGGATTGGCTCAGCGGGCAGAAAGACTTGCCGCAGGCCCGCTTCGACCCGAGGGCCTTGCACATTGGGATCAAGGATCACTTGCCATCCGGTATATCCGCGTGATTGCAGCACAGCCTCGAAGAACCGTTTCGCGCCCTGGGCCGAGATCATCGGGGCATCGGGAGATGGAGAGAACACTGCTCCGAAGTCCCCGTTCGGTTCCCCTGAGAGATCGAGCGAGAGATGGAACTGGTCGCGCAGGACCTCGATCACCTTCTGGCACGCTTCTTGTCTTGCGTCGCGTCTCCCCTGCTCGATGTCGTTGGCCGCTTCTGTCTCTGATAGCTTCAATCCCTGCAGAAGTAGTTGCCTCACCTGCTCAAGCGCATAGTGCATTTCTGCGCTCGTTGGTTGGGGATACAGTTGCTGCGTGAGTTCCCAAAAGCGCTCGCCTTTTCCCTCGTAGGTCGCTTCAATCAAGCGAAGAAAACACACCTCGTCCTCTATTGCGCCATGGTAGAGACGACGTACCACCACATTTGGCTCATTCTCTGCGATGTCAGCGGAGAGCTGGAGGAAATCAGCAATCCGCTGTCGCACTTCAGCGATGTCAAGGGCGGGATAGGAAAATCGTGGCTCGCGATGCGCGGTCTGCGCTGCGCTCAATTCTTGGTCTCTCGACTGCATAAGGATTTCTCGCAGTTGATCCTTCGTCGCTTCATCCGCTCCTGGGGTAAACATCTTCTCCCATTGTCGCTGCTCTTTTTCACTGAAAGGACCCGCTGGAGCCCACCACCAATAGGCATCGTAGGCGCTTAACTCACGATACCGACGAACCCACCGCCAGTCCAATTGAAACCGGGCATCAGGAGATGCTGCTCGCGCGTTTCCAATCTCCTGGAGAGCCTCTTCCGCTAACACTTTATAGATTCTCCTTCGCTGCGTTTTGATTGGGAGCGTCTCTTGTAACAGACGCTCCGCTTCCTCGGCACGACCGATCAGCAAATACAGGCGGCCCTGGTTTACCTGGTAGATCCACTGATCGGCCTGAGATCGGGTGTCCCCGGCGTCGGCGCTACGTCTAATTTCCTCTCGGGCGAGCTCGTCAAACCGCAGCGCTTCCTCAAAATCACCCAGCGCTGCCAGAATTTGCGATTTTTCGCCGTAGGAGGCAGCCAGAGAATCAAGATCAGCGTATTTTTCCAGTTTGAGATCAATACATTGATTGATGCTTGAGAGAGCCTCAGCGAAGCGTCCAGCTCTATTCAATTGGTACGCGAGATTATTGAGAACGGAGGCCTGCTTTTTCTTGATCGTATCTTGCTGGAGAGGGCTTACGCCATCCCCCTGCTCTGCACGCTGTAAGAGTGCAAAGCTCTCTTGATACGCTTCAATGGTCTGTGAGCGCTTGCGCGTCATCTCCTCTACCTGCCCGTGGGATTCTGCATACCCGCTCCACTCGCTGTAGAGAGAGGCCTGCTTAGAGTGCAGGGTCGCATGCAGTTCCGCGTCATCTGGCAGCAATGCCTCCAAACGGGTAAAGCAATCCTCAAGAAGGCGCTGCGCTTCCTCGTAGTGATCCTCATTCATACGACTAATCATGAGATGATCCACCAGGTGAACCTCCATCAGCGGCTCGACCTTCAATTGCTCCGTCGTTACCCACGCATACATGCGCTCGTAGTCTTCTCTCCTCTGCTTCGCTTCAATAACTTCGCCGAGGTAAGGAGCAAGATAGTAGTGTAATAAGAGCGCGCCGCTTTCTGCTTCGATGTCAGTCTCAGAGGAGGCCCACGGACGTTCGGCTACCACCTGTTTGACGCGCCGAGCCAAGCGCAGAATCTGGCCCACCTGACCCGTCAGCCAGCCATGATAGAGGACTAACTCGGCGGTTGCCAGAAGGCGGTGATGGCGAAGGAGTAGACAGGCAAGCTCAGTAAGAACTAGGCCTTTCTCTTGCGTATTCGCAATACTGCTCTCAAGCCAGTGTTTGAGCGCTTCAATCAACCGGTTTTCAGCCAGGCGTATGTGGGACGGCGAGAGCTGCTGCCTGACCTGTGCAGCTACCATTGGCAGCAGCTGCACCCGCTTGCGGTAGGCCGCAAGTAAGGAGGCGTCGCGCAACTCTTGCAATGGTGCTGGATCGCGGTAGAGCACCTTTAAGGCCAGGCTTCCCAATGGCAACTGTGCAAGAGAGAGATCATTCAATGCGGCCACTGCGTCTGACGAGAGGCGTCGAATCACTCGATTGAGGAGGGGAGTTATCAGCATCGCGACTGGACCACCAAATAACGAAGGATCTTCCAACAAATGGGCAAGGTGGTGGGCCTGTGCTTTTTCTAGTGATGCCGCAGCGTCTTCCTCTTCATCCTCGAACGCCGACCAATCCCCTCGCAAGAGCGGCTCTCTCATGAGTTTCGTGATCCACTCTAGACACACCGGTATTCCTCCCACCGCTTCCACAACTTGGCTTAATTGCTCGTCTGGGATCTTGTGGAGTCCTAAGCGTTGGAGCAGGACAATTCCTTCATCTGGTGAGAGCGCAGGGACCATAATTTGCCTGGCCCACTGGGTTTCAAGGGTGATATGGGTCGGCCACTCCTTCGTCGCTAAGGGACTTCCGAAAACTAAATTGACCCAGTATGGTATACTGCGCCAAGAAACGTGATCTTGGAGGGACGAGGATGGAACTGACCGAGGAGGTGAAAGCGCTGCTGTTGAACACGGCCAAGGAACTCAAGGGCAGCGCGCACCGGGTGTTCATGGCGCGGACAGTTCAAGCGTTGGGCCCGGGTGGTCAGCGGCTGGCCGAACGGGAGTTGGGCTGGAATCGCGGGACGATGCGCAAAGGGATGCACGAGTTGGAGCGCGGGATCGTGTGTGTGGATGCCTTCTCGTCGCGTGGCCGCAAGCGCAGCGAAGACCATCTACCGAACTTGTTGAACGATATCACCGCGATCGTGGATGGTCAGAGCCAGGCGGATCCGCAGTTTCGCACTACCCGCCTGTATACGCGGCTGACGGCAACGGAAGTGCGCCGCCAACTGATCGCCCAAAAGGGCTACAGTGACGAGGAATTACCGACCGCTGAGACGATTGCGACCAAACTCAACATGCTGGGCTACTATCCGAAAAAGGTGGCCAAGAGTCACCCCCAAAAAAACTCCCCGAGACCGATGCCATCTTTGCCCAGGTGAAGCAGCGCAACGAGGAGGCGAAGGCCGATGAGCACGTACTACGGATTTCGATAGATGCCAAGGCCACGGTCAGGGTTGGCCCCTTTGCTCGCGGAGGCAAGAGTCGCGTGCGAACCTCGGCCGCCGACCATGACTTTCAGCCAGTGGCGAGGGTGACACCGGTGGGCATTTTCCTACCATCTTCTGATGAACTCTTTCTGTATGGGGTGACGTCCAAAGTCACCAGCGACTGCCTGGTGGATCGCCTGGTCGACTGGTGGGAGAGCGTCAAAGAGCGCTTTTCTCCTATCACGACCCTGGTCATCAATCTG
>WNGP01009300.1_pt1 | contig 10906 bp, 9 predicted proteins | sample 5407671 | NCBI WGS metagenome assembly WNGP01 (sample SAMN13153381, study PRJNA577476) | soil metagenome | isolation source: 40 cm soil or saprolite under Garry oak tree replicate 2 | place: USA:California | collected 2016-06-15
GCCGGCTGATACTTCAATACACCGCCGGGTCGCCGCTATCGGTCGGGCTGGCAACCACCTTCTTGAAGGCGTCGCTCATCGGCACGTTGAGGTTGAGGCCCTTGGGCGGGATCGGCTTGAGGAACCACTTGTCGTAGATTGCGTTGATCGCGCCGCTGCGATAGGTGGCGATCATGGCCTCGTCGACGACCTTCTTGAACGGGGCATCGTCACGACGGAGCATGATGCCGTAGGGCTCGACCGACAGCGCGTCGACGGAGATCGTGTAATCTTTCGGCGACTTCGATCCGGCGACCAGGCTGTACAGCAGAATGTCGTCCATCACGAAGGCGGCCGCGCGTCCGGTCTCGACCATCAGGAACGCCTCGGCGTGATCCTTGGCGGCGAGGATGTTGAGATTGAGACCCTTCTGCGCGCCGATCTCGGTGATCTGCTTGATGTTGGTGGTGCCGGAGGTCGATACGACGGTCTTGCCCTTGAGGTCGTCGACCGTCTTCAAGTTCGCCGACTTCTTCGACACGAAGCGGTTCGCGGTGACGAAATGGGTGATGGTGAACGAGACCTGCTTCTGACGCTCGAGATTGTTGGTGGTCGAGCCGCACTCGAGGTCGATGGTTCCGTTCGCCATCAATGGGATACGAGTGGCCGAGGTGACTGGGTTGAGCTTGGTCTCGAGGTTTGCAAGCTTGAGCTCTTTCTTCACTCCATCGACGATCCGCGTGCAGAGATCCATGGCGTAGCCCACAACCTGCTGCTTATCGTCGTAGTAGGAGAACGGCAGCGAGGACTCGCGGTGGCCGAGCGTGATCGCGCCGGTGTCCTTGATCTTCTTGAGCGTGCCGGTGAGGTCCTGCGCGAGCGTTGGGCTAGCGGCGAAGGTCGCCGTCGCAATCATCGAAAGCAGCATTTTGACATGCATTGGAGTTCTCCGCTGTGAAGTGACGTATGATCCTGCGCACCGGTCGGTCCGCGCAATGGCGTCCGCCCGTCAATCTCTGATCCTAACATAGCTTCCCGGCGCGTCCTCCAGCGGCGCGAGCTTGCCGCCGCCGGGTTCCCGCGCCGGGACCTCGGCTGCATCCCGCGCTTTGATCCAGTCGAGCCAGTCCGGCCACCACGAGCCCGCATGCTCCTTGGCCCTTGCGAGCCACCTGTCGAGGTTGGCGCTGGTCGGTTTGGGCCCGGTCCAGTATTGGTACTTCATCTTGTCGGGGGGATTGACGACGCCGGCAATGTGACCCGAGCCGGCCAGCACGAAACGCACCGGCCCGCCGAAGAACTTCGAGCCGAGCAACACCGACCGTGCGGGCGCGATGTGGTCCTCGCGCGTGGCCAGATTGTAGATCGGAACCGTCACGCTCTTGAGGTCGAGCTTTTTGCCGCCGATCACCATCTCGCCCTTGCTGAGGCGGTTCTCCAGGTAGCAGTTGCGCAGATAGAACGAGTGGTTCGCCGCAGGCATCCGCGTCGCATCGGAGTTCCAGTATAGAAGGTCGAATGGCGCCGGTTCCTTGCCCTTGAGATAGTTGTTGATGACATAGGGCCAGATCAGATCGTTCGAGCGCAGCAGGTTGAAGGCGGTTGCCATTTTCTTGCCTTCGAGATAGCCGCGCTCACTCATTTCGCGCTCGCGCGCCTTGATCTGCTCCTCGTCGACGAAGACCTTGAGATCGCCAGCATGGGTGAAATCGACCTGCGCGGCGAAAAGGGTCGCCGAGGCGATACGCTGATCACGCGTGCTCGCCATATAGGCGAGCGTGGCGGCCAAGAGCGTGCCGCCGACGCAATAGCCGATCGCATTGACCTCGCGCTCGCCGGTTGCCCTTTCGATGACGTCGAGGGCGGCGAGCGGGCCGTCGCGCATGTAGTCTTCGAAGCCTTTCTGGGCGAGCTTGGAGTCTGGATTCACCCATGAAATGACGAACACCGTGAGTCCTTGGTCCACGCACCATTTGATGAAGGATTTTTCCGGCATCAAGTCGAGGATGTAGAACTTGTTGATCCAGGGCGGCACGATCAGGATCGGCCGCTTGAGCACGGTTTGGGTCGAGGCTGCGTACTGGATGAGCTGCATCAGCTCGTTTTCGAAAATCACCTTGCCGGGCGTGAGCGCGAGGTTGCGGCCGACCTCGAACATTTCGGATCTGGACTGACGGATCTTGAGATCACCGCGTCCGGCCGCGATGTCCTCGGCCAGCATGTGCATGCCGCGCACGAGATTGTCGGCGTTCGAGGCGAGCGTTTCGCGTAAAAGCTCCGGGTTCGTGAGTATGAAATTCGAGGGCGCGATCGCGTTGGCGATCTGGCGCACGTAGAAATCGGCCTTCTGCCGGGTATGCGGATCGAGCCCTTGCGCATCGCGCACCAGCCGGTTCGCCCATTGCACCGTCAGGAGATAGGCCTGCTTGAGGAAATCAAAGAACTGGTTGCTCGACCACTCGGGATCGGCGAAGCGCTTGTCCTTGGGGTCGGGCTCTGCGACCGGTTGCACCTGCTCGCCGGCCATGCGCTTGACCGCATTGGCCCATAGGTCGAGATAAGCCTTGCCCAGGCTCGATTGCAGTTCGAGCGCGCGCTGGGGATCGCGCAGCCAATAATCCGCGACCTGGCCGATGGTTTTCACCACGTCGGTAACCTCGGCATATTGATCGTCGCGGCGGCCCTCTTCGCGCGGCTTGAGGTAGGCGGCCAGCGCCTTGCCGCCCTCTTCGACCATGCGGGCGATGTTGCGGGCGAACTCCTCCACGTCGGCGGAGCCGCCTTTGACCGGTTCTGACGGGGCTCTCACGGTAACGCCTCAATTTGCGATTCCGGCGCAAGCCCGGCTTGGCCTTTCAAGGCCGCAGATGGACTTTACTCACAACCGCCGCAAGACGCATCATAGGCTTTTATCGGGGAGCCTGCGCGCCGGCTGGGCGCGGCCGACCGCCGCCCGCAAAGCCGTCTGCCTTAACCTTGCTTTGGTCATATTGGGGGACTACAGCTTGCTCCCAATTGCTTGAATTGGCAGGAATTTCACCTCGGAGGGGAAGGGGCCGGTCGGCGCGGTGGCGTTGCAATCCGGCCGGGCGTCAACCGGCACGATGTTGATATCGCGGTCACAACGGCTCATGTCGAGGCGCGCCCTTGCGGCGGCGCTTATCGCCGGCGCCGTCGCTCTCGCGGGTTGCTCGGCCGGGAGCATGGTCGCCGATCACCTGCCAAACGCGGTCGGCGGCTTGCCCGACGCCACTCCGCAACGCCCGACGACTTCGATGCCCTATCCGGCGGTCCACGACATGCCGCCCCCGCGTGCGACCACGGTGCTCACCGACGCGGAGACGAAAAAGCTCGAAAGCGATCTGGTCGCGGCGCGCAATCGTGCCGCGGAAGCGGCCGCCAGGTCCGCTGGCGACGACGACAAGCCGTGATAAAAGGCTCGCGCCGGCCTGCTCGCGCAGCATCGGCGCGCAGGCCAAAGGAGCCGGGTCATGGAAGAGTTTTACCGTATTCGGCGTCTGCCGCCCTACGTCTTCGAGCAGGTCAATCGCGCGAAGGCCGCGGCGCGCAATGCCGGTGCCGACATCATCGACCTCGGCATGGGCAATCCCGACCTGCCGGCGCCCGCCCACGTCATCGACAAGCTCAAAGAGACGATCGGCAAGCCGCGCACCGACCGCTATTCGTCCTCGCGCGGGATTGCGGGTTTGCGCCGCGCGCAGGCGGCCTATTACGGGCGTCGCTTCGGGGTGAAGCTCAATCCCGAGACCCAGATCGTTACCACGCTGGGCTCGAAGGAAGGCTTCGCCAACGTGGCGCAGGCGATCACCGCACCGGGCGACGTCGTCGTGGTCCCCAATCCCAGTTATCCGATCCACGCCTTCGGCTTCTTGATGGCGGGCGGCGTGATCCGCGCCGTGCCGTCGGAGCCGACCCCGGCGTTCTTCGAAACGCTGGAACGCGCCATCATCCGCTCCATTCCCAAACCGATTGCGGTCGTCGTCTGCTATCCCTCCAATCCCACCGCCGCTGTCGCCGATCTCGATTTCTACAAAGAGCTGATCCCGTTTGCGAAGAGGCACGGTGTGTTCGTGCTCTCGGACCTTGCTTATGCCGAGGTCTATTTCGACAATAATCCGCCGCCTTCGGTGCTGCAGGTACCGGGCGCCATGGAGGTCGCGGTCGAGTTCACCTCGATGTCGAAGACTTATTCGATGCCCGGCTGGCGCATCGGCTTTGCAGTCGGGAACGAGCGGATCATCGCGGCGCTGGCGCGGGTGAAATCCTATCTCGACTATGGCGCCTTCACGCCGGTCCAGGTGGCGGCTACCGCCGCGCTCAACGGCTCCGACGATTGCATCCGCGAGATGCGCGAGACGTACAAGCGCCGGCGCGACGTGCTGGTGGAATCGTTCGGTCGCGCCGGCTGGGAGGTGCCTCCTCCGCGCGCCTCCATGTTCGCTTGGGCGCCGATCCCGGAGCCGTTCCAGACCCTCGGCAGTGTCGAGTTTTCCACGCTGCTGGTCGAAAAGGCCGAGGTCGCGGTCTCGCCGGGTATCGGCTTCGGCGAACATGGCGAAGGATACGTGCGCATCGCGTTGGTCGAGAACGAGCAGCGCATCCGTCAAGCCGCCCGCAATATCCGCCGCTTTCTTGAAACCGGCCTCAAAAAGTTGCACAACGTCGTCCCCCTGGCCCAGCGACGCTAGACGCTTCGTTTCCACGCAGGCCGACGATGTCCGCTCCACTGAAACTCGGTATTGCCGGCTTGGGCACGGTCGGCTCGTGCGTCGCGCGCCTCATCGAGCGCCAGCGCGACGCACTCGCCGCTCGTTGCGGTCGCCCGATCGAGGTTGTCGCAGTTAGTGCGCGCTCGCGCAGCAAGAAGCGCGACATCGGTCACAAGAAATTGCGTTGGGTCGCCGACCCTGTAGCGCTCGCGACCGATCGCGAGATCGACGTCTTCGTGGAGTTGATCGGCGGGGAGGGCGATCCGGCCAAAGCCGCGATCTCGGCTGCGCTCGCGGCGAAAAAATCGGTTGTCACAGCCAACAAGGCGCTGCTTGCCCGCCACGGCGTCGCCCTGGCGGCCATTGCCGAGAAGAACCATGTGGCGCTCAATTTCGAAGCCGCGGTCGGCGGCGCCATCCCGATTGTGAAAACGCTGCGCGAGGGTTTGGCCGGCAATTCGCTCGCGCGCATCTATGGGATCCTCAACGGCACCTGCAACTACATCTTGACGCGGATGGAAGAAGAGAAGCTCGCGTTCGCGGACTGCCTGAAGGAAGCGCAGCAGCTCGGTTACGCCGAGGCCGATCCCACCTTCGACGTCGAGGGCCATGACACTGCGCAGAAGCTCGCGATCCTGGCGAGCCTCGCTTTCGGCATCAAGGTCGATCAAAGCGCCGTCTACGTGGAAGGCATTTCTTCCATCGCGCCCGAAGACCTCGAATGGGCCGCCGAGCTCGGCTACCGCGTGAAATTGCTGGGCGTTGCGGTAAAGACCGACAAGGGCATAGAGCAGCGCGTGCATCCGACGATGGTGCCGAAGGACACGGCGATCGCTCAGGTGATGGGCGTGACAAACGCCGTCACCGTCGACGTCGACGCAATCGCGCCGATCACGCTGGTCGGCCCGGGCGCAGGTGGCCTGGCGACGGCGTCCGCCGTCGTCGCCGATATCGGCGACATCGCCCGTGGCGTGCGCACGGCGCCGTTCGGCCGGCCTTCGGCGCGGCTGACCACCAGCAAGAAGGCGCCGATGCAACGTCACGAAGGCGGCTACTACATCCGCCTCCTTGCGGTAGACAAACCGGGCACCGCCGCGACCATCGCCAAGCGGCTGGCGCAGCAGAACATCTCGCTCGAGTCGATCGTGCAGCGTCACCGCGGCGAGCCGCCGCATGGCGGCGATGTCGCCGGCAGCTCGGGCGAGCCGGTGCCGGTGATCCTGATTACCTATGCGACCACCGAGGACGCCGTGCGCAAGGCGCTTGCCGCGGTCGGCCGCGATAAGGTGATCTTGGGCAAACCGCAGGTCATTCGGATCGAGAAAAACTGATACAATCATGCCTTATCGTCATCGTCGCCGCCCGCCTCGAGGCGAGGGCGCGGCACGGCCAAGCGGCAGGACAGGCGCGAGGGTGAAGAAATGAACAAAGGGGAACGCAGAGCCGTGCCGTCTATCACCATCCAGCCGGACTTGGCGCTGGAACGCGTTCTCACGCTGGAGATCGTGCGGGTGACCGAGCGCGCGGCGGTGTCGGCGGCGCGGTTGTGCGGGCGCGGCAACGAGAAGGCCGCCGACCAAGCGGCGGTCGACGCCATGCGGCGCGAGCTCAACAAGCTTCCCATCAACGGCACGATCGTGATCGGGGAGGGCGAGCGCGACGAGGCGCCCATGTTGTTCATCGGGGAGACGGTCGGCAACAAGCACGGGCCCGAGGTCGACATCGCGGTCGATCCGCTCGAGGGCACCACGCTGTGCGCCAAGAACATGCCGGGTGCAATCGCCACCATGGCCGTGGCGGAAGCGGGCACTCTGCTCAACGCGCCCGACGTCTACATGGAAAAGATCGCGATCGGTCCCGGCTATCCGAAAGGCATCGTCGATCTCGATGCGCCGCCCGAGCACAACATCCGCGAACTCGCCAAGGCCAAGGGCGTAGAGCCGGCCGAGATCAGCGCGCTGATCCTCGACCGCCCGCGCCATGCCGATCTCGTCGCCGGCGTGCGCAGGGCGGGCGCCACGGTGCGGCTCATCACCGATGGCGACGTCGCGGGCGTGATCCACACCGCCGATCCTGCCGACACCGGCATCGACATTTATATGGGCATCGGCGGGGCGCCCGAAGGAGTGCTGGCCGCCGCGGCGCTGCGCTGCATCGGCGGCCAGATGCAGTGTCGGCTCGTGCTCGACACCGAGGAAAAGCGCGAGCGCGCCGGGAAAATGGGCATCAAGGACCCGCGCAAGAAGTACGGCATCGCTGACATGGTGAAGGGCGATTGCCTGTTCGCCGCGACCGGCGTCACCAACGGCGCGCTGCTCGACGGCGTGCGGTTTCGCAAGGACGTGATCGAAACCGAGACGGTGGTGATGCGCTCGATCACCGGCACGGTGCGGTGGATCAGAGGCGAGCACCGCCAATTCGAAAAGTTTCATTTGGATTGACGGCAGTACCGCAGCTCATTCTGCTTGCAATGGAACAGCAAACGATTCTCCAGGGTCCTCGCTCGGGCCGGCGGCAAATGCGCAGAATCGCGGCAACGTTTGCCGGCGGATGCAATACTGGAGCTGTCGCGGATTCATGCCGCGGCGGCTGAGTAGCGCTGCAAACCTTTTGGGGTCGTCGCATGGCCGCAGCCGATATCGTGGTCCGGCCCATCCGCGCGGATGAGCGCGCCGAGTGGGAGCCGCTGTGGAAGGGCTACCAGGCCTTCTACAAGGTCGTGATCTCCGATGAGACCACGACCGTAACCTGGGCGCGCCTGCACGATCCGGCAGAACCGATGGACGTGCTCGGCGCCTATATCGGCGAACGGCTCTGCGGCATCGTGCACTACCTCTTCCACCGCTCGTGCTGGACGATCGGAGACTACTGCTACCTGCAGGACTTGTTCGTCGCCGAAGGCGCACGCCATTTCGGACTCGGGCGTGCGTTGATCGCGGCGGTGGAAGAACGGGCGCGTCGCGCGGGTGCGAGCCGCGTCTATTGGCTCACCCACGAGAGCAATGCGGCCGCCCGAGCGCTCTACGACAAGCTGGCGGAGCGCTCCGGCTTCATCCAATATCGCAAGCTTTTCTGACGCGATTCGCGGGCCCGAGCATGACCATCGCCTTGACGGCACCGATCGTTCCGACGCGGCGCCTCTTTCTCGGGGTCGAGCGCTCGGTCTGCGGACGCGCCTGGCGCGACCGGCTCGACGAGCGAGACGCGGCGCGCGCGCTCGCGATCGCACAGCGCTACCAGGATGTACCCGAGTTGCTGGCGCGCATTCTCGCCGGTCGTGGGGTCGAAGTGGACGAGGTCGCAAGCTTCCTCGATCCGACGGTGCGCGCGACGGTGCGCGCGCTGATGCCCGATCCGCACACGCTCGCCGACATGCGCGGCGCCGCGACGCGGCTGGCTGACGCGGTCACGAGCGGTGAGACGGTCGCCATCTTGGGCGACTATGACGTCGATGGAGCGACATCGGCGGCGCTGCTCGGGCGATACCTACGCCATTGCGGCCTCCGCGCCATCATCCACATCCCCGATCGCCTGTTCGAAGGCTACGGGCCGAACACCGAGGCGGTTCGCGCGCTCGCCGCGCGCGGCGCAAGCCTGCTCGTCACCGTCGATTGCGGCACCACCAGCTACGAGCCGCTGCTGGAGGCGCGCCAGCTCGGCCTCGAGGTCATCGTCATCGACCACCACCAGGCTGACGAACGGCTGCCTGCGGCGCTTGCTGTGGTCAATCCCAACCGGCTCGACGATCTATCGACGCTCGGACACCTCGCCGCCGTCGGCGTCGTGTTCATGACCGTGGTCGCGGTCAACCGTGAACTGCGCGCACGCGGATTTTGGACCCCGGAGCGGCCGGAACCGGACCTCCTCGGTTTCCTCGATCTGGTCGCGCTCGGAACGGTTGCGGATGTGGTGCCGCTTAAGGGCCTCAACCGCGCTTTCGTCGCCAAGGGTCTGTTGGCGCTGCGTCGGCGCGACAATGCCGGGCTCACCGCCTTGATGGATGTCGCGCGGCTCGGCGGCCCGCCCGAGCCTTGGCATCTTGGCTTCCTCTTGGGGCCGCGGATCAATGCCGGCGGCCGCATCGGCCGCGCCACGCTCGGCGTCGATCTGCTCATGCAAGACGATGCGTCCGAATGCGCGCGCCTCGCCGCGGAACTTGATCGACTCAACCGCGAGCGCCAAGCGATCGAACTTGCCACGCTGGCGCAGGCCGAGGCCGAGGCCATGGCCGCGCTCGGCGCCGAGGAGAAGGGGGCTGTGGTGGTGACCGCCGCCGATGGCTGGCATCCAGGCGTGGTCGGCCTCGTCGCCGCGCGGCTGAAGGAGCGGTTCGGACGCCCTGCCTTCGCCATCGCGCTCGAGCCGGGCGGCATCGGCACCGGCTCCGGGCGTTCGATCCCCGGCGTCGACCTCGGCCGCGCCGTGCGCCAAGCCGTGAGCACGGGTCTCATCATCAAAGGCGGCGGCCACGCCATGGCAGCCGGCGTCACGCTGCGGAAGGATACGCTGAGTGCGTTCCGCGCCTATCTCGAGGATGCGCTCGCGGGCGCGGTCGAGGCTGCGCGGCGCGAGGATGCGCTGCTGATCGACGGGGCGGTCACCGCCGCTGCCGCCAATGACGACATCGTAGCGACGATCGCGCGCGCGGGCCCATTCGGCGCGGGCAATCCCGAGCCGGTCATTGCGCTCCCCGCCCATACCATCGTCTATGCCGAAGAGGTGGGGCAGTCCCATATGCGTGTGCGCTTGCGCAGCGGCGACGGCTCGATCATCAATGCCATCGCGTTTCGCGCCTCTGGACAAAAACTCGGGATCGCGCTCGGGCAGAGCCGCGGGCGATCCGTGCACGCGGCCGGCACCTTGTGTCTCGACCGCTGGAACGGCGTCGAACGGGTGCAGCTACGGCTCATCGACGTGGCGCCGGCTGACGTGAGCCTCGGCATTCATTAACATCATTCATGCCCGTTCTGGGGAGGCCACATGCTTGCGCTGTCATCGCCCGCGCAGGCGGGCGATCCAGTAATTACGGCACCATCAATGGGCAAAGAGAAAATTTTCTGGGTGTACATCCTCGCCAGTAGGATTGGCGGCACTCTCTATATCGGCGTCACAAACGATCTTGTTCGGCGAGTATTCGAGCATCGATCGGAAGTGATGCAGGGCTTCACTAAACGATACGGCGTCCATCGCTTGGTTTACTTTGAACAATTCAGTGATATCGATAGTGCGATCCGTCGTGAAAAGCGGCTCAAGAAGTGGAATAGAGCGTGGAAGGTGCGATTGATAGAAGAAGCAAACCCGAACTGTGACGACCTGTTTCCCGCAATTGCAAACCGCTGAGGATACTGGATGCCCCGCTTTCGCGGGGCATGACACCGCCGAGAGTGGCACCTTCAGAAAGATCAAAGACAATGTCGAAACTCAAGCTCTCCGTCGCGGTCGGCAACTACGATCGGGTGCGTCCGCTCATGGACGGCGCGGTGCAGATCGACGGCGTCGATCCGGTGTTCATGAACTTGCCGCCCGAGGAAATCTTCTTCCGCGCCTTCCGCGGCATGGATTTCGACATCTGCGAATTGTCGATGTCGAGCTTCACGGTGAAGACCGCCGAACGCAATTGCCCCTATGTGGGAGTGCCGGCGTTCGTGTCCCGGGCATTCCGTCACAATTCGATCTACGTGCGCAAGGACCGCGTCAAGTCGCCTGCCGATCTCAAAGGCAGGCGCGTCGGGCTGCCGGAATATCAGCTCACCGCCTGCGTGTGGGCGCGCATCATTTTGGAAGACGACCACGGCGTGAAGCCGTCCGACATGGTTTGGGTGCGGGGAGGGATCGAGCACCCCGGCCGGCCGGAGAAGATCGCCATCAAGCTCCCAGCCGGCGTGCGCATGGAAGACGCACCGCAGGACGCCACCATCTCCGAACTATTGGAGCGCGGCGACATCGATGGCTTCATCGCGCCGCGCGTGCCGAGCCTCGCGGGCAAGAAAAATCCCCATATCGGTTGGCTGTTTCCCGATCCGATCGCCGCCGGCCGCGACTATTTCATGCGCACCGGCATTTTCCCCATCATGCATATCACCGGTATCCGGCGTGAACTCGTCGACAAGCACCCGTGGTTGCCGGCGGCGGTGCTCAAGGCGTTTGGGCAAGCCAAGGCCAAGTGCCTCGAGGCGCTCGAAGACACGGCCGCGAGC
>WNGP01007557.1_pt1 | contig 10904 bp, 7 predicted proteins | sample 5407671 | NCBI WGS metagenome assembly WNGP01 (sample SAMN13153381, study PRJNA577476) | soil metagenome | isolation source: 40 cm soil or saprolite under Garry oak tree replicate 2 | place: USA:California | collected 2016-06-15
CGTCGCGGGGGGCTCGTTACCATCACGAAATACGGGTCAGATCCAGTTTTCAGGCGTCAGCGACAAGCAGGCTCGGCGTGATCGTCTCATCGAGTTGTTGGGTGGCAAGTGCGTGCGCTGCGGAGCCACGGAGGACTTGGAGTTCGATCACATCGATCCGTCGACCAAGGTCTTTGCCGTCTGCGCTGGCCTGTCCAAGACGTGGGACGTCCTGGTTGAAGAAGCCTCGAAGACTCAGTTGCTCTGCAAGCCCTGCCACGTCGCCAAGGGTGCGGAGGACCGGCCCGAACTGAAGCACGGCACCTACCATGTGTACTGGTACTGGAACTGCCGGGTGCGATCTCTGCAAGGCGGCGAACGCTCACAAGAGTGCCGCGCTGCGAGCCAAGCGACACAGCGGCATGCCAGTTACAAACGGGCATGGAAAGCCAGTAAGCAGTGAGTTTCGGTGACTGCCCCCGAGAATCAAGAAGGTCCCGAGTGCGTTTACGCAGCTCAGGACCCTCTACCGCTCCCGCGCCAAGACTCGAACTTGGAACCTGCCGGTTAACAGAAGGCCTGTCATAGCCGGGGATCACGGATGCCTTAGATGTTGTCAGCCCGTCTGGCCTGCATGAGGGCTACCATGGGCTAACACGGTCATGTTAGCAAGCGTGCCGCCCGGTGCCGGGCAGTACCGTTTTGTCCGTGTTATTCCCGTGTTGATCTTTCCCGGAGCCCCGGAGTTGTGTTGGTTTTGTGTTGCCCGCAAAACGGCAGGTCATCCCCCCCTCCCGGGGCACCGATCCTGAACCTGCCGTGCCCGCGTGGGCTCATGGCACCGACGGCGTCGTAGAGGGCTGTCTGGTAGTAGATGTCGGTGCTCGGCTGCTGTGAGACCGGAGTACTCGCTGGGGATCAGCTTGAGCTGGACGAATTGGCGATGTTCGATGATGCCGTTGAACCAATCGGTAGCGACCTGCAGCTTGTTGGCAGGCAGGGTGGGCGTACAGGTGGTAGGCGCGGGTGAGGATCTTGGCGGGGATACCGGATAACGGGATGTCAGCGGGTCGGCCACTGCCTGCCAGTTCCGCTGGACCTCGTCGAACCTATCGGCGACGAACCCGCCGTTTAACTGACCATGTAGAGGTCGCCTGCAGACGCGCCCGCAGCGGTCTCAGGCGGGGACGATACCTAGACTGCGAGGCCCGACTTCTGGAGACAGACCGTCGCTCCCGGCCGTGATGCAGGAGGTTTCGGGCCTCGCAGCGGGGGGCGCTGCGCCGACAGGGTAGCGCGGCGGGATGGTGTCCGCGTCGCCGGCCAGGGCGCGATAGAGCTGGCTGCGCGAGCTGATCCCCAGCTTCGTGAACACCTTTCCTAGGTGGTACTGGACCGTGCGCGTGCTGATGAACAGGCGGGCGCCGATCTCCGGGTTCGACAGTCCGTCCCGGGCCAGCCCCGCGACCTGGGCTCCTGGGCGGTCAGCTCGACGGTGTGCTCGATGGTGCGCTTACGGGCGGTCTCGCCTGTGGCCCTCAGCTCGCGCCGGGCCCGCTCAGCGAACGCTCCGATGCCCATTGCGTCCAGCATCTCGTAAGCGGTGCGCAGCTGCTCCCGGGCCTCGCCGCGGCGGCGCTTGCGGCGCAGCCACTCGCCGTAGAGCAAGTGCGCGCGGGCCAGGTGCGCGCGGACCCGGGTCCGGCCCAGCCTCTCGATCGACTCCCGGTAACAGCTCTCGGCCGCATCGCCGTCGCAGAGCAGGGCGCGGGCGCGGGCTTCGATTCCAAGCACCCATTCGGTCGGGGTCACGCGCGTGCGTTCGGACAGCCACTCCATGGCGGCCTCGACCAGCGCCACGTCACCGGTCCTGGCCGCCGCCTCGGCCAGCTCAGGCACGATATGGGATCCGAGCCCCATTGGTTCGCGTTCGAATGCCACCGTGCGGCGTCGCACGCGGCGTCGTGCTGCCGGAGACCGTTGTGCAGGACCGAGCTCGCGTAGGCCGCAAGGCTGGCCAGCCTGCCCACATCACGTGCAGCCGCCTCCCGCGAGATGGCCTCGACCAGCCCAGATGCCTCTTGTTCCTGGCCCCTCCAGGCCGCGAGCATCATCTCGGTATAGGCAATCGGCGGATTCCCGGTCGCCTCCGCTATCAGATGATCTTCTTCGACCAGCCGCGCTGCCGTGGCCAGCTCGCCGGCGAGAATATGGGCCCTGGCCAGGTAGTTGAGCGCAAACGTCAGGTGCGTGAGCGCACCCCTTTCGCGAGAGAACTGGACCTGGCTGACCGCCAGGGCATACCAGGACTCGAAGTCCCACAACTCCATGGCGATGATCTGGCTGATCCTCCCGCCGGCGAGCCACAGCCAGTAGCCCGCTTCGCCGGAGCTGACGTCCAGCGCGAGAACCATCTTGAGCGCCCGGTTAAGGGCGGGGGCGGCCGCCGCGTATCCCTCCGTCAGCCGCAGCGTGACCGCGTCCAGCAAGACATCAACCGCACGCGGCGGGTTGGGACTAAGCGGTGCGGTGCGCTCACGCTCGCCACCCACGGGTCCAGCTATGTGCTGTACGTGTTGCCGGCGGTCGTCGTCTTCGGGCTCGGGCTGGCGATCACGGTAGCACCGCTCACCGCGACCGCGATGAACTCGGCGCCCGCCGAACAGTCGGGTATCGCGTCCGCGGTCAATAACGATGTGGCCCGATTCGGCGGCCTGCTGGCCGTCGCCGTACTGCCGGCCCTTGCGGGCATCACCGGCACGGTCTACCTGCACCCGCACGCCCTCGCCGCCGGCTTTCGGACCGCGGCGCTCATATCGGGCGTGACCTGCGCCGCCGGCGGGGTGCTCGCCGCATTCACGATCACCAACCCCCCGCAAGTGGCCCCGCCCAGCCGGGGCGCCCGCACCCGAACAGTGCCTCCATTGCGGCCTCGACGCGCCACCACTGACAACCAGCGTGAGCCAGACGGCTGATGCGGAATAACCGCCCACCCGGTGCACGCCCGGACCGCCGGACGTCCAACTTAAAGTGGCGGATTCCGTGTGACCGGCCCGCTTGCCAGCCGCGCGGCGTTGGCGTCGTCGGGCAGTGCTCGCTGGAGTTGCAGGCGGGAGCTGATCTCGAGCTTGGCGAATACCTTGCCCAGGTGGTACTGGACGGTGCGCGCGCTGATGAACAGCCGGGCGCCGATCTCCGGGTTCGACAGCCCGTCGCGGGCCAGCCGCGCGATCTGGGCCTCCTGCGCGGTCAGCTCCTCGTTCATGGCCACGGCGGTCCGCTTGCGGGCGGTCTCACCGGTGGCCCGCAGCTCGCGCTGGGCCCGCTCGGCGAATGCCTCCATGCCGATCGCGGCGAACATGTCGTGGGCGGTGTGCAGCTGTGCGCGCGCGTCGGCCCGCCGGCTCTCGCGGCGCAGCCACTCCCCGTAGAGCAGGTGCGCCCGGGCCAGGTCGGGACGAAGGGGTGTGCGGCCCAGTCGTTCGATCGCCTCGCGATAAGAGGTCTCGGCGTCCTCGCCGTCGCTGAGCAGCGCTCGTGACCGCGCGTGGATCCCCGGCCCCCAGTCGGTCTGGCTGATGCTGGTGGCCTCGGCCAGCCGGTCGAGCGCGTCGGCGGCGACCTGGGTCTGCCCGGTTCTGCTGGCCGCCTCGATCAGCTCGGGAAGCGCCCACGCCGAGACATACAGCTCAGGCGCCTGCTCGCTGGCCTGCCGGGCCTCTTCCAGGGCCTTCTCGTAGCGGCCGAGACCGTTGTACAGGATTCCCGATACCAGTTGGCACCACTTGATCCCCACGCCTTGCCCGGCAGTTCGCGCGTCCATCGTCACGGCCTCGATCAGCCGCGTGGCCTCGGCTTCCGATCCCCGGAAACCGGCGAGAATTACGGCCGCGTGCGGCGCGAAGCGGGTCCCTGTCGCCTCCGCGATCGCATGCCCCTCCGCGACCAGCGAAGCAGCTTCCGCGAACTGGCCGCACCAAGTCGCAAGTATCCCCAGCATGTTCACATACCTCAAAAGGTGGACGAGCATGCCCGCCTCACGGGCGGACTGGAGCTGCCGGAGGAGAATCGACTGCGAGTTCTCCACGTCCCACAGCACGCTCGTGCCTGTCGCGGCCACCCAGCCCCAGCGCAGTCCCTCCTCGGTCGCGATCTCGTCCTCGGCGAAGATGCGTGCCACCCGCCGCAACATCGGTGCCGCCGCGGCGCGTCCGTCGGTGACCAGGACGGCCAGGCCGTCCAGCAGCAGATCGCCGGGAGCCGGAGGGGTCGGGGGCGGCGGGGCGGACCTGGCGGCCCGGGACACTTCATGCAGGTTGCCGTCTTGCGCGAACCGGCCAGCGAACGCTGCGGCGGTCCACGCGTCCAGGTAGGTCTGGCGGGCGAGCGCGCCATCCAGCGGCTCGAGCTGCCGGGCCGCCTGCAGCAGCAGTGCCGGGGCTTCGCCGACCGCGCCAGCGGCGAACGCGACCTGCCCGCGGAGCAGGCTCACCTGGGCGCGTTGGAGGTCATCCAGCGGGCCGGCCTCCGCCGTGGTCACCAGCTCCAGCGCCGCGTCGAACGCGCCGGCCTGCAGGCTCGCGTGCGCGGCCGCGAGCGCGCGCCCGGCCCGCGGCCCGGGCTCGGCCGTCAGCGCGACCGCGCGCTGCAAGAACGCCGCCGCCGCGGCCAGGCCGCCGCGGGCCTGCGCCCGGCCCGCCGACCGCTCCAGTTCGGCGGCGACCTGCTCATCGGGTCCAGCCGCGGCCGCGGCCAGATGCCACGCCCGCCGGTCGGGATCCAGGTCGCGGTCGGTCACCTCGGCCAGGGCCAGGTGCGCCGCCCGGCAGTCGGGCAGCGCGGCGGACCGGTACACAGCCGACCGCACCAGCGGATGGCGGAACCGCACCCGTGTCCCGATCTCCACCAGCCCGTCCGCCTCGGCCGCAGCCGCCGCCGAGGCCGCGATCCCGAGCCGCTCGGCCGCGTGCCGGACCAGCACGGCATCGCCGGCCGGTTCGGCCGCGGCGACCAGCAGCAGCAAGCGCGTGCCGGCGGGCAGCGCCCCCAGCCGGCGCCGGAAGCTCTCCTCGATCCGCCCCGGCACCGCCTGCGCCCCCGCCAGCCCGAACCCGCCCGCCAGCTGCGCCGGGCTCAGCCCGCGCGGCAACTCCAGCAACGCCAGCGGGTTGCCCTGGGTCTCGGCCACGATGCGGTCCCGCACCTGCTCATCCAGCCGGACCCGGACCACCGAGCGCAACAGGCCCCGCGCATCCTCGTCCCGCAGGCCCCGGACCTCCAGGTCCGGCAGCCCGCCAAGCTGCTCGCCGGGGTCGCGCACGGCGAACAGCAGCCCGACGGGGTCCGCCAGCAGCCGCCGCGCCACGAACGCCAGCACCTGCGCGGAGGTCCGGTCCAGCCACTGCGCGTCATCGACCAGGCACAGCAGCGGCCGGTCTTCCGCCGCCTCCGACAGCAGGGTCAGCACCGCCAGCCCGACCAGGAACCGGTCCGGCGCACCGCCGCCGCGCAGCCCGAACGCGATCCCCAGCGCGTCGCGCTGCGGGGCCGGAAGCCGCGCCAGGCGATCCAGCAGCGGCGCGCACAGCTGATGAACGCCGGCGAACGCCAGCTCCATCTCTGATTCCACCCCGACGGCCCGGGCCACCCGCATATCCGGCGCCGCCCCGGCCGCGTACTCCAGCAGCGCCGACTTGCCCACCCCCGCCTCGCCGCGCACCACCAGCGCCCGCCCGCGCCCGGAGCGCAGATCCTCCATCAGGCTGTCGAGCGCCTGGCGCTCCCGCTGGCGGTCAACCAGCGCCGGGGTCGGCTCGGATCGCGTATGCATGCATGCCTCACTCCTTGGCAGCGACTCGCAAGGTAATTCTGACCTTCGCAAAATCAGTCGCAACCTAAGTCTGACATTCGCAGCCTCCGGCGATACAGGACACCGGTGTCCCGTTCAGTTGATCTCTGCGACCGAAGCCTCCCGCCCGCCGGACGGGAACGAGAACGGCTACTCGACCGGGATTTCCTTGTTGATCAGGCCGAGGTCGATGCCCTGGCGGTTACGGATGATGCGGGCGCCGCCGTAGATGACGATGGCCAGCACGTACATCGCGCCCATGTAGACCAGCGAACCCTTGTGGTTGACGCCGTAGGTGCCGTTGGACAGCCACTCGTACAGGTTGTACACCAGCAGCGCGATCGTGATGACGCCGGCCACCGGCGCGACCGGCACGCCGAGCACCTTGATCTTGCTGGCCGCCGAGGCGTACCACAGGTCCGGCTTGCGCAGCGGCAGGATGACCACCGCGATGGCGCTGAACAGGTACGTCACCGCGGTGACCAGCACGCCGTCCAGCGTGTATTGCGCGAACGTCGTGTTGTACGCGTACAGTGCGCCCAGGCCGACCGCCGGCAGCAGCATGAGCACCAGCGAGGCGAACGGCACCCGGCGCTTCTCCGACACCTGCGTGGCCGCGTCCGGGAGCACCCGGTCGAAGGCGGCGGCGAAGATGACCCGGGTCGAGGACAGGAACAGCGTCCCCACCCAGCCGAAGAACCACAGGCTCAGGATCAGGATCAGGATGAACTGGAACACGGCGTTGTGCACCACCCAGCTGGCCAGCATCACCGGGTAGGGGAAGATCGGCAGCGCGGCCTTGCCCGCGCCGGACCACTGCTGGTTGACGTTCAGGTAGAACGACCAGCCGAAGGTCTTGGCGAACAGCAGCAGGAACGCGACGGACAGCAGCACGGTGGTCCACAGGCCGACGAACATGCCGCCGAACACCCGGCGGAAGTCGCTGGCCCCGCGGACCTCGCCGTACAGCGCGGTGCCCCAGTTCGGCCACAGCAGGTAGAACATCATCAGCGGCACCAGCAGCATGCTCGCCCCGAACGTGCCGCCGCCGAACATCGGCGCGATGTAGCCGGACTTGACCGCCGCCGCGTTCGTGGCCGCGTAAGCGTTGTTCAGGCCGAAGAGCTGGCTCGCCCGCATATTGAACGACGAGATGAAGCTGGCCTTGCTGGTGATCAGGAGGATTATCACGATGACCGCGAAGCCGACCAGGCCGCCGTAGAAGCACCACTTCTGCACCCTGGCGTAGCCCGCCATACCGATCGAGACCAGCACCCCGGCCAGCACGATCGTGATCAGCGTCACCACGAAGATGCCGTTGTGGGTGGCGAACCAGGCCGCCGCGCCGGCGTGGCCGGTGGTGGCCCACAGCGGCTGGAAGAACTCCTCGCTCAGCACCGTCCCGTAGATCGGCGCCCAGAGCCACATGATGAACCACCACCCGGTGGCGGCCATCACGAAGCCGAGCCCGCTGCCCAGGATGCGGCTCTGCCAGACGTAGTCACCACCGGCCCGGGGGATAGTGACGACGAGACCGGTGTAGGCGATGACGAGGAACGAGACCCACACGCCCGAGATGAGGATCGAGTACAGCAGGTTGCCCTGCGGGAACGAAGACTGGAAGGCCCACTCGACCATGCCCAGCGTCACCACGTTGGTGGACAGGCAGGCGTAGATCATGGAGTCCCTGACGGACCAGCCCCGGACCAGGCCGGTCGCGTTGCGGAGGAAGAGAGTCGGTCTCTTTTCGCCCAGTGCCCCTGCCGTCATATGTATCCTCCGGTAATCCAGCGGGGTTCCCCTCAAACCGTGGAGGGTTCCTCATAGCTGATTCGTGTAATTTCGCCGCTTCTTCTGAGTATCGAACGCCAGTTCACTTCGTTCCCTGGCGTTCGTCTGTGTTCCCCGGGCAGGGGCTCCGGACGCGCCGCGCCCTGGGCGGGGCAGGCTGGGGCCTGGCCCGTACTTCCTGCCTGAGGGGTCGCAGAGGTCTCCGGGGTCAAGGCTGTCTTCGCGTGTACGTGTGCCGGGCAGCTGGACGGTTCGCGGTTGCCCTGCGGTCACAGACGGGCTTGACGCCGGAGGGGCAGCCCCGTACCCTCGCGCGGCGCGTCCCCCGGCCTGGAACGCGGCAGCCCTATGGTGAAGGACAGCGGCGGCGAAGCCGCCTCCTTCTGGTCCTGGGCCGCGCAGCGGCCGGCCCGCGGTCACGCGGGCTCCTTTCCCGCCAGCGACCGCTCGTAATCCACCGGGGAGACCCGGCCCAGCGAGGAGTGCCGGCGGTGGTGGTTGTAGTCCTCGATCCAGGCCGCGACCCCGGCCCGGGCCGCCGCCCTGGTCGCGTAGTGCTCGACGCGCCGCAGCTCGAACTCCAGGGTGGAGTGCCACGACTCGATGACCGCGTTATCCAGCGCCGACCCGGGCCGGCCCATGGACTGGGAGATGGAAAGCCGCTGGCAGGCAGCCCTGAAGTAGGCCGCGGCGTACTCCTTCGGCTGCCCTGGTCGGTGTGCATGATGACGCCGGGCACGGCGCCGCCGCGCACCGCCACCGCCATCACCAGCGCGCCGTAGGCCAGCTCCGCGTCGTGGTGCTCGCCCAGCGCGAACCCCAGCACCCGCCGTGATCCCACGTCCAGCACCGAGTCGAGGTACAGCTTGCCCTCATCGGTGTCGATATCGGTGCCGTCGCCGTACCATTTGACGTTGACGGCAGCGGCCGGGAAGTCCCGCTTGACCAGGTCCGGCGCCCGCCACCGGCCCTTCCCCGGCCGGGTGGTGCCCTTGCGCTTCTTCTTGGGCCGGGCGGCTAGGGCCAGGTATTCCAGCAGCACAGTCTTACCCACGCCCGGCTCGCCAACCGCCACCAGGGCCCGGCCGATCAGCTTGCCGCCTCACTTAGCTTAAGTTTTAACCTGATTTCTATACATATCAGGCCATATGCTGAGTATTCGCTCATATGTCCGGCCAATGTGTAAGGAACGGCCGTTTCCCTGATGCCGGGTGTTACCACACATCCCGCATCACGAGAAGGAAACGGCCGTGCTTCCTACCCTGCCACGGCCCGGTTCCGGGCTGCAAACCGTCCCGGGAACCGGACCGGCCCTGCCGTGCGTGCCCGCGGGCGCGCCGGATCCGGCGGTGTTCGCCGACGCGGTTGCGCGCTACCGGGCGCTGGAACGGCTGCGCGGGTTCCGGCAGTCGCTATATGAATGCCTGGACGCGCGGGCGGATGCCCTGTTCGAGCTGGCCGACGCGGTCCTGTGCGCCGATCACGCCGTGACGTCGCTGGTGCAGCTGTGCCTGGAGCCGGAGTTCACCCGCGGCCACGGCGCGCTGTACGACGCGCTCGCCGCCGGGAGAATCGACGACGAGCGGTTCTTCTCCCTGCTGGCATCGGAACTGCCGCAGGCCGTCGACGGGCCCGAGGCCCGCGCGTGGATCGCGGAGCACGACGTGATCGACCACGGCCTGCTGGACAAGGCGCTGGCCGGGCTGCCGGCGGACGACGCCGCGCAGGTGCGGGACGCGTGCGCCCGGTGGGCCCGGCTCCGGTTCGCGGTCGACGCGACCGCCTATCCCCGGCCGGACGCGTGGTGCTCCCCGGGCCGGGAGCACGTCCACAACGGCGCCTGCCACTGCCAGGGCTCGTCCAAGACCGCGCCCGGCCGGGAATACCAGCTCACCGCGGCCACCGGGCACCTGCGCACCGGGTGGGCCGCCCTGGCCGACGTGACGCGTACCGTGCCCGCGACCCGGACAGCGCAGACGATCGCGCAGGTGAAGAGCGTGCTGCGCCGCCTGAGCGCCGCCGGGCACGGAATGAAGGCCGCGCCGCTGTTCATCTTCGACGCCGGCTACAGCGCCGCCGCGCTCACCGACGGGCTTCTCGGCTGCCCGGTCCACGTCCTGGTCCGGCTCGCCGCCGGCTCGGTGTTCTATGCCGATCCCGTCACCTGGGAAGGCAGGTACGGGCGCCCCGCCCGCCGCGGGGCAGCGGTGCACTGCCTGGAGCCCGCGGACTTCGCCGCCGCTGCCGCCGGCCGCGGGCCGCGGGCCCGGAAGAAGCCGCTGCCCCCGAACCCGGAACCCGGCGAGACGCTCACCTTGCCGGATACCCCGCTCTACGGCACCGTCCGCGCCGAGGCCTGGCATTGCGTGCATCCCCTCATCCACGGGGACCGCGGCTGGTTCGCCGGCCGCAAGAGCCTGCCGGTCCTGCGCGGCACCCTCGTCCACGTCACCGTCGAGCGCCTGCCCGACGGCCGCGACCCGCACCGGGCCATGTGGCTGTGGCACGCCGGCCCCGGCCCGCTGTCCCTCGGCGAGCTCTGGCGCGCCTACCTCGCCAGGTTCGACATCGAGCACGCGATCCGCACCCTTAAGGGCATTCTCGGCCTCACCGCCGCGAAGGTGAGGGCCCCTGAGCAGGCAGACCGCTGGGTCCGGCTCCTCATGGCCGCGCACGCCCAGCTCCTGCTCGCACGGCCCCTGGCCGCAGATCTCCGCCGCCCCTGGGAGAAACAGCCCGATCCCGCCCGGCCGCTGCCCCCCGGACGGGTCCGCCGGGGGTTCCGCAACATCCGCTCCGGCCTGGGACACCCGCCCGTGTCGCGAAACCCTCCCGCCCCGGGCCCGGCCGGCCCAAAGGCAGCAGCAAAGGCCCAGCTCCCCGCTACCTCCTCCCCGGCGAAGCAGGCACGCCACGCACAGCGAAAGCGGTGCTGACTAGGGAAAAGGTTAAAACTTAAGCTTAGAACTCCTAACAGTTTGAGATGTTGTAGAGGCGTCGCCAGCAGATGATGGCGCAGGCGAAGCGGAGGAAGGCTTCGTCGATGTCGTCGCGGATTTCCCATCGGATGCGGAGCCGGCGAAACCCAGTGCAGTAGGGCGAAACCCTGCTCAACGACCCAGCGGTACACGCCCAGCCCGGAATCATGTTGCTCGCCGCGACGGGCGATGACCGGCTTGATCCCAGCCTCGCGAACTTGCTTGCGGTATTTGTCATGGTCGTAGCCGCGATCGGCGTAGAGCGCATCCGGACGCAGGGTGGCGGCTGCCCGTCGGCGGGTTCGCAA
>WNGP01010470.1_pt1 | contig 10900 bp, 5 predicted proteins | sample 5407671 | NCBI WGS metagenome assembly WNGP01 (sample SAMN13153381, study PRJNA577476) | soil metagenome | isolation source: 40 cm soil or saprolite under Garry oak tree replicate 2 | place: USA:California | collected 2016-06-15
CCCTGGTGTTTTCCATTGTCGTGCCGATCATCGCCGCGATCTTGGTGTTTCTCCTGACCTTTGTGCTTGCCATTGTCGTGCCGGTCATCGCGGTCCCGCTGGCGTGCTGCGACCGTGAGCGTTCCTGCCAAAGCCATGAACAAAGCGCCGGCTATGATTTTGCGCATAAGTGTTTTCTCCAGAAATTGCGATGCTGGTCGGCGTTCCTTCGCCTGATGCCCCAAAATCTGCCGGTGCGGATTTAGGCAGGCCAATGGGTGCATGATTCATTGTCCTCCCAGGCTGCCTTTCCTTTCCAGGAACAAGAAATTTGCTTTGTCCATTCGGTACGCCCATGCGCGGAATGGAGCATCCTGGTGATGCTCTTTCTCTAGAGGACGGGGTTTATCTTCGTTCTTTCGGCTCGCTTAGGCCTTATAATCCGGCCGACCCGGAGGTCACTGTGCTCAGACGAATTCTCTCGGTTGCCTTGTTGGCCCTCGCCGCCCTGCTTCCTACTCCTGCCGAGCAAGCGCCGCAGGAGAAAGAGCAAATTCTTTGGCAAAAGCTGGAGGTCGCAATCAAAGACGTCGATCGCAACCTTGACGGCGTTCTGGCGGTGGCCATTCTCGATCTCTCCACCGGGCAGAAATACTTGTTCCACGCCGATGAAGTGCTTCCCACGGCCAGCTCCATCAAGATCGCCATCCTCGCCGAACTCTACCGTCAGGTGCAGCAGGGCAAACTCAAACTCGGCGACCTCTACACGCTGCAATCGTCCGATCTCGTTGGCGGAAGCGGCGTCGCCGGCGCGCTCACCCCCGGCGTCACGCGGCTAACACTTCGCGACGTTGCCGCTCTGATGATTTCCGTTAGTGACAATTCCGCCACCAATGTCATCATTGACCGCATCGGAATGGAAAACGTGAATGCGCTGCTCGATTCGCTTGGCCTGACGCATACCCGTCTTCGGCGGAAGATGATGGATGTGAAGGCCGCCGCAGAAGGCCGCGAGAACATTGCCACGCCGCGCGAGATGATGATCCTGCTGGAAGATTTGTATCGCGGAAAAATATTAAATAAGCAGATGACCGACGATTTCTTTGAGCTCCTCAGCATCCACAAGGAAAGCTACATCCCGCGAGAATTACCCGAAGATCTGCGAATAGCCAATAAGCCGGGGGAGCTGGAGGGCGTGCGCAATGACTCCGGGATCGTTTTCACTGGCCATCGACCGTTCGTCATCAGCGTGATGACCACTTATCTGCACCGGGAAAAGGACGGCGGGGAAGCAATCATTCGGATTGCCACGGCTGCGTATCAAATGTTCGACCGCCTCAGCCGTGCATCCCCATACGGCCGCGTTGTTTCCGCTCACGACACGGGCAACCCCTGATGGGGATGCCTTTTTTCTTAAGGCGCCACGACGTCTTTCAGCTTGGACTTCACCTGCACGGCCGAAAGGCTTGACGCGTCCCAGCCGCCGCCGAGGGCTTTGATGAGCAGGACGCTGGTGACCAGCTCCTGGCCCTGGATGACGGCAAGTTCCTGCTCGTTGTTGAGCAGATTCTGCTGTGCGTTGACCACGTCCAGGTAACTCACCAGCCCGCCGGTGTACCTGCTGTTGGCGATGTCCAGAGTACGGCGGGCGGAGTCGACGGCCTGTTGCTGTGATTGCTTGGCCTGGTCCAGAACGGTCAAGCCGGTAACACCGTCCTGCACTTCACGGAAGGCATTTAGGACCGTGTCGCGATAGCCGGCCACGCTGGCGTCGTAGCCGGACTTCGCGAATTGGATCTGGGCGCGCCGGGAACCACCACTGAAAATGGTTTCCGCCACGTTGGCGCCAACCCCCCAAACGGTGCTCTGCACATTGAGGAGCTTGGCGATGTCCGCGGCCTGCCAGCCGCCATTTCCAAGAAGATTCAGCGATGGAAAGTACGCGGCCCGGGTAATTCCCATCTGCGCGTTGGCGACGGCCATTTGGCGCTCGGCTTCGGCGATGTCCGGACGCCGCTCCAGGAGATCGGAAGGCAGCCCGGTGGCCAACGAGGGCGGCGCCGCGTTCAGTTCCTTACTCGCAAGACGGAAATCCGGCGCGGGCTTTCCCACCAGTACGGCGATGGCATCCTCAAGCTGTTTTCTCTGCTGCAGCAGGAGGATCGCCTGCGTCTCGGTGGTGTTGAGCAGGGTCTCTTCCTGAGCCACGTCCAGCCCCGAGGCTACCCCGCCCTTGTGCCGCGAATCCACCAATTGCAGGCCCTTTTTCAGATTCTGGACGGTGCGGTTCAGAATGCCCAGTTCCGTATCCAGCTGGCGCAGGGTGAAGTAATCGCCTGCCAGCTCGGCAGATATGACCAGACGAACATTTTCGAGATCCGCGGCGCTGGCTTGGTAGGACGCCTGGGCCGCCTCGATGCCGCGGCGGCGCCGGCCGAAGAGATCGACTTCGTAGCCCACCGTGAACGGCAGAATGTTATTGGACTGCGATACCGCGGAATTCACAGCAAGATTGCTGTTAGCCGGCCGGTTACCGGAGAGCCGCTGGCGTGCGGTGCTTGGAGTTGTCGAAAGGACAGGGAATTGCGTGGCGATCTGAACGGCAGCAGAGGCCCGGGCCTGCTCCAGCCGAGCGGCTGCAACTTTGATGGTTTGGTTTGCGTCGAGCGATTGTTTTTCAAGGGCGCCCAAATCGTCATCGTTGAAAGCGCTCCACCAGGGGCCCTTGGCGAGGCCGTCTTTAGGAGCGCTTTCGCGCCACGGCTCGGCGACATCCCATTTCGCTGGCACGGGAGCCGTGGAGCGCTGGTATTTCGGCCCCACCGTGCAGCCGCCGAGGAGGGCACAAACGGCAAGCCCGGCCAGGGCGGAGGATTGCCTGGTGCGTTTCATTATTGTTTCTTGGCCCCTGGCGCGGGGTTTGGCCGCGCAGCCTGGCCGCGCAGCCGGCTGGCTCGGCGGTTTGTCGAGCGCGATTTCCTTGACACGTACTTCCTGGCCGTCGTCGAGGGAATCCGCGGGATTCAACACGATCCAGTCTTGAGCGTCGAGGCCCTCGAGGACTTCGAGCGTGGTGCCGTAGTCGCGGCCGACGGTGAGCGACTTGAGGTGCGTTTTCTGATTTGCATCCACAACCACCGCGCGAAGCCCCTCGGAGCGAAATAACAGCGCGTTCACCGGTACAACAAGCCGGGCTCCGGACACCTTCACTTGCAAGTGCGCTTGGGCGTAACCGCCGGGGAGCAGCGCGCCATTGTGGTTCGGCACGTCCACTTCGGTGAGCAGGGTACGCGTGCCGGGGTCGATCGACTCAGCCGTGCGAACGACCTTGCCTTGGAAATTCTGACCGGGGTACTGAGTGAGCTCGAGGTAGGCGCCAAGTCCCGCGCGAATAGAAGACGCGTAGGCTTCTGGCACGCTGACGTAAGCGCGAATGGGATCGGTCTGCGCGAGAGAAAACAGCTGCTGCGATGTGCCGCCGTTCCCCGCATTGATCAACGTGCCCGTATCCACGCTGCGCCGCGTGATGACGCCGCTAAAAGGCGCATAAATATGTTTGAAGGATTCCAGTTCCTCGAGCCGCCGCACGTTAGCTTCCGAGGATTTTACGGTGGCGAGTTTGGCTTCCAGATCACCGACGGCGTTATCGACTTCCTGCTTGGAGACGCCGTCGGTCTTGATGAGTTCCTGGTAACGCGTTGCGGTGATCTTCGAGAGATTCGCGTTGGCCTGCGCGGTATTGAGTTCGGCGCGCGCCTGTGACAACTGCTGATCTACTTCGGGAGTGTCGATGTCCGCCAGCAACTCGCCTTCGCGGACGCGGCTGCCGATGTCGTGATGCCACTTTTTCAGATAGCCGTTGGTGCGCGCATAGATGGGCGATTCAACATAGGCTTGCATGGCGCCAGGCAGGACGAGGTCCTCCTCGGCTGATTCCACCGAAGCATGAATCACGGCCACCGTGGGAATCGCCAGTGTTTCGGTCTCCTTGGCGAGCGCCTGATACTGCGAGCGGCGCTGGAACAGCGTTACCGCCCCGAGGACCACCAGCACAATCACGATAACGAAAAGAATCGTGAAGACTTGGCTGCCCTTTCTGCGTGGTTGCCCCTGGTCTGCAGGATCCATCTGAACTCCGCCTTCCATCATCACCCCATCCTCGCTCTTAATTCCAGACAGAAAATTTCAAACCGTCGCCGGCGACAACGATCCCCGCTCGGCCGATCTCCGCTCCCGGCGCCCGTGGATCATGGAGAAAACGCACGGAACAAAAAAGAGCGTGGCGAAGGTGGCAAAAACCAGCCCACCAATCACGGCGCGGCCAAGAGGCGCGTTTTGCTCGCCGCCTTCGCCGAGCCCCACGGCCATCGGCACCATTCCGATGATCATCGCCAGCGCGGTCATGAGCACGGGCCGGATGCGCACAAAACCGGCTTCGATGGCGGCATCCCGGGCGTTCTTGCCCTCCTCCATCTGCTCGCGCGCGAAGGAAACCATCAAGATGCTGTTCGCCGTGGCCACGCCCATGCACATGATCGCGCCGGTCAACGATGGGACGTTGACCGTGGTATGCGTCAGCAGCAGCGTCCAGCAGATGCCGGCGAGCGCGCCGGGCAAAGCGGTAATGATGACGAAGGGATCGAGCCAAGACTGAAAATTGACCACGATCAGGAGATAGGCAAGCACGATCGCGGCGAGCAAACCAAAGCCCAGCCCGGCAAAGGAACTCTTCATGGTTTGCACCTGGCCGCGAATGGCGATGTGGCTGCCCTTCGGCAAATCCTTCTCGATGGCCTGGACGCGCTTTTCCACTTCGTCGGCGACGCCCCCGAGGTCGCGGCCATCCACGGCCGCATAAACGTTGATCATCGGTTGCGTGGTGTAGTGCGATATTTCCGCGGGCCGGGCAGTCGTAGAAGTTTTGACCAGGTTTCCCAGAATCTGAGGTCTCGAACCCGGCATGCTGCCGCTGATGGGTGTATTTTGCAGCGCCTGATAAGAGTCCACGCGATACTGGGGCTCCTGCACCGCCACGGAGTACTCCACGCCGTTTTTCGGATCCAGCCAGAAGGCCGGGGCGGTCTGGAAGCTGGAACTGAGCGAAACAAGAACGTTTTGTGCCACGTCACGCGACTGCATGCCCACGGATTGGGCCCGGGCCCGATCGATTTCCATATAGAGCACAGGACTATCAAAGGCCTGCTGAACGTGGACATCCACCGCACCGGGAATGTGACGGAACTCGTTCGCGAGTTTTTCCCCGATGAGATAATTTCCGCGCTGGTTCATGCCGGTGACTTCCACATCGATAGGCGCGGGAGTGCCGAAATTCAAGATTTGTGTCACGATGTCCGCCGGCTGAAAGAAGAACTGCACCCCGGGAAAACGCTGCGGGAGCTTTTCGCGCAAATCGTTGATGTACGCCCCGGTGGGCTTGCCGCGCACTTCCTTAAGCTGGACAAGAATTTCTGCGTCTGAGCTCCCGACGGTGCCGGCGTTGCTGTAGGTGAGGTTAATGCCGCTGTAAGGCAAGCCGATATTGTCGAGGACCGTGGTGAGCTCGTCCTTCGGGATGGTTTCACGGATGACGCCGTTTACCTGGTCGGCGAGACGCGCCGTTTCCTCGATGCGCAGACCAGTGCGAGCGCGCATGTGCAGGCGAATCTGTCCGGCGTCCACCTTGGGGAAGAAATCGCGGCCGAGAAACCCGGCGATTAGGACGGAAAAAACGCAGAAGGCCAGGAAGCACACGGCGAACAGCTTGGGCGACTGCAGTGCGATAACCAACGCTCTCTGGTAGCCACCCCGGAATTCTTCAAAACTCCGCTCAAAACTCTGTTGATAGCGGCGGAAGAAGCCCATCTTTTCTCCGACGTGCTCGTCGGCGCGGTATTCGTCTTCCGTGCTCAGGAGATACATGGCCAAGGTGGGTACAATGGTGCGCGACCACATATAAGAAGCCAGCATGGCGAAGCTTACGGCCTCGGCTAGCGGAACGAACAGGAATTTAGCCACGCCGGACAGAAAAAACATGGGAATGAAAACGATACAAATGCAGAGCGTGGAAACAAGAGCGGGCACGGCAATTTGCTGCGCGCCGTCGAGAATCGCCTGGACGGTTTCCTTGCCCATGGCCAGGTTGCGGTTGATGTTTTCGATTTCGACGGTGGCGTCATCGACGAGGATGCCGACAGCGAGCGCCAGGCCGCCCAAGGTCATGATATTGATGGTTTGGCCGAGAGCGCTGAGACAGAGGATGCTGACGAGAATGGACAAGGGAATAGAGATGGCAATGATCAGCGTGCTTCTCCAGTTTCCGAGGAACAGCAGAATCATGACGGCAGTGAGGCAGGCGGCGATGATCGCTTCGCGAATGACGCCCTGGATGGAAGCGCGGACATAGAGCGACTGGTCGAAAAAGGTAGAGATATGCAGGCCTTCAGGGACCGAGCCTTTGTTGTACTCGAGCATCTGCTTTACACGATCAACGATATCGATCGTTGAAGCGGTACCCGTCTTGTAGATGCTCATGAGTACGCCGCGCTGTCCATTGGACAGAACGATGTTGGTCTGTGGAGAAAACCCGTCGCGCACGTGAGCGACTTCCCGCATGTAAATCGTCGCGCCATTGACCGTCTTGACCGGGAGATCGTTGAGTTCCTCGACGGTTTGCGGGCTGCCATTCATCTCCACGTTGTACTCAAGAGTGCCAAGTTTTGCAGTGCCCGTCGGGAGAATCAGGTTTTGCGCACTGACGGCGTTGACGATGTCAACGGCAGAAAGCCCCTTAGCCTGGAGTGACGTTGGATTGATATCCACGCTGATGACGCGCTGCTTGCCACCGTAGGGGAAGGGCGTGGCAGCACCCGGCACGGTCGCCAGCTGCGTGCGGATAAAGTAGTTGCCGAAATCGAAAAGCTGCTGTTCGCTGAGAGTATCGCTGGTCAGGCCGATCTGGATGACCGGCACGGTCGACGCCGAATAGATGATTACCAGCGGCGGCGTGGTTCCCGGCGGGAGGAATCGCAAGAAGGTTTGCGAGATGGCGGCAGTCTGGGCCAGTGCCGTTTGAATGTTGGCGCCCGGTTGAAAGAAGACCTTGATGACGGCGATGCCCGACAAGGATTGCGATTCGATGTGCTCGACGTCGCTCACCAGGGTGGTGACGCCGCGTTCGACGTTGGAGGTGATGCGCTGTTCCATCTCCTGAGGTTGCAGGCCATTGTAGGTCCACACCAGACTGATCACCGGAATGTTGATGTCGGGAAAAATGTCCACGGGCGTGCGTAGCAGCACTACCGGCGTCAGCAAGATGATGGCCAGCGCCAACACGACAAACGTGTATGGCCTCCGCAGTGCTAGTCGGACAATCCACATAAAGCCTTAGTTCGCTCTCTCGTACCACCGGCGCCCCGGATTAGCCGCAGGGCTGCTTATCCGACTTAGATTCCCGGGAGCGTTTGTTTGGGTACGTCCCCGGACGGGCCGCGATTCAGCGGATTAAGTCTTGCGTCCAGTATCAGTTAGAACCATCGAAGGGCCTTGCTCCCCTGTTCTCACAGTCCTTCGATGCCCACATTCTGACATGGCGCTCAATCGAGACTCCATCCCAAATTGGACGGCCAACTGTGGCCATGGGTAAGGCGTGAATGAAGAAGAGTGCGAGTGGTTATTTGTGGGTCATGGTGAAGACGCCGTCCCAGCCCGAGGGAGGCTCATCGAATAAGTATTCCTGGCAGCGCTTCCAATAGGCGCGGGACGGGCCGTCTTCGGGCCACCGGTCGAGAGTGGTTTGGAAAGATTTCTGAGCGTCTTCCCAGCGGCGTTTGCGGTACAGCTCATGGGCCTGTTCGAACAGATCCAGGCGGCTGCGCACTTCGTCCGGGGTGCCGTAAATGGAGTTTTCAGCCGCGCCACCAATAAGCTCGTAGATGGCCACCGGCTGGAGCTTGCCTTTCACGCGGATGAGATCGAGTTCGCGGAAGACGAAACCGTCGTCCTTGGCGGCGGAATATGTGGTTTCGTTGACCAGGATGTGCGTGCCGTAGTCTTTATTCAGCCCTTCCAGGCGTGAGGAGAGATTCACAGTGTCGCCCAGGGCCGTGTAGCCGTAGCGCAGCGCGGAGCCCATGTTGCCGACGCTGGCCACGCCGGTGTTCAGGCCGATGCCGATGTCGAGATGCGGCTTGCCTTCGGACTCCCATTTCTTTTGCATCTCGCGGACTCGCTCCATCATTTTCAGCGCTGTATTGCAGGCTCTGGCTGCGTGGCCGGGTTCTTCGAAGGGCGCACCCCAGAAGGCCATCACCGCGTCGCCAATGTATTTGTCAAGAGTGCCGTGATGTTCGAAAACGAGCCGAGTCATGTCCGAAAGATACTGGTTCAGGAAATTCGCCAGATCCTGAGCGTCCAATTTCTCGGAAATGGTGGTGAAACCTCGAATATCGCTGAACATGACGGTAATGTCGGTTTTCTTTGGTTCGACAAGACGCGGATTGACGAGCAGGCGGCGGATGACTTCAGGACTGAGATATTGGCCAAACGCGGAGCGGACGCGGCGTTTTTCTTTTTCTTCGAACAGCGCCCGATATAGGGAGACGAGAAGCACGTTGGAACTCAGCGTAAGCGCCGGCACGCCGAAGTTGAGCCACCAGCCGTGCAGAAATGCAAAATAGTCGACCGCCACCAAAGGCACGATCAGGAAGGTGCCGAACCACATCCAGCGTGGCGTAACGAGGGCCATCCAGATTCCCAGGGGGATACCGAAGAAAAAAACGAGCAGAACGTCGGCCAGCGTTTGCTTCGCTCCGCGATAAAGAAACGACTGGTGCAGAATGCAATCGATCACGTTCGCATGGATTTCCACACCGGGGTAGTCGAGACCTCCGTATGGCGTCGTTCGCAAATCGCCAATGCCTGTTGCGGTGGCGCCGACCAGTACGATAGTGCCGCCAAACGCATCGGGAGAGATTTTCTTTTCCACGACGTCAGCGAGTGAATAGTGAGGGTATGTGTAACCTGGTCCATGAAAGTTGATGACCACGCGTCCGAGGTCGTCCGTGCGAACCTGCGCCGATTGGTCGAAGAGAATTCGGTACACGCCCACCGGTCCGTATTCCAAAACAACCTGTTCATTTGGCAGGCGGAAATAGGATCGCACGGTCTGCACGTCGAGTGAGGCGTAAATGTCCCAATCACCGAAGTCCTTGGAGCGTCCGTAAGGAACGATGAGGTTCGCCTGGCGGACAACGCCGTCCACATCAGGATACACGTTAAAGAACCCCGTCGAGGAGGCTTCCTCGCTGAGCGCGCTGGTAAGGATTTCCAGGTTTGCTTCCGTGCCCCTGGGTAAGAGATTGTCCGGTTGAAATTTCTCCATGAGGCTGATGCGATCCTGCTTGCCGGTTTCCGGGCGGAGCGGACGCACGCTCGGAAAAGAATAGAAAGCGATTTGATTTGCGTAGGTGTCGAGCGTTTTGTCATCCAGGCCGCGGAGGTCTGCTTCGGTGTGAAGAAAGAAATTTCCAAGCACAACCGCGCCAAAGCGTTGAATGGCTTTGGCGAACTGCCTGTCCGCGTCGTACTGGGTGGCCAGCTTTTGAACTTCCGCTGAGAATACCGGATCGATGGTTTCTCCGGATTTTCGGTGGGCCTCCATCTCTGCCCACAACGCGCGGATCGGAACGGCGCTCTGATCCGGTTTGCTGAAGGTCACGTCAAAGGCGACCACCCTCGCGCCATCTTCACGAAGCACGTCGAGCATCCTTGCAAAATGGGTTCTGGAAAAAGGCCACTTTCCTAGCACTTCCTGCGAGTGCTGATCGATGTCCACGATAACGATTCGCGGATCGATGGGCATGGCGCGGCGCGGGCGATAGCGGAAACGCGTATCCAGCGAGTCGTATTCCAGGCGCTGGATAAAATTGAAAATGGGAGTAGTGCGTTCACCGACGAAAGTAAAGTAGTACAGCGCCAGCGCAAGAAGCGTGATGACCACACTGATGACGAACGAGACGCGGTGACGCCACCATGTTAGAAGCAATTCGTAGAGGCTAAGAGCGCCCCGCCGCTGCCAGAAGCCTTCTGACGGAGCTGCCATCGCTTGTCTGGCGCTACTCGCGGAAGATGAAGTTCAGCCGGACGCCGCAGACTTCGACGAGATCGCCGTCGTTGAGGCGCACTTGGCCGGAGATGGGAGCGCCGTTGATTTTGGGCACCTTGTCGCCGGGACCGAGATAGTAGCCGTCATCGCGCTGATTGATCTGCGCGGCCATCTGAGGCTTGAACCAGCCCTTGAGGCGAACGGTGGCCATCGGGGATTTTCCGATGACCGTGAGTCTGTTGGTCAGAACATACGTGACCAGTGTCGGGACTTTCATGCGAGACGAGGCAAACTGCATGGATTCACCCATGGCGGCAGCTTGCTGGAGCATCTGACGGCGTTCCTTGGTGTCCAGCACCATGGTTTCGTCGATGCGCGGCGCGGCGGCTTTGCGGCCGGAGTCCCAAGGCACCGGGGCATCGCCGCTGGTATCGACCTTGATCTTGTGTTTGCCGATATGGATGTTGTCGCCGTCGTGCAGGGTGGCGCGCTCGACACGGAGATCGTTCACAAAAGTGCCGTTGAGGCTGTCGAGGTCTTCAATGACCATGCGGCCGGCTTCAAAATAGATTTTCGCGTGATAGTTGGACACCGCCAGGTTATCGACGGGCAAATCGTTGTCCGGGGAGCGGCCGATGGTTACGGGCCGGCTGCCCACGGGAACCTCTTTCATGATTTTGTTGTCAAACATGAGGCTGAGCTTCGGCATCTCAATTTCCTCCAACGCTACCATTTGAACCTAGATTCTTGTCTGACCCACGACGCAACCACGAAAACCATCCCTTGGAGTTCTTTTCGAGCCGCACGGTCACTACCGAG
>WNGP01005146.1_pt1 | contig 10899 bp, 7 predicted proteins | sample 5407671 | NCBI WGS metagenome assembly WNGP01 (sample SAMN13153381, study PRJNA577476) | soil metagenome | isolation source: 40 cm soil or saprolite under Garry oak tree replicate 2 | place: USA:California | collected 2016-06-15
AAGGGACACAAGAATTCAGTAACACTCCTCAGCGCCATCGAAGAAGGCCAGGTCAACGCTCTAACCTCAACCCTAACACTCATCGAGATCGCCAGTGCCGTCAAGAGGTCCACCCGGAAATTCGGTCAGGATCACAGTTCAGACCAAGAGCTCCCAGGCTCATTCGTCCGGCGGACTCTGAAGATACCCAATCTTGAGTTCATCAATGTCGGAAGCGAAATGCCGCTCGGACAGGAATCTCAGGCCCGTGTCCCAGCAGTATACGCGATCGCCCTCAAAGCAGCGAGAACACTCCCGTTGAGAACGTTGGACCTCCTTCACGTCGCCTCTGCATACGCCGCGATCGGACTTCACGGCAAGGAACTCGACTATTTTACAACCCTAGACTCAGGAATTCTTAGCTCTAGGAAGGAGATCAAAACCTTCCTAGGATGCCCATCCGTTACACCGGACGAGGTCGTAACACTTGAAGGTCTCTAGCAATCTCCCGGCGAATTCTCCGAAGCTCACTCGAACATGATGATGGGGCTGCGTCTCGCCTTACCCCCTTAGCATGCCAGCTTTCAGCTAGAAGGGCTCATGCGACCAGTGTTTGGATGATAGGTTCTGGGGTTCCCTGTACAGGTCTGGCAAAGCCATGTCTAGGCAGCCCTCGGTTGATTCGACTCTTTCGTGCCATGTAGGGGTCCCATTCAGTCCCCATCTTGTGAACAAGCCCGTTCTCGTTCCCGTTTTTCTCCATTCCCCATAGAAAATCTGGCTCTACGCAGAGCTAGCAGCGACAGTTGCCGTTGTCATCACAGTTATCGTCTTGGATCAGAGGAAACTCAATAGGGCGCCTAGGGAAACGCCGAGCAGTTCTCCAAGACCACCCTAAGTTCGAGAGTGTCCAATTGCCGAGTTTTGGGCTCGAATAAGCTAATCTGGGCTTTCAAGCCAGATGTTAGCCATGATTCACAAAGCCTGCTATCAGAAACTGGTCTAGTATTCTCTTGCCCTGTCATGGCTAGACAGTTCAGTCTAGGCGCGAAAGAGCTTGTTCTCTAGGTTGAACTTGTAGGCTTGTGCGTTGCCGATCTTCCGGGTTGGCTGGGCTATGCCGAGCCGTGTGAGTTGTAATATAGCGGATTGGACTGTCCCGATGTCGAGCTTCGTTGCCTCGGAGAGCATGGGCACTGTCTGTTCCATACCTCCAACCATCCTCGCTTGGTCCAGGACCCGCCTGGTCGGATTCTTCAACGCGGCGAGCAAGGTGTTCTGGGAGAAGTCGATGGGTGTAATTCTCATAGTTCTCACCCGTACTAGGCCATCATCGGGCTATTAGGGCTATCTCTCACCCAACCAAAAACCCTACTTCTAAGGACCAATTGATCCAAAGGAGAGCGAGGCATCGAGGCTCGTACCCCGCCATCATGGCAAGCCAACTTTCTCGAGAATCTCGTGGAAGCGCGGGTCCGTCTTCAGACCGTCGAACACAGGCTCGTTCAGCACGTCCAAGGAGCTTGTTCCCTCTCGAACGGCCCGGTTCAACGATTCAAAGGCCAGGTCTTTCTCGCCAAGCACAGCATGGATCATGGCGATACCCACGCCGGCAATGTAACTCTTGCTCGACTCTTCCTGGGCCTCTCTAAGCATACTCTCAACCTCCGCCCTCCGATTAGTCATCCCGTAAGCCAGAGCCAGTCTGAGCCTCGCTGACATCACGTCCGGCCCGTCCTTCACAGCCCGTTCGATCTCCGCCGTCCCCTCCTGAATACACCCAGTATAGACAAGAGCCATTCCGTACTCGGCGCGCGCATACGCGTATCCCGGGTTCATGTCCAAGGCATGCCTGAACTGCACAACCGCTTCCTCGCGCCTGCCTGCATAGAAGAGAATTTTCGCCTTGTTCATCGCGATGATCTGTGAAAACGGGTCAAGCTTCGTCGCCACCGTGATCTCCCGGAGTGCTTCATCCCATCTCCCTAGCAACTGGAGCAGGATAAACGCGTACATGTAGCGGCCGTTCGCGGAGATAGGGTTGAGGTCGAGCGCACGCCGGTACTCTCTCTCAGCTCCTTTCCAGTCCCGTTTCACAATCGCAAGACACGTGGCCATGGACACGTGCGCGTCCGCCAGACTATCGTCCAGCTCAGGGGCCTTAGCCGCGTACGCCAACGCATTCGGGAACGCGATCTCGGGACTCATCAAGCTCCAGTTCTCCAAGAGAGAGTAGCAGTCTGCGAGCCCAGCAAAAGCCGCAGCGTATTTCGGGTCCAGCCTCACGGCCTCCTCGAAATAGCGTATCGCATCATGAAACCCTCTTTCAGTTCTATCGTTCAGATACTTGCGGCCCTTCAAGAAACTGGTGTAAGCGTCAACATTCCGGGTTGGAATGTTCTGGATACTTTTCTTTTCGTTGGCGAAGAGCTGGACCTTGAGAACCTCCGCAACGTTCTGTGAGATATCGCTCTGGATTGCGAAAATGTCCTCGAGACCCCTGTCATAGCTTTCGGCCCATTCATGCTTGTCCTGCGCAGCATCAACCATCTGGATCGTGACACGCACCTTGCTTCCGGCCTTCCGAACACTACCCTCAAGAATCGTCCCAGCCTGCAGTTCCTCAGCCACGTCCCGGATAGGCTTCGAATTCTTCCGATACTGCATCACCGACGTCCGGGAAACCACACTGACCTCTCTGATCTTCGAGATAGTAGCTATCAACTCCTCAGTTAACCCGTCCGCAAAATATTCATCGCTCGGATCGGGGCTCATGTTCGAGAAGGGAAGGACAGCGATCCTGTGCCTGTCCAGCTTTAACGAGTTTTTCTTCGTCTTCTCGCCTGGGCGGCCGGTTCTCTTAAGCCAGCTCTTCAGCCCACCAGGATCCGGCAATTATTGTCAGATCAGAGGATGATTTCTTCCAAGATAAAGACTGTAACAAACAGCCCAGTTATCAAACAGCCTTCGGAATGCTGTTGCCTTTCAGCTCTAGGTATATTCCTCTCTGGACCTCGACCTGGCTCCAAGTGTACGATTCGGTGTACGTTTGGGCTGCTGATACGGAATGGTCGAAGAGTTCAGTTCTTTCAGTCGTAGCGGTGAAACAGTCTCTCGAGGTCTGGCCAGTATCCGGTTGCGGTTCGTCTATTGCACAGCTGCCGTAGGCGCCATGGCTGAGAAGCTCAACAAGCATTGAGTTAGCCTGGGTCGCGGTCACGTTTACCGATTGATAAGTAGAGGAGGTGGTCGGTGCCATGCTGGTTGAGGAGCCGACTCCAGCGACCCCTCGATACCGGCCAATCGTCATCGTGATTATTATCGACGTTACGCACGGCGTCTGACACGCCAACCAGTTAAGGCCGGCAGTTATGTTCGTAGAACCTGTCGCAGACGCTCGGCCAGTCCAGACTTGCTCCCAGAAATTCTCTGCAACCCCGGGGGACGCACTAGCTATTCTCGTGTAATTACCGGACTGAGTGTCCGTAACTCTGGCAACGTCTGGAAGATTTCCCCGGGTTCCCTGAGAATAAGCGATCTGTGCTATGATGAAGTCGTCCGAGTTGGTCGTAATCATCCCCGTGTAACTTCCATTGCTTGAGATCATTGCCTCCGGTACGTTAGAAACAGCGTAGAAACTTGGAGGAATCGTCCTGAGAGTCCTGATAGGTGGACTCGTGCCCGTACCACTAGTGCCCTTGTCCGTATGATGTTGAAGTATCGGATTGATCTCGCTGAAGCCTACAACAGTCGTCAACATGATTACAATTAGAACCGTGACGGCGAGAATCCTGGAGAAACGGCGCAGGGAATTGATCCCACGTTTCTTCGGGAGATTCAGCGAATTTGAGAACACGCGGTCGGGAGCGTTACTTGGTTCCATCTCATCTTCGAACTCGTAGGACAAGAACCTGGGTTGAGGCTTACCTCTTCTTTGGCCGCTGCCCGAAAAGATCGCTTGCACGCCATTTTGCGCGGGTCTTTTTTTCCTCCGCGAGATCTTGCCCAAATACGATTCCTTCTCCTCACGCTGAACGAACGGAGGCGTCTTACCCGCTGACTTGTAAGAGAGTCATTTGCAGAGAACCTACAAGGAAGAGATACAAGCCTCACCATAATTGGCATGAAATTGATTGAAACTACTATCCTTTGACAGACGACATCTCGCCGCATTATATTAGCCGCGGATTTCGAAACCCCGGCTCCTTATTAGCGAGCTTCGGCCGCGGATCGGTAGGATATCTCCAGGAATCTTTACAATTCTGCGGCTGTAATCCGGATCAGATACAGCTGATCATATCTACTATCACCTGACATCCACCCATTAGCCGCTGCCTAATCAGGACGTTAACCAGACCCAATTCTAGAGACGAGGGTCCGACAAGGGTCCAAGGTGGATCCCTCCCTCGGACAGGCGTAAGTTACTGGGAACTCTGTGAACTGGTTACGTTACGCTCATAGTCAGAAGAGCAGTTCGAATCCTCAAATTGAAGGATGATGAAATCCGCAGCTTAGCTCTGAGGTTCATCAGATCCTCTTTCATAGACAGCGGCGAGATCAAGGCCAATTCCCCAGTCGAACCTGAAGACTGGCAGGGTCAATCACCGTCCCCGGTCAACCTCCACGACGTTCTTGACGATCTTGAACTCAAGACTACCAATCTGCTCCGCGTGGAAAGAGGATGGCGTATCACAAAACTACTCCTCAAAGAGGGCAGTGTCATCCCGAGAGAACTTGCCCACGCGCAACCCTACTTTATCCGGCCAAAGAAACAAGCGCTCGAAGTATACTATCTGACAAACGAACCTCTACGCCGAGCCAAATAATCCTCCAACCTAACTCTGAGCGAAAAAATCCGGGTCCTGATTAGGCCTGATCGGAACAGGCGCGGTCAGTCCATTTCATAGATTGTATATACCCAGCGATTCTAAACCGCGCGACCGCATCTCGCCTTGAACAATTACCGCGCCTACGGTCTCCTAGTTTCGACCCTAGTTCTCGTGATGCTTTCGCCAACTGTCCTACCGGCCCACGCTGCCCCCACGTACACTCCGGGTGTCACAGAGGGTCAATGGGCCACTTTTGCACCAGTAAACGTGACTTACCACGGAACTAGTCAATACCCTCCCGTGCCTCAACCGATCAAAGACCTGAATGCGACAACCCAGATGATGGGAACCATCCAACAGGTCTCATCAACGTACGTTACCCTCCAAACCGTCACCCAATACAAGAACTCGACCGCCCAGACTGCGACCCGAGATGGCGACTTGTTGACTGGAATTGGAAACCTGACATTCGGGCTTATCGCCGGGGGATTAATGGCCGGAGACCAACTTTGGGTCGGCACCTACACGCCAAGGATCAACCAGACTTTGTCTATGACCTATCTCGGAGTCCCGAGGTCCGTCAACATCTACAACGCCACGTACACACCCTCTGGCCCAGGTTTTGCTGTCCTAAGTCAAGAGTACGTCTGGGACCAGATGAGCGGTATCGCTCTTGAGTACAAGGTTCAGAACTTATACCCAGATACATATTTTGAGGGTGGCTACGTGGAGTACTGGGATGTCAGAATACAGTCGACGAACATCTTCTCCAATCCAGTCTCCCCGGGTTTCACCGTGACGGCGAGTACGGCGTCCGCGAGCACTGGCTCATCAGCCATATCCACGATAACTATCGGAGCGGTTAACGGGTTCACCGAGACAGTTGACATGACCGACACAATTCCCTCCGGCTTGAACTGCAACCCGATCAGCCCCAGCACGGTCACGGGTCACGGAACGGCCAGCTTATCCTGCAACTCAACAATCCCAGGCGCATACAATGTAACGGTAACAGCCGCCAGCGGTCCCATCAGCCACACTGCGACAACGACAATCACCCTGACCGCTGCGCCGAGCAAAACACCCAGCGCCCCTGCAAACATCTTCCGACTAGCACCAGCAGTATTCTACGCGATAGTCGGAGGAGTCATGATAATGATCGTAGCGACCGGCAGTCTCCTATTCCTGAGATCCAGATCAGAAGGAAAAAGAAACAATCGACACCGATGACCGCCGCCTAGAGTCCCGATCGTCGTAGAGAATTCCAAGTATCTATCTTGTTTCCGGGGGTATCGCTGGATATCTCTCGAGAACTCCACGTGAGGGATTCGAGCGCGGGGAAGCGCATAGACCTAAGTAATGGGTATTACTGCTGTGTAACGCGATACATTATGAGAATATCGAAATTATCACTAGGCATAATCGTTCTCCTCCTGATCACGGCTGTACTTGGCCCAATGGCAATATTCAATTCCTCGACGCAGGGCTCGACTCCATTCCAGAGACCACCCGTTCCGAATTTCACGCTGTCCCTCCATCCTACTAATCTAACAATCGTTCGTGGAACAGTCGACAGCTCCAACCTCACAGTCACAGCAGTTAACGGATTCCTCGGAACCGTAACCCTCGCCACGACCGTCCGCCTCAATTCCACCGGTGTCCTAGCGTATCTTCCCAACTCAACGGTAACATTCACTAGTACGGGACCAACCGCAAAAATCGTGCTTCTAAAGATCTATACTACGATCACAAGCAACCCCGAAATATTCTACAACGTGACCGTAACTGGGACTAGCGGCAGTCTATCACACTCAGCCACTCTCGCACTGATCCTTCCACTCGCCAACATTCTACCCGTGGCCAGCTTCATATTCACACCGACAATACCGACCGCGGGCACGATAGTGACCTTCACGAGCACGAGTTACGATCCTGACGGAACAATTGTCGGCTTGCGGTGGAGCTTCGGTGATGGTCGAATAGCCACTGGATCGACCACTACACACGTCTACACCAATAATGCCAACTATACCGTAACTCTAGTCGTAGTCGACAATGGAAACCTGACAGCGACAACAAGCCAACAGATCACAGTAGTTCTGGACGAGCTGCCAGTTGCCAATTTCACATTCGCACCCCTTAATCCAGTAGCAGAACAGAATGTAACCTTCAACCCAGCGGGCAGTTTCGACCCTGACGGAATCATAGTCCGGTACAACTGGACCTTTAGCGACTTCACCACGATCATCACACTCAACAACGCATCGGTATTCCACGCCTTCGCCAACGCCGGCAATTACAACGTCATACTCACAGTCACAGACAGCTCCAACTTAGTAGGATTCGCCTTCGCCACGATCTCTGTTGGGCCATTGTCAGACGAACTACCAGTTGCCAGCTTCGCCTTCACACCAACCAACGCAACCGTAGGCCAGTTCGTCATGTTCAATGGATCAGCAAGCTCCGACCCTGACGGAGTAATCGTCTTCTGGCAGTGGAGCTTCGGAGATGGACAGATCTTCCAGAACGCCTCCGCAACCGCCTTCCACTCCTATTCGTTCCCAGGAACCTATGTGGTATCACTGTTCGTAAGGGATAGCGGAAACCAGACATCCTCAACCAGCGCACTCATCCAGATTGTGCAGAAGTCGGACATTCCACCCATCGCCCAGTTCACCTTCTCACCGACCAACCCTCGGGTTGGCGTAACAGTCTTCTTCGACGGCAGCGGCAGCCATGACCCTGACGGCTTCATAACCTCGTACCAATGGAGCTTCGGCGACAACGCCAGCCAGTTCGGCGGTAGCTTCTCACAGCACACCTACTTCGCAGCCGGAAACTATACCGTCATGCTCACAGTCATGGACAACGCAGGTCTCACTGAAACCACGAGCGCAAGAATAAACGTGCTACCAAGGCTCCAGCACGATGTCGCAGTAATAGGGGTATTCCCGAACTTCAACACAGCGATCCAGAGCCAGACGGTAGGCGTCACAGTAAACCTTGCAGACTATGGGTCTAACAACGAGACAGTCACCGTTTCCATATTCTTCAACTCGACACTCGTCGCGACAAGAACCAATATTCCCATCTTTCTGAACTACTTCTACAACCAAGTATTCATACAGTTCGACACGTCCAGCATACAACCGGGAACATACACCGTCTCCGCGACCGCGATCCTAGCCACTGACCAGAATCTCTCCAACAACTCCCTCAGCGACGGCCAAGTCACAATCCTCCCCGGACCAAAACTCACCACAACACCAACCAGCGGAACACTCGGCACGAAAGTCCTGGTCCAAGGCACCGGCTTTGCGACCAACCAATACGGCTACCCGAACCAAGTCCTAGTAACCTTCGACGACATGTTCGAAGGCTTCATCACGACCACGACCGGAAATTTCAGCTTCACCATGAATGTACCAAATGCTGAACCAGGCGTCCACCAGATCAAAGCATTCGACTCCACCAATGTTCACGCTAGCGCGAACTTCACCGTCCTCGCGCAACCCGGCAGCCTCGCCGTCACCATAACCGTGGGAGCGCTATTCTTCCCGGGAGACAAGGCCGATATTTACGCGCTGACCAGCGTCAACGGTGTCCCAGTCGGACCCTCAGGCGTTTCGTTGCGCCTAACAGCCACGCTCCCCAATGGAACCACGATCAACTTGTCCATGTCCTCTGTCAGAGCCGGATTGTACAAAGCCACGTTCACCGTACCAAACCAGCTCGGAACCTACGCCCTGGTGGCCCAAGCCAGCAGCATCGGATCCAACGCATCCTCGCTGGCCGGTTTCGAGGCGAAACCCTCTTGGATTAACGGCAATGGGCCGGCGGTGCTATCCATAGCTGGAATCGGCGCGGCCATTGGACTAGTCGCTCTCGTCTGGCGAAATGGCTACTTCCGCAAAGACCAACCGCAATAGACCATACTTCTCGCTCGAGTTCCAGGTCGAAGAGAACCTGTCCCCCGGCCTGACTGGGCAGTACCCCATAGGTCTGGAAACCTCTTTCGGCAATATCCCTGAAAGCAGCAGCATAGTAACAGAGGCTTAGAAAACCTCCCGCCCTACTACTTCCGCGCTGAAAGGTAGCTATCCCTGGTGAGAGATCTTGAGATCTGACATTTTCATTCTAGGAATAATAATGGTCGTTCTAGGCCCTGTGCTAACAGCTGCAGCCGCCAACTCCTGTCTTCTGACAATACTCTCGGGCAACGCGTTCGCCTGCGCCAACGATCTGCCAGTGTTCATAGGTGGTGGAGCGCTATTCGTGGCCGGAATAATCACCTGTTTGATAGGAGTCGTAGCGACCGAACCTCAACCTCGGCCCCGCCCTCCGTCAAGTTCGATGACAACATCGCAAACCGGCCAGGTTGTCTGCAAGAAATGCGGACGTGTCAACACGTACGGGCTATTCGCATGCCCATTCTGCGGCCAGGCAACCGGATGATCCCCCTCTCGACAGCGTTCGCTGTTCCAAACTGCTGAACCGAAAACTGCCTCGCAGAAGACTCTGACCCAAAGTGAGGTTGACGAGAGAAAACCGGGTGCTATCTACTGTTGAGAGCTCTGGTTTCTGTCCTGTTCAGGGTTCGTTCTCTTCAAAACCGGCATGTTTCCAGTGATGATAGTGGTGGGAACCACAGCTAGAGTTTTGGTAGGGGGCGGGCCAGGTGGGGCTTGCACGCGTACAGGCAATGATGCCTCTTTGAGTTCTACCGGCGGAAGCGGCTGCATGGACGCTTGGTGGGCCATGTCTGCCTTGAGAGCGGCTACCATCGGATGCAGGTCCAGACTGGGCTTAGAACTCGACCCGATCGGACCCGAGGAGGTAATTTGCGGTTGAGTAACGAGCGCAACGATTTGCTTATGAGTCGATTTTAGAACCTTGAAGAGTCCCAGGGCCATGCCTAGCGCGCCGACTATAACGAGTATCGCGATGACCGAGCCGTCGGCCTGAATCACATCGTTCACGTAGGCTTGCAAGTAGATGTTGTTCAAGTATTCCTCAACGACCCAGGACGAGAGGAGAACAATTACCAGCATCTGCAATAGCATGATTATCTTAGCGAAACCTGGAACACTCTTTCTCTGACCAAAATCAGTACTCTGAGACGTATCGCAAACCCCTGAAAGTATTCTCTCTCGTTCTCGGAGAGGGCCCTTGGCCTATGTCAAAGTGGTGAAACAGAGACCCGGGAAGGGTGGTACTTGTTTTGCGCGAATAGGATAGCCCGGAAAACTCTCAAGTTCGGCGGATTCCGCGGAGGATTCCGAGGGTCTTGCTTGTCGGTCGGATCTCCATGATGAAACCTAAACTCTCCAACCTCGTCTTGGACCGCTCAAGCCGTTCTTGTGGGTAGGCGTCGAGATGGTATTCTAGAGAGACAGCAGATACGCCCCTGAGCAGCTCATCAGGTGCATTCTCGAGGATCTCCATTTCCGCGCCCTCGCAATCCATCTTGAGTAGAGAACACTCCGAGATGCGCGAAGATCTGAACAGGTCTGAGAGGCTGACGGCCCAGACCAGTCTCGAGGAGTCGCCTCGGGCGTAAAAGCTGTGACCGCCGGTATTTGATGTGGAGGTGTGCATCCGTCTTTCACCTGAATCACCTGCAATGGCAGCCTCAATTAGGATGGCATCTTCGATATGGTTAGCGGAGACATTCTTGGCGAGAAGCTCGAAGTTCAAAGGATCAGGTTCCACACTGACAATCCGCTTTGCCTGAATCGCTCTGGACGCGAATAATGAGAACAGTCCAATGTGAGCACCGATATCAACGACGGTTCCATGACGAGCAACCTCGCCGATCGACCCCGCAGCATACCGTTCGTGATCCCAGACCTCGTGGAATATTCCCAGATCCGTTGAAAAGGGGCGAAGCTGCAATACGGTGGAGTCCCTCATTCGAAACCTCGCAACGTACCCCGCCAAGAACCTGGTGAGGAATCTCGACAGTCGTGTTTCTCTAATTAGCTCTGGGACGAGGAGCCGAGACGTTTGGATGATGCCGAATCTTCGTACAAGCAAAGGAGCCTTCTGAAGCCTCGTGAAATCCCGAGAAATTGTCACTTGAAACGTTCCA
>WNGP01012255.1_pt1 | contig 10899 bp, 6 predicted proteins | sample 5407671 | NCBI WGS metagenome assembly WNGP01 (sample SAMN13153381, study PRJNA577476) | soil metagenome | isolation source: 40 cm soil or saprolite under Garry oak tree replicate 2 | place: USA:California | collected 2016-06-15
GTCGGCTTGCTTGGCACCGGCTTGACTCTGCAGGACAATGGCGGCGATAACCTTACCGTTCCCGTCGCCGGTCCCTTCACGTTCAAGACCGCGCTGCCGATGGGCAGCGCGTACGCCGTCACTGTTAGCGTCCAGCCGAGCAGTCCCGCGCAGACTTGCACCGTGACCAACGGCAGCGGCACCGCCAACGCGAACGTCGGCAATATTCAAATCACCTGCTCCACCGGAACTCTTTCCATCGGCGGCACGCTTACTGGACTTGCCAAATCTGGCAGTGGCATCGTCTTGCAGGACAACGGTGGCGATAACCTTACCCTCAAAGCCAACGGCAGCTTCACTTTCCCTACCCTTGTCCCCTCTGGCGGCGCGTATAAGGTCACGATTCTCACTCAGCCTTCCGGCCCCAACCAGACTTGCATGGTCTCCAACGGCACCGGCACCGCAAACGCCAACGTGGTCAACGTGCAAGTCGTCTGCCCGGCCATTACTCACACTATCGGCGGCACCGTTGTGGGCCTTGCGGGAACCAATAGCGGCATGGTGCTGCAGGACAATCTCGGCGACAATCTGACCATCTCCAGCAATGGACCATTCCAGTTCAACACTCCCATCGCTGACGGCAGCACCTACGACGTCAGCGTCTTGGTTGCACCGAACACACAACCGGGAGTAGGGATCGTCAGATGGTTTTACCAGGGCACTGCAACGTCAGCGGTCACCAGCGTCATTATCGATTGCGGGCATAATGACTGGGCATGGTTCGATGGCTCCAATACCTCCAATCAAAAGGAGACGTCTACTCCGCCTCCTGCCCCACCTCCCGCTGCTCCTACTTTTGATACCAGTTCCCCTGGCGGGCGCAAGTATCCTGCGACGTGGACCGATTTCAACAATAACCTGTGGCTCTTCGGCGGCTACGGTTTGACGTTTACCACCGGCCTTACCCCGCCACCCACAGATCTCAACGACATGTGGGTCTACACCGGCACGCAAAACTATTTCGGCAGCTTCCAGAACTACTGGAATAACAAAGTACTCGTTTTTTCAGGAACCGGTCCCAATCCCCACACGGGGTCCGTCACCTGGACTCAACCTGGCGCTGGTGGTGATCTCTTTCTGTTCGGAGGTCAGGATCAGGGTCTTAACTTCTACAATGAGGTCTGGAGATACAACATTGCCGGGAATGCCTGGACGCTAGTAAGCGGCGGCGCCAATCAAAAAGGTACCTACGGCACGCAGGGCGTGGCCGCTGCCAGTAACATCCCCGGCGCGCGATGGGGAGCGACCGCCAGGATGGATGCTTCCAGCAAAGTGTGGCTTTTTGGTGGGTTTGGTTACGATTCAGCTGGCACTACGGGCCTCCTTAACGACCTCTGGACGTACGACATCGCAACGAACCAATGGACCTGGATCAGCGGCTCCAATACTGTCAACCAGACCGGCAACTACGGCACTCTCGGCACACCTGCCGCCACAAATATTCCCGGTGCGCGTCAAGCTTCCATGTCCTTTATTGATCTCTCGGGGAATTTCTGGCTGTTTGGTGGATTCGATCTCGATTCAAAGGGCAATCCGGACGCTCTGAATGACCTGTGGCAATTCAAAGCAGGCGTATGGACCTGGATGAGCGGCGCGAACATCGTCAATCAGGTCGGCAACTACGGCAACCTCGGCGTCGCTGCCGCCACAAATGTTCCTGGTGCACGCTGGAGCGCTGGCGCTTGGACCGACCTCAGCGGAAATTTCTGGATCTTCGGCGGGGAAGGCTACGATTCCGTCGGCAATGGCTCACTCAGCGATGTCTGGGAGTATAAAGGCGGCCAATGGATCTGGACGAAGGGCCCCGCCTCCGTCAGCCAGGCGGGCATTTACGGCCTCACGCCCGGCCCCATCATTTACCCATATGTGGGCAACGGCCCAGGGTCTCGCTTTGCTCCTGGCTATTGGTTTGTTAATGACATTGATACGTCGTCCGGGAAAAACAACTATCAGTACTGGATCTTTGGCGGGGAAGGCTTTGATTCCGCTGGGACGAACGGCAACGGGTTGCTCAGCGACCTGTGGAGATACTTGCCTTACCCCTAGATCCAACGCATCACATCAGAAAGCCGCAGCCTTTGACTTAATCAAAGGCTGCGACTTTCATGTTTCTGGGCCAACTCTTGCCGTGCACCCTATAGAGAGATGGCGTTCTCCCTGCTAACTCGGGCGGCTGGCCCGGACGATAAATCCTGGTACCAACTTGGGTGCCCACACGTCGTTCTCACATGTGGGGCCTTTGACTTTGCTTTTTTCTTGCTCGTCTCGCGTCTGCGGAAGCCGTTCGCCCTCTTCCCTCTTTCATTGGCTTAACCCCTACTTGTCCTGAGCAAACCCGAGGGATTTCCTATTCCCCTTCTCTCATTCTTCTCACCACTGGCCGCTTTCCGCTAACCTGCCCCGACTCTGTAGGGGTTATTGCTCACTATGCAATAAGTCCATTAGAGGCAACATTTATGGATCTCCTCGCAAGTGTTGCAAACAAAAGACTTACGTCCCATCTAAGCCCTTTAGATGCAACATTTACAAAAAGCAGGGGGGCCGCCCTCAACCTTCTGCAACCTTCTGCTGTCGACTGTTGACTTCTTCTCGCGCTACACTCAGGCGATGGGAATTCTGCGGCGGCTTTCGCGCTGGATGGGAAAACAGGACCACATGACGCACATCGTTGTTGGGAACACGGCTCCAGGATTTTCGCTGAAACCTCTCGACAACAAGGAATACTCGCTCAACAGTCTGCTGGAACGCGGCCCCGTCGTAGCCGCCTTCTTCAAAATCTCCTGCCCCGTCTGCCAATTCACATTCCCTTTCCTCGAACGCCTCTACAAACGTTACGGCGGCGACGCCGTAACTTTTCTCGGAATCTCCCAGGACGACACGCGCGCCACCCAGAATTTTGCCAAGGAATACGGCGTGACCTTCCCGCTGCTTCTCGACGAAAACGGCTATCCGGTTTCCAACGCTTATGGCCTGACCAACGTGCCCACCATTTTTCTGATCGATACCGACGCCACCGTTAAAGTCAGTTCTCTGGGATTTGACAAGAAGGATCTGGAAACAATTGCCGCGCATCTCGCCGAGCACATAAAAATATCTCTGGCGCCGCTTTTCCGTCCCGACGAAGTAGTCCCGGCCAACAAACCGGGATGAAGCTCGAAAAATTAGGCCCGGTCGGGCCTGAAGATTCTTGAAGTGCGAGAGCCCTGCCTCCGTTTTTGAGAAGGAAGCAATTGCATCAAAAACTTGCAGCAAGGAGTTGTAGCGCAGTCGCGAATCAAGTTCAATCGACTTCGGCTTCGAGCGATTGTTTCTTGTGCTTCGGCGGCCGTTTCCGCTTGTCGGGAATGACGCGCGTGGCGGCCGGCGCAATTCCGGACTTCCGCGCCGCTCGCCGCGCTTCGGTACCCTTGTCCAAAATCTTCTTCCGTGAGATTGACGTTATTGAAAACGTTTCGCGCGTTAACGCTGAACGTCAAATTGTAGCGATTATTGTTCGCACCCCCGCCATCCATTCCGCGCCCGCCACCACGCGGACCGCGATCGCCCGGGCCGCCCGGCCCGCGACCAAATGTGCCGCCAGCACCAGGCCCCCCGGCACCCGCGTTTGCTGCTTCCGCTTTTTTGCCGAAGCCGAAGGTCTTGCTGAGGCGGAGATTGAGAGAAAAGCGGCCCGCGCTGGTCAACGAATCAATGGGAACGATGGTTTCGCCCGCTTGGGGAACGAGATTAAACGAACCGTATTTGTTAATGATCACGTTTTGCGGATTGGACTGGCTGGTGGCGAACGCTGGACGATCGTTGAAGATCGAATCGCCATTCAGATCCTTCCCTGTGGTGATATTGAAAGGGATTCCGGAACTGGCGATCAGAAACGGACTCAAGCGGAAGTTGTAGGGCAAGCCCATCGTGCCACCGAAAAAGACGCGGTGGCGAATGTCAAACGGCGCGCGGCCGTAGTCAAGACTGATGTCGTTGCCCGTTGAAGGAAAACTGCCTGCTCCGGAGGCATCGCTATTGGCATAGTTCAGCGTGTAGTAGCCGAAGAGGGAAAACTTCGTGCCCATGCGGACGCTGCTGTTGATGACCAACTGGTTCTGCTTGAAGATGCCTACGGACTGATATTGGTAAACGTTATCACTGTCGCCCAGCGGATGTGGCGAAGTTGCAGGATCGCAGTCGTAAAAAACTGGTGTACGCCGCGGGACGTCAGATAGGTGACCGAGAGATTGGCGACCTTCGTGAGCTGGCGCTCGAGGGTCACGCCAGTTTGCATCGTATAAGGCGTGCGGAGATTCGCATTCGGTTGATAAAGAGTCGGGGCGGCGGTGCTCATCAGCTCGAGAGCCGGGAGGGCCGGAGTATCTTTCAAATAAAATTGCGGGTTGGCAACGACGAATTGCATCTCGGTGTTGTTGTTCAGACGCTCTTGCTGCAACACGAGGTCGTAGGAGAAGCGGTCGTAAAAGATGCCAAAGCCCGCGCGCAGCACGGTCTTGGGAGACTTCTTTCCACTTCCATCAATGCCCCACGCGAGGCCGAGACGCGGCGCAAAATCGGCATGGTCACCGATGTTGTTTTGACTTTCGTAGCGCAGTCCGTAGCTGAGGGTGATATTTGGTTTGATGCGCCAATCGTCCTGCGCGTACGGGCCAGAATCAAAATAAGTCACACCGGCAAGAGCGCTACCGGTGGTGATCGAATACTGACTCGCACCCCCACCCGCAGCGATAATCTGCGCCATCGACATTCCCTGCGCAAGACCTTGCACGGTGATTTGATACGCCTGAATGCCGCTGAAATTGAATCTTCCGTTGAAGTTGGACCTCGACTCGTTCGAATCGCGATTGACGTGCAGGCGGAGACCGAATTTCAAAAAGTGTTTGCCGAGCGACATGGAAGTGTAGTTCTGCAGTTCGTAGCGATCGAGAACGTCATAGCTGAGCCCGCTGCCGTTTCCGCCACCGGTGAATGCGCTCTGGACGGAAATTGAGGGATCCGTGCTCTGCGGAGTCTGGTCACTCGTCTCGCGGACGAACCTGAAGCGGGTCTCATTGATGGTCTTGGCATTCACAATCTGCGTATCGCTGAGCTGGAATTGGTGTTCGCTGTTCAGTTGATTGAAGGCGAGCGACGGGAGATTGATGAATTGGCCGATGCCGTTGTTACCGATGCCGTTGTTGGTTTCATTTTCGCGTTCGAACTGGTAACGCACGGTGAGGGTGTTGCCGGCGCTGACTTGATAGTCGATTCTTGGACTGAGGTTCGTGCGGGTGCGTGGATTGTTGACCGCGTCACTAAATGGAACGATCGCGAAGGTCGTTGGATCAACGATCTGGGCGCTGACAACGGACAGCTCATTGATATCGCGGCGCTCGAGATTGAAGAAGAATGAGGCCTTCTTGCTAACGAGCGGGCCGCCGATCTCGCCGCTGAATTGTCTGGAGTTGTAGCCAGGCGGCTGAGTTCCTGCCGGGATGATTTCGAACGGGTTGCGTGAATTGAATCCGGCAGTATTTCCCGTCAGGAAGAGCTGGCCGTGAAACTGATCCGTGCCTGGTTTGGTGAGGATTTCGACGCGGCCGTAACCCAACCTGTCGTATTCGGCGGAAAACGGATTCTGATTGATGCGGATTTCGCGAATGGATCCCTTGGGCGGAAGCGTGCCGCCTGTAAAACCATCGATGTAAATCTGGCCGCCGTTTGGGCCGGCAGAAGGGCCCGCGAGCGTTTGAAGTTCGGATTGCAGCTCGTCGGGATCATCTGAGAGCGCTTCGAGGTCCTTGCCTTGCATGACCACCATACCGGCGTTGTTCGAAGGCGCAATATCGACCTTCGTGGAGGAATCCGAAACCTCCACTTTTTCCTCCTCCATCTGGATGAGCAGGCCAATGTTCAAGTGTTGCGTCTGCCCAGCAAGGATCTGGACATCTTGCTGCGTGAAAATAGCGAAGCCCTTGGCGACGGCCTTCAGGGCATACGTGCCCGGAACCAATCCTTTGAATTCGTACAAGCCGTCCCGGTTAGTGGTGGTGTCCAGTGACGCACCGCTTGCGTTGGTCAGACGGACGGCCGCTCTTGCGATAACTCCACCGGAAGGGTCGGTGACGACGCCATTCAGTGCGCCAGCAGGAGTCTGCGCATCCAAATCCCTGGCCACCGGGAAAATCGACATAAGAAAAACCAAACTCAATAGAACAATTCGAACGGGCCGAAACCTCATCAGATCTCCTGAGTAAATATCTTTATTTAAGACTGCCGGTTTAAGACTGCGAAGCATTACGGTGTGGCCGCTTCCCCGCCGCCTCCGCTGTTGAGGCTCCATGGCGAAAGGATTGTGGACGGATTGCTTTTAGGGGAAGCCTCCAGAATGGGCTCAACTCCACCAAGCAGGGTGATCACAGTGGAGACGCCGTTCGCCCCGCCCTCGGTCGCCACAACCATGACGGCATCTCCCTTCTGTATGTCCGCCAGTGTGGCGGCGGGCATGCGGTTAATCATCTGTTGTAGATCGGCAGGGCCCCCGCCGCCGGGCCTTCCCATTCCGCCGGACCCGCCAGACTCCGAGCCGCCGGATGGCGGACCACTGGGTTTCGCGGTTTGCCCGGCGTTCGCAGTGGAGCCAGCGCCTCTCGGAGTGGGCGCGGACGGCTGTCCTTCGGTGGAAGTTCCTTTCAGGCGCATGGCGATCCGCTGCGCCATCGGCGCAGGTAGTTTGCGCAACTGCGATTCCGCCGTGATCCTCACAGTGATGGATTTCTTTGAAACCAGATCCTGGACGATGATGGTGCCCGCGGATGCGTCGAGCGCGGAAATCGTGCCGGCGAGATTTCGAAACGTGCCGGAGACGATTTCATCGGCAGTGAGTTCGCTGCCATCGGAGCTGCGAGTGCCGCGGGCGCGAAGCTGGTCGCCCGGCTTGATCTGATCGAGTGGAGCGGGCTTCGCGTCATCAAACTTCACAGAATCCGAAGCATACCGGCGCAGGATGGTGTCCTTGGAAAGATGAACGGCAACGTTCTTTTTTTCGCCGGCAGAAGGCAGGGCAACGCTGATCGTGTTGCTGGCCGCATCGACGCCATTTACCAGTCCTCCGAAGCCGTGTCTTTGCCATTCTTCGCTGTCGCGGGATTGTTTTTCAGCGATGTCCGCTTTCTTCATGGCGATAACCGACGCGGCCAAAACGGATTTTCCATCCTCGGCAAGCTTGCCGCGCACAAGAATGCGGTCGCCGGGTTGAACGTCCGCCAACTGGATGGGCGTGGCTTCCTTGAGGTCCTTTTGCCCGGGTGCAATTCGAACGAGTTTCGTGGCGTCTTGGACTTGAACGGTCACGTCGCTTCCCGTATCCGTCGTCAAAGTTATGGCATTGCCCGAAATCGACTTAATTGTTCCGACGGGCCTCGCCGCGGCGGGAGTTTGCGAGGACGGCTGCTGCCCCGCTTGGGCCTGGGGAGATTGAGAACCTGCGGCGCTTCCCGCGCTGAAATTCAGGCAAATCGCTGCGATCAACAATGCTGATTCATGAACAGGCCTGTTCCAAAACACCATCTCGATGCCTCACCCCGCTATTTGTCTACTCTAATCCTGATGACGATTGCTTACACCGATTCCCGTGCCACCCAAACTAGGGACTCAGGTCAGGTATTAGACGTATTCAGGAGTGAAAATCGTTTCACCGGCAGGTTTTTTCCCCCGCAGAAATGAGGGGTACTATCGGTCAGCAGCTCGATGTCTTCGAAGATGCGACTACTCAAACAATCCGCGACTGTGCACACTCACAATCACTTCGCGCCACGATGCCGCAATTTCATTCGAGGCGACTGATTCGCTCATTTCCCCATCTGCGATACACAGCTGGGCCAGATTGCGGCTTCAAAACTCAGGCTGAAGCGATCTCGCCATTTCCAGCGTGACGCGCTGTTTGCGGCGATACGAGAGGTTCACCATGTGGGCTGCGATCGCCGAGCGATGGCCAATCTCAACGGACGCATTAGGGGTCTTGCGGCTCCGCACGCAATCGATCCAATTGGCCATATGGTTCTGATTCGGAGTTTCTCCGGTGAGTGCCGTCCCATCATGCCGATTGGCCTTCTCAGGATAATAACGAGTGCCCTCTGCAGACTTTCCGGTCACCATGTCGGTTACTCCGGATATATGTTCGATGGTGCCGTCACTTCCGAGCAGACGCTCGCCCAAGCCGTAATGGCTGTTGCTGAAAGTGGACTGCCACGTGACAACTGTGTCTGTGGGATATTCGAGCGTGGCCACGATCGTGTCCGGGACCTGGCGACCATCTTTCTCCGAAAACACTCCCCCTGACATGCACGCTGCGCTAGGCTCCGGCAGATCCAGCGCGGTCATAATCCAAGCGATTTGATGGACCATGTTTTCCGTCACATTTCCACCTGAAAACTCCCAGTACAACCGCCAGTTGATAAACTTGAAGGGATCAAATTCGCGATCGGGGCGTCCGTTCAAGAAAGTTTTCCAATTGACGTTTTGCGCGGTGCAGTCCGCGGGTACCTTGCGCACCCACTGACCTTTGCCGTGCGGAGTGTTGCGGCTCATCCAAGACTCCACTTGGGTAACCTTCCCGACGATACCGTCCTTGACCCACTTCCGCGCATCGGCGAGTGAGCCGGAACTCTCATGTTGCAAGCCGATTTGCACCACGCGGTCGGATTTCTTCGCTGCCCCCAGGCATTCCTCTGCCTCAGGAATGGACCACGTCATTGTTTTCTCGGAATACAGGTCCTTGCCGGCTGCAAGCGTATCCCGAAAATGCCGCGCATGGATGTGCAGCGGGCTCGCTACGATGACTGCGTCGATATCTTTCATGTCGAGCAGCCGCCGGTGATCGTCAAGCGTCTGGATGCCGGGCGCCATCTGCTTGGCTTCGTCCCGGCTTCGCGTGTAAACGTCGGCGATGGCGATGAGTTGGGCGTCGGGAACTCCGAGCACCTGTTTGAGCAATTCTTGTCCGCGTCCTCCCACACCAATCATCCCCACGCGCACGCGATCATTGGCGCCGAGCACTCGCGAAGGTGGATAGGCCGCCAGAGCTGCCGCGCCGATCGCAGCCTGTCTTATGAATTCGCGTCGAGAGTTGTTTGCCATGTGCGTGTCCCCCTGAGGATCAATTTCGAAGACAGTCAAGAAGGCGTTTGCTTGGCGGTCGCGGCTTGAAGATAGCGCGTGACTACCCGAGAAAAATCCGCAATCGCTACTTCAGGTTCTTCAATCTCCGGATGCCAGGCTTTTTCCCATTCGAAAGAATAATAGCCCGCATATCCGGCCGCGACTAGCAGTTCCACCTGGCGCTTGACGGGCACCCCGCCGCGCCCGGTGAGAACGTAATGAGCCTCCCCACCTTCCATGCGCGAGTCCTTCAGATGGGTATGCCGGATGTATTTGCCAAGCTGACTGACGCTGACCGCCGGGTCTTCCTTGCCATCGACGAAAGTGTTGTGCGCATCCCAGAGCAATCCGACGTGCGAAGAGCCCGCCGTTTCGAGTATTTCGCGAAGGGTTGGAGCATCCGTGAAGTCTCCGTGCGATTCGAGCAAGACAGTGACGTTCTTGGGGCCCGCATAGTCCCCAAGTTCGCGCAGCGATGTAGCAATATGGTCGAGCGCCGGGGCACGCGGTCCGATCAGCTTGTTGCCGAAAACGCGCACGTAGGGAGCGGCGAGCAGCGAGGCAAGGTCAATGAACCGCCGCGCATCGGCAAGCTGCTGTTCGTGTTCCTGGCCAGCACTGTGCAAGTTGGCCGAACTGCTCACGCAGGAAATTCGCAATCCTCGGTCGGCAATTTCTTTCTTGGATTGTTCAAGGCGCGTCGCCCCAAATTCGGGACGCGAAGGAAGGTCCATCGTTCCCTGCATTCCACGAAGCTCCACAGCGGCAAAACCGTTCTGCTGGGCGAAGTCGAGAATCTTGAGCCAGTCCCAGGACGGGCAACCGAGCGTCGAAAAGCCGATCGGTAAGCGCCCGCCGGCAGGGTGCAGGGCTCCCGGCAGCGCCGCCAGGATCATCGCGAGGCGCTGAAGGAATACCCGCCTGTCCGTAAGTGTCATGAACATGAGCGTGCGGCAAAAACCATTTCCTGATTCTCAAAACTCGAACGAAATACGCCCTTCGCTTCCCGTCCGCTTCAGCCGAGTAAGCAAGGGGACTACAGCGCTCCAGCGTCTTGCAGCGCTTTTTTCATCCCGGCCCAACTCTGCCGCGAGGATTCCTCCGGGGTGTCCGCGCCGCGCCAGTGGGTCTCGAGACTTACGGCGAAATGATAGCCGTCGCGCTTCAGCGCCCTAAACTGCCCGACCCAATCGATAATACCGCGGCCCATCGCCGCCCATTGATAGCCCTTGCCGTCCGGTTTTTTTACCGCGTCCTTGCAATGACAGTGGCCAATGCGATCCTTCGGCAAGAGATTGTATCCATCCGGATAGGGCTTCTCATCATGCTCGGCTGCGTTTCCTGGGTCCCAATTAAGCATTAGGTTAGAAGATCGTACCGCACCAAGGACCTTGGCAGCTTCAGCCGCAGTTGCGGTATTGCAAGCAGCCTCATTTTCGAGAACCAGAATCACATTCTTCCTGGCGGCTGTTTCAGACGCGTTCCGCAGTTTTTCATTTATGGCCGCGCGATACGGTGCCTGGTCATCGAGCCGCCAGAAATCGAAGAATCGGACGCGATCAGTGTGGAACACCTTCGCCAGCTCGATACTTCGTTCAAGCACTTCTTCCTCCTGCTCAAACGTAAAGTCAGCGTTGAATTGATCGCGCTTGGGGCTGTACTTCGACTTCGGTGCACCCGGCCAATCCACCTTGAAAAGCGGGCTAGCGATGTCGGTCACAC
>WNGP01005149.1_pt1 | contig 10897 bp, 8 predicted proteins | sample 5407671 | NCBI WGS metagenome assembly WNGP01 (sample SAMN13153381, study PRJNA577476) | soil metagenome | isolation source: 40 cm soil or saprolite under Garry oak tree replicate 2 | place: USA:California | collected 2016-06-15
CCCCTGCTCCCAACTCACAGTTCCCCCCGCGCTAACCACAGCCCCAGGCAAGACGGCGGGCCCGACCGGGCCCGTCGTCGTGCGGAGCGGGAACGGGGCTTGAGCAACAACGGAACGGCCAGTGGCGATCGCGGGCTGAAGGCCGCCTGGTTTGGTTGAGCAATAGAAACGTGTCACCAGCCCCAAATGAGCGTGATCGTGCTGGTCAGACGGGGAGGTCGCTGATGACGTCGTCGTAGCGCTGATGGGCGCAAATGAGGGCCCAGGCTGGAGTAGCCAGAGCTGACCCGCCGGGCATCTGACTTGTCAGACCGGGCACTGGCACTTCGTCACCGAAGGTGACAGCTCAGCGAGCGTGCGGCACGCGATATCCGCCGATATGCGTGAGCTACTCGCCCCTTTGGCACTGGCCGCCTGGCGCGCAGATCGGGTCATTCTGGCGCGTCGCGCCCGACGAGGCTGTCAACCTAGTGCGGCGTCTGGACCGGACGCACCGCCTGATGTCTGGGTGATGGCCGTTGTCTGCTGGCGCGAGCGTGCGGTGGGCCGCACGCTCTGCGCCGCGGATAGCGCAGTTCAATGGCAGGAGACCGGTGACCGCTTCCACCGCGTCGGGATGGCAGGCGCGCTGGCCGCGGTCACTGCCGGCACCTTTAGCTGATGGATCTGGCCTTTGCTAGCCGTGGGCTGCCTGGTCGTGCAGGACCTGGTCGATAGCGGCGATGATCGCCTTGGCTGAGCCGTCGATGGCCTTGGCCACGGGGCTGGAGGCGTTGTGGAGCTGGCTGGCGATCTGGCTGGCGGACAGGCCGGTGAGGATCCGGGGGCTGTATTGGGCGCCGGCCAGGATCGGTGGTGCGCAGCGTCAGTTCCGCGCTTCGGTAGCGGGCGGTGCGGAAGGAGAGTGTGGCGGTGTTCGGGTAGACGTCGGTGGCTGAGGACTTGGTGGAGCCAAGGTGACTCCACGTGCCGAAGTGGGCCAGGGCGACGGCCAGCGGCCAGCGCTCGGCCGCGCAGAACGGGCAGGACTCTTCGCTGACGAACACGATCGCCGGTTTTCCGCCGATGGCCAGCGGCCGCCCGGGTGTCCTGACCGCCTGAAGCATCGCGGCCGGCCGGCCGCCGTTGACCCGTGCCAGCACCGCGGCCGAACGGTGGTGATCTGCCGGACGACGGCTGCGGGCGCCACCGATTCGCCGCCGGCCGGCGGAGCCGAGGTCAGCTTGACCCCGACCAGCGCGCGGCGATCGCCACGACGGGCGGCGACTGACGCGATCGGCACCAGCAACCGCCGCCGCGCCTCTGCCCGCTTCTGAGCCGCCCGGTCAGCTGCGATCCGCTCGCGGGCACGCCGTTTCGCCTGGGGACCTCGTGGCCGCCGGGGTGACTTGGCTTTCGCGCGGCCGGGATGGGTCTTCGCCACCTGATGCCTTCTCCTCTGGATGCATCGCCGGGGTAGACCCGGCGCGCCGTCCCTCTTGTACTACAACGAGTAGGACTCACCAGATGTTCACGCAAGCGGCTGGGTGCGTGATCGGGGATCCCAGGCATCAGCGTCTGCGAGTGCCGCGAGCGATGGCATCGACGCCGAACAAGAACTCGCGCAGAACCACTTGACGACAAGGGGTTTTCGTTAGGTGCGGCTACGAGATTGAGGTCGGCTAGCCGTGACCCGCTCGTAACAGGATGATCTGCGTGCAGCGCTTCTGGCGGCGGGGACCGCTGTCAATTGCGCGGGCTAATTATCAGCTCAGGGTGGCGAGGAACGCGGTGATGTCGTGGGCGACGAGTTCCGGCTCTTCGGCCGGCGCGAAGTGCCGGCCCCTGGGCATCACGGTCCAGCGGCGGATGACTCCTGTGGCTTGTGGGGTGCGGCGCTGTCGGCCGCACCCCACAAGGTTCATGTCAGCTGCGGTTAGCTTTGCGCGGGGACGATGTCGCCGAGCAGCCCGTCGGCTTCGTCGTTGGGCCCGGCGGTGAAGTACAGGGCGTTGGGGGTGACGTTGAGTGAGCCGGCAGGAAATCGCAGTCCCCACAGCCCGGAGATGGTGATCGGGCCGCCGTGGTTGCGTAGCTGGCCGAGGAACTGGCCGGCCGTGGCATCGTAGGCGTTGATGCGGCCATCACCGAAGTTTCCGACCAGGATGTCGCCGCCGAAGACCCCGAAGGCGGGAGGTGCCAGGGTCACTGCCCACGGGGAGTTGAGCCGCCCCTGGCTGGCAAGCCGCTGCAGCAGGTTGCCGTTCGGCGCGAAGACGTCGACAAAACCGTTGCCCGGGCCGGCGTCGTCATCCTGCTTGGCCGCGTCTTGTTTGGCGAAGGTGACGTAGAGGTTGCCGCCGATGTTGTGAATCCCGAACGGGGCGAAGCCAGCGGGGACGGTGGGGTCGGTGAAGCTGTTGACCAGGTGGAAGTTACTGTCGAAGACCTCGATGGTGCCGAAGCGGAAGTTGGTGGCGTAGAGGAACTTGCCGGCCGGGGTGCTCACCAGGGCGAGCCCCTTGTACACCGCGCCGTGGTCCCCGGCCTGGCCGGTGGCGGTGGACCGGTCCACGGCGGTGACCGCGTGGGTGGGATCGACGGCGGGGTTCCAGCCGGCGATGGTGCCGTCCTCGGTGGCGAACAGGAACCGGGCGGGGGCGGACACGCCGTTCTCGGAGACCGCGAAACCATCCGGCGTGGGGTTGAACGCCGTGCCATCCGGCGCGCCGGCGGCTCCGGGCCCGGCCGACGGCGGCGCCGGGATCGACACCACGAGTTGCTGGTTGCCCGGCCCGGGCTGGGGGTTGCCCTGCCCGTCGTAGAGGGTGGCTGCCCCGGCGTGATTGTCGGACACCCAGACCGGCAGTCCGGGGCCGGTGGAGGTGCCCCAGGAGTTACGCAGGTTGGGGTCGGTGTGCACGGCCAGGCCGGGGATGTCGGAAACCAGGTTGGTCTGCTGGTAGGCCCGGTCTGCGATCGGGTTGGCCGAGGCGTTCGCCGCCAGGCCGGTCAGGCCGAGCGAGCTGGCGGCGATGAGCACCAGGAAGGTGGCGGATGTCCTGCGTTTAACGGATTTCATGATTTTCCATTCGTGTCGTTTGGCCTGGCCGGATACCGCCTCACACGAGGCCCGGCTGGACCAGGTGCCGGTGAGCCGGCCGCGTGTGCGGGCCGGCGGGTTTGCGGGTCAGCCCGGGTGAACGTGGCCGGTTTGGAGTTGCCGCAGGGTGAACTCGGCTACCTGGCGGCCGAGCGTCTGCCCGGCGTGGTGGTCCAGGATGGTGTGCTGGCCAGCGAAGATGCGGCTGAGCCCAGCCTCGTCCGCGGCCGCCTGCAGGCTGGCGAAGCTGCGGGTGACACCGGGCAGGTTGTCCGAGGTCACCGTGACGGGCTGGCCAGATCCGAAGAAGGCGGCCAGGATGGTGGCGGCGGCTTCGCTGATCGTGCTGTGCGCGCCCGGGTAGGACGGATCCGCGGCGGTGACCGCCAACGGGGTCCAGTTCGGCGCGCCGGGATCGAACGGGATGCCGGGGTTGTAGCCGGTGTTCCCCAGGCGAATGGCCGTCACCGGCCGCCAGACCTGGTAGAAGTACTTGGCGTCGTACAGTGCGATGGTCGCGTCCGCGACGCCGAGATCGAGGTTGCCGAAGACGGTAGCGGCCCGCTGCAGGCTGGCATGCTGACTGGTGAGGAGTTTCTGGGCGATCTCGTTCCAGCTGTTCCAGATTGGTGCCGATCCCCAGAAGGTCGCCGCTGTGGCCTGATCTGCGGTGCGGGAGGTGCTGGTGTCTTGTCCTAGGCTCTTCACCTGGTTAAGCGCGCTGGCGTACGCGGCGCTGCTGACCGGCGGTGGCGCCGGCGGGCGGAACTGGTCACCGCTGGTGAGCAGGAACGGTGTGATCGAGCCCCAGTTGGTGAAGACCGGCGCCGGGAAGTTCGGCGGGGTCGGGCGATAGTCACCCGGCTGGGTGCCTGCGACAAAGGGCGGCGGGGTGGCCGCCGAGCCGTCACCGGCGCGCAGCCCGACGAGCAGCTGGGCCACATCGGCGCCTACCCGGATACCGTCACGTTTGCCTTGGCTGGTGGGGATCGCGCCGAGTTCAGCGGCGAGCAGCTGGTCGGCGCTGCTCTTCGCCGCCGGGTAGAGGAAGGTCAGAACGTCATGGGCGGCTTGGTCGGCGGCGGCGTCCGGCCGCGCGTCACGGGGCGCCGGCACTGAGAACAGATAGGGCTGGCCTACGTGGGTGATGGAGACCACCGCGTCGTACTCGGCCCCTTGCAAGATGGCGAAACTGCGGGTCGGGTGGATCGTGGCCGGTTGCAGACCGGGTGTGCCCAGCAGGCTGATCAGTTCGCGGTTCCAGTCGATGACCGGCCGCCCGGATCCGGGCTGGAACGCTGCGTGGGCCGGGACCTGCTCCACCGGCCGGGCTTGGCCGGCCGCGAGCGCGGGACCGGCCATGCCGATGGTCAGCGCAGCCGCGGCCAACCCGGTAAAGGCCCGTGTGATCTTACGCATCTGTGTCCTCTCTGTTACACCAGACGGAACGGCGAACCGGCGGCTTGACCGCACCCTCACCTCCCACTAACACGAGTAGTAGAAGGGCAGTGTTCACTCGGGGCTAGAGGGTCATGTTCGGCATGCGGGAGCTACCTGCTCCCGGAACGTCTACTACCAGGGGACAGCGGCGGCGCAGAGTTAATCGCATGCAGGATGCGGATCGTCATCCGGCGCGTTTCTTGCTGGCACGGCGCATCCCGCAGTCCCGGGCCCGCGCGCTTGGACGTGATCACTCCTGAAAGCCGCCTGCCCGGAAAGCTGGTCAACCAGATGGCTACCGGGCCGGCCGGAAAGGGATGGCCAGCCTCAAACGCAGGCCAGCGCCACCGAGCTGACGACAACGTCGGCCACCAACGACAGGCGGAAACGCTGCTCGACGCGGGGCTGATCAGCCGCTACGGCGTGCCGCCCGCCGGCAACCCCGCTGACCTGTCCAGGGCTGTCCCGTTGCTCGATCCTGGCAACCGGGGGCCCTGGCGGCGGGCACCCTTGCACCGTCTGCCAATCGTAACGGTGAACAAAACGCAGTTACTATTCGTGTTAGTAGACGTGAATGACATCGAAACCAGCGACCCGCCCCGGCATCCGGCCGCGCCGGCACTTGCGCGGCCCGGGTCGGAAGGCGCTGGCCGCCGTGGCGCTCAGCGGCGTTGCGCCGGTCATCTTCGGGGGACTCACCCTGTGGACGCTGCTCGTGATCGCCGCTGCCGGCGCCATCGTCGCGGCGGCCCGTCGGTACCGGCCGAAGATGTGATCGCACCGCAATCGCACACGGGTGGCCTCTCTGCCCCTGACTCCAGGCCCTGGGCGGGCCCCTGGGCAGGCAGTCCGCGAACATCCGTGCCAGGGCGCCGGCACTATCCGCCAGCGAGTGGCAGTGACCCGGCCAGAGGGCGGGCATGACGAGATGCCTGCCTGGCTGCTGTGGGTGATCGTCGCCGCTGTCCTGGGCGGTGTCGAGATGCTCAGCCTCACGCTCGTCGCCGGGCTGCTGGCGGTCGCCGCCGTGGCGGCGGCGGCGACCGCGGCGCTCGGGGTAGGCGGCGCCGGGCAAGCTGGCGCGTTTGCGATCACCAGTGGTCTGTCGATCGCCATCCTGCTCCCGGCGCTGCGTCGGCACCGCCGGAGCTTGACCAGCCGCCCGCGGAGCGGGGTTCCGGCGCTCGTGGGGCAGAGCGCCCAGGTCCTGGAGCTTGTGGATGCGCAACAGGGCCGCGTGCGGATCGGCGGCGAAGTCTGGTCGGCTCGTGCCTACGTCCCCGAACAAGTCATCCCGGTCGGGGCCGTCGTCGATGTGTTTGAGATCCGGGGTGCGACCGCGCTCGTCTATGCAGAGGAAACAACAACATGATCGTGATAATCATCGTCGCCGTGGTCGCCGCCCTGATGTTCATCGGCTTCGGCCGGACGGTCCGCATCGTGCCACAAGCCCGCGCATATGTGGTCGAGCGGCTGGGCTCTTACAGCCGGACGCTCGATGCTGGCCTGAACAGCGTGGTCCCGTTTATCGACCGGGTCCGGGCGCGGGTGGACCTGCGGGAACAGGTCGTGTCGTTCGCGCCCCAGCCGGTCATCACCGAGGACAACCTGGTCGTCCACATCGACACGGTGCTGTACTTCCAGGTCACCGATCCGCGGGCGGCCACCTACGAGATCGCGAACTTCATCCTGGCCATCGAGCAGCTCACCGTCACCACGCTGCGCAACGTAATCGGGGGCATGGACCTGGAAAGCACGCTTACGTCGCGCGAACAGATCAATGCCGAGCTGCGCGGGGTCTTGGACGAGGCCACCGGGAAGTGGGGGATCCGGGTCAACCGGGTCGAGCTGAAAGCCATCGACCCGCCCGGCTCGATCAAGGACGCGATGGAAAAGCAGCTGCGCGCCGAGCGGGACAAGCGGGCCGCAATTCTCACCGCCGAAGGCGCCCGCCAGGCCCAGATCTTGACCGCCGAAGGTGCTAAGCAAGGCGCGATCCTCACCGCGGAGGGGGCCAAGCAGAGTGCCATCCTCACCGCCGAGGGCGAGCGGCAGTCTCAGGTGCTCGTCGCCCAGGGGCAGGCCGAAGCCATCGGCACCGTATTCGAAGCGATCCACCAGGGACGCCCGGACCCGCAGCTGCTCGCCTACCAGTACCTGCAGACATTGCCCAAGCTGGCGAACGGCGACGGCAACCACACCTGGCTCATCCCCAGCGAACTGACCCGGGCGCTAGACGCGTTCGCATCCGGGTTCGGTGACCGGCGAACCGAATCAACCAGCACGCCAACCCCCGCTGCCTCGGGAGAAGCCTCGGGAGAAGCGGCCGGGCCGCCGCAGATGCCGCCGGTGGTTATCCCAGCGCGGCCGGCCGCAGACGGCGCGGCCGGCCCGCGCTCCGTTCGGGGCGAGTAAGCGGCGGGCACGCACCCACCGCACCGGATGTCTGGGAAGGGAGCGAGCACATGGCTGTTTCGCGCACCCCCGCGGCGGCGGATCCCGGGCCGACCGCCCACACCCTGAACAGGGCCGCTGCCCGACCGCCGTATCCGCCGCCGCCCGTCCCGTTCCCCGATCAGGCCCTGTGGGCCCGGGTCATCAGGTACGCCCGCTGCGCTGACAGCACCGTCGATCCCGACCAGTGGTTCCCGGTCAGTGCGCAAGCAGACAAGGCCCGCCACGAGGCGGCCGCGGCGATCACGGTCTGCACCACCTGCCTGGTACGCACCCAGTGCCTGGAACTGTCGCTGCGGCACTGGGATATCGGCCAGCACGGTGTCTGGGGCGGCCTGGTCCCCGCCGACCGCGCGGCACTGCGCCGCCGGAGGCGCCCGAGCACAATCCGCCCGGTGCCGCGGCCTTGAAAGGCCCGGCACAGGGGACACGACCCGCGGAGACCTGCTGAACAGGCCCGCGGAAGCGTGATCCCGCAACGTCGGCTGACGCCGTCGCCAGGCTCGGCCCCGTCTCGATTCGGGCAGAGGCGCTCCGCCCCCTCGCGCCGGAATAACCCGCCTGCCGGTGAACACGGCGTCTCTACTATCCGTGATAGTAGATGTAGATAGATGGTCCACATCACGGCCAGGTGACGGGCCAGGGGTTCCAGAACTTTTTCGTGGCCACCCCCAGCCCAGCTCCGGTCATCGCGTCCTCGGCGCTGGGAAGCACCGTCCCGGCCGCTCCGGCGGCCTCGGCTACTGACCCTGCCACGAGCGCCGGCGGTCACGCCAACGGCGCCAGCCGGCAACACCACGGACCCACCGCCCGGGCAGCACGCAGCGAAGAAGAAGAGGGATGAGCGAGATGACCGATGGATACCCGAGCCCGCAATGGCCACGGGAGGCAGCGGGAAGCCTGGAACGGCCAGTCCTGCCGACTGGCGCGCTCCGGCGTACCAGCAGGCTGGCCGTGCTGCCGCTACGCCACGCGGCGCGCACCGCCGCCGCGGCCAGCCGGCTGCCCCGGGCGGCCACAGACGAGGTCGCTGCCCGCACCGCCGAGCAAGTGTTCGCCACCCTTGGCGAGCTCAAGGGCGGTGCAGCGAAGCTGGGGCAGGCGATGTCGGTGTTCGAGGCGGCGATGCCGGAGGAGGTCTCGGCGCCCTACCGGTCGGCGTTGCGGCGGCTTACCGACGCGCAGCCGGCCATGCCGGCCGAGGTCGCCCGCCGGATCGTCGCGGCCGACCTCGCGGTCGCCTACGGTCCGAATTGGCGTCAGCGGCTGGTGGCATTCGGCGACACACCGGTGGCGGCGGCCTCGATCGGCCAGGTGCACCGCGGACGATGGCGGGACGACCGTGGCCGCCTCGTCGAGGTGGCGGTGAAGGTGCAGTACCCGGGTGTGGGCAAGGCGCTGCGGTCGGATCTGCGCCAGGCGCGGCTGCTGGCGCGGGTGATGGCCCGGGTCACCCGGCTGAACATATCCGGGTTGGCGGACGAGCTCGCCAGCCGGATCGTCGAGGAACTGGACTACGTCCGCGAGGGGCGCGTCCAGACGGAGGTCACGGCCGCGTTCACCCGCCGCGTTCCAGAGGCGCTCGCTGCCGCCCGCGCCGCAGAGGTGCGTGAGCCGCCCGGCCGGACAAGCGTCACAGTCCCGGCCGTGTACGCCGCGACACCGCGGGTGCTCATCACCGGCTGGCTCGAAGGGGCGAGCCTGGCCACGCTGCTCGACGGGCGCACCGACCTGCTTCCGACCGGCTGGCGCGAACTCGGCCACAGCGAGGCGGCGGACCTGGCCGCGCGGCTGCTCAGCCACGCTATTTACGCGCCCGCAGCATGCACTGGCTGGATGCACGCCGACCTGCACGCGGGCAACTTCCTGCTGCTGCCGGGCGGTCGGCTCGGCATGCTGGACTTCGGAGCGGTCGCCGCCACACCCGACGGCATCCCGGCGGCGTTTGGGCAGCTCGCCGCCGCAGTGCTCGCGGGGGACGGGCTGGCCGCGACGCGGCTGGCCCGGCAGGCAGGGGCGCTCGGCCCGGACGCCCAGGTCGATCCACAGCTGATCGTCGAGCTGCTTCACCCCATAGCGGCCACTGCGGCCGCCAGCAGCTTCACCTACTCCCGGCCCTGGCTGCGCAGCCTGATGGCCCACCTCACCGCGCCACGCTTTGCCCCGGCCTTGCGCAAGCTGACACCGCCCCGCGAATACGCTCTCGTCTGGCGGGCGACGCTCTCGGCCGCCGGGCTCTTCGCGCAACTAGGTGCCACGGTCCCTACCCGCGGGTTCCACCTGGCCTACTCCCCAGGCTTCCGCGGCGCCCTACGCAACCCAGCTGCGGCTGACGCGCCCGCCGCTCCACCACGCCAGCCAAACGGCGCCCGCCAACCAGCTCGGACACTAGCCGCTGGCTAGGCTAGGTCCGGGTAGGCCAGAGACCACGGCGCGGCCGCCCTCGGCCCGCATGCCGCGACTGCGGCGCCCGGCCCAGCGGCGCCAGCGGGCCTGACCTCCGCTCAGCCACACGGACGCGAGCGCCGCTGATGTCAAACGGGTGCGACACCAGCGGACCATGGCCCGCACGCACTGCCTGTTATGGGATTTTATTCGCCTACAGCACCGGCAGTTGGAAGCCGTTGTAATACCACAGCGTTCGTGCGTGACTACTCGGACACCAGCGTTCGCCAGGGGAGTGCCTTTGGCAGGGTCATGCACGACCGCGATCACGTCCTGGCCTGCCCCGAGCAGTTGCAGGACAGCGTGACGCCCGACGCCTCCCGTGGCTCCGAAGACAACAACAGCACCCATTCATGGCCTCATCTCCTTTGGTAGCGACTGCCGCCTGGATAGTTCCCGATCCGCCCCCTGCACCTGCGGTTTCTGTGCCTAAACGGCCTGTGGTCGCACTCAGTACGGTGAGGGCTGGTTGAAGATGACGGCCAGGCTGACGATCTTCCCGTCTCGGAGGGCGAAGTAGCTGGACATGATCAGCTCGTCTGGCAGGTTCGTCTTGTCGTAGTCGCCGTCGTACCTGGCGCGGACGATGATGTCGCCGTAGTGGTCGATGACCTCTCTGACCTCCATCGTGACGTGATCGCCGACGAACTCCTTGGCCATGAACTTGCGGATGGCCTCGATCCCCCAGATCTCGCGGCGGTTATCGTTCACGTAGGCGTCGGGGGCGAAGGTCGCGACGATACGGTCGTTATCGAAGGCGTTGACGGCGGCGATGTGCTCGGCAACGACCGGGGGCAGCGCGGTGATCAGCTGGCTGGTCATAGGTGATGGCTCCCTTGGTTCCTCGGACCGATCTTGTGGCCGGTTGATAGCCAGCTTCTCTTCTCCTGCGCTGGGAGGGTCAAGGCGGATCCTCCGCTTGACTCTCCCAAGGGGGGAGACCCCAAACTCGGGTCGTGAACTCAACGCTGCCGATCGGCGACTTCTCCCGGGCCACGCACCTGAGCGTGAAGATGCTTCGCCACTACCACGAGATTGGCCTGTTGGAGCCGGTTGATGTGGACGTGGACACCGGATACCGGCGGTACGCCACAGAGCAGATCGTCACGGCTCAGATCATCCGCCGCTTCCGCGACCTGGATATGCCACTCGAAGACATCCAGATTGTGCTTCAGGCCGCCACGCTGTCCGCCCAGGACATCAACCCGGCCGGGCCCGCCGGCGGCGTCTTCGACAGAGCTTTTCACCGAGGACCGGGACGGGCCACGATCTTCCTTCCGTGCGATCCGTTGCCCCAGCCGATTGGGCGCGTCAGCGCCACCGTGATCCCACCAGCAGAACTGGCGACGCTCGTCCACCCCGGTCCCCACACCGACATCGACCGAACTTACGGTGTCCTCGCCGCTTACGTGACCCAGCATGCGCTTGCGGTCGACGGGCCGATTCGCGAGTACTACCTCATCGGCCCCTCCGAAA
>WNGP01014236.1_pt1 | contig 10897 bp, 15 predicted proteins | sample 5407671 | NCBI WGS metagenome assembly WNGP01 (sample SAMN13153381, study PRJNA577476) | soil metagenome | isolation source: 40 cm soil or saprolite under Garry oak tree replicate 2 | place: USA:California | collected 2016-06-15
GGATTGCCGTCGGCACACTCTCGCTCCTGGTCATCCTCTTCGTGTACGTCGTTGCTCGCCTGGTGATCGACCTGAAGCGGCGGGCGCTCCATGCCCGGTTTATCCCGATGCTTGAGCATGACGGGGTGTTCGATGCAGCTACCTCCCGCATGTACCCGCTCGCCCTGCCCGCCCCGGTTGTGGTGAGTGAGGAGAAGGCAGACGAGGAGCCCGTCGCTCGCGTGCGCCAGGCACTTGACGTGTTAGAGGTCCACTCACACGGCGTCGGCATCAAATCGATTGCTGCCTCGTATAAGGAATCCGGCGACACCTATTGGACAGAGTGGCGCGTCCGGCAGGTGATCGAGGCTGCGAAAGATCGTGAGGGAAGCGTGAGGAAGCCGTGAGGAAGCCGTGAGAATACGCGTGAGTGAGGTCGGCCTCGCTCACTCTCACACCAATTTTTTTCTATCCATCCATCTCAGAAGGGGGGTCTATGACCAAGTTTTCATTACGGCAGGCCGTTACCGGCCTTGAGGATGGCATTATCGTTCTCAGTGGGCCCGCTTTGGCCGTCAGCGGCATTATCGCAGGTGTTGACCTCGTGACCGGCGGCCATATCTTGCAAGCTGCACCAGGGCTCACCATGACGTGGGCAATTACATTGCTCATTTCGTTAGATTTTCAGGTGCTCGCCCTGGGTGTGCGCGGGATGCGCGTGTATGCATCCACACACAAACACGTGGCCCAGCGCTGCTTTGAGATTGGCTTGATCTTTGCGATTGCTGCCGGTATCTCGCTGGTTTCCATTCAAATGCAGAGCATCATAGCGCGTCTTTCGGCAGAAGGCATTACCGTTGACCAGGCGGCCGCACAGTTGGGCATTAGCATGCTGGCGCTGACCTGGGAGCGCTCAATCCTGGTGCTGGTGCTTATCTTCCTAAGTGGATGGCTCAGAGAAGCGCCCACAGCCATCCAGGGCGCGATACATCGGGCCCCTACACCTGTGCCTACCACCATCACCGAAGAGGTGCTCACGCCCGCCCCTGCACGTGCTGAGCTATCCGAACAGGCACAAAGTCTCACCAATGGCCGCTTTGCAAGTAAAGAGCAAGAGATTGCACGTGCGCTTACGGATCATCCGAATCTGTCCACCCTGGAGCTGGCAGCGATCGTCAATTGTACACCGCGTACAGCCGAAAAGTGGGCGAGCAAGATAAGGAGCAAGGCATCATGAAACGATGGTTACAGCGCTTTAAGGAAGACTTGTATTACTGGTGCTCTCGCTGCCAGGCCTGGCACCACATATCCCACTTTCCGCACTGAGGAGGCGACATGACAGAACAGAAACAGCCCTACTGGCTCTCGGAAACACCGGCACAATTTGCCGGCGGCTTTACTGAGGAGGTGCAGCTGCACCAGACGGAAAGCCTGCAAGAGGTAGAGGTGGAACGCTACGAGGCAAACCAGCTTATCGGCCAGCGCTGGCGCATCCACAGTTACCACGACGGCGAGAGCATCATGCTTACCAACCAGGGCATGAGAGAACTGCTTGACGAGTTGCTCAAGATTGCTAACCAGTTCGATGCCACGGCAACGGACGAGACGCCGGACGATTGGCAGCCACGAGCATGAATTCCACTCATTCATTGTAATGCACAAAACAAGGAGGTTCCATGTTTCTCAACCACTGGCAGCCAGGCTGGCGCGATTGCTACCACGTCTGGCTTACCCAAGTCCACCAGCGCTCCGGCTCTGATGCGACCGTGACCAACTATACGAGCGTGATCAAGAGATTTTTTGAGGCATGTGGCAAAGAACCCCAATTGGTGCTCAAGTCAGACATTGAAATCTGGGCGTCCAGCCCGCTTGTGCAGGGTGATAAGGGCAAGGCGCCAGCTGCATACACGCGCAATGCGCAAGGGCTCGATCACTCAGTTGACCGACCGCAATCCATGCAGGGGCATCAAACAATCACGCGCCCAGCCCAGCTACCGCAGTGTGTCACTTGAGGAGTTTCAAAAACTCTGCGCCGTCATCCCACGTGATACCGTCCGTGGATCGCGTGATTTTGCCTTGCTCCAGGCGCTCTTTTGGTCTTGCAGGCGTCGTGAGGAGATAGTATCGCTCTTATGGGGCAACCTTCGCCAAGTCACCTTCATTGACCCAAAGACGCGAGCCGAACGCCTTGGATGGACGTACACGACGCGCATCAAAGGAGGTGCCACAGTGACCGCAGAAATGCCGTTGCCTGCCGTCTCGGCTATTCTAGACTACCTGCGCGAAAGCGGCAGGCTGGAGACGATACAAGATGACCAACCAATTTTTATCGGACACCCATGGGCAGGATGGCCACCCGTTGAACCGTGGCGTCATCTTGACGGCAATGAAGTCTGGAGGATGATGAAAAAATACTTGCGCCTGGCCGGCATGGATGAAACAGTTAGCCCACATTTCTTACGGCACGGTGGCGCGCTTGCTCGCTATCTTTATGCGGATTCAGGCCCGGTAGAGATTATGGGCCTGTTATCCCATTCTGACCTTCGCATGACAACCCGGTACCTCAAAGATTTGAATATGAGGTCGAATCAAGACCTCGCGGCTTTGCGGCTCCAGGAGAAGTATGGCTCATTCTAAGACCAATTATCGTGAAGAGTGACAGGGGGTGTGAACATTTGTGCAATTTGTACGGGGACTTATGGATAGTAGACAGGCAGGGAAAGGCAGTGGTACACTTTGAGGCAAGAACAATGATGAGCCATGAACGGATGGGACACGCGGCGTCGTATGTAGCGCCCGCTCATCAACAGGCGTGGTACGTCGCGACCTGGAATTGGAATGCTCTCGGCTCTGGACCTGTTCGGGACTGCACACCAACACGACCAGAAGCTGGAGACAATGAGGAAACAACCCGTTCGGGCGCTCTTGGAAGAGCGCAAGGTTCACACCAGAATACCGTTAACCCTGCCGCGACAGAGGCGCAGCAATGAGGCTGCGCAACAGCACAGCAGCACAGGCGTGGGTGGACACAGAGAGAGCAGAAAATTTGCTCTGTGTCTGCCTGCGCCTTTTTTATTGTCCTTTTTGCCTGATTGTAGGCAAAAAGAAAGCCGCCCCTAGTCTGCAAAACTGGACGGCATTCTCAGGCGCTCAACACCACGCTCACGTGAGTAGTGTAGCACAACGAATTGTCAAGGTCAATGTGCATGGCAGTAGCAGCACCATCCAGGGAAGAAGCCCTGCAGCGCGAGATTGTGCAACTCAAGCAAGAGGCAGCGCAATGGAAACAGAAGTTTTTTTCGGAGATTGCAGAGCAGAAACAGGAACGTACCTTCCGCAAACTCAAGGGATTGAAGGCCACACCCAAAAACGTTGCTCTCATCCTGCGCCGCAAGTGGCGCTTCCCCGGCACCAAAGAGAATCCGCAAAGTAAAGAGAACCTGGACGCAGCAGGGCGAAGACTCATCAATGTGCAAGGGATTGCGGATGAGTTGGATATCTCCGACAAAAGTGTACGCAGTGGTATTGATCTGCTCCAAGCCATTGGCCTTCTCTTCGATGTCGAAAAGCATGGGCATCTCTCAAGTAAGTACGATCGTCTCTTCTTCAGATGGAATGAAGAACTCTACCAGCACCCCGAACGCATTGATAAATCCAAGCTCCCTAAAAAAGCTGGCGGAAACCAATTCCTTTGTCCAAGCTGCCTGGACGAAGGAAAAGAGATTCCGATGGAAACCAGGAACGCCAAATATGGACGATGCCCCTGCTGCAATCATGAGTCCCTCATCAAAGATGGGGAGTGGAAAAAACCCAGGAAACCCAAACCGGAATCGCGAAACCAAAATGGTTTTGTGCCAGAGGCAAGAAAGTCAGAAAACAAAACTTCCGACAATGTGTCTACACACACTCCCCTAGAATCACCAAACCAAAATGGTTCTGACGCAATTCCTGACCCTCCCGAATTTCTGAGGCGCAAGCGAATCTGGTGCTGCGGGCGGCTGGTATGGAACGAAGAGGACAAACGCTTCGACAAGGTTCCTTATATTGCGGATATGCGCGGCACGGCGGGAGCCAAATCTAACGATCCGAAGACCTGGCGCACATATGGCGAAGCAAAGGCAGTTCTTGAGAAGTCGCAATCGTGGACAGGGACGTATGCGCCTCCCTTCGATTTCTTGATGTTCATGTGTGACGGGACGTTCACCTTCCTGGATCAAGATCACTGCCGCAATCCAGAGACGGGCGAGATTGACCCGGCAGCACTGGAGCGCGCCAGGAAGGTGAATTCGTACACGGAAGACTCATGGTCTCGTGATGGAATCCACACCTACGCCATTGCCACGCTTCCACCTGGACGCAGGAGAATTGCCGGTATCGAGATGTATGACCAGGCTCGCCCCTGCGTCTACACAGGCAGGCCAGTTCCAGGCTTCCCACTGACGATAGAGCCACGCCAGGACGAGATAGCAGCGCTGCATGCTGAAGTGTTCCCACCTCAACCGGAAATGACCTGGCAGATCCCCGACGATGATGGTGGCCACCCTCGTACCGATGATGAGTTGGAGCAGCTGCGCCAGGATGTGCTGGCAAAGGTAGGAAGGTCGAAGAGCGCCAGTTACCGAGAGCGTTTCATGAAACTATGGAATGGCGACATTTCCGACTACCAACTTGACCATAGCCGCGCTGACGCAGCGCTGTGCCGCATGCTCGCCTACTGGGTGGGAAAGTGTGTGTCTACTGTGGATTGGCTGTTCCGCCGGTCAAAGCTTTGCCGCGCAAAGTGGATAGAGCGGGCTGACTATCGAGAGCGCACGTTCCGCTATGCGTTCGGAGAGGCGGTGGCAGCATGAGAAACGGCAGCACTAAAGCACGACGCGCCGATCTGCGCCGAGTGCGACAAGATGTCCTGCTCCTCATCGAAGAGCAGACGGCCAGGATACCCGCCCTGGTTGCGCCGGAAGAGAAGACGGCGCCCGCGCATCTCTCGACCATCGCCAGACAGATGCTTGACGCGATCGGCGGCGGCTCATTTACCATCTATCGCAAGGGCGAAGGTCCTACCATCCAGCAGCGCGCGCAAGAGCTTGCCGAAGAAGAGCAGCGCCGCTTGAAGCTGAGGTGGTGATGTATGAGTTCACCACGAACAACTGAGCTCGATGAGAACCGCTTTACAGCAACCTTTGTTATCCCTACCTATAGACATATGCATATGCCTCGCGCTGAGTTCATGCGGTTGCTGAATTTCTGCGGCTTCCAGTGCTGCCACATCTGCCAGCGCCGGTCTTACCTACTCGTCGATCATGACCACAGGACACACCTTATACGCGGGCTGCTTTGCAACACCTGCAATCGGCTTGTAGGGCGTTACGAAAGTGGGCAATTCGTTCCCAACATCATCAAGGTGAAGATCATTGCCTATCTGAAAAAACCGCCCTGCACGCAGTTGGGCATGGAGTATTCATATCAATACTACTACGATGGACAGAGGCGAGAGGAGGAGAGCGCATGAATATTCACTCGAAAAGTAGTATACTTAGCTCAGAAGGTTATCCACATATCCACACAGGAGGGCATCATGCAGACACACATTCTTGCTTCTCCTGTTCGTCGTGGCGTTGGTCCTTCCTGGAACTGCTCGATGGGAGAAAGGTTGCTATGAGCCGCGTTTGCACGATTTGCACACACACACACCGCGCTCAAATCGAGGCTGCCATTGCCTCGGGCGAATCATATCGTGACATAGCGTTACAGTTTTCTGTTGGCCATATGTCGGTCGCACGGCATGCCGATGGTCACATAGAGCAGGCAGTCAAAGAGTCGCAGCAAGCTCGTGAAGAGGCGCAGGCCCTTGACGTGGTGAAGCAACTGAAAGCGATCAACGCTGTCACCCTGGCTATCCTGAACTCTGCCCGAACCAATAAAAAAACGCATGGCCTGGCGCTGTCCGCTGTCGATCGTGTCCAGAAGCAACTGGAATTGCAGGCGAGACTGTTGGGTGATGTGACTGCCGAATTGCCCCGAGGTATCAATTGGGGCATGTTCACCCAGGACGAGCTGGATATCATCTATCCCATCTTTCTAGCAGCTGAGGAGCGCCTAAGAGGGCGAGATGAGAACATTACCGCGATACGGAGGAGCGGATGATTGCAGAACGAACTCTCGCCCAGGAGATACAGGCAGAGCGCTGCCGCAATTCCTTCTCGCTCTTTGTCCAGGAAGCCTGGCATGTCATCGAGCCAGCAACGCCGCTTATTTGGAACTGGCATGTGGAAGCTATGGCCATTCATCTTCAAGCGGTCTCTCTTGGCCATATCAAACGTCTGCTCGTCAATATTCAGCCAGGTATGGCGAAGTCAACCATTTTTTCTGTCATGTGGCCAGCCTGGTGCTGGATGCAGGACGATTCCGCCTCTATTCGCTGGCTATGCGCTTCTCACTCGATGGACAATGCGATCAGGGACAATAAGAATTGCCGTGACCTCATCCAATCTACGTGGTATCAAGCACGGTGGGGACATCTGTTCGAGATGAAGGGTGATCAAAACGTCAAAAGCTATTTCGAGAATGATCACCGGGGCTATCGCATGGCGGTCGCTGTCCGAGGCTCCGGGACAGGAAAACGTGCAACGCGGCTCTTGATTGACGATCCCAACAACGCTATGGCTGGCCAGGCGGACATTGAAGCAGTGATAACCTGGTTTGGGCGGACCTGGGTGCCACGACTGAACGATCAACAGAACGGCGCGATGGTGGTTGTGGGACAACGAATGGGCTCCAACGATCTCTCCAGCCACATTTTAGAGTTGGGCGGCTGGGAGTTGCTGGTCATTCCGACAGAATACGCGCCAGGGCGAAAGTGTCATACGAAGATTGGCTGGGAGGACCCGCGCAAAGAAGAAGGGGAGTTGCTTGCACCGGAACAGTTTCCGCGAGAGTCAGTCGAGAAGGTGAAGCGGTCGGTTGGGGTCATGGTGTACGAGGCACAGTACCAGCAGAATCCGCAGGGTGCCTCCGGCAAGCCGTACATGCCGGAGTACCAGCGCTATTTCACGATTGACCATCTCACCCAGTCCTACCTGCTGGAAACGCCTCGTGGCCGTGTTGTTGTTCCCATTGCTGACTGCTGGAATTTTTGTGTCATTGACCCGGCGATCTCGCTGAAGCAGACGGCGGACTTCTTTGTCATGGCGGCGTATGCAGTAACGCCCTATAAGGATACGCTCCTACTGGATGTCTTCCGGGGGCACTACACCCATCCTGAACAAAAAGAGCACCTGGTGCTGTATCATCTCAAATTTGGATTTATGCTGGTGGCTGTTGAAAGTGTTGCATACCAGGCCGCGTTAATCCAGTCTGCTCTTATTGAAGGGGTGCCTTGCGTTGCATTCAATGTTCATCAGGATAAACTTCTACGCAGTGGCACGGCCTCTATTTGGGATAGAGCAGGGAAGTCGTATACATTGAAGGATGCTCCCTGGCTATTTGAGTATCAAACAGAAATCTTCGCCTTCCCGCATGGCGCAAAGGATGACCAGGCGGACACCAAATCGATGTCCGCTATTGTGGTCTGTACGATGAAGACGCCAGGCGTGCTAGACCTATCCAGCGATGAAGAGCCTATCGATACGACGCTCTCTATCGAACAAATCAAGGTAGCCGAGGCCATGAATGAAGAGCAGAAGCGCCAGGCCGAGGAGATCGCAGCCGCGCAAGAGCAGGAATTGTTCAAACAAGGGCCTCGCATCGATCCGTTTGAATGGGCTCTTAGCCACGAGCTGGACGGAGGTTGGTCATGAACACAGAAGCGCTCTCCGCACACCTCAAAACACTCTCCGATGCTGTGCTCTCAGCCATGTACCTGCAAGCCATAGAGCAGGTGCTCGAGGCTGGCGAACCGCTCCGATACGACCCGGACCAGGACATCGACACTATCGATGATCCGGACTGTGAATTTCCAAGCGTCAACGAGATGATAGCGGAGAGGACGATGGACCTGGTGAAGCAAGAGCTAGAGCGCCGGGCAATCCTCAAAGCGTCAAGCTAACCCCTATTTCTTCTCCATCGAATGCGCGCGATAGGGCGATTGCCACGTATCCAACCGCACGAACCGGATCGATGTCTTGATGGCTTGCAGCGTCGAGAGCAGACCCAGGTCGCGCTTGATATCCTCTAAGATTGCCAGGTCATCTTCCGAGAGCCGGATCGTGATTCGTTTCATTTTCTGCTGATTCTTTTTCGTCATGGCATCATTGTAGCACATGGCGTCAACTGGACACATGGTTGACGCCATGTCCGGTCAAGTATATACTTGTACTAGAAGTAACTCCTTCGGGCCATAAAAGTCCTTTCTTTCGGTGTGGTTCTTGGGTCGCCGCAGCCACAGAGTCGGCAGTCAAAAAACAGTGGCAGCCTGTAGCGGTGTTCATATCCGTGGGCAGGCATTGAGACACTGGCAAGTGCCTCTCTTAGTTCGGAGGTGTGTGGTATGCGCGCCGTCTCTTCGCGAGACACCGTATACACACACCCGATGCATTTTCATATCAATCAACCAACCAAGCGATGTGGGCGCGGTAACTCACCCCATTGCAATATGGCCGTCTCTATGCGAGACACCATGACGGAAGCCGCTATCTTCACGAAGCACTTCTGGAAGCTTGGAACAACCAACGCTGTCCAGGGGTGCGACAACACATAAGGCTCCTTCTGAACAGCCATTCAGAATAGGAGCTTTTTTCATGGTAGATGGCAATTTACACAAGCTAAACGAGGAGATCATAAAATTAAATCGTCATCTCTCGGATCGTGTTGACGCGGTGGAGAACCGACTCAACAGCGAGGTCTTCACTGCCGAGGGCATGCAAGAACTGACCCGCATCAACGCGGCGATCTCCGCCAACATTAAGCAAGCCAAAGCGCTGCAGGTGGAGATGAAGGAGCAGTCCCTTGCCCGGCAACGCCCGCCGACGGCGATGAATGGCTACCAGGGGACTGAATCGGGCGCCTGGAAAGCGCCAAGCACCAAAGCCATCGAGAAATGGTTTCGCCGCGGCGGAGACATCGGAGCGCTGACCAACGAGGAAAGGTCACTAATCGACTTTCATCGCATGGACATGTCCATGTACAACACAGAGCAGAAGGTACTCGTGAGCGCAGCCGCCGACCTTTTTTAGCCAGGGGTCACTCATCGGCAACGATGAGAAGCAAAGCTGGAGAATTCGGTTAACGCTGAGAAGCCAAAACCGAGCGGAGCCCGAAAGGGAACGTGTAACGACTATGCACCAGCCTCCCAGTTATGGGATGAAGAGATAGTCTGAACATACGGGAAATGAACCGTATGAGGTAGACAGAAATGATCTACCCTGCTCGCAAGAGTGAGTAACAAAATTGCATCGGCGGTGAGAAGCTCTTGATACCGTCCGAAGGCGCAACCGATACCAACATTTTCTGGTCAGACGAGCAGACAGGCTATCAGGCTAGCCCTGATCCGAACCTCGGCATGATCGAGATATGGGCGCGTGAACTCAACGGCTACCTCAAGCTGTCCAGGCAAAACCTTGAAGATAGCGTGTTCGATATCGAGGCCTTCATTCTCAAAAGGTTAACCCGCCAATTTGCTCAGAAGGAGGGCACGGCCTTCATCTCAGGCAATGGTGTAGCGCGCCCTGAAGGGATACTCACCATTGCAGCGCTCTCAAGCTTCGGTGGCATGAATGGCGTCACCACCACCGACGCCACGAATTTCACGATTCAGCCAACGGACCTGATCCAACTCATGCATGCCGGCAAATCGCGCTACCGGGCAACCGGCACCTGGCTGATGAGTAACGCCACCATTGGCGCGTGCAGGCTGTTCGCTGACCTGCAACAGCGGCCATTATGGCAACTGTTCGGCGACTCCTTCCAGGAAACCCTTTTCGGGAGGCCCATCGTAGAAATGCCCGACCTGCCCAATCCGACGGCGGTGCTCACCGTTCCATCCACCGGAGTGGTCGGCGGCCAGGCGAAATTCACGGCCTCGCAGCTCGGAGTCGTCTTTTTCGGTGACTTCTCGCAAGGGTATCAGATTGTCGATCGTGTAGGACTCACCTTCCAGACGCTGAAGGAACTCTACGCCATACAAAACCAGGTGGCGTACCTGGCGCGTATGCGCGTGGGTGGCAAGGTTGTCCTTCCAGAGGCGATCTCTGTGCTCAAGATTCACGCATAAACCAGCGAGCGTGGTGTGCTCACCTACACGTGGCACCTGCCCGGCTACCTGGAAGAAATCTTGCAAGAGCACGAGGTGGATTTGTACCTGCGGGCGCGCAAGATGGCGGGCGCTGTGCTAGAATGAAGTGTGTTCTGATACGCCGATAGAGCAACCGCCCCACAGGCACCGTAAGGTCTTTACCGCTGTGGGGACAATTCTATGCTATGAGCGTGTAGATCGTAAACTGCAATCGGACTGAGTACAGTACATCCACCGTTGCAATGCTGCTCCAGGCTCTTCACCCATTGCAACGGAGCATTGCGCATAGGCTTATCTTGGGAAATTCCCAAGTTGCAATGCTGCTCCAGGCTCTTCACCCATTGCAACCCCGATACTTTTGCGCACGCATGGGGAGCCGTCTCACCTGGCGTGTTGCGAGCGGCAAATAAAGAAATGGAGCGATTCCTTTAGTAAGAGGAATCGCTCGTAAAGGTTGACACTAAAAACCAGGGCGGCGGTTACTGGGATAACTTCTCATCTGTCGATGGCATGCTCTCAACGCGTTCAATGCTCACAAGTTGCTCACTCCCCAGGTGATCTTGAAGAAAGCGGTCGAGGTAAGACCCTTTCACGAAGTAGGTATTTTTGTGATGATACTCAGTCCCTGGATCAATCATCACAATCTTATACAATCGCCGCGCCGAGGCAAGCTTCAGCCTTTTCGGTTCT
>WNGP01005153.1_pt1 | contig 10895 bp, 11 predicted proteins | sample 5407671 | NCBI WGS metagenome assembly WNGP01 (sample SAMN13153381, study PRJNA577476) | soil metagenome | isolation source: 40 cm soil or saprolite under Garry oak tree replicate 2 | place: USA:California | collected 2016-06-15
AATCTGGATTGCTGACGCGCATCGCGGCACGGAAAACGTTTCGCTGTGCGTGCGGGTGAAAAGCTGACTACGTTTATGGCGCTCGAATCAGCGATTCGCGCGCAATTTGCGACCGTTGGTATGATTTTGTAGTTGCCCTGTGGAGCGCAAAAGAGGCAGGATCCCCAAACGTGAGAATATTTTTCGTTTTGATTTGTAGCCTTGCGCTCGTGTGTGTTGCTCGCGGTGCTGAAGAAAAGCATGCTGCTAAGTCTGGCAGACATCCGGCAGGCGGCGGGACTCATGTCCAGCACGCGCAAACGCCACAGCACGTGCCTAAGTCTGGCGGCCAGCCGGCAGGCGGCACGGCACATGTCGAGCATGCGCAAGTGCCTCAGCGTCCCGCTACGGCCGGTGGACATGCTCCGGCAGGCGGCACGGCGATCAGACCGACAGCGTCGGGAAGCCATCCTGAGACTGCTGCCCCGGGTGGCGCTGCCTTAGGTGGCACTGCTGCTAAAGCCGCTGCTTCTGCTCCACCTGTGCCTGTTTACCATTACAACTTTCCGACGAAATCTGGTCTTACCGGAGTTGATTTCACAAGGCCGCTAACGCCTGAAGAGCAATCATCTATTGCACGACAGATTGCAAATGGGCAACCACCAGGAACTCAACCACCGCCTGGCGTTGCTCCAGCGCCTAACAATGTCGGCGCTGGCGCGGCTGCGGCTCGCCACGCCGAAATTGAAGATGCAAAAAAACGTGGAGCGGTGAGTACCGATCGTGCGACGAAGCTCGCGCCGCCTCCAATCCAGGCAAAGGTGAATCCGTTTCGTCCACAGCACTTTAATCTGCCAAGCAAGCCCGACCCGGCCACTAAAGGTGTGACGTTTCGAGGTACTGGTCACATCCCAGGAAGCGAAACCTGGAGCGACCCAAAATACGCTGCCTTCCGCAATTATCACCACGAGTGGCACAACGGGGAGTGGTGGAGACACCATTGCCCGCGTATCGTTTTGATCGCAGGTGGATGGTATTGGTGGCGCGGTGGTTATTGGTATCCGGCGTGGGGTTACGATCGCGACAATAGCTACTATCCGTATGACGGCCCGATCTATGCCTACAATGACTTGGCTCCCGACCAGGTTGTTGCCAATGTTCAGGCCGCATTACAAGAACTAGGTTACTACCAAGGCCCAATAAACGGTCTCTTGGATCCGGCCACCGGTGCGGCGCTTGCCAATTACCAGCGCGACAATGGACTTAACATTACATCCGCAATCGACGAACCAACACTGGCAGCACTTGGGATCACCTAAAGGCAAAGAAGTGCCGACAATCTCAAAGAGAGCGGGTTGGAAGGCTAACGGTGTTGCTACTCTGATCCTGCGCGACACTCGTCTAACACGATGCTCAAGCCAGGAGGCTTGATATTGTGGGGTAGATCATCTCCTGCTTTCCAAGGAGGCGAAACTGGCCATCTATTAAGACGCTTATCTATCCTAATCTCGTTTTCTGTCGGCGGGTCTGAAGCGTATTGAATCACGGGAATTATGCGGAATTCGGTTGCACGTTCAGTGAGCTTGAAGCAGACCAGGTATGAGCTGCGATCGCGCTCTACTCCAGCGCATGGACTGGTGATTACAATGTGAAAGAGATAAAAAGGCCAATCTTTTTCTACAATGTTTACCTTCTCGAAACTTGCTGACAAGGGATGCGACACACCATCCCATACCAGGAATTTGGCTTCTCCGCGTGCGGTATCATCGTTGTTACCAGCATCAAAAAGCCAGTCGATACTTCCAGCGTACGTTTGGAATGTGGCAACCGTTAGTACGGTCAGTATAACAGCGAGCTGTCGCATAAGGGTTGCTAGTGTTGTGTAACCGGTATGGCTTGCCAATGTTCGTGAGGAGTTTGGGCGAATTTCAAGGAGCGAGCGAAGCGCCTGTATCCATTGCGACACTTGCTGAGTGAGGGACGCGGAAATTCGCCCAAAGAACTGCGGCCCGGAGAGTTGAGTTGAAAATGGTCCGGCGCCTGCGTTGCGTCTCGGTTGCAGGTCGCAAAGGACATGCTCGCTCGTCGCGCCTTGGTGGCGGGCCATTTTGAACTCAACCATTGGAAAGCCATACCGGTTACACAACACTAAGGTCTAATCCGCCTAGCTACTCTCGTGACCGCCCGATAAAACCAGACTCATGGAAATTCATTTTAGCGGGAAGTGCGACGTGACGCGAGCAAAAAGCTTTACGGCGCCTTGAAATCGCCTCTTTGATCACGTTGCCAGCCGCATCGTAAGCGCGGATCACTGCATCATGTGATCCGGTTGAAAAACTCCTACTCTTTCACGATGACGGGCGTGCCTTCGGGACTGGCGCTGAAAAAGTGCTTGGCCATTCCTTTAGGCACGCGAATGCAACCATGCGACGCAGCATACCGCGGGACATAGCCCTCGTGCATTGCGTAGCCACCGTTGAAATGCATGCAATAGGGCATTCGCGCGCCATCGAAATGTGTCCCGCGCGGTTGAGGATCTTTTCGCGCATCGACGTTCGATCTCACGACGTTGCCGGCATCATCGACGTAATCGCCGAACTCGCTTGAGACGTGGTTCCTGTCCTTGGAAATAACCTGATAGCGGCCAGGAGGCGTCGAGAACCCCGGTTTGCCGGTCGAGACAGTCGATTCGCCGACCACACGTTTGCCCTTGTAGAAATAAGCCTTTTGTTCCCTCAGATGGACTACGATCTTGGGTGACCCAGGTACGCCGTCGCCGTTCCAATAACCAGACGCGGCAGTCCAAGGAAAAGCTCCGGCGCGTAGATGCTGTACATAGGAGGGAACTTCTTCGCAGCTGGAGCAGAAGAGGATCATTGCCGCGCCACCAAAAAGCTGGATGAAATGCCGAAATTTCATAGAGCCGCGGACAATAACGTGCCATGAAAGAATCTCAACTAACCGTGGGCTGGATGTAAGCAGGGATTCGTCCGGCGCTCCGCGTTGCTTCTAACTTGGCGTTTCATAAGAGTCAGCATTCTCATCGGGGGTTTGAATTTCGCAGTCAGTTCTTATCGTATTCGGCGCTCAGCGAATGCAAAAATATGCTTTGTAATCTTGTTTAGAATGATAAGCTACGCCCCGAAGCGCGAGGTAAGTATTCACGGTGTCATACAGTGTCTGAACGGGAAGCGATTTGGGGCGTGATGGGGAAACGCTGCTCACTTGTCTTTTTTTATCTCGCGATCTTCATCGCATTTGATCCGGCGCACGCTGCTCAAAACGAAACGACCAGCGAAAAACAAAAATCTCTGGTTAGAAAATCGTCAGTTGCTCGGCCCGCAGGGCCTTATAGTTGGAAAACAAACGTCGTCACAACAATTTTTTGGGTCGGCGAACAGCCGGGCGGACACAATCTCGTGCCGAATCACACAAGTGCCTGGGACAAACAATGGTCAAAAAGCTACGGTGGTTTCGATGATCCGGACCCTGGTCATCGCCATCATTATTTGCCGGTAAAATTTACACCGCGGCAGAATCCATTTTACTGCGCACTGCCCTACAACGACAAAGCACACACCGGTCATAGGCCGGAAGCCCCGAAAATCGTTCCGTGGTTCAAAGACGCATACCGGGGACCTGCTGTTTCCACTTGCAAAGATCGATGGGTTGCAATCCGCAAGGGCGATCGAGTTGTCTATGCGCAATGGGAAGACGCTGGGCCATTCCGAACCGACCATTGGCAATACGTGTTTGGCGATGAACGTCCGAAACCGAGTCTGAACGGAGGCGCGGGCCTCGATGTTTCTCCTGCCGTGAGAGACTATCTCGGGCTGAAACAAACGGACGTCACCGACTGGCGGTTTGTGGACTTTAGCGAAGTCGCGCGCGGGCCGTGGTCAACTTTAGGAGAAAACAACACATTCGTGATCAACGGTCGCAAAAAAAGCGTGAAGCTCGCTGAGGGACCGAGACGAAAAAAACAAGGCGTCATCTCTCGATAGACGCGCATGCCAAGTGGCGCGCACGATATTATCCTCGTGAAACGGTCGCTCCACAGAATTGTCGTCTGGTTATCGATTTTCGGCCTGATTACGGCGACTGATCTGGCAGAAGCCGGACCCTTCCGAGATTTTTTTACCGCTCTACGTAGCGCAATCGCGCACCCGAACGAAAAGCCGCGACGGCACCGGACCAGTCATAAGCATAATGAAACTCCACCGAGCGATGCTTCGAATAATCAGAGTGCGGGCACACCAACCTCTGCGCCTCCGGATCAGCGCAATGTCCGCATGGCGAAGGCGGCCTCGGGCGCGAACCAGGAAAAAACTAACCTGCCGTATGGAACTCCCGTGCCCGGGAAAGAATGGTTGGTTACCAGTCCGTTCGCGCCAGATAGCGGTTACGTTGATGTCACCGGTTTTCCGCCTGGAACCCCGGTAGAAGATCCTTATACAGGTAAAATTTTCCTTACTCCCTAGGATCGCAGTGCTCATCGCCAGGGTTGGCGCCTCGATCACGCTGCGGACCGCATCGTAGAAAAAACCCGCATTGCGGGTTTCAAACCACAGTCTGCAACTCTTTAACCCGATTAGTGGCTGCCTGTGGTACCCGTGCTCCCTGTGCCGCCCGTGATGGGTTTGGATTTGCCCGTAACACCGCCACCGCCTTTGACGTCTGTTTCTGGCTGCAGGTCACGAACTTTGATGTGTCCCTTCTTCGTTCTGCGCCAAACAGAGCGGATCACATTGATATTGCTATCTTTGGTTTGCTCCTCCATCGCCAATTATTTCGTAGCAACGTTAGCTTTAGGATGGCCGACTAACCCCGTAATCGCAACAATTTTTACCGTGCTACCATTCTTTAAAATCGCCCGCGTGCTCATGTGTCTCGATCACGTTGCCAGCCGCATCATAAACGCGGATGACTGCATCATGTGAACGGTTGAAAAACTTCGCGTAATCGACTGCATCGCTGGCGGCATTTCACCCGGCGTACCACAGCCGACCGAATGGCAGAGCATCGGAAATGAGATCGACACCGCGATGATCTTTGCAGGGCCGGACTTCGTAAACGTGCAAACTCTCTCCTTCATAAGGTTTCAAGTTTCATTACCGGATGATCTTCCAGATGCGAAAAACATAATCGATACGCCCGAATGGTGATGCATTGACGATTGAAGCAATTAAATGAAGAAAAGCGCTTTCCCAGCCACTCCGGTGCCGCGTCAACACCGTCCGAATGTCCTGCCGCTTAAAGGCGAAATCGATCTACACGTTTCGCCTGCTGTCACGCAGTCACTTAATGCAATGACTGAGGAAAAGCCGGAACGAATAGTGATCGATCTTTCCGGCGCGACTTACATCGATAGCGCAGGCCTGGCAGCCCTTATTCTAGCCATGCAGAAGGTTGAAGGCTATGGTGGCAGGTTTTTCCTGACTGGTGTGCATGAAACCATGCGTTCGATTTTCGAAACTTCGCGGCTTGATCAAATATTTGAGATTTTCCCAGATGTAGATGCTGCGCTGGCTGCGAGCTGACCCTGATTTGTGCAGCCAGACGGCAGGCACTGCCGATTTAATCCGCGTTTACGATGCGGCGGGAAACGTCATCGACTCCGCGTTGCCGGTATCTATGGGCAACCGAGGCGCCATTCTGATGTTTGCGAACAGATCGGAGATCACCGCCCATTTGGACATACCGTCGTGCCAATACATTGTGTCCGTCGGAATTTGGCCGCGCTTCCACATTTCTTCCAGTTGCGCCTTTTCGTAAGGCCCGCGTCGTTGCCCCTGCATGTAAACGTAGATGTCCACGGTTTTTCACTTCCGGGGAGAAACCACGAGACGATTAAAAGTTGAATTCGGATTCAGAAGCCGCTCTGGTCGCCTCGGCTCCGCAAATTTCTGGGGGCGGCAAGAAGAGCATCGGGCTGAAAGCCGGCTGGGCGCACAGGCTGCAAGCCTATGTTCGAAGATCCAGAGGTTGCAAACTTCGCGGCGGCCCGAAAATTTCTCGTAGAATGATTGCATCGCGTAAACCGGATTTCGATGCAAGCAAGGTCGCGATGTCCGTTTTCAACTCTGCGCCTTTGGCGATTGAGCGTGTGGCCGCTGCGTAAGCTTCCACCGGCGTTTTGATAATCGACGGCGGTTCGACCGGCAACGGTCCTTCGTGAACTTCGAACGCAGGAGCACCTGTTATTTTTGGCGGAGTCATTCTTTCTGCGCGCGTGACAGTCGGCTGAGGATGGCCTTCTTTTGGAATCATCTCGCGCTTGCGGCGCTCTTCTCGAGGCAAAAACAAAGGGGGCTGGGGTAGTGAAATAGGTGGCTTCACCGGCGCCAGCGGTCTGGGTGGAATGTCTGTGCGAGGCGTCACAGGCGGAGGCGGCCTTGAGGTAGCCGGTTGACCAAGCGCTTCCAGGAATTTGCGGATGCGTTCTTCATCCGATTCTGCCGGTGCGCGTGGAATTGGCTTCGCCATTCTGGGTGCAGGTTTCGGTGTTGGTTCTTCCTCGTCTGTACTCGTCTTGCGTGCCGCTCTCCCTAGCAACTGGAATAAACCGGCGAGGGCAAGAAGGAGAAGAAAAAGCAGATTCTCAAGATGGGCCGCGAGCATTGGCTATCGCCTCGTTAAATCGTTAAATCGTTAGTAAAACGTATTGTCATTCTGAGCGAAGCGAAGAATCTCTGATCAACGCTTCCGCAAAGGATAAGCCGACAATCTGAGATGTTTCGCTTCGCTCAACATGACAATGAAAGGCTCGCCCTCTTCAACACTTTAACGCTTCAACGATTTAACGGAATCACGTTGCATCGGTGCGCGGCTTGTCTCCACCGGCGATTGATTCGCGCATGGAGGTGTCGGCTTGGACATTTTTCATCCGGACATAATCCATAACGCCGAGGTTTCCTGAGCGAAATGCGTCTGCCATTGCCTGGGGCACGAGCGCCTCGGCCTCGACCACTTTTGCTCGCATCTCCTGCGTTTTGGCGCGCATCTCCTGCTCGACGGCTACTGCGGCTGCGCGACGCACTTCGGCTTTTGCTTGTGCGACGCGTTTATCCGCGTCTGCCTGCTCGGTCTGCAATTTCGCGCCGATGTTATCGCCGACATCCACATCGGCGATGTCGATCGACAGAATTTCAAACGCTGTATTGCTGTCGAGTCCCTTCGCCAGCACGGTCTTGGAAATGCGATCTGGATTTTCCAGCACATCTTTATAGGAATGGGCGGAGCCAATTGCGCTCACAATGCCCTCGCCGACGCGCGCGATGATTGTTTCTTCAGTCGCGCCACCGACGAATCGATCAAGATGCGAGCGCACGGTCACGCGCGCTTTAACTTTCACCCCGATTCCGTCCTGCGCGACGCCGTCAATCGTTGTGCGGCCCATGTTTGGGCTCGGCGCATCGATCACCTTCGGATTGATGCTCGTGCGCACCGCTTCCAAGACGGTTTTGCCGGTGCCCTTTGTCGCCAAATCGATTGCGCAAGCACGATTGAAATCGAGGGTAATGCCTGCCTTATCAGCGGCGATCAGGGCAAGGACAACATGGCTAACGTCGCCGCCCGCGAGGTAATGCGCTTCCAATGGATCACTCCGAACATCGATACCGGCTTTAACCGCGGTGATGCGATTGTCCACAATCAAACCGACCGGCACTTTACGTAGCCGCATCCCAATCATTTTGCCAAGACTGACCGGCGCATTTGCGATGCGTGCACGCAGCCAAAGACCAAAAAAATTAAAGAGAACAACCGCCAGCACTAACGCGAAGACCGCCAGCACCGCGATGCCAATCAGATAAAGCGATTCCATATTGCAGCGAAGATTATCGGAAGCGAAACGGTGAGCAAAGGTCTAATTGCGGCGCTAGTTCGTTCTCGTTCTCGTCGTCGATGTTTTCCTACAGCCGCTCTTCGAGGAGGAGGGCGACGAGGAGCACGAGATCGACTCGTCTCAGGTCGAGGACTTCGATCGTGCTCGGGGCGGGACTTGAACCCGCAAGCCTTTCGGCATACGCCCCTCAAACGTACGTGTCTGCCATTCCACCACCCGAGCGTGAGAAGGTGACTCGTGAATGGTAAGTGGAGGAGAGCGCCTCGCAAGCGCTTTGTCGGATCATGCCAGAAAGAGGATGGTGGGATACTGGATGCTGCGATGCTGGATGTTTGCTTGGCGAAGCTGTTTCGCTTTCATCTAGTATCAAGGATCGAGGATCAAGCATCGAAATTTGAGCATGAGCATGAGCACGAGCGCGGAAGAGAACTGGGTCAAAATCGATCTGCACATTCATACCCTTGATGATCCGAAGGACGCGGTGGATTATTCCGCCCATCAATTGCTGGAGCGCGCGGGGTCGCTTGGGTTTGGCGTCCTTGCGATCACGCTGCACGATGCTGTGTTAGACCGAAAGGAAGTGTACGCCGATGCGGCGGCAATGGGCATTCTGCTTATTCCCGCGGCCGAGATGCGCTTGTGCGGCGCGGACGTCATCGTGCTGAATGTGACTTCCGAAGAAGTCGCGCAGTTAAGAAATTTCGATGATCTGCGACGTCTGCGGGCGCAGCGGGGACGTTCTATCTTTACCATTGCGCCGCATCCGTTTTACGTTCTTGGCGGCTCGATCGGAGCGCGCCTTTTTACGGAAATCGATTGCTTCGATGCGATCGAGCTCTGCCATTTTCACATTGGCCTGTTCAATCCAAATTGGCGCGCGAAAAGAGTGGCACGCCGGTTTGGCAAACCATTAATTGCCACTTCCGACGCGCACCGGCTATATGCTTTTGGGCAGCATTACACCAGCATCCCGATGCCGCCCGCACTTACGGGCGAAAACGTTTTCGCAGCCTTGCGCAACGGCCCATTGCGCCTAACGAGTCCTCCCTGTAGTTTCGGCGACCTTCTGAGCTCAATTTATTTTGTTTTCCTTAAGCATCCGTTCCGACTACGCCGGAAAATCGCGGCCTCGACGAGGTCAAAAACACACGTCGCGCCTCACTGGTGAGGGGCTGGCACCGTCAGGTCGTAAATTGCGCCCCAATCGCCGGACGCAACGAGGAAGGACGTGGCTTCCCATGGACGGCTGCTTGATTGGTAGTTGGCCTTTTCGTCCTGACCCCAAAAGATATAGCGGACGCCCAAGGACTGCGCCGCGTCGCGCCAGTTTGCGGCTCCGTTCATTAACGCCGTCAGCCGATTGTTCACCTCGGTGTAATCAAATCCTTCCGTCCAGAGATGACCCGGGTATCCAGCCACAGCTTTGCGGCCTTGCAATAAGACCGGACAGTTGAAGGTCGGGAATGCAGCGAAGCGGGCTTCTAACGGCAGAGGCCGCATCGCTGCGCCGGCGTAATCGAGTCTTGCGCGCTCGATGAGCCCAAAGCCCGGGTGCCCGGCGGACAAGCCGCCGAGTACGGTGACGAATCCCGAACCAAACAGCGCGATGCAAATCGCCGCTCGTTCTGGAAAGGCCCAGCGCCCTAGGATGTCGCTCCACAGAAAAGGGAGAATGAGAAAGTACCCCCAGACCATGAGCTTCAGATTGTCCCATTCCCATGGCGCAGTTTTGAAAAAATAACCCACCGCGAAGATCAGAACGGCGGGTAAGACAAAGGCTACGTCCGCCGGAGGTTTGTCGCCCCAGCGCCACCGAGCTTTCCAAATGCGCCAGCCGACCAAGCCCAGGAGCGCCAGCGCCAGAGGAATCCACAAGCCGAAGTTTGTTAGCCAAAACTGAAAAAACGGAGAGATGACGCCGTTCCACGTTTTTTGCAACAGCGAGCCAAACATCGTGGAAGATCCAAAATTCGCAGCGCCACCCATCCGGAAAAAGGGAGCAGCAAATTCCTGTGAATCCTGCGCCCATCCGGGATGCCATTGGAGCACCGACGCTGCGCGAAAGTGATCGGTAACCAGCCAGACAAAAAAACTTGCTGGAATTAACGCAATCGCCAGCATCGCGGCCGCGTGCCTGCGAATCGGCGCGCCCCGGAAAATTTCCGGCCACATTTTCGGGTGCGAAATCAGGCGACCGAGTCCGGAGCTGCCCTCGTTGCGAGTCAAATCCACGATAAACCTGATTTCGCTGGGACGTTCAAGGACCAGAGCAAACACCAGGACTACCGTCAGGGCGATAAACGTGTGGAGATTGAACAGAGGCATCGATGCGTAAAGGGCGAGCGCGGCCCAGAAGGGCAGGGAGCCCTTTCGGTAGCCGCTGACTTCGGCTGCGGCGGATTGGCCGGAGCCATCCGGCTGCGCTGCGGCTCCCGCCTTCGCCGAGACTCCAGCGGGCAGGACGACGGAAGGATCGCCCGCAGTCGCAACGTCTCGGCGAAAGAATTTTTCTCGCCAGTGCCAAAGTAGAACCAAGGCTGCCGGGATCGCATAAAGCCAGCCGCGTTGCGTCACGAACATGGACAACGGAATACTTTTCCACGCGATCGGTTTGTGGGCGATATCTGCCGCCGTGCCCTGGTAATCCAAAAACTTCCATGTCTTGAAGAACTGGAAACCGGCTATTCCGCCGTTGAACAAGAATCCTGCAACCGCGAAGGTGCCACCCCAGCGGTAGAACCCGTAGAAAGTTGCTAGGCACGCAACCAGACCGACCCAAGTCAAGCCGGTGATCAGATCAACGTGGACCAGCGAAAGCAGCCCATTGAATAAATCGATCCCTGCCGGATACCTCAGTTTGCTAGCGACGTAGATGGGATTATCGGGCCAAAGCGGAACGCCGTTGGCAAAAGTTTTGATCAATGTCAGATGCAGCGAGAGATCGCCGAGATTGTTTGGCGATTGGATTTTGTAGTCGCTGCCGTCGATGTAGAACAACCAGCAAAACGATCGTACAGCAAACATCGCAAAGAACGCCGCCACTACCCAGAACCACACACGACGGTAGCGC
>WNGP01011508.1_pt1 | contig 10895 bp, 12 predicted proteins | sample 5407671 | NCBI WGS metagenome assembly WNGP01 (sample SAMN13153381, study PRJNA577476) | soil metagenome | isolation source: 40 cm soil or saprolite under Garry oak tree replicate 2 | place: USA:California | collected 2016-06-15
CTTTCGCCGCATTGGCGTTAGTGCTCGCGGTAGTCGGCACCTACGGCGTGATCTCCTATTCCGTCACACAGCGCACGCACGAGATCGGCATCCGCGTGGCCTTGGGCGCCCCACGGAAAAGCGTATTGAAGCTCGTCCTCGGGCAGGGGACAGCGCTGGCCTTTGCCGGCGTACTAATTGGCTTGGCCGGATCTTTCGCGCTTACAGGCGTGCTGAGAAATCTCCTTTTCAATGTAAGCGCCACCGATTGGCCGACGTTCGCCGGAACGACCCTGCTGCTCTCCGGAACCGCGCTGCTCGCTTGCTATTTCCCTGCGCGACGCGCGACCCGCGTCGATCCCATGCAAGCTCTACGGCACGAATAAGTGAAACAAAGCATCTCGCGGAAGTGCCTTCGGTTGTTATCTTGGTCCAGATAGGGAGCCGAACAGCTTCCGTAATGTCTTAGTGTTCACAAGAATACGGCAAGGAGTCTCTTAAGAATCTGCATAGCGCCTCCGTCCGGAATGAGAGGATGAGGAAGAATTTGGTTACCGAGTTGAGACTACACCAGAAATTGGACAGTTATTCCCTGTCGTGTCTAATCAGGGCTGTCGAACCACTGCACTTGCGGTTCTTTGGCGGCGAAAGAATTCACTATCGTGGACCATCGCGCATCGATTCGTTCGAGGGATGAAAGCTGCATCGTTGATCGCCCGGTCCGCGAAAAGCTGCCTTGTCATGCTCAGTTTACAGGCCAACGCCTCGTGCCACTAACTACTAGCGGGGAAGATAATCGCCCAAACGGGATGAATCTCCCAGAGCGAACCAACCTGAGGCGAGCCGTGATGGTTTCCTCGCTGAGGGTTTGTCGTGCTGACGTGCCACGCGTCATAAAATCCGAAGCCGAGAACCTGAATGCGAATGGCATGAGTCAGCGTCGTGCGCGCGTGCAGCGTCACGCCGGCTGCATGAAGCCCGCTTAGCAGCGCATTTCGGGCTGGAACAAACGGCGCAGTTTGCGGAATCTCAACAATTACACGGTCACTGTTCACCGACCCACCCACTTCGCTGACTTCTAGATGAAAGTCGCAGTCGTTCGGCTCAATGTTAACTACCCAAAGGTCGCCCTTGAGGGTGAATACTGAGGTTTCGCGCGGATCGATCGGCTGGGCGGATGTTCGAGAACCTGGCGAATTGACTCCTACAGCGGGTGGGGACGCAACAATCTCTGTAACAGTGATCAGTTGTACGCCGGGGTTTTGTTGTGGAGGAGTTCGATGCTTCATGCGCGTACGATTCTGTTGGGCGAGGGGCTGAGTCGGCGTGCAGGTTATGTCTGCCCGCGCTGCCGAGACACACAACACCGCAAACAAGAAACCGAGTATAACTCTGCGCATATTGTCGCTCCTTTAGCCGGTGACGTCGCAGTATTGCCTGATTCTGCTGGCGGCCTGAGCAGTAACACCGCTCGCATATCCGCTGGGATGGAAGAAAGGTGGCTGTAGGCCGCTGGCGGGCGCCTCGACGAGGCGCGCAGACGTGATGATCGCCGGCCCTCCCGGAGCTTCCAGGTTGAACGCTGTCAGCGCAGCGCATTTCTGCGCGTCGGCGCTAGGCGGCCCACTTGGCGGGTTCTGCGCCGCAGCCAAAGCTGACTCAGTCAAGCAAAACGCTATGACGAAACCAATTCGGCTCATTCGCGATGTGAATTTGTTTTGCTGCGGACGCAAGACCTCCTTCAACGGCGCAAGCTGCTCCAGAATGTGACCTTTCATCTGACTCCCTGCTGCTCCCTTTTGCCCTGCGATTGTGTGCATGTGTCCATCGCTATAGGTGCGCCTGTAGAGGTACCGCGAATTGCTCCGAGAATACCAAGATCGATTCGCGTTTGCAGGGAATTACGGTTGCAGCAGAGCTATACCAAATTCACTTAAGCATTCCCCTTGACCTTCTAGGGAGAGTGGCGCATGCTCACTCCACTAGAAGCAAATAGGAGAGGGCGATATGGGTAAGCAAAAGCCGGAACTGCCGCAGGGGACGCTCGACATGCTGGTGCTGAAGGCACTCTCTTTGGGGCAGATGCACGGGTACGGAGTTGGACAACGCATTGGGCAACTTGCCGAAGACATGCTCAAGGTGGAAGAGGGCACGCTGTACGGAGAACAACCGACGCGCGCGCTATTACAAACTGACACGCGCGGGCCGCAAGCAACTCGGAGTAGAAGAGGCTAAATGGTCGCACCTGTCGATGGCCGTGGGCAAGGTGCTGCGGACGGTCTGAAGGAGAAGAGCATGGGATGGCTTGAGAAACTCAGGATGCGATTGCGCGCTCTACGGCATGGCGAGGAAGTGCATGGCGAGATCGCGGAAGAGTGGCAGTTTCACATTGATTTGCGGACGGAAGAGAACATCCGGCGCGGAATGACGCCGGAGGAGGCGCGACAGAGCGCGGAGCAACATTTTGGAAATGCGGGATATATCAAAGATGTGAGCTGGGACGTGCGGGGCGGAGGAATCATGGAAACTCTCTGGCAGGACGTGCGATGCGGAGCTCGGCAGTTGCGGAGAAGCCCTGGATTCACATTTGTGGCGCTGCTCTCGCTGGGACTGGGGATTGGAGGCAACGCGGTTATCTTCAGTTTGATCAGCACGATTCTGCTGCGGCCGTTGCCGATTAGCCATCCGGAACAGGTGTTCGCGATTCACCAAGGGAAAGAAAAAGATGCTTCGTACTCGCAGTCAATGTCCTACCCCAATTACAAAGACATCAGGGATCGGAATGCAGTTTTGTCTGGAATGGCAGTGTATCGATTCGACCCCATGAGCTTGAGCCACAACGGGAGTAACGAGCGTGTTTGGGGCTACCTAGTCTCTGGGAATTATTTTGACGTGCTGGGTGTGCAGGCATTTTTGGGACGAACGTTTACGGTCGACGAGGATCGCACTCCAAATTCGCGTCCGGTAGCGGTGCTGAGTTATGGCTGCTGGCAGCGGCGTTTTGGTGGCGCGCCAGGAATTGTGGGCAGCTCGATTCAGATTAATGGTCACAGCTTTACAGCGATTGGCGTGGCACCGCCCGGATTTACGGGGACGGAGAGCGTATTCACGCCCGAGTTCTGGGTGCCGAGCATGATGCAGGAGTGGATCGAAGCAGGAAGCGGGCTGGAAGGTCGCGGCAACGGTCAGTGGCTTCCTTTCGGCCGGCTGAAGCCTGGGATAAACCTGGAGCAGGCACGAGCGCAATTGAACACCGTGGCCCGGCAACTGGGGCAGGAGTACCCAAAAACGGACGAGGGAATGTCGCTGCGGTTGACTCCGCCGGGATTGGTTGATCCGAATCTGCGGAGCGCGGTGATCGCATTCAGCGGCGCACTGATGCTAACCGTGCTGCTGGTCCTGCTGATTGCGTGCACCAATCTCGCGAGCTTGCTTTTGGCGCGCGCCACGCAGCGGCGGAAAGAGATTGCTGTGCGGATGGCCATCGGAGCGACACGGGCTCGGCTTGCGTGGCAGTTGCTGACAGAGAGCGTGATGCTTTCCGTGACGGGGGCGGCGTTTGGACTTGCGATTGGCCAGGCGCTGATCCTAGTGGCGCGAGCGTCGCTTCCTCGAACGGATTTTGCGCTGACACTGGACCTGCGGATGGATTGGCGGGTCGTGAGTTTCGTAGTGGCGCTGGCAGTGGTGACGGGAATCAGCTTCGGCCTTGTGCCGGCGCTGCAGGCGAGCCGTTCCGATGTTGTCTTCGCGCTGAAAGAAGACACGTCTGGCGGGCAGCGGCGAGCGTGGTTGCGGGGCGCGCTGGTGGTGATGCAGGTTGCACTTTCGTTCGTTTTGCTGATCACGGCGGGATTGACGGTGCGAAGCCTGGAACACACGGAGGCCCTTGGCCCGGGGTTCGATCCGAACAATGCCGTGACCATGTCGGTTTTCTATCAGCAGTTGGCCGAACGCGTTCGAGTATTGCCTGGAGTGAAGTCAGCTGGGTGGATAGCAAGATTGCCGCTGGCGCTGGATGTGAGCACGACGGACGTTTATCCCGAAGGACAAGCGGAACCACGCGCTGAAGAAATGCCGTCTGCCATTTATGAGAGCGTCAGCCCGGCCTACTTTGCGACGATGGGAATTCCGATTGTTGCTGGACGGGATTTTGCCGGAAGCGACATCGCGAGATCGCCAGGAGTGGTCATCGTCAACGAAACGCTCGCGCAGCGATTTTGGCCAAGCCAGAATGCGATCGGCAAGCGTTTGCACTCGGGAAACACAGACGTGCTTGAGGTGGTAGGAGTCGTAAGGAACGGCAAGTACCAGAGCCTGGGAGAAATTCCGGCGCTGATGGTCTACTATCCGCTCACGCAAGTCTATGCGACGTCGGCGGCCCTGGTGATACGGACAAGCGTCGATCCAGGAGCGGAAATATCCAGTGTGAGGAGCGAAGTGCAAAAACTCGATCCCCAATTGCCGATCTATGATGCAAAGACGCTGAAGGAACACATGCGGCTTGCGCTATTCCCATTACACGCGGGAGCAATGGTGGCCGGGAGCTTTGCGTTGCTCGCCATGGTTCTTGCGGCCATCGGAATATATGGAGTGATGGCCTATTCCGTGGGCCAGCGCACGCACGAGATCGGCATCCGGATGGCGCTTGGGGCGCGGGCCAGCGACGTGTGGAAGATGGTGTTGAAGCAGGGAGTGATAATCACTGCGATAGGGATGGTTTTCGGATTAGTCTGTGCGATCGGATTGTCGGGCGTGGTGGCAAGTATGCTCTATGGGGTGAGTGCCACGGATCCGTTGACATTTTTGTTCATTACGTTGCTGCTGTCCGCTGTGGCCCTGGCGGCTTGCAATATTCCAGCGCGGAGGGCAACGAAAGTGGATCCAGTCATTGCGATAAGGAGCTTGTGAAACTTTAGAGAGCAGGCTGGCAAGAATTCTCAGGCCTTGTCACCAACCGGCGTGGCCCTTCAGACTCCTTCGGTCTCAATTGTATCCGACAGCGCTGACGACGTATCTGTGCGAAGGGGGACAACAGTACACTGACTTGGAAGCCTCTGTGACGGACCTGGCCGGGCGCTACTCCTGGGTGACGGGCAACTCTGACGTAACGCGATTAGGTAAGGGTTGCCGACAAACTTGCGATTATTCAGGAATGCAATGGATTCTTCTGCTTGACACATAGCCATTTGGCTATGTATTATGCTGCGCCATGCGGCATGATCGGCACGATGGGATATTTCGAGCGGTGGCCGACCCCACACGCAGAAGCATTCTTGAGCGGCTGCAGCAGCGCGAGCTTACAGTGCTTGAGCTCTGCGAGCCGTTTCGGATCACCCAGCCATCGCTCTCAAAGCATCTGGCGGTCCTGAGGCGCAGCGGTCTGATCGTCGCGCGGCGTTCAGGCCGCCATCGCTATTACCGGCTCGATCCCAAGCCGCTCGAGCAGATCGCCGCATGGGCCGCACAGTTCCGCGACGTCAGAGATCGTTCCGGACACGTCTGGCGTTTGTCGCAAATCAATCAGCGAAAGGACACATGACATGGCCATCCTCGGAGGAAGACCAAACAATCGGCAAGTAGTTCCTTATCTCATGGTGCGCGACGGCCGCGCCGCGCTCGAGTTTTATCAGAAAGCGTTCGGCGCGCAGGTTCTCTACCAGGCGCCGATGCCGGGGATGCCCGGCATCTTCGCGCAGTTCAAGATCGGCGAATCGTATCTCCAACTCACCGACATGCCCGGATTCGACCCGAAGGGTCCGCGCTCGCCGGAAACGCTGGGAGGCACAAGCGTGGTGCTGGAGATGTATGTCGACGATGTAGATAAGAGCTTTGCCCAAGCTGTCCAACTAGGGGGGACACCGTTGCTTCCACCGACAGACATGTTTTTTGGCGATCGCTATTGCTGGGTGGGCGATCCGTGGGGACACGTCTGGGCGCTAGCAACGGTAAAAGAAACGCTCAACGAGGGCGAGGTGCAACGCCGCGCCGAAGAATTCATGTCGGCGATGTCAAAGGAAAAATAGGCGCATTTGCCCCCAGGCCGGACGGAGCAACCGTGCGCCATCCATTCCGGCACGGATCGACGGGCTTAACCCGGAAGTTATCGGTTCGTCCGTGGGATTAGTACCGACAAACGCGCTAGTGGCCACTAACGGGCGGATCGTCGGTAACCCACGTTCGCTACCGTGATCCTCAGCGCTACCCTTAATTAGGTAGCGGTCTGTGGCCACAGCGGGTAAAAACCGTGGGTTTTTTATCAGACGGGAGGAAGGAGAGACCTCCGGCTCTTTCCCGCAGGATTTGTTGAACAATTGCGAGCCTTCTGTGCAAGCGGAGTACGACTGTCGCGGAAGTCTAACGCAATAAATCCTAAGCAAGCTCGGCTAAGGAAGCCGCAGATGTAGCGTGTTGTAGCTCGGACGACACAAGCCGGGCGCGAATTTCCCCTAGGAGTTCGAAGGAGCGGAGGCGCGCTCCATGATCATAGATGTGCGCGGTTGTGATGATCTCGTCGGGCTGCGTGACTTCGATGAATTTGAGCAGGCTACGTTCCACGGTATTCGGAGAACCCACGGCTGAGCACAAGAGGGTCATGCTGGCGGAGGCTTTCTCGGCGGGTGACCAGTACGAATCGATGTCTTCGATGGGTGGCGGAATCTGGCCGGGGGTGCCGCGTCGAAGATTTGTGAAGGCTTGCTGGACCGAAGTGAAGAGAAAGCGCGCCTGGGCGTCCGTTTCGGCGACGATCGCGTTCAGGCCCAGCATGGCGTATGGGCGGTCGAGTTGCCGCGATGGCTTGAAGTGTGTGCGATAGAGCTGCAAAGCCTGCATCATGTCCGCGGGCGCGAAATGCGATGCGAATGCAAAGGGCAGACCGAGTTCGGCTGCAAGTTGCGCACTGAAGAGACTCGATCCGAGTAGCCAAATAGGGACGCGAAGGCCCGAACCGGGAACGGCGTGAATCCGTTGATTCGGTGCATGCGGCTCGAAATAGGATTGCAATTCCTCAACGTCTTGAGGAAAGTTGTCCGAAGTAGAGGCGATGTTGCGCCGAAGGGCGCGAGCAGTGGACTGATCTGTCCCAGGAGCGCGGCCCAGTCCGAGATCGATACGGTCTGGGTAGAGCGAAGCGAGCGTCCCGAATTGTTCGGCGATGACGAGAGGCGAATGATTCGGCAGCATGATGCCGCCGGCGCCGACACGGATGGTCTTGGTGCCTCCAGCGACGTGGCCGATGACGACAGACGTGGCTGCGCTGGCGATGCCGGGCATGTTGTGATGTTCTGCCAGCCAAAACCGTTTGTAGCCCCAGACTTCCGCGTGTCGCGCGAGATCGCGAGAGTTGCGCAAAGCGACGGCGGCGGTCGCCCCTTGAGGAATAGGCGAGAGATCGAGGATAGAAAACGGAATCACCACGATTCGATGCTGTGTTCCAAGCCGCCGTTACAGAAAGCGATAATTCGTTACGGATGGATTGACAGCTCCGGATAGCAATACATGCAAATGCGCAGCTGGCTCGGGCTTGCGGCGCGTAGTTCAGTTGGTTAGAACGCCTGCCTGTCAATGTTCTTCCTAGCAAAGATCACTCCCTACAAGCTGACCAGGACGAAAATTTCCCGGAGGCGGTTTCTGTCTAGGGAATTTGGAGCATCGCGAGCTGTGTCGGTGTGGACGGCAGACCCATCAGGAGCGCCCTCGATGAAAAATCGTTTTACGGTCTCGCGAACAGGCGAGAGGGTGTATTGTGGTGCCGTTTTGGAGAGTAAAAAGGAAATTCCGTTGTATAGTGTGGGACATTTCCGATGTGCGTGCGACCCATGAAACAGTTCCGTGAATTTGAGAAAAGGATGTGCGGTCTTTGCTCATCCAGCGTGTTTCTTGTTGCACTCTTTACGCTGCTGACCACGCTGGTCTTTGCAACCCCCCAGTCGTCATCTCCGGCGCCTGACGCGATCTTCATCGGGCAGTTCCTCACGCTGGATCCGGGGCATCCACGAGCGGAAGCGATCGCCGTGTCTGCCGGCCGGATCGTGGCCGTTGGATCCAAGGCCGAAGTGGAGGCGCTCGCAAACAAAGGTACGAGGAAAATCACCATCTCCGGCGTTGTGGTCCCTGGTTTTGCCGATGCGCACACGCACCCCGAAGCCATCGGCGTGCAACTGGAAACCCTCGATCTCCGAGGATTAAGTAAGGCGGAGATTCTGACAAAGGTCGCGGAGGCAGTTCACTCCGCTCCTCCCGGGGGATGGATAACTGGAATGGGTTGGGATCAAGGATTCTGGCGGCCGGCAGTTTTTCCTACAGCCAAAGAGCTTGACACCGTCAGCGGAGATCATCCCGTGATCCTTGACCGCATCGACGGGCATTCCACTTGGGTCAACTCCAAGGTGCTGGCGCTGGCCAAGATTTCCAGCACTACCCCTGATCCCCAAGGCGGGCTGATCCGGCGCGACGCCGCGGGTCAGCCCTCGGGTATGCTGATTGACAACGCCCAAGAATTAGTTAGCGTCGTAACACCAAAGCCCGCTCACGCAGATCGAGAACGCCACATCCGCATCGCGCTTCAGCAGTTCACCAGGTGGGGGCTGAGTAGCGTCCATGACGCTGGGACTGATCTTGAGATTATTGCCATTTACAAGGATCTGCTAAAGAGAGGCGAGCTTCCCGTCAGGGTCTACGCGATGGCGCGTGGCAACGCGGCGATCACACACTATCTCGCGAGCGGACCGGAGACCGATCTTGGCAACGGAATGCTCGCCGTTCGAAGCTTCGAGCTGGTTCTCGATGGCGTTCTCGGCTCGCGCGGCGACGAGATGACAGAAGCGTACAGTGACGCGCCCGAAGAGCATGGCCTGCAAACGGTGAAAGACGCGGATCTCGCTCAAATCGTCGGCGCGGCGCGCAAAAAGGGATTCCAGGTCAACACCCACGCCATTGGCCACCGCGCAGTCACCCGCGCGCTGGATGCGTTTGAAAAAAACGGGGTGACACGGGAAGAGCGCTTCCGGGTAGAGCATGCTTCGGTCGTCACGGATGGCGACGTGTCGCGCTTTGCGCGCCTCGGCGTCATCGCTTCCCTCCAGCCGGTGTTGGACTGCCATTTCGCCATGTAGTGCTTAATCATGGCGTCGGAACCGTGTCCAACCCACTCGCGGATGACCGCGAAGGTCACGCCGGAATATGCCTGAGTTCGACAAAGGCACTCGCCGCTTGACAACGCCTCGTCGCCTGACCCTGGACGAGAATGCAAATACGCCCACCGCTTGGATGCCGGACAGCAAGTCCGTTCTGTTTCTCTCCGACCGGGATGGCGCCTGGAAGTTATTCAAACAGAGGATCGATCAGCCAATGGCTGAAGACATAGTCGAGGGCCGGAACTTAGTAAACGCGCTGCCGCGCTTGAGCGCAGACGGGTCGCAGATATTGTTTGCGGACCTATCGAGGCCCGATGACGCATCGGTTCCGATTCGTCTGATGAGTATGCCTCTGTCCGGAGGTATGCCTCGACTGGTACTCCAGGACCGTGGGATCAGCAATTTTCTATGCGCAAGGACGCCGTCGACGGTCTGTGTTTTCCATAAGGTTCTTGGAGCGACCAGCAGCTTCATCACCTTTGATACAGAGCGGGGTAAGGGCCGTGAGATTGCAAGGTTCGAAGGCTTGCCCAACTGGGGTCTCTCTCCAAACGGTTCCCAGCTTGCGGTTGTGACCGACGAGAATCGAGGCCGGCTCCGATTTCTCTCGCTGGATACCGGAGCGACGCGCGACGTGGTCGTCAAAGAATGGCCCGTGCTGAGGGGTGTCGACTGGACAGCCGACGGGGGGAGCGTCCTTATTGGGAGCGTCACGGCCAGAGGCACAGCCGTCATTCTGGACGTTGACCTGGAAGGAAGCGCGCGCGTGCTCTTGGAGAGCGATCCCCACACTCAGTTTAGGTGGGTCATCCCATCTCCCGACGGACGTTATGCGGCCTTGAATGTGTTCACCGGCGAGAACAATGTCTGGTTGGTTGAGAACTTCTGAGGACCTTCTCATGCCGACAAAAGTGCGACATTATCTGTAAAGCGAAACGGGCGCGCCCCCCGAGCGCCCGTTTCCTGCCGCCACGCAGCGAGTTCCTAAGGTTACGAATGTGAGTCGTTTCCAGTGTTGGCGAGGATGGTTATGAATTGCGTCCTGTCACCGTTTCGGGCCAACTCACGCGCACGATTGCCGCTCCGCAAGTTGCGATGTACTTTGCTCCCCTGCTCCCAGACCTGGGCCAGGAAGTACTCATTCCCGAAACGATGGAAAACTAACTTCACCTGCTTCGACTCCTTTAACTCCTGGGAAGGGATTGCAGCAATCATTACCGCTTTCCGTCCGTCCGCGCTCTGCACTTTAATCATCATGGTGTATGGAGCGAGAACGTAAACAGTGTAGGTGCCCGCAGGCAGAGCGGTGTTCTCGACGGTGAACGCAAAGGGAACTGTTGCCCTCAGTATTGGCCGTTCTTGAGCCTGAACGACGACAGAAGCAGCTGCCAGCAGTAAAACGGTGGGTAATCATGGTGCGTACGTATTTCATGGATTTTCTCCTTTTCAAAGTGCCGGTGAATCCGGTTGACAGTTCGCACACTGCGCTATGCGAACTGAGCGCACAATGTTTCGCGTCTGGATTGCATCTGTGTTATCTCTGTTCTGCTAAGTGTTTGAAAATGTTGGGTTAATCCGGGTTAATCCAGCTTTCCGCGCTGCCAGGCAATGCAAGACTGGTAAGACCAACTGAGAGTCTCTCGTAGCCAAGGCTTGGAGCTGGGCTTGCGAGACTGCGCTTATGACTGGCTGCACTCGTCATTTCCATTCGAGAAAACGCGCCTTAACTCCCGGATGGTCGATTATTGTCGGAAATTGGCCGATTACTTCAGAGTGGCC
>WNGP01005157.1_pt1 | contig 10891 bp, 9 predicted proteins | sample 5407671 | NCBI WGS metagenome assembly WNGP01 (sample SAMN13153381, study PRJNA577476) | soil metagenome | isolation source: 40 cm soil or saprolite under Garry oak tree replicate 2 | place: USA:California | collected 2016-06-15
CGTCATCGCGCATCCCGAATGCCGCTTCGAAGTCGCGGAGGCCGCCGATCAAATCGGCTCGACCGAGGGCATCATCACAGCCATCCAGGCTTCTCCCGCCGGCACCGAATGGGCCGTGGGCACGGAAATCCACCTCGTCAACCGCCTCAGCAAGGAATTGCAGAACCACAAAGTCATCTCGCTCGATTCCAGCGTTTGCGTGTGCACCACGATGTTCCGCATCACTCCGCAGCACCTCCTCTGGGTGCTCGAAAATCTTGGCGAGGGCAACGTCGTCAATCGCATCTCCGTCGATGAACGCACTCGGCACCATGCGCGAGTTGCTCTCGACCGCATGCTGAGTTTGCGCTAGCATCAGTAGGACGGACTTCAGTCAGTCCTCTTATCGGCCCTTAGTCCCCCGAACGGAAACTGAATGGCAGACGAAGACGACGACGATCAGGAACAGGACGAAACTCCGGAACCGCCGCAGCGTCTCTTTACGCTGACGGAAGCCGAGCGTACGCGCCGGGAACTCGAACCCTTTCTCGTCGAGGCCATGGATTCTCGCAAGAAACTCTCTGGTCTGGAAAACGAACTCTCCGCGGTTTCCGCGCGCATCATGATGATGGGCGGCGTGATCGTGCCTTACGAAAAACTGGCCGCCGTCCGCATGCAGCACGAGCAGCTTGCCGAAACGCTGAAGTCGGCGCTCAACCGTATTCTCGAAACCGGATGCCTTATCAAGGACCTCGACGTCGGCCTGCTCGATTTTCCCGCCGTCATCAATAAGCAGGACGTCTATCTCTGCTGGAAGCTCGGCGAGGACCGCATCCGTTTTTACCATCGCCAGGACGAAGGATTCTCGAGCCGCAAACCGCTCGACCCGCGCGACCTCGGCCCCGGCGACACCATTCAGTAAATTTTATGTCGCGGCCGGTCTTCCGCGTTCTTGGCGTCCCGTCATGCCGGGAAGATTGGTGCTTTCTTTCTGCTCCTGAGCGAAGCGAAGGACGTCAATTGCCCGTTTTTCGCCGGCTCAAACTGTGAGCGACTTTGACCGACCATCCCGAAAACCGCTTGAAAGACTCCGCCAGCCCCTATCTGCGCTCGGCAGCCCAGCAGCCGATCGACTGGCACGAATGGGGCGACGCTGCCTTTGCCCGCGCCAAGTCCGAGGACAAACCCATTCTCCTCGATATCGGCGCGGTCTGGTGCCACTGGTGCCACGTCATCGACCGCGAAAGCTACGAGAACGTCGAAATCGCCAAAATCATCAACGAACACTTCGTGGCCGTGAAAGTCGACCGTGACGAGCGGCCCGATGTCGACTCCCGCTATCAATCCGCCGTCAGCGCCATTTCCGGCCAAGGCGGCTGGCCGCTCACCGGATTTCTTCTCTCGGATGGCAAGCCCTTTTTCGGCGGCACCTATTTCCCGCCCGAAGACCAGATGGGCCGCCCCGGATTCCGCCGCGTTCTTCTCGCCGTCGCCGATTCTTACCGCAACAAACGCGCCGAACTCGAGCGCGCCGCCAACTCCCTCGCCGACGCCGTCTCGCAAGCCGAAGTCTTCACCGGCGCCCGCGCCGAATTCGACCTCGGCGTCGTTGAAGCGCAGATCAAATCCATCACCCAGCTTTTCGACATCAAGAACGGCGGCTTCGGCCGCGCCCCGAAATTCCCGCACTCTTCGGCCATCGACCTCATCCTCGAGCGCTACCAGCAAACAAAAGAAAAACATCTGCTCGCCATGGCCGAGACCACCCTGGAAAAAATGGCCCGCGGCGGCGTCTACGACCAGCTCGCCGGCGGCTTCCATCGCTACTCCGTGGATGAGCGCTGGCTAGTCCCCCACTTCGAAAAAATGTCCTACGACAATTCCGAGCTGCTCAAAAACTATCTCCACGGCTGGCAGCTCACACAGAACCCATTTCTGCGCGAGACTGCCGAAGGCATCATCGGCTGGGTGGACGAAGTTTTATCGGATCAGGACAATGGTGGTTTCTACGCGAGCCAGGACGCAGACTATTCTCTCGACGATGACGGCGATCACTTCACTTGGACACTTGACGAAGTTCGTGCCGTGCTCACGCCTGAGGAAGCGCGCGTAATCGAACTGTATTACGACGTCGAGGCTCACGGCGAAATGCATCACAATGCTGCAAAAAATGTTCTGTGGATCGCCAGCGACGCCGCTGATATCGCCAAACGGCTCGGTCTCGACGAAACCGTTGTCCGCCTGACCATCGCAAGGGCAAGAGGGAAGATGCTTGCCGCGCGCATCCCGCGTCCCACACCGTTCATTGATAAAACGATGTACGTCTCCTGGAATGCGATGTTCGTTTCCGCTTATCTCGATGCCGCTCGCGTCTTTGGAAGCGGGAAGAACGGCGCCGGCAAGGACTGCCGCGCATTCGCCTTGAAAACCCTCGACCGCATGTTGAAAGAAGTCTGGAGCGAAACCCGCGGCTTCGGCCACCGCATCGGCGGTCCCGCTCTCGAAGGCTCGCTCGACGATCAAGTCTTCAGTGTTCTCGCGCTTCTCGACGCTTACGAAACCACGCTTGATCCCCGCTATTTTACCGCTGCCCAAAAAACGATGGACCTCACCATCGCCCGCTACGGTGACGCCGAAGGCGGCGGCTTCTTCGATCGTCCCTCCGACGCCGCACCCATGGGCGGCCTCGACGTCCGCCGCAAGCCCTTTCAGGATTCCCCCACGCCCGGCGCCAATTCCATCGCCGCCATCGCCTTGATTCGAATGCGCGCTTTTACCGGCGACGATCGCTACCACGCCTTCGCCCAAAAAACGCTCGAAGCCTTCGCCGGCATTGCCCCGCAGTACGGCCTTTTCGCCGCCACCTACGGCCTAGCCGCCACGCTTTTCGCGAATCATCCTGTGCAAGTCGTCATCACCGGCCATTCGAATGATCCCACCGCGCAAGCCCTCGAAGCCGCCGCACACCGCGTATTCCACCTCGGCAAATCCGTTCTGCGCGTGACCCCCGAAACCCCGCAACTCCATCTCGCCGGGGCTCTCAAAGAAGCTCTCCCCCATCTCCTCGCCGGCAAACCTCTCGCCGTCGTCTGCTCCGGCCAGACATGCCTCCCTCCCACCAGCGATCCCGCGCAGCTGATTGCCCTCCTCGAAAACGGCGTCGCCGGTGCCGCTACTTCCTAAATCATTACAAAAAGTCCGCACAGGCATAGAGTTTGGTTCGCCAGCTGACTCGTCGGCAAGTTCCATCGCGCAGTTTTCAGAAGTGTTTTTTCCCTACTGCTCTTTGACCAAATGTTCGGTAAATGAGAATGCTTTTTCATCATTGACGTGTTCGAGTGCAAACTTTCTCAACTCTTCGGTCGGTGCCACAATCACCTGCCCGTTTGGCGTATCTAGATGCGCCGGGCCCAGCTTACCCACTTTGATTTGCTTATCGACCCAATCATTGTCCAGGAGATCGAGCCGCACATAATTCTTCTCAAATCGGATTCGTCCGAAGATATGGCTCGGGATATACGGATAGATTAAGTCGCGCACCGTCGTCTCGTCCAAATCTTCTGGCGAGCTGAAGTCTATGAATGTGTCCAGTCTCACCAGCCTCCCGATCAGGAAAATCCCCCCCCGATGGTTTTTTGCTATCCACACCGCGCACCAGGTCGGTGTTTTTTTCTTTGCCCTCGCTGAAAATCAAATAGCCATCTTCAGGCTTCGTTTCTGTAGGAGATTCCTGCATGCGCCACACGCCGATCAGTCGCTCGTTAAATAGTGACTCTTCCTTCGTATAGATGGGGAACAAGGAGTTTTCGGGCGCGCAGCCCGCGACGATCGATGCCCAGACGACCGTTGCGAGAAAAAGAGCAGAGCTTCTCATCGTTATGCCTCCACAAACGAAAAGCCGGGGGAATCACTTTCATGTTCCGTCCCGGCTGTTTCGTGTCCAGTTGGAAAAACTACGCAGCTACTTCTTTGGCCTCGACTCCGGCGGCACCATCCCGTTGATCCGGTAATACACCACCAAATTTCCGTAGTGCTCCCCGGAATGCTCAATCAACCCGTAAGCCAAATCGCCCACTCGGTTGAGCCGTGGTCCGCCAGCGTTCACGGCCTCGTTCATTCCCTTGTCACCTTTGGCCTTGATCACGTCGGCGCCGTCCTTCACGCACTGCTTCACAAACGCCACCACGTCCGCTTTGCTGCTGATTTTCAGGTCCGCAGGCTTCGGATCATCCGTATAGCGCGGCTTCTTGTTCTGCGCCGGGTCCGTGAAGTAGTACATGGACGCTGAAACGTGCAGCAGCACTCCCTGGAACGTCCGCGAATCAGGGTTTGGTTTGTAGTCGTACTTGTCTTCCGGCAAGTCTTCTGCAATCGCCACCAGTTTCCTGCCGATTTCGTTCCACTGCTCCAGCACCTCCGCCGAAGGACTTTGCGGCGGCTTAGGCGGTTCCTTCTTTGCCGCATCCTGTGCCAGTGCTGGTAGCGCCGCCAACACCATGGCCAATGCTAATCCTGCCCCCCACTTAAGCATCTTCATTTTTTCTTTCCTCCGTTATGCCCCCAACCCGGTCGGGGCGGTCTCTCCTTCAGACGCACCACTCTCCCAGGCGTTTCCCCCCAACCGGCGTTTGCTTGGTCTGCGGTACCCGGCCCCCGCGGGGGTTCATCTTACGCAGTAAAATCGCCGCCGTCATGCAAATTTCCAAGCCCCGCGTGCTAAACTTGTATTTAAGACTCGGGGGCGCCATCACCGTGAACTGGGACTTTCTGCTGCTGCGCATTGCCATCGCTTTAGGTATCCTGATTCTGCTACATCTCTCGCAGCGATTCTGGTACCGCGCCCTCTGGCGCGTCACATCGCATTGGGGTCGGGGACTGCTCCGAGTTGGCGTCCGGCTGACCTACATTGCTCTTCTTCTGCTGGTAGTCGTTACCATGGCCCAAGGTCTGGTCTTTGGTCGCGGAGCCTTCACCCGCCAAAGCTCAATCATGACGGTTGTGACCGGCCTCTGGTTTTTCTGCGCGATCTTCGCCTATCTCGCGGTCAAGACCGTTCACGGGCTGGAACGCCTCTGGCGATGGCTGCACGCCGCAATCGCCAAAAAAACCGTCACCCGGCAATCTACCGCGCCGTCCATCCCCGCTCATGCGGAAACCGTCGCTGACCCGGGCCGCCGCTACTTTTTCCGCGCTGCCACTGCTGCCGCCGGCGCCGCTCCGTTCCTCGGCGCTATGTACGGTTTCGCTGCGGAGCGCCTGAACTACCAGGTCCGCCGCGTCGAGATTCCCTTGCCCAACTTACCGTCCGCTCTCGACGGCATGCGCATCGTGCAAATCAGCGACATTCACCTCAGCAGCTACATGTCCCGCACGCAGGTGCGCCGCGCCGTGGACATGGCCAATAATCTCGGCGCCGATCTCGCCGTTGTCACCGGTGATCTCATCACCGGGAGCGGCGATTCGATCGCCGATTGTGTCGACGAGATTCGCCGTCTCCACGCTCCGCTGGGGATCTGGGGTTGCAACGGCAATCACGAAATCTATGCGCGCGCGGAAGACGAGGCGGCTTATCTCTACGCGCAGGCCGGCATGAAACTCCTTCGCCACGAAAACGCTCAGATTACTTTCAAGGGCGCCTCCTTCAATCTCCTCGGCGTCGATTACCAGCGCGAACGCACTCCCCGCGGCCAGCGGCAGCAGACCCTCGCCGGGGTCGCGCCGCTCGTGCGCCGCGATATGCCCAACATTCTCCTCTCGCACAATCCCAACACCTTCAATCGCGCCGCCGAACTCGGTATCGAGCTTTCCCTTGCCGGTCACACCCATGGAGGACAGATCCAGGTCGAAATCCTCGACCATCGCCTAAGTCCCGCACGCTTCATCACCGACTACATCGCCGGCCTCTACCAGCGTCCGCTCTTTGCGCCTGCTCCCAATGAACGTGCTGCTTCGAACGCTTCCGCCACCCGGGCTTTTAGCTCCTCGCTCCTCGCCTCGCCATCGTCTCCCATGGCCCATATGTACGTGAATCGTGGCCTGGGAACGGTCGGTGCCCCAATACGCCTCGGCGTACCTCCCGAGATCAGTCTCATCGTTCTTCGGCGAGCCTAGCCTGCCTAGCCGGGGATGCCGCTGGAAATCAGTTTTTCGTGTACGTTCCCCGGCGCCTTGGAATCAGAATCTCCAGACTTCCGTATCCTTCTAGTCTTCTGGATTCAATTTTTAGAAACCGGGCTCTTCCTCAGCCGCACTTCCCGCCCCAAGTCGCTTGTTCTCAATTCGAATGAGGCACGATATATATTGTGTCTGTTGGTAAGCAGCTTGCATCAAACCAACCTGAGTCCAGCTAGCAGAAGTTCGTCCGTGAACGCGTGGGACGTGTTTCGCGTCGAAAATCTTGCTTTGGAAGGATTCTCCAATGAAGTTCAATATGAAGTACTGGAAGTTCCAGGCAGTATTTGTCTTTTCGCTTTTCTTGCTCCCTTCTGTCACACCAGCACAACATTACAAACAAACGAACCTCGTCTCCAACATCGCCGGGAGGGCCCTGACGTTCGACCCTAACCTGAAGAATCCTTGGGGTCTCACGCGCTCCTCCGGTAGCCCTTGGTGGGTCGCGAACAACAACTCCGGTACCTCTACTCTCTATGGTGGCACGGGCAACATTGTTCCCCTGGTCGTGACGGTTCCGCCTCCGAATGGCTCGCCGGCGGGAACGCAAGCGACTCCCACAGGCGTCGTTTTCAATGGCAGCCCCACGGATTTTCTGGTTGCTCCCGGCAAATCCTCCCACTTCATCTTTGCCACCGAAGATGGAACCATCTCCGGCTGGAACGGCGGACCGAATGCCGTGCTCGTCGTCGACAATTCGAATAACGGCAGCGCCGATGGTGCGGTCTACAAAGGCGCAACCTCCGGCGAAATCAATGGCAACAAATTTCTCTATGTAACGAATTTCCGTTCCGCAAGAGTCGAGGTCTACGACACGAATTTTAAACGTGTGCGCCTCGGCGAAGACGCCTTCAATGCCGAGGAAATTCCTCGTGGTTTTGCGCCTTTCAACATCCAAAACATCGGCGGCACGCTCTTTGTCACCTATGCCAAGCAGGACGCCGCCAGACACGATGATGTGGCGGGCGACGGTCTGGGTTTCGTCGAAATCTATACGCCCACCGGAAAGCACATCGGCGGTCTTCAGCATGGTACTTGGTTCAATGCGCCCTGGGGAGTTGTTTGGACCACGCGCGATTTCGGCGAATTCAGCAACGCCATTCTCGTCGGCAACTTCGGCAGTGGTTGGGTCGCCGCCTTTAACGGATTCACCTACAAATTCATCGGCTTCCTGAAGAATCCGGACGATTCCATCGTGACCATCGACGGATTGTGGTCGCTCACGTTCGGGAACGATGGGGGAGCCGGCCCTGCGAACACATTGTTCTTCACCGCCGGTATCAACAATGAACAGGACGGTTTGTTCGGCACTCTCACTCCTACGGATGGCCTCGACGGCGACGAAGAGTAGCCTCTCCGGTATTTTCTTTTTCGGGAAAAGCAAGCACATGGAGAGAAATAAGACGGCGGAGTCAGGTCACGCTCTGCCGTCTTTTCTATTTCTCAACGTCCAAGCAAAAATGGCTGCTTTCCGTTGTCCATTTTTTCGCTCTTTTTTTCCTTTGCCTACGCTGCTTCTTTGTGTGTATTTCTCCCAGAGGGCCGGGTGATGCTAAGATTCCCTGCGCTTCTTGCCGCTCTTCATGCCGATCAAAGAAAAAAACTACTGGCTCGAGACGGTGACCACGCCGCCGGCGCAACCGGCGCGCGATTTGCCGAACAGCATCGATGTCGCCGTTGTTGGCGCGGGATTCTGCGGACTCTCCGCTGCGCGCACGCTCGCGAAACGCGGCGTCCGTGTCGCCGTGCTGGAAGCCGAAACTTTTGGCTGGGGCGCCAGCTCGCGGAACGGCGGCATGGTCCTCACCGGCATGAAATTGCCTGTGCCCACGTTGATCAAGCGCTACGGCCGCGAAACCGTTCGCAAAATGTATGCTGCTTCGCTCGATACCATCGACTGCGTCGAGCAGATCGTGCGCGAGGAGAACATCGACTGCAACTTCTCGCGCTGTGGCCACCTGGAAGTGGCGTGCAAGCAGGCGCACTTCGATGGCTATGAAGGATCCGCTGCGCTCGTCAAGCGCGAATTCAATCATGAATTGCGCATCATCCCGAAAAGCGAGCTGCGCCGTGAAATCGGTTCCGAAATCTATTTCGGTGGCATGGTGGACGAAACCAGCGCGGGCCTGAATCCCGCGCGGTACGTCGCTGGCCTCGCGCATGCCGCGCAGCGCGCCGGCGCTTGCCTGTTCGATCGCACGCGCGTCACATCTATCGAGCTAGAGAAGAACAACAATGCGCGCAAATTCCGCGCGCATACTTCAAGGGGCGCCATCACCGCGCGCGAAGTGATTCTCGCCAGCGGCGCGTACACGACCGATGCTACTCCCGCGCTCCGCAAAAAAATCATTCCCATCGGTTCGTACATTATCGCCACGGAAGTTCTGCCCAGCGATCTGGCGCGCGAACTCAGCCCGCGCAACCGCATGATCTACGACTCGAAACACTTTCTGTACTACTACCGCCTCACGCCGGACAATCGCATGCTTTTCGGCGGCCGCGCCGCCTTCTTTCCGGAAACCGAAAGCACCGTCCGCAAGAGCGCGGAAATTCTGCGCCGCGGCATGATCGATGTGTACCCGCAACTGCGCGACATTAAAATCGAATTCGTCTGGGGCGGCACTCTCGATTTCACGCTGGACGTCATGCCGCACGCGGGAAAAATCGACGGCATGTACTTCGCCGCGGGCTTTGCGGGCCACGGCGTCGCCGCGGCCACCTGGTTCGGCGCGAAGCTCGCTGGGCTGATCTGCGGCGATCCCAACGACATTCCCTTCGACGGCATACCGTTTCGCGGCGCGCCATTTGGCCTGCGCAGCGGCAACACGTGGGCGCTTCCTCTCGCCGGTGCGTGGTACAAGATTCTTGATTTCCTTGCCTGATTGTTTCTCTCCTGTAGGGGCGCAGCATGCTGCGCCCCTGCGCGGCGAGATCGATCAAGCGGTAGAGACAGCTTCACGCCGCCAACTTGCCTCTCCGAAGCACAAAATACATCACGGGACCGAGCAGCACTGGAAACGGCCCCCACTTGCGCGCGAACGGGTCGCTGCCCACCAGCGCCACGACGCTCATCACCAGCGGCGCAACGATGACGTAAAGCAGGCCCGCGCGGCCACAGGGAATGCGGAATGGCCGTGCCAAATCCGGTTGCGTCTTGCGCAGCCGCCACGACGAAAGCACCGTCAGAACCGTCACGCCAATGCGCAACCAGACGTAGACGGTCAGAAGCTGAACCATCGTCTTCTGCGCCAACAGCGCGTAAATGATCGAAGACGCGATGATGGCGATCCATGGCGTGCCATAGCGCGGGTGGCGCGACGAAAACGCCGCGGGAAGATAGCCGTCGTCGGCCATCGTGGACGGCATGCGCGTGCTGGTCAGAACAGTCGCATTCAGCAGCGAAAGATTGGTGATCATAGCCGCGATGGTCATCGCAAATCCCAGCCAGGGCCCGCCGATCAGCCGCGCGGCGTCGGAAAAATATCCGGTATGCCACTTCTGCCAGTCGCCGAGCGCGGCGAGCGAAAACATCGTCGGCAGAAAATACGTCGCTATCGACAGCGGCACGACGATGGTCAGGGCGATCGGATAATTCCGCTGCGGGCTTTGCACTTCTTCGGCCACGCTGGACACCTGCTCGTAGCCGGAATAGAGCCACAAACCCAGCGCCAGCCCCACGCCGAAGACTTGAAACGGCGGAACATGCGGCGGCACCAGCGGCGAAAACGGATTGTGGTGCCACTTCGTTGCCGCGATCGCGCACAGCGCCACGATAGGCAGCAGAATGGAAATTTCCAGAACCGTCGCCACCGCGCCGACCATCTGGATGCCGCGCACGTTGATGTAGCCGATCAGCGCAATCACGACGACGGCAATCGCGTAGTGCTTCCAGCCGACAAGCCCAGGGAAGAAAAACGTCAGATAGTCCGCCGTCAAAACGGCGTACGTGCCGCCCAGAAGGAACGAAGCGCTCCAGTTCCACCAACCGGCCTGAAATCCCCAAAAGTCGCCAAACGCCGCGCGCACCCAGCGGTAGAATCCGCCTTCGACGGGAATCGCCGTTGTCAATTCCGCCGCCACCAGCGAAACCGGAATGCACCAGAACAATGGAATAAACAGGTGATAGAGCAGCGTCAGCCCCGGTCCGCTCGTCGTCACCATGTCTTCGAGCCCAAACGGCCCGCCCGTCGCGTACGCGTACATCACGAACACGAAGGGAAGCAAGGCGGCCTTGCGCACGGCCGCTCGCGTGGCGTTGGTCTTGCTCGGTATGGCGGAAATGTTCGTTGGCCTCAGCTAAATTAAGACGGAAAATCTGTACCGCAGAGCGAAGCGTATTCTGCCATCCGAGTGAATCGTGATCCATGTTCCGTGAACGATGGCCGGTGATTCGGATGGCGTGTGATCCGCAACCTCTAACCGCGGACTGCATTCTTCCAGCGCCGTAGGCGCGCCAGAGGTTAGCCCAGCGCGTAAGCGCTGGATACAGAAAAATGAGCTTTGATGGGGAATTTCTCGCCTTATTAAAGAAACACGGCCTGGAATTCGATTCTACCTGATGAGTGTGTAGACGAGCAACTGCGCCATCATCTCCTCATCTCCGGGCGTACGCCAAATTTGTGGGTAGGGAAATCAGCTGGCCGCTCGGGATTCCCAAAACTCTTCCCAGCGACCACTGAGTTGACAGCACCTCAGTGCGATGATGGCATTCGCGCCCCGGACGGTCCAATGCATGCCGGAC
>WNGP01008188.1_pt1 | contig 10891 bp, 8 predicted proteins | sample 5407671 | NCBI WGS metagenome assembly WNGP01 (sample SAMN13153381, study PRJNA577476) | soil metagenome | isolation source: 40 cm soil or saprolite under Garry oak tree replicate 2 | place: USA:California | collected 2016-06-15
CCCGTGAACGCCGCGATGTAGAAGCCCCAGGACCCCGGGGGCGATCCCAGGATGCCGAGGGCGAGGAATCGAAACGCGATCCCATACAGGACCCACGGGACCACGAGCAAGGCGGTGAATCCGGCGAGCCGCGCTGGGGTCACACCCGACCAGAGGAGCCGGATCCCCGGCAACCGAGTCTCAAGCCAGTGCCCTACCCTCCCCGTCGGCCGCGGCAGCGCCAGGCCGGCGGCGCCGAGCACCGCGGCGGTGGCGAGCGCCGTCTGCCACCAGGTGGCGTGCAGCACCGCGGGCGTCAGCACCGCGATCACCAGCAGGCCCGTCATCAGGAGGACGACCTGCTCGAGCAGCACCGTCGCCGTGGCGGCGATCATCGAGACTTGGAAGCGGGCGGCCATCGCCGCCAGGCTCGCGAACTGCCATACCGTCCCCGGGATAAACCGCGCGAGATTCGCCGTGAACCAGATGCGCGCGGCGTCACGATAGCGCACCTGCGCGCCGCACCAGTGCAGACTCGCGGTCCACGCGGCGAGCAAGACCGCGAGGGTCGCCAGGACCAGTACACCACTGACCGCGAGGGGCCCGATGCGCCACGCCAGCTCGCGACTGCGGATCGCGGGCCAGTCGGGCGCGGCCACGCGCGCGAGGTAGTAGGCCGCGCCCACCAACACGACGGCTTGGAGGGCCCGAAACCACCACACTTTGCCCGGGTTAGCCAGGCGCGCATCCTTTGCTCGAGGGACCGGGGAAACGGGATAACTGCTGCCAAGATAATCACTTCGGGGCTATAGTATACACCCTGATGCGCATCCTGCACGTCGTGACGGCGTTCCCGCGCGGGCCCGAGGACGTCATCGTCCCGTGGCTCGTCGAGCTGATCGTGCGGCAGCGCGAGGCGGGGCACGAGGTGGAGGTATTCACATCCGCGTATCGCGGCGGCGGCAATACGGAGTACCGTAACATTCCGGTACACCGGTTTCGCTACGCGCCGGCCCGCTGGGAAGACCTCACCCACGACGAAGCGGCCCCCGACCGGATGCGTCGCTCGCTCCTCTACAAGCTGCTTCCCCTGCCCTACGTCGCCGGCGGCATGTGGGCGATCTGGCGGCTGTGCCGGCGGCGGCGGTACGACGTGGTGCACGTGCACTGGCCCGTGCCTCACGCCCTGTTCGGGTGGGGGGCGCGGCTCGCCGGCGGCGCGCGCCTGGTCACCTCGTGGTATGGCGTCGAGCTGCGCTGGGTGCAGAGCTCGTTGCCGTGGCTGCGGTGGTTCGTGCGCTGGGCCCTTCGCATATCCGACGCGGTCGTCGCCATCTCGTCGTACACGGCGGGGGAGATCGCCCGCTTCGCCCGCACCCCGGTGCGCGTCATTCCCTACACGCTCGGGTTCGCACCGGCAGCGACGGCCCGTCTGCCCGCCGCTGACGGGGCGTTCCGGATTCTGTTCGTCGGGCGGCTCGTCGAGCGCAAAGGCGTCACACACCTGATCGAGGCCGTCCGGCGCCTCCCCTCGGACGTGCGGCCGCGGCTCACGGTGATCGGCGACGGGCCTGAGCGCGCCGCGGTCCAAGCGCAGATCGCTCGGGATGGTCTCGGCGATCGCGTGACCGTTCGCGGGCGCGTCTCGGAAGCCGAGCTGCGGGACGCCTATGCGACGTCGGATGTCGTGGTGCTGCCGTCCATCCTGGACGCGCGGGGCGATACGGAGGGGCTCGGGGTCGTCCTGCTGGAAGCCATGAGCTACGGCGTACCGGTGATCGGCAGCAACCTGGGCGGGATCACGGACATCGTGCGGGACGGCGCGACCGGTCTGCTCGCTCCCCCGGGCGATCCGGCCGCGCTCGCGGCCGCGCTGGAGCGGCTGGCTCGTGACGCAGGTCTCGCGACTCGGTTGGGCGACGCCGGGCGGAAGTATGTGGCCACCGCGTTCGGCTGGCCGGCGATCATGGCGCAATGGGAGGAGTGCTACGCCGCCGCAGCAGGAACACGAACTGGTACTGCCACGCCAGGGGGACCAGCCGCCACGCCACCTCGAGCAGCGGCCCGCTGATCAAGCGGGCGGCTCCGCCCCCGCCGGGCGTTTTGCGCCAGCGCACCGCGTGCCACCGATCAGGCGTGACGCGCACGATCTCGAGTCCTTGGCTGTCGAAGAAGCGACGCCAGGCGCCGAGCGAGAGCAGATGCTCGTTGATGTCCTGCTGCGCGGTGCCCTGGTGTCCCAGCAGCTTCCAGCCGATGAAGTTCTGGTTCGGGTTCGGCACCATGATGCAGAAGCGCGCGGTAGGCTTCGCGACGCGGAGCATCTCCTGGACGCCCTGGCCCATGTCGAGGAAGTGCTCGAGCGAGCCGAGGCAGCTGACGTAGTCGAACGTACCGTCCTTGAAGGCGAGCTGCTCCCCCGCCCCGACCGCGAGAGCGGCGGCGGGCGCGACCTGTTTGGCGATCCGGATTGCCTGATCCGAGAGGTCGACGCCCACCGCCTTCACCCCGCGTGCCTGCGCGGCGTCGAGCAGGAACCCGGAGCCGCAGCTGACGTCGAGCAAACGCGTCCCGGGGCGCACCTCCAGCAGATCCAGGAACATCGGGTAGGCCGCGGCCGGGCGCATGCTTTGCAGGCCTTTGGCGGAGTAGTGCTGGTTGTACCAGGCTTTGACTTCGTCGGTCGTGGGCATTTCCTCGGCGGATACGATAACGAAACAGGGGGCCTCGACATAAGCCCCCTGCTCGCTCTACAACCCGCACCGCGCAGCGCGGGCCCTACTTCAGGAAGTCGATCCAGCCGGTGCTGTACCCTGTGCCTTCGTTGGGCACGAATCCGACGGTGCCGGAGGCGTTGAAGACGACGCGGCGCGTGGAGCCGCCCGCCACAATCGTACGGGTCAGGGTGCGCGTCACCGGGTTGATGATGTGAATGTTCCCCCCACCGAAGTAGGCGCTCGTAACGTAGAGCTGTCCGTTACTCGGCCGGCGGGCTATGCCGTACCCGGCGCTCCCGGGTGGCAGGGCGAGGTTGCCTCCGATTTGAGCCCCGGTGACGAGATTCCAGAATTGCACATATCCCGCCTCATTGGCGATGTACAGCTCGTTGCCGTCCGGCGAGACGACCAGCTTCTGCGGGGTGCCGCCCGCCGTAAAGGTGCGCCCGACGGCGCGCGTCTTGAGATTGAACTCGATGACGGTGCCGCCTGAGTGCGTGCTCACGTACAGTAGCGTGTCGTTGCGCAGGGCGAACCCATTGCCGATCGCGGGTGTCGCAAACGCCGCCACCACTGCTTTCGTTGAAAGGCGAATGCCGTAGACGCTGTCGACATTGGTAGACACGTACAGGATCGAGTCACCCGGGGCGACAATGACCTCGAAGGGGTCGCCCGTGACGGGAATGACGTCTTCTGTCGTGTTTGTCGTGACGTTCACGATGCTGACGTTGTGACTGGATTGGTTGGTGACGTAGGCGACGGCGCCCGTGGAGTTGAAGGCGATCTCAGTCGGTACCGAACCGACGAGGACCTCCGCCCCGAACGTGTGTGAAGGCAGATCGAGGCGCCGGAGCTTTCCGAGATCGACCTGGGTCACGTACGCGACTCCATTGGGAGCAATGGCGGCCCCATACGAGCGGTTCGGCAGCTTGACTCGTTCGAGACTGGAGTCATGCACCGTGATGAAGACGTAGTCTTCGAACGGGCCGAGCGACGCCTCGACCGTCGTGGTGCCGATCGGTCCCAGAGAGCGGACCAAGCCGCTCGGACTGACCGTTACCAGGGTGGAGTCGCCGATCGTGAACGTCGGATGTACAAGCGTCGCCTGCCCCCCGGTGTCCACCATCGTGACGACGAGCTGAACGGTTCCGCGCTGCGGTAGAAACGTATCGGAGGGCGCGATGTCGAGGCCCACCACAAACCGCACCTCAGTCACGCTCTTACACGCAGCGGCGGCGGTAGCGAGGGCGGCAAGGACGGCGAATACAAGGCGAGCGGCCATGGCAACACTCAGGTGGAGGCTGCCAGCACAATGCAGACGCCGACCCCTCGCCACAAGGCCGTCCGCCCCAAACGTCATAATGTTCAGCGAATCACGTCCACCCACCCTGCCTCGTTGGCAACGACCGCGGTCCGGCCGCTGCGCTCGAAGGCGATGAGGCGCGGTCTCCCCCCGGTCGCCATGGTGGCGCGAAGGCTCATGGTGCTCGGGTCGACGACCGCAATGCGTCCCGCGAACACGAGGCTGACGAATAAGAGCTGCTCATCAGGACTCAATGCCACGCCCATTCCTCCCGTGCCGAGGTCGAGGCTCGACACCCGGCCCGTAGGCAGGTGAATCGCATTGAGCCACCCGCCCTCGTTGGCGGAATACAGGGTGACGCCATCCTTCGTCACGACCAGGTCTTGGGCGATGCCGCCCACCTGGAAGCGCCGTAGCGGGCAGAGCGTATGCGCATCGATCTCGACGATGACGCCCGCCTTCCCGCAGGGGACGTACACGCGGCGTCCCGATGGGTGGACGGTGACGTGCGGGCACGTCAGCGGGATGGGGACCGACGCCACGACGCGACCCTGGGGGATGGAGATCGCAAAGAGCCGGTCGATGTTGGTCGTGACGAAGAGCGTGTGGCCATCGGGGGCGATCGCCGCCGCGAGGGGGTGCCCCTGCACCGACACGGTTCCGGCCAGGCGCAGGGTGTCGAGATCGATGGTTTCGATTTCTTCGCCGAACTGGCTCGTCACGTAGGCGTATGTGCCGGACGGCTCGACGACGACGCGCGTCGGCACAGGTCCCGTGCGCACCGAGCCGATGACGGCGGGGGGGTCGAGGCGCAGGACGTCGATGGCCGCCGCATGACCGCGGGTCACGAGCGCCACGCCCCCGGGGGTCGTGGCGATGTCGAACGGGCTGCCAGGGACCACGATGCGCTCGCTGAGGACGGCGGCCGGATGCTGCGGCGTCGTGGTCAGGACCGGCTGGGGGCGCTGCGGGCGAGACGCAGCCCAGAGGGGTCGGGACGACACCACGTCGTCGCCGACCGCCTGGGCCATGCCGCGCGCCCACTCGACCGAGTGGGTGCGGCCGGTGATGATGCGCATGCCCCGGCGCTCGCGCAGGCGCAGCAGCGCCATTGGAAGCCCGGCGCGTTGCGCTTGCGACCACGGCAGGCCGGTGACGCGATGCACGAGGCGGTACGCCACGGCGGGATCGAGGCGTTCGCGCTGGGCCAGCTGGCGTAGGGACGCACCGCTCGACTCGGCTTCCAGCATCCAGTACAACACGCGCGTCCACCCGGCGAGTTGCTCCAACGGCGGCAGGCCGTCGCGCCGCAGGACGCGCGCCAGTTGATACCGGTCCCGCAGGCCCATCCAGGCGGCCAGATCGCGCGCCGGCGGCGCGTTCCCATTGAGACAGCCGAGCGCACTAACCACGGCCCGGCTCGCCGAGGACAGCTCAGGCAGGGCCGCGTGGAGCATATTCGTGAGCCGGAGAGGAGGCATGTGTGGTGCGCGCGCCACAGGTCGTGAAGGGCGAGGGTTTACCTACGCAACTGCGGTGCCACAATCGCAAGGCCGTGCCATTCGGGTGTCGGAGTCTTGTTGTGTCGCGCGCGCAACAAAAGGGGCCTCCGTGGCGGCCTCCGCCGAAAGCGAAGATCTGCTAGCGGAAGCGGAGGGGGGCGCCCCAAGCGTCATAACGCGGCGAATCATTTGCGAGAGAGGAGGATGCGCTCGGTACATACGCGCGCTCCGCGGGAACGTACTATGACCGGCGCCCTCCCTGCCGTTAGCGCGGATCAGTCTCGGCCCGTCTGCTCCCGCAAGCGCGCGACCTCCCGCTCGATCGCCCGCAGCTCCTCGCGCATCCCGGCGACCATCTCGCCGACGAATCCGAATCCGAAGAGCGACACACCCGAGATCACGAGCACCATGATCAGGTCGAGCAGCGGGCGGAAACCCACGTGCGGGGGCCCGAAGCGCAAGTACAGCGCCACCGCACCGACCAGGAGGCCGAGCGAGAACAGCAGAGCGCCGGCGACGCCGAAGAACAGCATCGGCTTGCGCCCGAAACGCAGCTGGAACCAGACCGACAGCAGATCGAGCACGCCCACGGGGATGCGGCTGATGCCGAACTTGGATCGGCCCGCGCGGCGCGGATGGAGCGGGACAGAGCGCTGCGCGAGGCGGAACCCCTGGGCCGCCGCGATCACGACCATGAACCGATGCCAGTCGGGCCGCGTGGGCAGGGCGTCTACCACTTCGCGGCGATACGCCTTGACCGAGTTCAAGTCCGCGACCTGCACGCCGAACAGCCACCGAGATACCCGGTTGTAAACGCTCGACACGAAGCGCTTGTCATAGTGACCCTGCTTCGTCCCCGTCACAATGTCGGCCTGCCCCTCGAGGATCGGCGCGACGAGGCCCGGGATGTCCTCCGGGAGGTACTGCAGGTCGGCGGGATAGAACACGAGCACGCGCCCGCGCGCGGCATCGGCGCCCGACTTGAGAGCGTCCGCAATGCCCCGCTGCGCCCGGTGGGTCACCACGCGGACGAACGGATGCTTGGCGGCGAGCTCCGCGAGCACCCGCGGCGTCCCGTCGTGGCTGCCGTCATCCACGATCACCAACTCGCACGCGTACGGCAGCGGCAGCAACGCCTCGCGCGCCAGCCGCACGAACTCGGGGAGGTTCTCGGCCTCGTCCTTGGCGGGGACGAGCACGCTGACCTCGGGAGGCGTGGAATTCGTGGCGAGGCTCATAGCCGCTTACGCATCCGCGCGGGGAGGATGCCGAGCTGGTCGCGGTACTTGGCGACGGTGCGCCGGGCGATCTTCACGCCGCGTTGCTCGAACATCTGGACGATCTGCTGGTCGGTGAGCGGATCCTTGGGGTTCTCGTCGCTCACCATCTTCTGGATTTGGGCCTTGATCGACCGGGCGCTGGCGTCCTCGCCGGTCGTCGTCGTGAGGCCGCTCGAGAAGAAAAACTTGAGGGGCAGGAGGCCGCGCGGCGTCTGGACGTACTTTTCGTTGGTCACCCGGCTCACGGTGCTCTCGTGCATGCTGATGACATCCGCCACCTCGCGCAGCGTGAGAGGCTTCAGGTACTCGATCCCCTTCTCGAAAAAGTCGCGCTGCCGGTCGACGATGAAGTTCATCACCTTGAGCATCGTCTGGCGGCGCTGCTCGATCGCCTGAATCATCCAGTGGGCGCTGTTTAGCCGCTGATTGATGAACTCCTTGCTCTCGGTGTCGTACTTCTTCTTGTCGCGCGCGATCTCCTGATACGTGCGCGAAATGCGCAGCCGCGGTAGACCGCCGTCGTTCAAGAAGACGTGGTACTTCTCGTCGATCTTCTCGACGATCAGGTCGGGAATGATGTAGGCGTCGTCCCCCGCCGAGTGCTGCAGCCCGGGCTTGGGGTCGAGGCGGGCCAGCTCATCGGCGGCGCGCTGGACTTCATCGGGAGCGAGCCCGAAGCGCTTCCCGAGATCGCTCCAGCGATGCGCGATCAGGTCGTCGAACGCCTCCTTCACGAGGCGGTAGACCAACGTGTCGGTCCGCTTCTGGTTCTCGAGCTGCAGCAGCAGACATTCGCGCAGGTTGCGCGCCGCGATCCCGGGAGGGTCGAGCTGCTGCATGATGTGCAGCAGCTGTTCCGCTTCGGCCAGGGTGTACGGCGCGACGTTTAAGTCCAGCTCCGACTCGGCCTCGTGCTCCTCGAGCAGCTGGTTCGCGCCCTTCACGATTTCCTCGAGGCTCGCCTGGAGGTACCCGTCCTCCCCGATGTTGCCGAGGAACTCTTCGGCGAGCAGTTGCTGGCGCGGCGTGAGGTCGAGCATCCGCGTCTGCTCCCGCAGATGATCGATCAGGTCCTTGCTCTCGACCGACACCGGCTCCACGTACTCGGTCGTGCCGCCCAGCGTGCCGCTCGGCACGCCGTGCTCGGTGCGGTCGTCCATCAGGATGGCTTCCCAGTCGGGCTCGTCGTCCCCCGCCTTCTCCTTTTCCGCGGGCTTCTGCTCGGGCGCGGGAGCTTCGGTTTCTTCCTCTGGTTCGAGCATCTCGAGGAACGGATTGCCCAGCAGCTCCTGCTTCAAGTGCTGCTGCAGGTCGAGCAGCGGCATGTAGAGGAGATCCATCGCCTGGTAGAGGCGCGGATTGATCCGCAGGTCCTGGCGGAGCGAAGTGTGCTGGTGCAGGCCGGTCTTCATGCGGCCTGCGTCAGGCGCGCGCGCAGGCGCGCGGTCAGGGTGGGCCCCAGGTACAGGTCCGCCACGCGGTCGTCGAAGACGAGCTCGCGCACCGTGCCGCCAACCTGCACCGCCCCCTCGAACATGATGTAGGCGCGATCGACGATATCGAGCGTCTGCTCCACGTTGTGATCCGTAATCAGCACGCCGATGCCGCGGTGGCGCAGGCCGGCGACGATCGTCTGGATGTCATGCACGGCGATCGGGTCCACGCCGGCAAACGGCTCGTCGAGCAACAGAAACTTGGGCTCGGTGACGAGCGCGCGCGTGATCTCGAGCCGCCGCCGCTCGCCCCCCGACAGCTGGTACGCCTTCTGGCGACGCAAATGCTTGATCGCCAGCTCGTCGAGCAGGGCCTCGAGGCGCCGCTGCCGCTCGCCGGCGTCCAGGGGCAGCGTCTCGAGGATGGCGAGCACGTTGTCCTCGACGCTGAGCTTGCGGAACACCGACGGCTCCTGTGCGAGGTAGCCGATGCCCGCCTGCGCGCGCCGGTACATCGGCTCGGCGGTGATCTCGCGCTCGTCGAGCAGGATGCGGCCCTGGTCGGGCCGGATCAACCCGGTGATCATGTAAAACGAGGTCGTCTTCCCTGCCCCGTTCGGCCCCAACAGCCCGACGATCTCCCCCTGCGCGAGGTTCACGGAGACGTCGTTCACCACCCGGCGGGTCTTGTACGTCTTGACCAGGTGTTGGGCCTCGAGCCGGCTGGCGCCCCGCACGGCCGGATGCTCGCCGCTCACCGCCTCGCTGCGCGCCAGGGTCTGCTCGGCGATCTCGAGAAAGTGCCGAGCGGCGGCCTCCCGCTCGGCGGGCATATCGGCCCAGATCTCGGCGGCGAACCCGATCGGCGCCTCACTCCACAAGGCCCCCACGGGGATCACCAGGACCTTGAGCGTGCCGAGCCGCGGCAACACGGACGTCGAGAGGTAGGTGCGCGCGTCGTCGACGGAGAGACTGCCCGCCTCGGGCGACGCGAGCGCCGAGCCTTTGGCATGCGCGCGCAGCTTCAGGAACTCCTCGCGGTAGGCGATCGCGAGGGCCCCGAAGGGGGCGCGGCCTTGCGCGTCCGCGATGCGGGCCAGGGCCGCGGCCGCGAGGGCGAGCGACGAGTCGCGCGTGGCGAGCAGTTCGGCGAGCCGGTCGGCGGTGGTCATGGCTTCTTCTTGGTCGTATCGGGCGGAGTGGGCCGCGGCTCCAGGTGCACGCCGTCGGCCGTGCCGGCCACCACGATGCGATCGACCTTGGCCCCGCGCAGCAGCACGGCGATGCGCTGGCCGCGCGAATAGTTGATGGCCGGCGCGGCGGTCGAGTCGCGATCGTCGAAGTGGTGCGTGAGCGCGCGCGCTGCCCCGCGCGCGAGGATCTGCTGCAGCCGCGAGTGCTCGCGCCCGGTGGAGTCCTTCTCTTGCACGAAGCGCGCGGTGAGCGAGTCGCCCGCGATCCAATCGATGTCGGCCGGCGTGGTCGCCGAGTCGCGCTTGGCCCGCGAGAGCGCCTGCCGGAAGGCTCGCGATTCCGTGAGCACTTCGCCCGGCGTGTCGACCGCGATGGAATCGGCGTCGATCGTATACAGGCTCGAGACGGCGTGGGCTCGTGTCTTGGCGCCCTCGCCCCCTCCTACCCACGCGAACGCCTGTTGCAGCTTGCGGTCGGTGACGAGCAGATGGATCGTGTCGGCGGTCAGCGTCCAGTCGTCGCCCGTCGCCTTGCCCTCCCCCAGGGCCTTCACGAGGCGGATCTCGCGGTGCTCGAGTCCCAGCTCGATTCTCGTGCCGACGAGCGTATACGTCTTGCCCCCCTTCCCCTCGACGCGCGGCTGGCCCACGAGCACGCCGATGCCGCGCGTCTCGTCGAGCAGCAGCGAATCGGAGCGCGAGGCGAAGTCACTGCGATCCACGGTCACTTTGCCGCCGGCCCACACCCGGTCGTCGCCTTTGAAGCGAATCCGGTCGCCCACGATGATGTAGGGCTCTCCCGAATCACCGGCTTCCCGGTATTCGACGGTGGGCCGCGAGGTGGCGAACATCTCCACCGTGTCGCGGACGCCGCGGACCGCGCGATAGTAGTCGAGATGGGGCCCGCGCAGTACCGAGCCGTTGCGGCGGTTCTTCGCGACCACGTTCTTGCGCGCCTCGAGCCGCTCGTCGCGCAGGAAATACGCGGCGAAGTTCGCGTCGAGGGCGAGCGCCGTATCGCGAATGACGACGTGCCCGACCAGGTCGATACGCCGCTGGCGTCCGTACATCGCCACGCTGTCCGAGGAGAGCGTGCTGCCGGTGCCCTCGCAGTGCGCCAGGACGCCGCCGCCGGCAAACCGGTTCGTGTCGCCCGGCGTGGGCACCGCCTGACGATAGTTGCCGCCGATCGAGTCGATGACGATCGTGCAGGGCCGTCCGGCGCCGCTGTCCGGTGCGACGGGGGAGGGGGGAGGCTGCTGCAGCAGCGCGAGGACGGCGAGGGCGGCGACGGTCATTGGTTCGGCAAGCGAAGCTGGCCGCCCGTCCCGAACGGGTGCTTGGCGACGAGGTTCTTGAAATCGGGATCGGACGTGAACCCGTCGCCCTGAATGTGCTGGCCCCCCGGCCCCTCGAAGACGAACGCCTTGTCCGAGCTGACTTCGTTCTTGCTCTGGGTGTACCGCATCACCTCGCTCTTGAGG
>WNGP01017648.1_pt1 | contig 10887 bp, 10 predicted proteins | sample 5407671 | NCBI WGS metagenome assembly WNGP01 (sample SAMN13153381, study PRJNA577476) | soil metagenome | isolation source: 40 cm soil or saprolite under Garry oak tree replicate 2 | place: USA:California | collected 2016-06-15
AGATGCGGTCGTAATGTTCCGCGACCAGGGGAGCTGGGAAGAACCGCAGCAGGCTGATGGAGACGAGGGCGAACGCGACCCAGTCAAAGCCAGCATCGATCGGTACGCCCAGCACGGTTCCGACGAGAGGCAGGGCGGTGCTCAATAAGGTTTCGTTGATGGCGTCAGGAAAGAGCAGCACCAGCAGCAGGGCAGCAATGGAGCCGAAAAAGAGTGCCTTGCGCCACAGTGGAATGCGTGGATCGGCAACCAACACACCGATGAATTTGAATGTTTTTCCCCCGTGAAGGAAAATGTCTCTGCGTCTAGGACGCGCGAGTAAACGCGGAGCTGTTCGCCGCTCTGTTGGCGCGGGAGTTTGTTGTTGCATCATCGATAAATTCCTTCTATGTAATGGGCGGCTAGTTGAACACCCTATACTGTAATACGTAGGAGGAGAGGTAAAGGTTTTGTAAGGTACCGACGATTGCTAGTTCACTGCATCCCCTAAGATTGACCTGGGAACTACAATCTCTTACAATACGTGACAATTATATAACATTGAACGTGCAGTTTGAGCAGGAGGACCGATGAAGATTCGTAAAGCCGTGCTGCCGCTGGCAGGTCTTGCTACACGCATGCTTCCGGCCAGCAAAGTTATACCGAAGATGATGCTGCCCCTCGTCGATAAGCCGACGCTGCAATATATTGTGGAGGAGGCGGTTGCAATAGGGGTGGAAGAAATAATCTTTGTTACGAACCCTGATAATCATAGTATTGAAGATCACTTTGCTGCGTCTCCCGAGTTAGAGGCGCTGCTGGAGAGGAAAGGGAAGAAGAAGGAACTGGAGGAACTTCGCCGGATACAGGCGATGGCGACTTACAAAGCGGTAAAGCAGGCTGAGCCGCGCGGCCTGGGTCACGCTGTACTTTGTGCAAAGGAACTGGTGGGGAACGAGCCGTTCATTGTGATGCTGGGTGATAACCTGGTTGCGCCGGAGACGCCCTGCTTGCCGCGCATGATTGAGATATACGAGCGTTATGGTGGGTCTGTGCTTTCGCTGGTGCCTGTGCCGCCTGAAGTTGTACCGGCGTATGGGATTGCAGCCGTGGAAACCCTGGGGCCAGATACGGTCAGGGTGACGGGCCTGGTTGAGAAACCCTCGCTGGAGGAGGCGCCCTCGAACCTGGCGGTAGATGGTCGTTATGTCATCACGCCGGATATCTTTGCCCTGTTAGAGGACACTCCTCCCGGCAGGGGTGGGGAGATTCAACTGACCGACGCGCTGGCGCGGCAGGCTCAGGCCGGTCATTGCTTCGGCCTGAAGTTTACCGGTGTGCGCTACGATACGGGTACGCCGCTGGGGCTGTTGACCACGTCTATCGCTTACGGATTGAAGCGGCCTGATATTGCTCCCGAGCTGCGAGAGTTCATGCGGGAGGCGCTGGGTGAGGAATCATAGGCGAGGCCCCACCCGAGCGCCATACATGTCGGTCCCTCGATAAATCGGGGACCTACGGCCCTTCACGTGACGACTACGGAGCGACCTTTGCGGTCGCTCCTACACGAACGGTTTAAGCTGCTGGTACGAGAATATCGCCGTCCGCGCCGCAGGAGGTGAAGTGCAATCCATCCGCTTGTTGCGTGAGGCCTGCGCAGGTATAGGTCCTGGGTGGGGTTGGGACGGCGTCTGGTCCCCCGTTCTGGACGGTGTCCGAGATGGCGCATTTGCCATTGTCCTCGGTACTCCTGAAGGTGCGAGTTAATACTGTATCGACGCCCATCTTGCTAAAGACGAGGGTGGCGGGGCGGCAAGCGTGGGACACGCGCCAGAAACAGTCTTCCGCCTGCCTGGCTGCGGCCGGATTGACCGGCCCATTCGCCCGGGCCTGCACCGTCCCGCACTGTTGAGCCAGTGGCAGTGGTACGACGATATTGCCCTCAGCGCCGCAGTTTAAGAAGTGCAATCCATCCGCCTGTCGCGCCAGGCCGGTGCAAGTGTAGGTCTGGCCTGCCTGTGTTGGGTTAGGGGCGATGTAGTGCTGTGTCACGTCCGAGATGGAGCACTTGCCGTTATTGTTGACTGTCGTGAAGGTATGTATGACCCCGGCGTCGATGCCGCTCTGCTGGAAGGTAAGGGAGGCGGCACTGCACTGTTGGAACGCCTGCCAGAAGCAGTTCTCTGCCTGCCTTACGCTTGCTTCGCTCTCTATAAAATGCGCATTGAGGGTATGGACCTCGCCGCAGTTCTGTCCCTGGGCGGGAGTTCTGCCCGCGAAGGCTACGCCAACTCCAACGATCAAAAGTGCCAGAATCAATACGGCGCCGATGGCGAGGAGCCGGTGTCGTAAGAGGTATAGCTGCGCTCTCTGGAACATAATATTTGTCTCCCAATAATGGTTCTTTCATGCGTATAGAAAGGCGAGGAAACTCTGCGCCTTCGAGGCGATAAGCGTTTCTTGATTACTATCTATCAGCTTAGACGTTGCCTGTAGTAAAAAGTTCCTCGGGTTGGCAAACCTCTTTCGGTAGTTGCCTATAAAGGCATTTTCTACTAGAATAGCTGAGTAGAGTGAAAGAGGCTCGTATCGTATCGTATTGTATGCCTGGTTGGTTGATGTGACTACCTTCGAGTTTTATTTAAAAGAGGTGAATTATGGCAGAAACACTTCCCATCGCAGCAACACCGCAGTCGATCGCGCCCAAATGGAAGATCTGGCATACCCTTGGTATTATCGCGATTATAGCTGCAGTTGTGCTGGTTTTATTGCTGATACCACTTGCATACCGGCTATGGTCGTGGTTAGGCACCATGTTCCTTCTGACCGGCAGCGGTCTCGTCACGAGCCATGGCGTAACTGGCTACTGGCGAGGGCTGCTGATCGACCAGCGCAACAGGATCAGCCTCTCCCGGCTGCAGGCATCTCTCTGGACGCTTATCACCTCTTCCTCATATGCCTCGGCGGCCCTGTTTAATATCCGTTTTGGGCAAAGCGACCCGCTGATGATCGCTATCCCCGCGGGCATATGGGTCTTGATGGGAATCAGTGCTACCTCGCTTGTGGGTACGCCGCTCATCCAGAACTACAAGCAGAATCAGGATCCCAATGAAGAGGAAACTACGAAAACACTGACCCAATTGTCAGCTCAGCACGTGGATACGAGTCAGGTTGATACCGCTGGTCGACTGCTGGTCAACAAAAGCCCGGCGGATGCTAAATGGACCGACCTGTTTCGTGGGGAGGAAGTAGGCAATGCCGCCCAGATCGACCTGGGCAAGACGCAGTTGTTCTACTTCACGAACATCTTAGTATTTGTCTACACTATCACTCTTGGCTCTCTGTTTGCCCACCAGCCAGCTGTCATCAGCAGCTTTCCCGATTTGAATCAAGGTATCTTAACGTTATTGGGTATAAGCAATGGAGCTTACCTTACGAACAAAGCTGTACCGCATAGTACGAGTTAAGATAGCGAGCCGATTACCACTAATCGACGACCTTGATTGAGTAGGCGCTGGTTTCATACTACGACACTGGTACAAGTACGTCACCGTCCTTGCCACAGGCGGAGAAGTGCAGCCCATCTGGCTTTTGTACCAGACCTGTACAGGTATAGGTTCCGGCTGGCGAGGGTGGATTGGGCACCATGCGCTGTTGCTTCGCGTCTGATATCGAGCACGCGCCGTTCTCATCGTGGATGGTGAAGGTGCGTATGAGCGCTGTATCAGCGCTACTCGTGATGAAGACCAGCGTGGCAGAGCGGCAGTGTTGAAATGCCTGCCAGAAACAGTTTTCCGCTCGCGCTGCACCTGTGTCACTCGGTGGCACCTCAAGGTGCGCGAGACCCTGCACGACACCGCACTGGGTCACCTGTGCCTGCAGCTGAGATTGGGTCGAAGGCGTGCTGCTCTGATGAGAACCGCTGGAGCCGCAGGCAGCTAATCCCACGCCTGCCAGGGCCATCATGAGCCCAATGCTGAACACAGCAACAGCTGTACACCTCCTATGTGGAAGTCTCCAATGATAGGGGATTCTTAACATCCTGGCCCTCCCCGCATGATTCGTTGCTATCTTATCGTCGTGAGAAATGGTATTACTGTGTAGACGCAGACGGGCTTCTGAGAGTTCCATGCCAGGCGATGATCAAAACTGTCCTTCGCATGTGTTCGGTGGCTCCGCTCTCCGCTAAGAGGCTGTGTAAAGTGGTTTGAGACCCCTTAACAAGGGTGCCGAGCAAAAACGAGATCTATCCTGTCAATTCGCTCTCTCAGTGAAGCGACGTTCCCTTTCCATATCGCCTCTCAAAAGCAGGCGACCGCTTCTAGAAGCGGTCGCCTGCCTGCTGACCTGGTCAGCCGTGTGCATTCCATCATAGAGAGGATTACACCGGAATGCTAGCCAACCGGGCACGGATTGGTAGCGAAGATCTGCCGGAAGTTGTTGAAGCGTATGTTCGTCGATCCTCCACCACCAAATGTCAGGTAGACCAGCGGCAAGAGTGGCCCATACTGGTTGTTCTTCCCAAAGTCCGTGGTCGATCCCGGAATGGCACCGCCCAGCTGCCAGGCGCATGTCGTGATCCCCAGCGAGGCAGAGGTAGTACTATAGTATGGGTAGAAGACAGCAGGCGCATGATTGTCGTCAGTCGTCGGTATCAAGGTGCAACCGCTGCCATCGGTGAGGCGGTGGCAAACAGTGGGATCCTCGATGCGCGGTAGGTCCGCCTCAAAAGCCGATCTACTGTAGTTCTGATCGTAGGCTGCTCCGGTCAGCGGGCTGGAGAACTGGATCGGCGTTGGATGCAGCGGGTTGCCATCGGGCCAGAGGTTCTGATAGGGCACCCCGTCAAAACCGCCGTTGGTGAAGGTGCATCCTGTCACTCTGACAAGCGTAGATGAACCCTTGTTGAAGCAGCCTACGTCTTCGCCATCGGCCTTCTCCAGGTCGCCTGGGGGATAAAGGGAGGGGGGGAGACCTTCCTGCCCTAAGCAGCTGCCTCCAAAGGTGTTAACAGCAGTGCAGTAGTCGAAGTGACCGATCTCGTCGGAGAAGGCGATGTTATAGGAATGTGCCGCCCAGATCACGCGAGTTGCCTCTGACGAGGTAGAGTACATGGGATGGAAATCGTAGGGAAGAACGTTGCAACTAGCCCCAGTTGGAGCATACTGTATCTGGCCGAACCCGTTAGCCGCGCTGGCGGTCATCGACCCACTCTGGCCGGTCGTCAGGTCGTTGAGGACGATATGCAGACCGTTATCGGTGTCGTGCATGGTGACTGCTATATTGTCCCCAGAGTTCATCAATAGGTCCTTCGTTGGATCGGCAGTGAAGGTGGCCAGGGTTGAATGGAATGGATCGGCTGGAGCCTGTGGAACGCCACTCTTGGTGATGAGGGCGAAGTTGATGTACTCCAGACCGCCGAGGAGTTGACTTGCACAGGTCGCATTCAACGTCGTCCCCGCGACGGGATCCTCGGCCAGGCTGTCGATAGTGATCGCCGCGCACCACTGTCTGGCAGTGCAGCTAGTGCCGGTTACAAACTCGGGTGATACCCAACCGGGAGGATAGAATTGCATCTCCATGAAAGCAGTTCCCGGGTGGTTGGGGCTGACGGCCGGGTCGACGATGTTGCTATCGCTATCGGGTGTGCAGGTGCTGACCTGCTCGGGATAGGATTGCGTATCGCACGTTGAAGGATTGTCCTATTTTCGGCTCTCCATTCGATTTTGGCGTTGGATCGCTAGGGAGCTTGAGACGCCACTGATTGTTGTTGCCCGAACCAGCTACGTTGGAGTAGAAGAGGTTCGACGGCTCGTCATGCCCGACGTACTTATAGCCGGGGAAGGCGCTCGCGGGGTCTGCTACCTCCGCGCAGAATGAACTCTCTGCACAGTCGACCAGTCGGCCGCCGCTCGCCTCGGCCTTTGCGGCATGGGCATGGGGGGTGGCGCCACGTAACTCAATGGCAGCCAGAATCCCGGCAATGATCGTCAGCAGGGCGATCACATAGACGAGGATACTCATCTTTGAGCGTGCTAAAGTCATACCGTTGTCCTCACTTTCAAATAAATTAGATGCGTCTATCTAAGGCGCGGGAATTTGATTTGCCGTGCCCTGTAAGGCAGAAAGAGACCTATACTACGATGGTAGAAGAAATGCATCATTTTGGGAATGGAGAGAGGGTTGAGGTTCAGTTAAGAAACGGTTAAGCTTTGTACTGTTGGCGGCAACATCTTCTCTTGATGGAGGAAAATTGTTTCTGGCAAGCATTTCGAACCTGTCGCCCTACAACACTCGTCTTCATCACGAATAGCCTTCACGCGGCCTTTATGCACTCCTTCTAATGTTGCCTTCATTAAATCTGCTCGAACCATAAATACCGCTCAAAACCGTATAAGAGGCTGTGTGCAAAGGCTCAGGAGCTATTGTGAGCCAGGTGCCTGAGCATGATCCGCATCATGATGAGCCAAATGTGACGGCAATACTTCCCATTACACCGCACTAAAAGATGATCAGCCCGAACAGTGAAGACGAGCGAAATGCGGCGAGAAGCGACAGCAACGTTATCAAGGAAGCAGGGAACAGCGTTAGCCAAAGGTGAAAAAATCTGCTATAGTACGTCAGGAATTATTCCGCTATTACCATCGCACGAAAGAAGTAGATAGAAATATATGTCGCCTTTGCGCGACAGCGGAGAACATTGATGTTACAGGTTGTTGTCCAACTTCATTTTTACAACATGGTGTTGGTGCTGGCAGCGGGCCTGATAGCCGGTGTGTGGGGGCTGGTGCTCTTTTTCCGGGAGAGGCGCAGCTCCAGCGCGGACGTAAAGAAAGATGCGGACCCGGCGAGTTCGCCCAGGGAAGCCGCCCGTTCAGGTGGAGAGGGAAATAAAGATCGGGCAGTGGATCTTCCCCGGAGGACGTTGAACAAGCCATGGCGTATCTCGCTGATCGTTACTGCTATCCTGGGCGCATTGCAGGCGCTACTGGGTATTACGCTGGTGCTGCTGGGCCAGAGAGCGCCAGGGGGGAATCTTTATTACCTGCACTACGTCTATGGTGGCATTGTGGCGCTGGCTATCCCCGTTGCCATCAGTTACGCCACGGGCAACAAGAACCTGCGCCGGGACATACTGATCTACAGTATTGCGGCGCTGATCCTGGCGGCTGCCGGTGCTCGTGCCACGATGACCGGGCTTGGACTGCCATAGTAGGTAGGAGGATCAATGCGAGCCAAGTTTATCCACGTTGCCGATACACACCTGGGATACGAGCAATACGGTGTGCGCGAGCGCTTTAACGACTTCAGCCGCGCGTTCTGGGCTATTATAGATGACGCGGTGGAGCGGCGCGTGAACTTTGTGGTGATCGCGGGCGACCTGTTTAATAAACGCGCGATCGACGCGCAGACGCTCATTCACGCCATCGAGGGCTTGAGGAAGCTCAAGGAGGCGGGTATTGCAGCAATTGCGATCGAGGGAAACCACGACCGCAGCTATTACCGGGATGGCACGTCGTGGCTGCAGTTTTTGTGTTACCAGGGGTATCTCACGCTTCTTGCCCCGTTGATGCGCGATGGTTCGCCCGTGCTCAGCCTCTGGCAGCAGGACAGGATGCTGGGCTCGCACGTCGATCTCCTCGACGGGCGCCTGCGGGTCTATGGCTTACCCTGGCAGGGCGCGGCCACGCTACGCAGTATTGAAGGCCTGGCTCGCGTAATGGAGGCTGTTCGCGCCTCGGAGGATGCGGCGGGCGTCGAGTATCGTCTCTTGCTGATGCATACAGGTGTTGAAGGCATTGTCCCGCGCATACAGGGTTTGCCGTCGATGGCGCAGTTTCAGCCGCTGCGCAAATGCGTGGATTACCTGGCGCTGGGCCACGTACACAAGCCTTACGAGTTTGATGGATGGATGTATAATCCCGGCTCGACGGAGACGTGGGGAGCGGAGGAGGCGGCATGGGAACGCGGCTACTATTTTGTCGAGATCGATACAAATGCTGCTGGGAAAAGCGACGAGTGGCAGGATGGGCAACGGCATCGCGCTGTCCACCTGGTCAATAAACGCCGGCCGTTCGTACGCTATGAACTGCGCGTGGATGGCCTGGGCGAGCCGAATGCCCTGTATGAGCGGCTGGAGGACTATTGCCGGCGCGAAGCGCATAAACACGAGGAGGCTGATCTGCGGCCGGTGGTGCAGGTTCACCTGGTAGGAACGCTGGGGTTTGATGCCGGGTCGCTCGACTCGGCATATATGGAGGAGCTGATAGGCAAGTATTTCCGGCCGCTGCACGCGCGTGTCGACAACAATACTAATGACCAGGATTATGTCTCGGAGGGAGACGATATCGATGGCCGCGACCGCTCAACGTGGCACGAACTGGAACGCCGTATTTTCGAGGAACTGCTCAGCCGCGATAGCCGCTACCTGCCCGCGAAGGAGCACTGGAGCGTGGTGCTGGCCGAGTTGAAGCAGATGGCGCTGCAGAAAGAGGATCCGGAAGGGATCGCGCAATATTTGCGCGATAAGCGAGCTAATCTGTTAGGCTAATGATCGAACATAGTGGGTCATTAGCAGGCAAGAGGAGATCATGCAAGGGCAAGCGAAGCCTCTTACTGTCATCGCGTTGCGTCCAGAACGCTTTTTGACAACCGGGTACTTTCCTACAGAATAGTCATGAGCCATCAATAGGTATCGCTCCCAGTTGCTGCAACATGCCCAGGTCGTCGCGGTTGCCCCAGTGTTCTACCACCTGGCCATTGGCGAAACGGGCGATGTCAATGATGGTGATTGTCATCGGCCTGCCGGTCGGAGCGATGCCCATGAATGCACCGTGGTGCGTGCCGCGACCTGTCATGCGGAACACTACTTTGTCTCCTTCGGCGACGAGGTCCTCGATGGTGAGATGGAAGTCGGGGAAGGCATTGAGGAAACCCTTGATGCGCTGTTTCTGGCCCTCGCGGTCGAGAGGCGGAGCGGAGCCCGCCATGTACCTGGCGTAGCTGGGGGCCATCAGTTCGTCGATGATAGCGACATTTCCCTTGTTCCAGGCTTCTTCGATGTAGCGGCGGATGGTGGCTTTGTTTTCTTCTGTTGACATAAGAAAAGGCTCCTTATTACGATGATTAAGCTGCCAGGGCGGGACTTGTCCCGCCCTGGTGCCTTATTTAAGAAAGTCCATGGCTGCGCGCGTCAACACTTCGACGGCGATGGGCATGGAGTCTTCGTCGACGTTGAAACGTGGATGATGGTGGGGATAGCTGGCTCCCTTCTCTTCATTGCGCGCGCCGACGATGAAGTAGCAGCCGGGGGCAGCCTTGAGGAAGTAGGCCATGTCATCGCTGCCTGTGGTCATGACCTCTTCGCTACTATCTACATTTCCCTCGCCAACTGAGGCGGCCGCGGCTTCGTGTACCAGTTCGGTCATCGAGGCATCGTTGACGCACGGAAGGCAGCCATCGAAGCCCTGCACATCGCAACTGCCGCCCATGGCGCTGGCGATGCCATTAGTGATCTCACTGATGCGGCGCAGCAGTCTCGCGCGATCTTCCTCGCTGAAAGCTCGCATAGTGCCCTGCAGTTCAACGGATTCGGGGATAATGTTAAAGGCAGTGCCCGCGCGGATGGTGCCAATGGTGATGACGGCGGGACTGAATGGGGAGGTCTCGCGGCTGATGAGCGTTTGCAGCGCCGTGATGATGTATGCAGAGATGACGATGGGGTCGACCGCGCCGTGCGGCATGGCAGCGTGGCCGCCCTTGCCCTTCACGTTCAACACGAATCTGTCGGCGCTGGCAAAGACGGTACCGGCACGTACGCCGACGCGGCCGATAGGATAGTTGCTGATGAGGTGCAGGCCGATCACGCCATCGACGCCCTGCATGGCTCCTTCTTTTACCATGGGCTCGGCACCGCCGATGACCTCTTCGGCAGGCTGGAAGATAAATTTCACGCTGCCAGCCAATTCTTCCCGGCGCTTGCTTAAAATATCGGCCACGGAGAGCAGGATGGAGGTATGTCCATCGTGTCCACAGGCGTGCATTTTGCCATCGATGGTGGAGCGATAGTCTATCTCGTTCAGTTCGTGAATGGGCAGCGCATCCATATCGGCACGAATGGCGATGGTTTTCGCTCCTTCTTTGCTTGCGCCGCCGCGCAGCAGGCCGACAACGCCTGTCTTTGCGACACCTGTCTGCACCTCCAGTCCCAGGCTGCGCAGGCGCTGGGCCACGATGCCGGAGGTGCGTACCTCCTCAAAGGCGAGTTCAGGGTGCTCGTGCAGGTCGCGGCGCAGCGCGACCATGCCGGGAACGAGTTCATCGATGTCGGACTTCAGTTGGTCAATCTGTGACATGTCGTCTCCTGTTTGTTGAGAAGAAATAGGAACGTAAAAATCGGTAGATTCGATACTATCCTACCATAGAGCCAGCCCCCCTTGTCGAATCGTCGTAACTGCTATATGCTATGCAGCATGCTTGTGTGGTCAGAGAATTGATGTTTCTGCTGTCTGACTGCGCAAATTATAGACAACGAGGAGACGGAAAAGTAACGATGCTCAAACAAGAGATTACAGCGGGACCGAGAAATAGCCGATCTTAGCGCACTAGATGCCCTTTCAGGCTGGGATCAGAATACCGCGATGCCAGAGGGTGGAAGCGAGATGCGCGGCGCCCAGCAGGCGACCTTACAGGGTGTGTTGCACGAGCGCTGGACGGCTCCACGCCTGGGGAGCCTGCTCGACGAACTGAGTGAGAAGGTACTGCACGCGCCTTACACAGACGCGGACCGTGGCTTAGTGCGCGAGGGCCGCCGTGGCTATGACCGCGCAACGAAGCTGCCGCGTGCGCTGGTAGAGGAGATGGCGCGTGTCAGCTCCGCCAGCTTTGACGTGTGGCGACGCGCCAGGG
>WNGP01007507.1_pt1 | contig 10886 bp, 9 predicted proteins | sample 5407671 | NCBI WGS metagenome assembly WNGP01 (sample SAMN13153381, study PRJNA577476) | soil metagenome | isolation source: 40 cm soil or saprolite under Garry oak tree replicate 2 | place: USA:California | collected 2016-06-15
GCCCAGGTGAGCAAGAGCCACCCGCTTTGAATTGCCAGCGCTTCCGCGAGCGCCGCGCCTTGCAACCGCCCAAGAAAGATTGCGACGGGGCAAAACAATTCGTAATAGAACGGCAGCCATTTCATCACCGCCTGCACCGCGTCTGGCATGATGTCGATGGGAAACATTTGGCCGCCCAGGAAATATTCGAACGAGTAGACGATGAAAACGATGGTCGAAATTTCCAAGATCCAGAAGGCCATCATCGCGAGCGAGTAGGTGATGAAGAATTGCATCAACGCCGCCATAACCATCGAGATGCTCGCAAGAACATAAGTCATCGCTTGATCAGGCAGCGCGATGTAGTGTCGGAAGTAAATGAAGATGAGCGCGATGGGCGGCAGCGTGACGAACGTGTAAACCAGGCGGCCGCTCATAAAAATGCTGAAGCGATAAGCGAGATAACTCATCGGTTTCGTGAGAAGCGAATTGATCTGTCCCTCGCGAATGTCGGCGGCGATTTGCCATTCATCTTCCGTGGGCGTGACGAGATTGCTTACCAGAAGGGTCAGCAAATAATAGTAAATCATCGAACCGTAATCGTATCCGTGAAGGCCGCCGCCGCGTTCCTTGAAAATCGCGCGCCAGAGAAAAACCGTGCCCGCCAGCGGAATCAGTCCGAAGAGCGCGCGCAGAAAATAATTCCAACGATATACGAATGTGTTCTGCAGCCCGATGTTAAAAACCGAGATGTACTTGTCGATCTTCACGCGGGGAATTAATTAGGAAGCCAGTTCACGCACGCAATTTTCGTTTGCGGTCGTTTGGAACTCAAGCCCTTCGATCAATTGCAGTCCTTGAGCGCCTAATTGTTGCTCGTTTGGAACTCAAGCCCTTCGATCAATTGCAGTCCTTGAGCGCCTAATTGTTGCGCCGCTCGCCTCGCGATTCACGCAGGCTGGGAAGCCCGCGTGCCGCACAGACAAGATGCCTATGTGCCGACCGCGGCGCTTTTCTGCGCGAGTTCTACGGCGAGATTGATCGCTGCGATCATGCTGTCGGGCCACGCAATTCCTTTGCCGGCAATTTCAAACGCGGTGCCGTGATCGGGGCTGGTGCGCGGGAAGGGCAGGCCCAGTGTTACATTCACGCCGCTATGAAATGCGTGCAGTTTCAGCGGGATCAACCCTTGGTCGTGATACATGCAGAGAACGGCATCGAATTCACCTTCGATCGCACGATGAAAAACGGTGTCGGGGGAATGGGGACCGGTGAATCGTGATCGGTGATTAGTGAACGGTGTTTGGTTCAATTCGGCAATTGCCGGCGCGATGATTTCGATTTCTTCGCGCCCGATCTTGCCAGATTCACCAGCATGTGGGTTCAGACCCGCGACGGCGATGCACGGTCCGCCCGTCACAGGACGATTACTCTTCGGAACTTGACTGCTTAAAGCAGTCAAGTTTCCGAGATCATCGAGCTCCAGTGATCGGCGTTGGAGAAAATCGACGAGCAACGAGCCGACACGGACAATCTCCGATTGCTTGAGTGCGCTTGGAACGTCGCGCAATGGAATATGGGTGGTAACGAGTGCGACCGTGATTTTTCCGCCGGTCAAACACATCGCGAAATTTTTCACGCCGCAGCGCTCGGCGAAAAATTCCGTTTGTCCGGGGAACTTGAAACCGGCTGCGTACATGCGCGCCTTGTGAATCGGGCCGGTCACGACGGCATCGAGTTCACCGCGCCGAGCGAGCATGACCGCTTCCTCCAGCGCCGCTCCGGCTGCGCGAGCAGTTTTAAGCGTCGGCTGGCCTAACGAGCAATCCGGATATTTCCCAGTGACCACATACTCGGCAGCGGTTGGCAGAGCTTTTGAATTTAGCGCGGCTTGAACGATCTCCGGGCCGATGCCCGCGCAATCTCCGAGCGTGATGCCGATGCGCGGTTGCATCGCACATTGTCACGGAAGTTATGTGTCTCCGCAATGAACACTCGTCATCGTGGTCCTGCTCGTGATCGCAATCGAGTCTTTTTGGACCGAGCACGAGCGCCAAGCGAACATTCAACGACCAATCCAACACCGAACATCGAACTTCAGAACGTCCGAATGTAAGCCTTCGCGCGCAACCCGGCAATCCAGCGTTCCTGCAAGCCTTGCGCCTCCACTTGGATTAGTTTCTTCTCGATATCAGATCGGACTTCTGCGAGTGAACGGGTCGTGCCGCCATGCTTGTCCTCCACCTTGAGGATGTAATAATTGCCGGCGTAATCGATGATGTTGCTAATTCTGCCAACCGGCATGTTGAAGGCGATCTTTTCCAGGGCGGGCGCGAGCGTTTTGCGCTCGATCCAGCCCCAGTCGCCGCCCAAATCGCGGGTGCTGTCTTCGGAATAGACCTGCGCCATGCGGTCGAACTCTGCGCCGCTTGCCAACTTGCCGAGCACTTCTTCAGCCATCGCTTTCTGTGCCGCGGAATTTCCGGTATCGGCGTGAGCGGGAATCATGATCATGCGCAGTTTGACCTGCTCTTTGGAGGTGAATTCTTCGCGATGCTTCTTGTAGTAGTCTTCTATTTTCGTGGGTGGAATGACCATGCTCGTCTTGACGTTTTTACTGCGCATCGCCTGCACGATTATTCTCTCCATTTCCTTTTCCTTGAACTCGCCCACCGTGTAACTCTCCGCCTCGAGTGTCTTGATAAACGTATTGCGATCTCCGCCGAAGGACTCCCGGATGATGTCGTGCATTCGTTGGTCCACAATATGATCCGGGATCTGAAAGCTTTCTTTTTTGAACGCCTGGATGATAAGCCGCCGATCCATCAAATCTTTCAAAGCCGCCTGTCGCACTTCCTTCAGTTTATTTTCCAGCTCCGCGCCAGTGTATTGTGAACGCAGCAACTTCTCCCGTGGCGCGGACAAAGCGCGGACTTGCGAGAACGTGATCACGTCCCCATTCACAACCGCAGCGATACCGTCCACGACTTGGGCCTCCTGATGCTCCTGGGCGAACGCGGAGCAGCAAAGTGGCAATAGAGCAAGCCCGGAAACTGCCAGGAAGGTGTTGGCAAACCTACGCATCATGTGTCTCATAGTTTGTTAATCAACTCCAGAATCTCCCTGAGGTCCTGTTCGATTTTGGTTCCAACTAAACGGGGGAATTTGCCCGCGACAAGTATAAAATCTCCGCCCCGGGTCAACATCAATTTGCGTTCGCGCACTTCGACGCGGCTCACCCCGGATTTTGCCGCAGCGAGCTTGATTTCGGTGAGAAGAAACAAATTGTCAACCGCCATCGGGAATGATCCAAAGCGATCACGCCAATCGCGCCGCAGGCGATCGAGCTGCTCACGTGTAGTGATTTGCGCAATATCGCGATACGCTCGGATGCGCAGGGTTGCGTCGCTGATAAAACTGCTGGGCACAAAGGCGGGCACGCGCTCGTTAGTAGAAGCAAGCCCTCGTCGCTTGTCTTGGTGGGGTAGCGGCGAGGTGTCGCTTCTACTTCTACTTTGCACGAACTGGGCTTCATTCGTGGCGACGAAATCGAGGCGTAGATCGACATCGAGCCGGTGCAGTAGTTTCTCACCTTTGAGTTGCCCGACCGCCTGCTTGAGCAACTGGCAGTATAAATCGAAACCAACCGCCATAATGTGCCCGCTTTGCGCCGTGCCCAGAATGCTGCCCGCGCCGCGGATCTCCAGATCGCGCATCGCGATGCGAAAACCGGCGCCCAGTGAGCTGTATTGCTTGATGGCGCTGATCCGCTTGCGCGCTGCGCCAATTGTCATCATTTCGTGCGGGAGAAGCAGATAGGCGTACGCTTTGTGCTCGGCCCGGCCGACGCGTCCGCGCAATTGATAGAGATCGGCGAGACCAAATCTGTCGGCGCGATCGATGATAATGGTATTGGCGTTAGGGATATCGAGACCGCTTTCGATAATCGTCGTGCAAACCAGCACGTCGATCTTACCGGCGATGAATCGCGCCATGACCGCTTCCAGTTCGTCCGAATCCATCTGGCCGTGGCCGATCTCGACCCTGGCCTGCGGGCACAGATGAACAACCCGATCGCGCGCGCGAGAGATCGTTTGGACACGGTTGTGCAAGAAGAAAACCTGACCTTGACGCTCGAGTTCGCGATTGATCGCATCGCGGATGATCCGCTCATCGTAGGCGGACACGACCGTCTCTACCGGTAGGCGGTTGAGCGGTGGGGTCTCAATTGTGGACATGTCTTTGACGCCGACGAGCGAAAGATAAAGCGTGCGCGGGATTGGCGTGGCGGAGAGCGTCAGGAGGTCGACAAGTTTAAACAGCTCTTTGAATTTCTCTTTGTGCAGAACGCCAAAGCGTTGCTCCTCGTCGATTACCACCAGGCCGAGATCTTTGAAAACGACATCGCCGGAGATAAGCCTGTGCGTGCCGATGACAATATCGACGCCGCCGCCGTGCAGCAGCTGCAACACTTTCTTCTGTTCCGCGTGCGAACGGAAGCGACTGAGCATTTCGATTCGTACCGGGTAATCGAGCATGCGCTGCCGGAACACCTCGAAATGTTGCTGAGCGAGAACGGTAGTCGGCGCGAGAACCGCGACCTGTTTCCCGTCCATAACTGCTTTGAACGCGGCCCGAATTGCGACTTCCGTTTTGCCGAAGCCGACATCGCCGCAGATCAAGCGGTCCATCGGTTGGGCGCGCTCCATGTCGATTTTTGTATCGATGATCGCCTTCATTTGATCCGGCGTTTCGCGAAAAGGAAACGAATCCTCAAATTCCGCCTGCCATCCTGTGTCAGGGGCAAACGGGTGACCGGGATGCGTCTGCCGTTCCGCCTGAAGTGCGAGCATTTTGCCGGCGTAATCGAAAATGGAAGCCCCGGCGTTTTTCTTGGCGCGCGTCCATCTCGCGTCCCCGAGCGAACTGAGCTGCGGCGATTTTTTGCCGACACCGACGTAACGCGAAACCAGATAGGCTTGTTCGAGCGGGACGTAGACTTTTGCTTCGTTGGCAAACTCGAGCGCGAGGACTTCCTGAGCTCCATCTTCTATAGTGACAGCCGTGTCGGCTGTGCTTTTTGATGAAGCAGGCGACACGCCTGCCTCTACAGCGTGCGGAGACTTTGCAAGACGGATGAGACCCAAAAATCTCCCGATGCCGTGTTCGACGTGGACAACCAGGTCGCCCTCGGCCAGTTCGCTGAAATCAATCTGTGTACGGTGACGTTCCGCGCGACGCAGGCGTCGCCGCGGATGGGCGGCGAACCGTCCGAATAATTCCGCGGCCGACAGCACGACCAGATTGGCTGCCGGGAAACAAAATCCGCGAGCGAGAGTTCCTTGGACAAGATCGATGTCTTCAGTGGCGTCCTCCATGATCTCGCGAAAGCGCTCGATCTCGCCTTCGGTCTGAAAATAAATGACGATTTTCGCTTTGTTCGCGCGCCATTCCTTTAAGTGCGCGATAAACTGTGCGCGTTTCGCTTCCGCGAGCACGAGATCGCCGATCGCGAACTCGCCGACTTCGGAATCGTGGAACGCACCACTGAAATCTTCTGGACCAAACTCAATCCAACCTTGGCTGATTTGAATGTGCGTGCTGGAACTTTTTTCCGGTTCGATATCGATCTGAAGATGATCGGGTGCCAGATAATCACGGACTGTGCCGCTTTGATCGTCAATCGGCCCCAGCAAAATATCGAGCGAATCCAAATCGCGGAGCGAAGTTTGGGTATCGATGTCAAACTCGCGGAGTGATTCAATTTGGTCGCCAAAAAATTCCAAACGCACCGGTAGCGGCGCTTGCCACGAATAAAGATCGACGATGCCGCCGCGCAGAGCGAATTGTCCGCGGGTCGTGACTTGCGACGCGCGTTCATAACCGGCGCCGGCGAGTTGTTCGAGAAAGCGTTCCATCTTTTCGTTTGCCCGGCGCTGAAGCTGAACGATTGCGGATTGGAGCCTGCCGCGCCTCGGCGCAGCATGCTCGAGACTTGCACGCGTTGCGACAATCAGACGCGGACTGGCCTCGCGTTCAACTTGCATGAGCACCGCGATCCGCTCCGCTGCAATTTCCGGGTCAGGCAAAATATTTTCGACGGCCGCGAACTCGGCTTCCGGCAGGAACAGCGCGGTGGGATACCAGTTGAGCAAGCTTTCGTAGAGCAGTTCCTGGGAATGAACGCTGGGACAGAAGATCCAAATGGTCTCGTCGATCTTACGCGCGATAGCGGCGACGAGAAATGCCTGCGCCGGCTCGATGACGTGCGAGAACTGCACTGGCCATCGCGCTTTCTCGATTGCGCGAAGTTTGCGCGCAATTGGATCGCTACTAGCGACGATTTCCAGAAGCTCTGTGCGTCCCGATTTTTGCACCGGTTAGGTTTCGCCGAAAAGAGGCGAAAATTCAAAGCTGCTCGCTGGAGCAGCTTTAGATCCAATATTAGAGCTTCCTGCCGATGGCTGCCGCGACGGCGCGGAGGCGTGGAACAAGATCGGCAAAAATTTCCGGGGTGAGCGCCTGATCGCCGTCGCTTTTCGCCAGTTCAGGGGAATCGTGCACTTCAATCATGAGTGCATCCGCGCCGGCAGCGAGGGCGGCGAGAGACATCTGCGGAACAAATTCGCGCAGACCGATCGCGTGCGTTGGATCGACGACGACCGGCAGATGTGTCTTGGATTTCAGAAGCGGAACGGCGCTCAGATCGAGCGTGTAGCGTGCCGCCGTCTCGAACGTGCGAATGCCGCGCTCGCAGAGAATGACGTTCATGTTGCCCTCGCTCAGGATGTACTCCGCGCTCATGATCAAGTCGTTGATCGTGGCGCTGAATCCGCGCTTGAGCAGGACCGGCAATCTGCTGCGGCCCACCTCCTTCAAGAGAGAAAAGTTGTGCATGTTTCGGGTGCCGACCTGGAGACAGTCCGCGTATTTTTCGATCACGGACAAGTCCCGCGGGTCCATAATCTCGGTGATCACAGGAAGGCCCGTTTCCGCACGCGCTTCAGCGAGAAACCGAAGTCCGTCCTCACGTAATCCCTGAAAACTGTACGGTGAAGTGCGCGGTTTGAACGCACCGCCGCGCAAAATTTTCGCGCCGGATTTTTTGACGATCTGTGCAATCGAGCAAATCTGTTCCCTGCTTTCGACCGAGCATGGGCCGGAAATGAGAACCACACATTCCTCTGCGCCCACTCGCACCTCGCCAATTGTGACGGCGGAGGGCCGGCGCGAATCGCGCGCGGCCAGTTTATAAGGCTTCAACACCGGCACGATCGCTTCCACGCCCGCCATGCAGGCGAGCGGCTTTTCGCGAAGTAGCGCTTCGGGCCCGATCACACCAATGATCACGCGCGATGCACCTCGGCTGATTTGTGCATCGAGCCCGAACTCCCGCACACGCGTGACGATCCGATTGACCTGTTCCTCAGTCGCGTTCGGTTGCGTGATGATGATCATATTCCCTTCGGCGGAACGATGAGAATGCCGCCGTCGCCGATTTTCTGCAAGCCCAGATGCTGACGCTCCCCAAGGAATCTAATTCGTGATCGTGACTGGCGTACCGAGTGAGACCGATTTGAAAAAGTTTTCGGCCATGAATTCAGGCATTCGGATGCAGCCGTGCGACGCAGGATAACCTGGCAAATAACCTGCGTGCAATCCTGTCCCGGAGACGATGCGCATAAAGTAAGGCATCGGCGTCCCCCTGAAGTGGGCACCCGGCGGTTTCGGGTCCTTAGTGACATCGACATTGGGCACGACTACGTTTCCCGCTGAGTCAATGTAATCGCCGAACAAACTGGAAACGTGATTGACGTCTTTCTGGATGATCGAGAAGTGCCCGTATGGCGTGTTTAACCCTTCGCGACCGGTTGAAAGTTGCGAGACGCCGACGAGCACACCACTCTTGTAAAAATAGGCGCGCTGCTCTCGGAGACTGATGGTAATGGAGGGTTTTCCATTAGTGCTGTCTCCATCCCAGTATGAGACGGTATCGTGCGCAGGACCAGCCGGAGCGTTGCCGTAGGCGCCGCCCAAGTATTGTGTCTTGGCCGAAAAGCGGGGGTCTTCGCCGCAACCAGCCGCAAAGAGAAGGAGAGCAATGTAAAGTAACGCCTGTAAACTGCCATAAGATGAACGGAGCATAAGAAGTTTGGGACGGACTTTTAATGCTCAACCTATGCAAAAAGTCAAGCTGAGAGCAGGCACTCAGCGATTCAAGAAATACAAGTAAAAGCTCTACCGGCCGTGCGGCCCGCTGCGGCTTGAATTGTGCCTTGTTTAGTGCAGAGTTTCCGGCGTCGTCTTCCGAATTGTGATACACGCTTGATGCCAACATACGAGTATTCTTGTCGGAAATGCGGCCAGACTTTTGAAGCGTTCCAGTCAATGCGCGACGAACCGTTTCGCGAGTGCCCAAAGGATCTCTGCCGGTTGCCGAAGTGGGGACATGGAAAGGTAAAGCGCCTGCTTGGGACCGGGGCCGGTCTCATCTTCAAAGGGTCCGGCTTTTACGTCACAGACTATCGAAGCGATTCGTACAAAGAGGCGGCCAAAAAAGAATCTCCTGCCACGCAAACAGGCGGAGAAAAGACCAGCGCGCCTAAAGAAGGCGCTACGAAAAGTTCTTCGCCTGCTCCGACCAAGGGACTTGAGAAAAAACCGGGAAAAGAGTCGGCCGGATGATTCTTAGAATATGGCGGGCCCCCGAAGCCTTCGGGGCAGCGCGACGTCCCACCATCCATAATCGCATTTGCAGGTTGCCGAAAATAAAGAGACCGGCGGTTCGCCCATGCGCCCTGCGAAATCCGCCGGTCAACCAACCGAAAGATCAACAATCAAATTCGTAATTAGCGCATGCCCACTTCGCGCGAACGTTCGTAGGCGCGAATCGCCCGGCGGGTCCCGGGCCCCATGATTCCATCAATGGCCCCGCCATAATAGCCCGCGCGGGCAAGTCGCCGCTGCAGCTCAGCGACCCTTGATCGGCTGCTAGAGCCGTACCCATAACCGTTACCATAGCCGGAGTCACCGTATCCGTAGCCTCCGCCGTATCCATAGCCTCCGCCGTACCCATAGCCTCCGCCGTACCCATAGTAATCGTAAGGGTACCCATAGCCGTAATATCCATATGGATAGCCCCAGCCCCACCACGATGGAAAGCCGAAGCTACCGATGAAGATGACGTCATTATTATTATGATGACGCCAATTGCCGTTCCAGTTGTTCCAATTACGACCGCTCCAGTTTCGGCCACTCCAGTTACGGCCGTTCCAGTTACGGCCGCTCCAATTACCGCCGTATGTCCCCCGGTATGCTCCCGACGGAGCGCTCCGAGCCTGCATCGAGCCGACGTGTGCACGGCCGCCACCGCCAGCACGTCGCTGGCCGTTCGCAACTGAGGCCGGCAACGCCAGGGCGGCGATGCAGCTTATTAGAACTAAAGGTTTTGCATTCATAGTATTTTCATTCCCTACCAATTAGACCCCTCCAATGGCAAATAGTTTCGGCATTTCTTCCGCCGACCATTGAAAAATCTCTTCCGCAAATTCGTGCTCGCTGGCTCGCGCAGTTTTCGATATTTATATCCACCAGCTACCGATGAGGAGTTTCCGTCGCACGATCATCCTATCGATATTGTCGAACTTTATGTTGCAATGGGTGGGTGCGGCGCCACTGCCGCGCAGCGTGAGTCCTTCGCAGCAATTCGTCATTTACGGCGCCGATGCGACGCTGCGCGGCGCGGTCTCCGACCTCGCGGAGCAGACCAAGGTCAATTTGCTCGCGCTTCTGCGGCAGCCTGACAGGTGGAAAACGGCGGTTATACTCGAGATCTCGACGGTTCATTGGTGGAGCGCGAACTGCTGCGCGCCATTTTACTGGAGATGATTTATCGAAAGGCGCCGGACCTCGCACCTGACACGTTTTTCGTCGAGCCGCCGGATTGGTTGCTCGATGGCGTGCTGGCGCTTACGCCCGGACGCGACCGCGGTCCGCTTATCGAAGCGCTTTCTGTGTCGGAAAAGAGGATATCGCTGGAGAGATTTCTGCGACAACGCCCCTCGGTACTCGACTCGGCTGGCCGCATGCTTTATCGCGCCTACTCGCTCGCGCTCGTCCAATTGCTTATCGATGAGCCCGACGGGCGTGTGGGGCTGGTGCATTACATCGGCAATCTGTCGCATGCTTCCAACGATCTCTTGGTTGATTTGACAGTGCAGTTTCCGTCGCTGGCTCGCGATGCGGAAAAAAACTGGCAATTAGGCATAACTCGACTAAGCGGCGCGCAACGCTATCAATTGCTCACCTTTGCCGAAAGCGAGCGGGGCCTTGATGAATTGCTGCGCGTTAAAATTCCAAATACCGACAAATTATTGGACTTGAGCGCCCTCGCGCGGCAAAAAGCCTCCGCGGCAGAGAAAGTGGTGCTCAATCAATTGAGTCACAATTTGCTCTTATTCGCCGGTCAGGCGAATCCAGTCATGCGCCCGATTGCGCGGGAATACCAGCAAATCGTCGCGCTGCTTGTGCGCGGTAAACGGAGCCGTGTCGCCAGGCGTCTGGCGCGTTTGCAGGTTACTCGGGAAAGACTCGTCGCCCGCATGAGCGACCTCGATGATTACATGAACTGGTTCGAGGCGACGCAAATGAAGAATGTAAGTGGGGTTTTCAGCGATTACCTCAGCGCGGCGGGCCAACCGCAGGCGCCCGAGCCGCGGCGGCGCGATCTGCTTTCAGTTTATCTCGATGCGCTGGCCGATCAGTTGGAGGATTAGAACATCGCGCTGCGATATCCGGGACACTCATCATAAATCAAAAGCAACCTGTCGGGTCGGGCAGCCGTTAGCTGGGGCGCCTGGGGTGTGTGCGACGCGTGGCATAGTTATCGGCCCCAAGGAAATGCAGCG
>WNGP01005160.1_pt1 | contig 10885 bp, 6 predicted proteins | sample 5407671 | NCBI WGS metagenome assembly WNGP01 (sample SAMN13153381, study PRJNA577476) | soil metagenome | isolation source: 40 cm soil or saprolite under Garry oak tree replicate 2 | place: USA:California | collected 2016-06-15
CGCCTGGGTGGAGCGCGAGGGAACCGCGCTCAACGAACCGGAGGAGCACCACCATCACTACGCCGCGTTCGATGCGTCGCTCGCCGCGTCGCCACCAGAATAGATATGAACGCGTCCGCGAGCTTCCGACTCGATCGATTGAAATTGAGCCGACAGTATATGAGTGCGGAGTCAGTCTGCGGCAGGTGTGGATTCATGAGGAAAACTAGGAATGAAAAAGGCTTCCGGCGCCGGGGGCCTTCGCGAATCTGCCTCTACTACTAGATGCTGGTGCGACGCGAGACGAGGCGTTTGCTATGCGCGGCGGGTGCAGGCAACTGAACGGTGAGCGAAGCCTCACTCTTGTTGCGCAGAACGCCCAGCTTCACGGTGCGATCCTTATCTTCGCGCTTTGCCGAGAGTTTTTCGCGAAGCTCGCCGGTGGAACGGATACGCTCGCCGTCGAGCGAGATGATGACATCGCCTGCTTTCACGCCGCCCTTTTCCGCAGGCGAACCGGAGTTGACATCGCGAACGAGAATTCCCTCGCCATCGGGAGCGCCGAAAAATGCGCCGAGCTGTCCGCTTAGATCTTCGGCATCAATGCCCAGCCGGGGCTGCCCGCCGAGGAGCCTGCCGCCGTCCCATTCCATCGAAGGGATTTCGGGGATCTCCGGCATGCGGAAAGCGAAGGTCCCAGGCGTCGGCGCCATCATCTTCTTCATGGCGTGATGACGCTCTTCGGATTTGCCGAGAGTCGCGCTAATGGTTTGCGTGCGCCCATCGCGCCACACGGTAAGCTGGATGCTGCGGCCCGCAGGAATCTCATGGATCATGCGGCGAAATTGCGCGGCGCCTTCGACGCGCTGTCCGTTGATTTCCGTCACCACGTCATTTTCCTTGAGGCCGGCTTTGGCCGCGGGACTGTCCGGAACGATCTTTCCCAGGAGCACGCCGCGCTCGGCCGAAAGTTTCAACTCCTTGGCCTTGTCGGCGGTCACTTCGTGTGTCTCGACGCCGAGCCAACTCGAACCGTCGTCGCCGATCACCATATTAAACTCATCATTTTCGATGCTTGGCAGGACTTCGATCCGCGTGGGCTCTTGATCTTCTATGACGACAGTCTGCCCCGACTCCCGAAGCGCGTCCGCGTCAGCGAGTTCTGCCACATGATTTTGCCCGTTCTCAAGCTGCGCCTGCAATTTTGCCTGCAGCTCATCGATCCTTTGTTCGAAGCGTGCGATCGTGGAATCACCGGGCTTTTGCGGTTTTGCGGAACTGGCGGGAAGTGCCATGAGCACTAGACCGAGAGCCACAGCTCCCCCCATAGCAAGCAAATTTCGTTTGTTCATTTTCGTCCCATCCTCCTAGAGCGGTTAGACGCGGCAAACGGAAAACTGTCAGACGGTCGACCGCAGAATGACCACCCGAATCCCGCCATTCACGGTGCGCAGATGAATCGGAGCGCCGCCGTGCCCCAATTTGCCGTGCATCTCCCGGGGCCGCTGGGAACTCTCCATCGTAATGGGGAGTTCGGAAAAGAAGTTTCCATTCAGGCAGCGAGCTTCGACATCCGCTTGCATGTCGGACGGCACGGCCAGAACCAGAGAACCGTTCGTCGTTTCAGCGGTGGCGCCGGTCTTGTCCGGAAGACGCGCCAACTCCAAGTGGACGTTGCCGTTGGTGGTGTGCGCATGGACACTCCCGCCGGCTTCAAACACTTCGATATTACCGTTTACGGTGTGCAGGTCTTCCACGGTTTCGACACCGGCAACGCGCAGCGTGCCGTTCACCGTGCCGATATGCTCAACGCGTGCGCCGTGCGGAACGTGGATGGTGTATTCCACCGCTACTTCCACGCCCTCGTTTTGCGGATAGCGAGTGGCGATAGAGATGGCGTCCGGCTTGGCGTCAACCTCGATGGAAACACGTTCGAGATCGGACTCCTTGTGTTTCGCGGTCTTTACCGCGTGGACTTCGATTTCGTTGCGGTCCCAGCCTTGCACGTCGACAGTTCCGTTGACGTTCTGCAACTCAACGGAACCGCCGGGTTGCAGCGGATAGGATTGATTGAACTCCTTGCTGATGGCGAAGCTGGGAACGGCCCAAACAACGGCTAGAAGCAGTACACATAGAGCAGTCGCGCGGAGAGATGGACGAAGCATAACGTTCTACCCCCTTCGAGTACGTGCTACCAACGAGAACCGAGGACTAGAAACTCGCTGCGCCGAGGCGGCCGCCGCTCAGTGCAGCTGAAAATTAAATGTCACGGTCGAGATCACCTCGACCTGTTTGCCGTTAATCGAAGCCGGTTTTGCCCGCCACTGCTTTACCACGGCGATGGCGGCTTCGGCGAGCGCCGGATCGCCTTCAAGAAGTTTCTGCACCTCGATGCTGCCGTCTTTCTTCACGCGCACCTGGAGCTTCACGAGGCCTTGCAAACCAGCGCGTTGCGCGAGCGCCGGATAGGAAGGCTTTGGAAAATTGACGAGCCGCTTCTGGAAATCGTCAGGATCCTCGGTGATGCCTCCCCTGAAGGTGATTTCCAAATTCACGAGCCAGCTTTCGAGCCAGTCCGCTTTGGCTTCGGGGTGAACCGGCGCTTCGGGCAAGGCCGGGGCCGTTGGCCCTACTTCGAAGGGAAAAGGCGCCTGAGAGAACCCAATTTCCGTCAGTCTCTTGTTGAGGCGGTCCACCTGCTCGCGGACGAGCGATTCGTGAAGAGCAATCTCCGAATCCAGGAACTGCAGACGAATTTTCCCGGAGGTGGTCCGCAATTTGAGCGGGGCGCCGCCACCATTCAAAACAGCCATGGCGTGCAGGGGACCGGAACCATTAGTGGACGCCTGCATCGTCAAGTGCAGGGCGGGATCTGCTTCGATGTGGCGCTCGCCCCCGTTTGCCACGGTGGCGTCGATGGTCGCCGCGAGATTCCGCGGCAGAAACACGAGGATGTCGCCGTTGCCGGAAGCAAGCTGTGATGCGCCCGCGAGCCGCACGTTTCCGCCTCCGGAAGGCGGGTCCGGATTAATCCAGGCCGTAATCGTTCCGCCGGAAGTGGCCGCCTGCAGGGCGCCGGCGACGCGCGTCAGGCAGATGCTGCCGCTGCTCGATTCCAATTCCATCGGGCCGGAAACGTACATGACGCGAATCCCGCCTCCGCCGGTCTGGGCATGCACCGAGCCGCGCACTTCGCCGAAATCGATCTGTCCGCCACCGGTACGTACGCTGACGAAATTCCCAGCATGAGCGACGGTGATATTGCCGCCGGCGGTTTCCAGTTCGGCGCGCCCTCCGATTTGGCCGGCGCGGATATGGCCGCCGCCGGTGCGCAGCGAAGCATCTCCCGCAATGTTGCCCACGTTGATGTGTCCACCCCCGGTGAAGGCCGTGAGGTCACCCGCGACATCGAGAACCTGGATGTGTCCGCCTTCCGTCTCCAGTTTGGCAGCGGAGCGCCCCAAGGAAGCGTCGCGGAGTCCCGAACCAGCGATGCGCCCCGTCTTAATGTTTCCGCCTTGAGTGTGAAGGGCGGCGGTCCCACCGATGTCCCCCGTCGTGATGTCGCCCGCTTCGGTATTCACTTCGATGCTGTAGCCACGCGGCACAGCGACCTCAAACTGCACCCAGAACTGGGCATCAGCCGAGCGCGCGGCTTGCGGCGAAAGCATGCCGGTGATTTCCACTCCCGAGGAGATCGCCTTGGCCTTGAGAGAGTAAGCATCAAGGAGTTGCTGAGCGGCGGGGCCGCGGGCATCGGTTTCGATGTGCACGGTGTAGCGCACGACGGGCGCGGCGCCGGCCTCAAGTGGCACGATATTGACGGAACCGAGATCCGTCGTCAGCCGCAGCCTCAGACCATCTTTGGTACTCGTCATGCCGCTGCGAACAACGGATGCATGCTGCGAACCCGGCTCAGAAGGCTGAGTACGTTCGATCGCCGCTGGTTCTTTAGCTTCGGCCGCAAAAACCGGTGGCGCGAGCGGTGCTAGGAAAAAAAGGATCGCCAGGACGTGGAACAGCGCCAGACGGCGCACGGCAGGGAAGAAACCATGTTGGAAACGTATGTTCATCGTCGAACGAAATCTCTGACCGGTTACTGCACTTCGCGCGGCCCAATCTGCCGCAAGGCAGCGGCGCTGCGCAGCCGCACGTAGCGGCTGGGATCCCGGTGCTGCAACTGTTGCAGAGCGCGAACCACGCGCTCCACGGACTGGTCCTCTTCCGCACGGCCTGGCTTCACTACAGGGGTGGCCTCGGGGGCTACGGGCACCGTCTCTTCCGATTCGCGGTGCTGCAAAGATCCAACAAGAACATTGACGGCTTCAACGCGCACGCCCGGGTTGGCGTCATGCTGCAGCGCATCGAGCAAAGCCTGTCGGACGTCATCATCCAATGACGCATCGCGGAGCGACTCCAGGGCCTTCATGCGCACTGCGGGATTCTGATCCTTGCGAGCCGCGGCGATCAACGCCTGGCGCACTTGCTGATCCCGCGAAGCGGCCTTCAGCGCTTCGAGGCAATCGAGGCGGACACCGGCGTCAAAACGCTCGCCTCTTTCAACGACGTAAGTGAGTACATGACGCATATCGCTATCATCAACGCTGCCGGTGAGAACCATCGGCTGCTCGGCACTGAGACGGAGCTGCACGTTGGGAGAACCGGCATCCGAAGAGGGAGAAAAATTGATGCCGGCAACCTCCATTTTATCCAGTTGATCTTTCGTGAGCGGCGGCTTGGCCATGACGTTCATGGCCTGACCGTTGGCGTTGCCATTGTTGCCGTTCCGCAGCCACGGAAGAACCTGAACTCCAACCACGATCCCGAAGAGAACCAGAAGTGCGCCGCTCCAGGCGGGGCGCAGCGCCATCCAGCGGCGCAGCCATCCGAAGGGGCGCCAGTGTTCCTGGATGGGAGGTGCGGAAAGATCGTCGAGGGCTTCGGCAAGCTCGCTACGGCAGTGCGAGAGCAGGATACCGGAAGAATCGAGTTCATCGGCGGGTTGCGGAGCAGCGACCATGGCCTCCTGGAGCTGGCTCTCTTCGGCAAGCTGGGCGGCGCACGCTTCGCAATTCGCCACGTGCGCATCAATCTGCTTGCGTTCCCTGTCGCTGACTTCATTGCATGCATAGAAAACCAAGAGCGGCGCAACGTCTTGGCAGTTCACGCTCTTTTCAAAAGCGCTCATCGCAGGCCTCCCAACTCATGGCGGAGTTTGCGCGTGGCGCGGAAAAGCGAGTTCTTCACGGTTTCCTCGGTCGTGCCCAGGGCGTCACCGATGGCCCGGAGCTTCAGGCCCTGATAGTGCTTCATCTCAAAAACAATTCGTTCGCGAGGGGACAGGCGCTCCATGGCTATGGCGATGCGCGCCTTGATTTCCTTGCCGATGAAAGTGCGCTCGGGGTCCAGCGTCGGGCGTTGCTCGCGTTGCCGCTCGAAAAAATCGGTGATGCCCTCCTCGTGAAGGCCGGAATTCAGTTCAGGAGCCTGATCTTCGGGGCGTGCCTGACGGCGGCGCAAGTGATCCAGGCAAACGTTGGTGACGATGCGGTAGAGCCAGGTGTAAAAGCTGCACTCGAAGCGGAAACGGTGGAGATTGCGGTAGACCTTGAGGAATGCTTCCTGGTAGACGTCTCGGGCGTCCTCGGGGCGCTTCATGAGATTCAAGGCCAGGCGCAGGACATCCCGGTCGAAGCGGCGCACCAATTCCTCGAAAGCCGCACGACTGCCCGTTTGCGCTTCCGCAACCAGGGCCCGCTCGTCGAGGTGGGACAAGGAGATCACCGAGGCCAGGGCGGCGTCTGTGCTACCCGAGCGACCGTTGTAATCGGCCAAAGCCAAAGCCCATCTGGGGAGCGGCATATTTCGCTTTCTTTTCGCGCGCGCCAGTGTTGCCGATTGTAAAACAACACCTTAGCTCAAAATTCAAGCAGGCGTCTGAACGCTGCGCACCACGCGACCACCCAATTTGGACGTACGGCAACGCCCTGGGGTGAGCACCGCTTCCCACTATAACAACGGTTCACCTGTGGATTTTGTTTCAACAAAACCAATCAAATGAGGCTCAGAAGGCCACATTTGAGTCCTCAAGCGGTCGCCCAGCGGACTGAGCCGGCTGCTCAGACAGCCTTGGCCGGGCCGCGCATGCGCCACGCCACGCAGGGCCAGGCGAAAAAGAGAACGAGCACTAGCAGAACAGCGTAGCCGTTCGCGCGGTAGGACGAATCCGGCTGAGAGAGCAGTTCGGTGGCGCCGTCGAACAACGAAGTGCCGGCGATGATGAGGAAGCAGCCGAGAATGTTAAAGCGCATAACGTAGCGCACGCCGTAGGCGAGAACACTGAGCAGGATGAGTTGTGTCAGGAATCCTTGTGCAAAGTCGGCGGCACCTCCCCAGTTTCCGCCCGTGAAAGCGAGCGCCCCCAGCAGGAAAAGCAATACGCGAAGCCCAGGCTGCCGTACCTGCGCCGCAACGAAAGACGCGACCGCAGCGACTAGACCTGTGTAAAACAAGCTGCGCACCACCGTCCCGCCAAGAATCGAGCCGAAGGGGAAGATGGCGTCGAAGTCATGGCCGAAGGACGCCCCCATCGAGCGATGCACCGTCGGCCAGTGGGTCCAAGCAGCCGCAAGGAGGTGTTGCAGGCTGAACAGCCCCGCGGACCCACCCACAGCGATCCACAGCGCATCGCGATAGTAAGCCGGTGGCATCCCGGCCCAGCCCGGCAGACGTTCTTCACCGAACGCACGGCTGCCGAAATACCACGCGGTGCCGAAGAGCAGCGCGATTCCGCCGACGTAGAGAGGAGCGCCGAGCAGCGCGACGATGGCAATCCCTGCATACGTCAGCTTGAGTGGATTGCCCGTATCGTAAGCACTCAACGCACTGGGGAGGATATTCCCAAGAACGAAAACGGCGAGATATCCGGCGAGAGCCCAAATCGACCAGAATGCGATTCTTCTCCAGGGGATCGAGCGCGCCAATGGCGACCGCAGGTTTTTCAATAACACCATGAGAGCCGTCAGGGCCAGTCCGGCATAAAACAGGATAGGAATTACGATGGAGATGATGATCCGGGAAAGGCTTCGCTCCTCTTGTTTGCGCTCCCAGCTTTCGGGAATGTGCACGTAGGTTCGATAATTTGTGACCTCGTCTCCCAAGACCTTCAGCTCGACGCGTGCATGAGCGTGATCTTGGGAGTTCGCGGCCGGTGCTTGCGCGGAGTCGAGGGGTTGCGTTTGCTCCCAGGTCAGGGTGTGATCGATGCGGTGCGGCTGCTTTTTTGACTCGTCTCCAACCAACGACCAGCCCTTCACGTCGAGGTTTTTTTCCAGGCGAAGAAATTCCTCGGCACGGGACAAGGCTTGGTCCTTGTCGAGCGATGCGCCGGGCGTTTCTTCGGCCAGTTTATGCCACACCGAATGAAGCGACCCGTCGGGCTTCAGAACGACCGCGAATTCTTCCGGTTGGCTGTCGCGGAAATAGCGCACGCGCCAGAGCGCAGCCGGAACTTGCCCGGAGTAGATGGCGTTGACTCCCGCAATACCGATGCGCTCCCGCAAATATTCGTTTGCATATGGGTCAGCATTGTTGACGAACACGACGGCGCGATAGTGCGCATTTGGATCGACGCCACGCTGGCGTATGACTTGATCGGCGCGCGCACGAGCCGTTCGCGAGTCGATCGACAGTTTCAGGTAATCGCCAATGGACTGCGGCTTGAGCCGCCACGCCAGCGGGCCGCCGGCCAGCAGGCAGACGGCAAGGAAAGCGATCATGCCGGGAGAGAGGGCCTCGTAACCGCTTGATTTGACTTCAAAAGTTGCGGCTGCAGGTTCGCCCGTAAGATCGATTTCCGGCGCGGGCGCCGCGCGATTGAGAAGGTCTTCGCCGCTTTCGAATCCGCCACGGGTCAGGTAGGAAATACAGGAAAAAGCCAAAGGGGCGAGCGCGGCGGCGCCCACGACCACGCCGGATATTTTAAAGTAAAGACTGTTCGAACGGATCAGCAGCAACCCGACCAGCGACGCGTCCACCGTGTAATGCCAGATGAGCGTCGCGAGGATGCCCCAGCGCAACATCACAATTCCCGCCACAATGCCGATGATGCCAACCTCAATCCCGCGAATATAGCCAGGCTCCTGCGGATAGGCGCTGTGGAGGAAACTCCAGGAAAACGCCGGCAAGATGACGGCCAGGACTCGGGACTTCGTCACGCGCTCTAGGAACGGGATGGCAAAAAGGCGAAACAGAAATTCCTCGCTGGTCGAGGCCATCAGGCCGATGGCCACGCCCGCGATCCACGGAAACGTCGTATTGACCGCGTCGGAGTAGTTCAGATCCTGCGGCGCCCAAACTCCATAATTGCTGCCCACCATGTAGAAGGCCACGATAAAGCCGATATGCGCCGCTGCCAGCGCCAGCCCGACAACTGCCGATGAGAAGAATTCTTTCGAACGGAGCCCGCGCAGCGTGAAGGCCTTCGAAAGCTGCATCCGATTCGGCAGGTAGGAGCGATAGAGCGGCTCCCCGCCAGGGAGCACCAGCGTCACCATCAGCGCCGTGCCAAGTGCCGACAACAAAGCGATGCCGAGCCGGAGCAGGACAAAGCCGCTATAAGGATCGTGGGTGTCATAGCTGGCGCGTGTGAATTGCCACTCATTCAGCCCCATCAGAAAAAAAAGCGCCGCGATGATCACGCCCAGCTTGATGGCCCCACCCCAGCTTGTTTGCCCGTGCTTCGTGAGCGTGATGCCCACCCACAGCGCGCTGCCGAGCAACAAAATGTACGGAATGATGGCGATCTGGTTGTAAAAAAGATTCGAAGCGCGAAGTTGCTGGTAGCTGCGCTGCCATGCTTCGGGAACGTGCAGGAATTCTTCGCTGCCGCCGACTTTGTCGCCTTGCAAGGTGACTTGCAAACGGTAGGGCGCGTCCTTCGCGCGGAAGCCGTGCTTTTCCCACGTAAATTCCCAATCCAGGCGGTTCGGCCGCTTGTTCGAATTGGCTTCTTCCGGGAGAAGATCCCACGTACTTAAATCAAGTCCGAGTTTCGCGCGGAGATAGTTCTGCGCCGTGGATTGCGCGGTGGCGCGGTCCAGCGACGCCTCAGCGCGTGATTCCTCGATTTTGTGACCGTAGCCCACGATCTGTCCTGCCGGGCTCACGCGCACGCGGAATTCTTCCTCCTGCTGCGGTTTGAAGAAACGCACGTCCCAGAACCAGATATTCAGCTCGGAGGACATCAGTTTGTTGGCTTGTTGTAACCCCAGCTGGCGCTCCAGGTAGACCTTGGCTTCGTCGTCCACATCGAAAACAATTGTGGATTGGTAGCCGCCGGCGTTCTCGCCAAGGCCGCTGACGAATTTCTGCGCTCTTCGGAGGGCTTCTTCGCGGGAGACTTGAAAATTAACGGAGGCTTCGGGGAAAGCACGGAAAAAATACTTGTACGCGAACAGCGCGCCGAGGATTCCCGCCACCACCCAGAGAAGAAGCGCGCGCTTGTCGGAACTTGTCAGACGGTCTCCCGTCACGTGAACCTCCTCGTTTGGGACGCGGAACCATCACTCTATAGATATGGATGGTGGGGGCGCAAGTTTCGCCGCTGCCATTCCGCCGCTTGTAGCCGCACCTGAAAATGTTCGCAGTGGGAATGATATAAACATAATGTCAATGACGATGAACCTCGGCACCGAAGTGCGCATGATCAAAGGCGTGGGCCCGCAGCGCGCCGAATTGCTCGCCCAGCGCGGCATCTACACGCTCGAGGATCTGCTGGGGTACCTCCCTTTTCGCTATGAAGACCGCATCCATTTTTCCAAGGTGAAAGACATCCGGCCAAACGGCACGTATACCATTCGCGCGCGCGTGATGAGCGGCCAGGCCATCCGCAGCATGCGCGGCGGCCGCAACGCCATCTATCACCTGCTCGTGCAGGACGACGCAGGCGGTTCGCTGCCGTGCAAGTTTTTTCACGGTGGCTATCTCGAAGGGCGCTTGAAGCCCGGGCAGCTGCTCATTCTTCACGGCAAGGCGGAGGTCGATAAGCTGCGGCCCGCGCGGCTGGAGATGATCAATCCGCAGATCGAAGTGCTGAGCAGCGAGGAGATGGATTCCACCGAGGTCGGGAGAATTGTGCCCATCTATGAAGCGATTGGCACATTTGGTTCCCGGCAGATTCGCCGCGCGATGTACGCCGCGGTGCAGCTCATCGATCAAAGAATACCCGATGTCCTGCCCGAAAAGTTGCGCGCCCGTCTTGGCTATCCCACGCGCGGCGAAGCCCTGATGCACACGCATTTTCCCGAACCCGGAGAATCCCTCGATGCCTTAAACACGTTTCGTTCTCCGGCGCAGCAGCGGCTCATCTTCGAGGAATTTTTCCTGTACCAGCTCAGCCTCGCTTTGGACCGCAAGGCCGCTCGCAAGGAAAACGCCATCGCCTTCCGCCTGCGGGAAGACGCCGTGCGCGAAGCACTGAAGCGCATCCTGCCCTTCAAGCCCACGGCCGCGCAGAAGCGCGTTCTTGCCGAAATCGCCGCGGACCTGGAAAAGCCCGCCCCAATGAATCGTCTCCTCCAGGGCGACGTCGGCAGCGGCAAGACCATCATTGCCCTGCAAGCGGCAGTGATCGCCATCGAGAACGGCACGCAAGCCGCGCTCATGGCTCCCACGGAAATTCTCGCCGTGCAACACTTTCTTTCCGCGCGGCGCATCCTCGCCAAAGCAGGCTACCGCGTCGAATTGCTAATCAGCGGCCTGAAAGCTTCGGAGAAATCCGCCGCCCTCGATCGCATTCGCACCGGCGAAGCCCAATTTGTCATCGGCACGCACGCGCTGATTGAAGACAATGTGGAATTCGCACGGCTCGGATTTGTCGCCATTGACGAACAGCATCGCTTCGGCG
>WNGP01005540.1_pt1 | contig 10885 bp, 11 predicted proteins | sample 5407671 | NCBI WGS metagenome assembly WNGP01 (sample SAMN13153381, study PRJNA577476) | soil metagenome | isolation source: 40 cm soil or saprolite under Garry oak tree replicate 2 | place: USA:California | collected 2016-06-15
CAATCTCCAACGATTGGAAGCTGCTTGTGGACTGCTAGCAGCACTTTTTGGCCTCCTTGGTCTAGCCTATGCTCTCTTTGGTCCAACCTACAGTTTTGCAAACAGTTCTGGGCAGAGTGGAACGGCGAATTTGGTGCAGGTCGGCATACAACCCGTCACTCTTATCATCCTGGGTATCCTTGTGCTCGGACTCATCTGTGTAGCTGCCGGCGCAGTGGTGCATAGCCGCACTGGAGGCAGTTGGTGGCGAGTAGTGCTCTGGGTATCAACCGCTGTCCTGGTCGTCTTGACTTTCCTTAGCCTCCTAAGCATAGGTGTGTTACTTCTCCCTGGTACCCTGTTTGCCTTGCTTGCCTCCGCGCTCTCTCTTGGCGCGAGGAGATAGAGAGTATCCTACAACCACTTGAACGCCCGCCATACCACCAACATCGAAGCAACGATCCAGGCGAGCATCACCAGTACTCCTGTTTGAATAGAGCCCCAACCCGCGCCATTATTAATCACCTGGCGTAAGGCCTCATTCAAGTAGTAGAGCGGCATGGCATGGATGAGCGGTTGTAAGAAAGCCTCGGATTTCTTCACAAAACTGGCGATGGCGAAGCCGATAGCCAGCAGCGTGAGCGCGCCAAATATGACCACAAGCGCCAGCAGGCCGATGTTCCCGTAGATGTGGACGTTGAAAATCAAGGCAGCCAGCGCCAGGAGGATGATTCCCTGTATCAGAGAAAGTGCCAGCCGGGCCACGACCTGCGCGCTGATCATCGCAAGCGGCTGCAGTGGCGTGGCTGCCAGGCGTTTCGTGATGCCCATCTCACGCCAGTTAACCAGTTCGATGCCAACTGCGAGATTGGCCCACATCAGCAGCATACCTAGCATGCCAGGGGTGATAATATCGATTTGCCGTATGTCTTTCGCCGCGACTGCCTGCTGGTCCAATGTGACCGGCCCAGGCTGGTGGGTAACTGCGCGATTAATACCATCGACAATGGCTTTCACAGTTAGCTGGGTGGATGCAGTCGTAACGGGATTGCCCTGGTCATAGAAGACTTGCAGGTGCGCTCCGCCCTGTACCATCTGTTGCCCGAAACCGGGGGGAATGACGATAATGGCATTGCGGTGTCCTTCCTTGAGCGCCTGCTGTTCTTCGTCGTTGCTGCCTATATAGACTTGCAGCGCGTCCGATTTCTGTAACTGGCTGACAATCTTGGCTGAGATGGTTGAGTGATCTTGATCGACCACACCGAGCAACGTTTTGGGCGAGCCGCTGCCGCCAAAGAGGAAGCCAAAGACTAGCATAGAGATGATGGCCAGGCCCAGGCTGGAAATGATGAGTCCGCGCTGCCGGGTCAGCATAATGAAGTTGGTGTATAGGAGTGTGAGAATTTTCTTCATGGTTGTACATCCTTTCGTTCATGCAATGTCTGGTTGTGCGCTATTCGCTTCGTAATTCGCGCCCGGTCAGTTCAAGAAAGACATCTTCGAGAGTTGGTGCACGCACCTGCAGGTCGGCAAGCGTGATACCGTTTGCACCGGTATAGGCCAGCAGGGCGACAAGAGTGGATTGCATTGCGTTGGTATAGATGATGTAGCGCTCATTGGCCTGACGCACTCCGGTGACGCCATCAAGCCCTTCGATGTCACTCTTTGTTGCCTTGCCATCCAGCCGACAATCAATAGTGGCCTGCGCGCCCAACCTGCCAATCAGCCCGGCGGCTGTATCCAGCGCAATGATCTGTCCATTATCCATAATGGCAATGCGATCACACAACAACTGGGCTTCGTCCATGAAGTGTGTAGTCAGCAGAATGGTCTTTCCCTGCTCGCGCAGCCTGAGCACAATATCCCACAACATACGGCGGCTCTGCGGGTCTAATCCGGCAGTCGGCTCGTCGAGAAATAGCACTTGTGGACCATTGACCAGCGCGATGGCCAGCGCCAGGCGTTGGCGCTGCCCGCCGGAGAGGTCCTGTGGATGCGCCCTGGCTTTCTCTTCCAATGCCACATCACTCAGCAACTGTCGAGGGTCAAGCGCTTTTGGATAGAGCGATGCAAAGAACTGCAGCGTTTCCAGCAGCGTTAACTCGGGGAAGAGTGTAGTTGCCTGGAGTTGCACGCCTATGACGCGCTGTACCGCGCTTTTCTGCCGCCGCACATCCAATCCTGCCACAATAGCTGTGCCCGAATCGGGCGTGCGAATGCCCTCGATCATTTCCAGGGTAGTCGTCTTGCCTGCGCCGTTCGGCCCCAGTACTCCGTAGATTTCGGCCTTGCGCGCAGCGAAAGAAACATTCCTCACAACGGTTTTATGGTGATAGCTTTTGACAAGGTTGCACACATCTACCGTCACATCGGCTCCGGAGTGAGTAGCAGCTGTGTTTGCTAACTGTTCTTGCGAGATCATCGTTCGTTCATCCTTTCGTAACTACTTGAGCAGAGGTATCATCGCGACCCACGAGTTGCGCAACGAGGTCGCGAGGCTATCTGTGCGGAACTCCGCGAACAAATTGCAAGACATCGTAGATTCTCGCGGACACAGTGGGCCATGCCCAGCGAGGATATTGATCGCCTGAGGGCCATCTATGAACGCTTCAAGCCTGAAGACGTGCTACAGCAGGTGTTACCGCACTTCACGGTCTCGCCGCAGCTGTTGGATGAGCCCGAAGAACTCTGGCACGAAGCTGATCATGAGAATGATCCAAACGGCCTCCGAGTACGCATTCCAGCCAAATGCTGTGACTCCCAGGAGGTTCAATACGCCCACCAGGCTCAGGAGTGGGAGCAGGATGCCATCGATCTTGCAGTGCGTTCGTCCACAGCGGCGACCATTCACATAGCATGCCACGCCCATCCATGCAGTGACAATCGTCACGATTATCCCGGTCATCGTGGCTGGAAGCTGATACCCATGCCACCCACTTGTGGCGAAAATGACTAATCCGATGGGCAGACACCAGAGCCACAGCGCGGCTGGTGTGCACACTAAGTCCTGCCGTTTGCGGGGTGAGGAGCTCTTTCTATCAAACATACCGTGCCTCCATATCGTTTCCTGCTTGTTATCTGTGTTCAACGTCCTCTGCCTGACAGATCGAGACTGATGAGCCGGACACCAAGACGCAGAGCCGTCTCCGCTCGTAGTTACATTCGATTGAGACATGATCTTCCTATCTGTTCTCTGAACTGAGTAGCCGCACCGGCTCTTGCAGCGTTGCAAGAGCAGTGTGTTTTCGTCGTTGGCTGCCTTAAGTATAGCCATACTGCTACTTGCGATGGATGTGCCCCTGGTCATCTTTGGAGACATATCTTTGTCTTTGTGGCTTACCATGACAAGGATAATGGTTCGTACAGTCTTAGCTATGACCTGCTCTATTACTTTCTGCACATCCCGTGCTCATACGCCTGTGCTATAATGGCGAAGAAGCGGATGTCTATCCTTGTGTGCGAAGGAGTACTCCTCATGTCCAGCCAGCGAAAAACCAAGATTGCGGTTCCTCTGGATGGGAGTGAACAAGTTCTCTCCACCGCTGGAGTGAAAGCAGCTTACTTCGCGGTCGCGCTGGGTTACCTGATGGGAGTTCTTGCTGCTCCTCACCTGACGGTGGTCAACTTCCTGGCGTTTACTGCGATTCAGGTATTCTACGTCGTAATTTTCAGATGGCTGAGCAAGGACAATGTATCCGGCTGGCGACTGGCATTGAATCTAGGGATGCTGACGGGAAGTGCCATAGTAATTGGGCTGTTGAGCCTGGCAGGCGTTTACTGGGATTGGCTTCCTTACCTGGTCACGGCTGCGGTCTATTTCGGAGTCCTCTCCTTACGTACGGCTATCATCGCCGGTGTGCTTCTTTACCTGGCATCGATGGTAAACCTTGGCCTTATCTACAACTTGAACTGGCCTTCTCTCTATCCGTCCTCATTCACCCTACTTGCTGCCTTCGGCTTTATTGCGGCCTTTTCACTAGTGCTGCGCCTACTGGGAGTTCAGAAGGAGCGTGCCGAGGAGCTATTGCACCAGCTCGAGGAGTCCAATGCTGAATTAAAGCAGGCACACGAGCAACTGCGCAGCTACGCAATGGAGGTAGAAGAACTCACAATTGTACGCGAACGAGCGCGCCTGGCACGCGAGATACACGACACGCTGGGCCATTACCTGTCGATTTTGAACATTCAACTTGAGACGATTAGCAAATTGCAGGAGCGTGATCCTGCCCGTGCCGTCGTCGAAACTGCAGAGGCGCGTCGAGTGGCGGCACAATCGATGCAGGAAGTGCGCAATGCGGTTGTGGCCCTGCGCCCAATGAGCATCGCGGCTTTGGGCCTGACCGAAGCAATAAGGCAGCTAGGCAAAGAGTTTGAGCGCAATGCGCCAGAAACAATCTTAACGCTTGATCTTGAAACGGAGTTACCTCCGCTCCCTCCGGATATTTCAGTCGCGCTCTACCGGGCGGCGCAAGAAGCATTTACGAATATTCGCAAACACACACAGGCGAGCAAAGTCCTGCTACGGCTGCGTTACGAGGACGAGATAGTAGAACTGCTGGTGCTTGACAATGGTCGCGGAACCTCTAACATCGACTCCGAGCAGCGAGACGGTTTTGGAATGATTGGCTTGCGTGAGCGTACTGAATTGCTGGGCGGGTGTGTGTCATATGGTCCGGCCCAGCAGGGCGGCTATCGTGTAGTGGTACGCGTGCCTGTACCGGAAGTTTCTCACATTCCTGGTGAACTGCGCAAAGTATGAACCATTTCGCCAGCTTTTCACTATATGGGAATAGAGCACCCAGGAGAACGAGGCATGATAGCTCGCATTCGCGTCTTGATCGTTGACGATCAGACACTTATACGGGAAGGCTTTCGCAAGCTGCTTGAGTTAGAGCCAGATATTGAGATCGTGGACATGGCCAGCAACGGTGAATCCGCGCTCGCTGCCGTAGAACGCCTTCGTGCCCAGAACACACCCCCGGATGTGATCCTCATGGATATTCGTATGCCCAATATGGATGGAATCGCCGCTACCAAAGCAATCAAGGAACGTTGGCCCGAAGCCCACGTTGTCATCCTGACGACGTTCGATGACACGGAACTCATTCACGCCGGTCTGCGTGCAGGCGCATTAGGGTACTCACTCAAGGATATCACTGCCGAACAACTGGCGATGACGGTGCGTACTGCCGCGCGCGGGCAGGTGTTGTTACAGCCCGACATTGCCAGTAAAGTCTTCTCTGCCTTTACATCCTCAAACCCAGCCAGATCACTCGCTTCCTCCATAAATACTGCGCCCTCGATTTCGACTGCTCCCAGCTACATCGACCCTACAGCCTCCATTGAACAACTCACCGAACGTGAGCGCGAAATACTTACGCTGGTTGCCAGAGGCGCTTCTAATCGCCAGATCGCAGAGAACCTCTACCTTACCGAGGGCACGGTCAAGAACCACATGAGCAACATCCTCGGTAAGCTAGGTGTGCGCGATCGCACCCAGGCAGCTCTCAAGGCGAAAGAACTTGGGTTAGTGTGAGTCATTTCTTAATACCCTTTATGTGACTGAACCCCAGTGATGCGATCGTAATGTCAAGGTCTTATACTGATATTAGGCGGTTCGAAACTTCCTGTTCGCTGCTATGAGAAGCAGGTACGCTCTTATTACTTTCCATGGATGGGTCAGATTCACTCTTGACAACGAGCGAGTCAGAACACATCCTGCAACGTATTACAAGTATTTTCTAGTACAAGGAGGAACGAGTATGGCACAATGTGAACTGTGTGGCAATGAATACGATAAGACCTTTGAGGTGGTCATAGCTGGGAAGGCACATGTCTTCGACAGCTTTGAATGCGCGGTTGCTACCCTGGCTCCTACCTGTCGTCACTGTGGCTGCCGCATTATTGGCCATGGAGTAGAAGTCAATGGGGCCTTCTACTGCTGCGCCAATTGTGCGGTCAAAGAAGGGGCACAAGGGGTGCGCGACCGCAGTTGAAGGGAGAGGGAACTGGTAAGCGATCTCTACGTTGACGGATGTGGCACTTCTTGTGCCGGGTTGGTGACGTGACCCTGGCTCCTATTCCATGGCCCTCAGCTCCAGGTGCCCTTGGTTGCCCCGGCTTCGTGACCACCTGTTCGTGCGTGGCCTGTTGGAGCAGATCACGTACCTCCTCGTCGGTTGTTTGCCAGAAGTGCTCGTACCAGAAGCCAACGGCAAAGAACGCCTCTGGCCTGAGGACACACACCAGTTCGTCCACCTCTCCTACAAACTCCTCGCACGTGGAGGATGCAGCAACCGGGATAGCAATGACGATGCGGGCAGGCTGTTGCCGTCTCACCGCGGCGACAGCCGCACGCATGGTGGCCCCGGTCGCGATGCCATCATCGACGAGGATGACCGTACGACCGTGTACCTCATAGGCCGGGCGGTCCCCGCGGTAGAGGCGTTCGCGCCGCTCCACTTCTCGCTGCTCGTGTGCTGCAACTCTATTGATCTCCTCCTCCGAGATACCCAGTAGTTGCACGACGTCGTCATTGAGCACACGCACTCCACCCGAGGCGATGGCCCCCATCGCGAGTTCTTCTTCTCTGGGGACACCCAACTTGCGTACGATGATGACATCAAGCGGGGCATGTAAGACTCTGGCGACTTCAAAGGCGACCGGCACCCCGCCCCGAGGGAACGCCAGCACCAGCACATCTGGACGATTGGCATAGGCTGCCAGCTGCGCTGCCAGTATTTGTCCTGCTTGCGTGCGGTCGCGAAAACGTTGTAGCTTCATAGCTGCTTACCCCCTGCTGTACCTGGAAAGGCACCTGATGCTCACGCAGGTAGGCCTCCAGTCGCTCTTTGCACTGCATCGTGCTACCTCTTCTGTTGCTAATTTTTCGAAAAGCGATTAGAACTAGTTACTTCTATACACGGATCGCGTCACGGAGAGGTCACAGAACGGCAGGTTACGCTCCATAACAATCACAATAAAGCTCTACTTCAATATTCGGCTAAGAGGAGGGCCACATATACCATGTGTATACTGAATTTAGGAGCTTGAGATCTCCACTGAACGATTATTGAGAGGAGTTCTACCATGAACCAACGTCCCATAGGAGTCACCATTCTCGCTATCCTGGCTGCTGTCCTGGCCGTCCTGGCTGCTATCAATGCGCTGCAGTTCTTGGGGATCATCCCGTTCTTTATTGGCCCTGTTGCCCTGCGGACTTTCAACTTCTTTTATGCCCTCATGTGGGGCTTGATGGTCTGGGTGTACGCCTGGCTTGCTCAGATGCTCTGGCGGGTCCGGCCTGAAGCATGGCTCTTCCTGGTGATCATCACCATCTTCAATCTCATACTCGACTTCGTAGTGATGCTCGGCAGGAGCACCTGGCAGGATGTCAGCGTATCTTTCATCATCAATGGCATCATCCTGATTTATTGCCTGCTTCCTGGGGTGAAGCAAGCCTTTGGCACAGCGTGATCGCATGCCCTCTTTTGGCTGGCGCTTCCTAATATTCATTCCTTTTCTTCAACCTCTAGTGTATACTACTGGAAGGTTATCAATGGATGTCTTCAACGAGGTTGAACAAGATGGCTTTGTGGGCATGCCCCACTTGTGTGTAGGCCTTCAGAAGGAAGCGGAACCATGGCAAAAGAAGCACTCATGCGAAGTGAACAGTTATTCCGCGCCCTTATCGAACACAGTACTGACGCCATCACCTTGATCACTCCAGACGGCACCATCACCTACGCCAGTCCTTCAATCGCACATGTCACAGGCTATGCTCCCGAGGAGTTGGTGAGGATGAATAGTTTTGCCCTTGTCCACCCAGACGATCGGGGGAACCTGAGAGAGCAACTGACCAACCTGCTTGGGCATGCGGAGGAAGTGCTTTGCCTGGAGTATCGCGTGCGCTGCAAAGACGGTACCTGGCGGTGGATTGAAGGCACTGCCACCAATTTACTGGATAACCCGCAGGTCGGCGCGATTATGTGCAACTCTCGTGACATCACGAAGCACAAATACGCCGAACGCAAGTTCCGCTCGCTCGTCGAGTCCAACATTGTTGGGGTGATGGTAACTGACCAAGAGGGGAGAATGTACGAAGTCAATGACCAATTAGTGCAGCTACTGGGCTACAGCCGGGAGGAACTCCTCAGCGGGAACATAGGTGTAAAGGGCTTGCTTGTACCGGAATATCAATCTGCACGCGCACGGGCCTGGAAGACGCTGATCTCTCATGGGGCTTCACTCCCCGAGGAGAAGGAATACGTGCGCAAAGATGGGAGCATCTTTCCAGCCCTGGTCGCTGCGGCCACGATTAATCAGGAGCGCACTCGTGCTTTGGTGATGCTGCTTGACATTTCCGATCGTAGGGAAGCAGAGCGGCGCAAACAGGAATTCCTAGGGATGGTGAGTCATGAACTCAGAACGCCACTCACGGCTATCCAGGGTTTCCTGGAACTGGCGCTCTTGTGTATCGAGCGCCTCTCGGAGGCCTCATCAATAGGGACGGGTGATTTGCTGAGCAAACTTGAGGCCATGCTGCAGCAGGCGCAGCGGCAAGCAGAGATAGAAACCCGCCTGGTAGCAGAACTACTGGACGTGTCGCGTATGGAGATGCAGAAGTTCGAGATGTCTCTACAACAGTGTAATCTGACCACCATTGTCCAACAGGTGGTTGCCAATCAGCAACAGGTGGCTCCCACTCGTCGTATTGAGCTGGCATTGCCGCCTCAAGCACTGGTACCGGTGGAGGCAGATGCGGATCGCATTGAACAGGTGCTCACCAACTACCTGACGAATGCTTTCAGGCATTCCCTAGCCGACCAGGTGGTCCGGGTACAACTGTCCGTGGAGGGTGTCATGGCGCGGGTGTCTGTCCGTGATAAGGGGTGTGGGTTGACCTTAGAACAGCAGCAACGCGTCTGGGACCGTTTTTACCAGGCAGAGACCGCCAGGCATCAGGGCTCCGATGGAGGACTGGGATTGGGGCTCTATATCGTGCGAACCATTATAGCGCAGCACCAGGGACAGGTAGGCGTCGAGAGTCGCCCTGGTCAAGGGGCGACCTTCTGGTTTATGCTGCCGCTGGCTGATGAGCCAATGTAGGCCTGAGTGGGTTTATTAAGGAACCTACTTTTATTTCACACGAGCAACTTCAGCCCGATTCTGTTCCCTGATGTGTGTTGCTACAACCCTCGCACTGTGCAGCGCACGAGGGTTGCTCTGCGGAGCAGCGCTCACATTGCGAGCTGGAGTGGCAGGATGCGCGGGAGCGTGCTTACGCTTGCCTGTCGAAGAGAGCACTCTCCGGCAGAGGAGCGAGCCTACCAGGACAAGGCTTCCGAGGTAGATGCCCAGTCCCCACCAGGTCTGTGTATCGCTGCCGGTCCCAACCCCATGCAGAGTTGCGAGCGCAAAGATGCCCAGTGTCAGCACATGCAGCCGTCTCCACCAGGTGTAGCCAATACGTGGCCGCAGCCATGTGCTGATGCCAATGGCGATCCCGAGGTACAATCCTACTATGCCGAGTGCCATCCATTCAGGACGATAATGACTTGCAAGCGGGATGAAGATTTCTTTCCAGCCAAATTTGGTGAACGGGTCCACCCAGACTGCCAGGACATGTACCGCGAGAAAGATTGTGCTCAGCAGCGTCAGAAAGTTATGCAGTTCGCTATTGAGCAAGCGCGGCCAGCGGCTGGGCGATTGTAGCTGCGTCGAAAGCGCCAGACCCACGGCCACGGCCAGGGTGAGTAACACGTAGGCGGTAAACCCGCCCGCCCGCGCAACATCCCAGGTTACGGTTTGCCAGATGGTGTTCATATTCGTACTTCCTCCATTAGATGCACCGGCCAGGGTTCCACGGTAGCCCAGGCACCATCCTCTTGCACGAGCAGGCCCGCGATGCGGTGCTTGCGCAGAAAATCGGCACCTTGCCTCGAACCAAGAATGAAGGCGACTTTTGCCGCTACCTCGGCCTGTTCACACCGGTCTGCCACAACGGTAACTGACCAGAGATCACTCTGAGCTGACAGGCCCGTGCGCGGATCAAGCAGGTGATGCCGCAGCGTATTGCCCTGCCACCACTGGCGATGGGCGATGCCCGAAGTGGCGACGGCACCATGACGCAGCGGAATCGTCCAGAACCCCTCTCGTCCGGGCACTGCAAGCTGCCAGTGCTCCGCATCAGGAGGGAAACCCAGGACGGCCAGGTCGCCTCCGGCGTTGACCAAAGCCGGGCTGACCCCGCTCAGGCGCAGTTGCTCCAGGGCGGCATCGACCGCCATGCCTTTGGCAATGCCTCCGAAGTCGAGCTTGATGCCGGCGGGAAGGGTCACGTAGCGAGAGAGGGGATTCACCCGAATGCCACGCCATCCTCCACCTGGCTCCCCAGGGAAGAGGAAGGCGGAACGGACGGCCGGAAGGTCGTCGAAGGTGCGGTCATAGCCCAGTTGGACTAACTGGTCCAGCATGGCGGGATCATAGACTCCCTGAGTAGCTTGAGCTGCTGTCAAAGCAGTCGTCAGGACGGCATAGAGCAGATCGCTGACGGCAGTGGGTGTGCCTGCGTGCTGATTGAGCTGCGACAGCTCACTATCTGGTAAAAAACGGCTCAAGGTCTGTTCCCACTCGGCGAAGAGCGTGCGAACGATCTGTATTCCCAGTCCTGCCTGGTTTTCAGGCAGGAGGAGGGAAATCGTCGTGGCCATCGCCCGGAAATCCTCCCGGCGCATGCCGGGAGGGGTCGTATAGTCAGGAGACACTGGACCCGCTGACGGTGGTTTGCGAAGAGTTGCTTGATCCAAAGTTATTACTCCCTTGTTGATTTAAGAAGCTATTACTACTTTGAGAAGATGTAGTTGTCGTCGATGTCTTCTGAGAATTCCCGGACGATGTATTCGTA
>WNGP01005937.1_pt1 | contig 10885 bp, 11 predicted proteins | sample 5407671 | NCBI WGS metagenome assembly WNGP01 (sample SAMN13153381, study PRJNA577476) | soil metagenome | isolation source: 40 cm soil or saprolite under Garry oak tree replicate 2 | place: USA:California | collected 2016-06-15
GGCTCGCCATCACCACGCAGCGGTTCTTCCACGGGCATCCTGGTCCCGCGATCAGCTGGAAGGTCTATATCGTGCCGCCGGCGAAGTAAGCTTTTCAACCGGACCGGCGAGCGGGAATCTCAGGGAATCAACATATGAATCTCGATCTGACTGGAAAGATTGCACTTGTCACCGGCTCGACCCGAGGCATTGGATTGGCTTCCGCCGCCGGGCTCGCGCAAATGGGCGCTGAAGTAATCGTCAACGGGCGAGAAGCGACGGCAGTTGCTGACGCGATCGCCAAGATCAAGCAGGCAGCGCCGGGCGCCACCACGCATGCGGCCGTCTTCGATCTTGGAGGCGCCAAAGGCTGTGCCGGGCTCGTCGCGCAATTCCCCGAGGTCGACATTCTCGTCAACAATCTCGGAATCTACGAGCCAAAGGCCTTTTTCGATACGTCGCGCGCGGCGCAGCCGAGCAAACCAAGGCAACCAATATAACGGTAAACGCGGTTTTGCCGGGCCCGACCTGGGTCGAGATGGCGCCGGTCCGGCTTGCGGCTCGCGCCAAGGGGCTGGGAACGACGGCTGATGAACTTGCGGCGCGGACATTCACCGAACGCCGGCCGGCGTCGCTGCTGCAGCGCTACGCGACCCCGGAAGAGGTGGCAAACCTGATCTGCTATGTCTGTTCGAAGGCTGCGAGCGCGACCAACGGCGCGGCCTTGCGCGTCGATGGCGGTATCGTCACCAATCCGTTCTGAGAGCGCGGGTCGGACCGTCACGATCAAGGCGCCGCTTGAGGTTACGAAGATCTCGGCGGATCACGTGCCTTCTTCGTTGAACTTGCTCGCGACCAGTTCGGTGATCGCAGCGACCGCGGCTTCGGCCTCCGGGCCAATCGCGGAGACGACGATTGTGGTCCCCGGCCCAGCCGCCAGCATCATCAGCCCCATGATCGAGTGCCGCCGACGGTCTCGCCGCCGCGCGTCACCCAGACTTCGGCATTGAAGCGCTCGACCATCTGAACGAATTTCGCCGAGGCGCGCGCATGCAGACCGCGTTTGTTGATGATGGGAATTTCCCGAGACACCGCGCCCGACGGGACACTTGGCCCGGGATCAGTTTCGGGCGACGCGTCGTCGTCGCTCATTTGCCGGCGAGAACCCGACTGGCGATGGTGACGTATTTGCGGCCGGCTTCCTGGGCCATGGCGATGGCGTCGGGAAGCGACCGCTCTTCGCGAACCTTGGCAAGCTTGACCAGCATGGGAAGATTGATCCCTGCGAGCACTTCCACCTTGGGGCGGCTCATGCAGGAGATCGCGAGGTTGGAGGGCGTGCCGCCGAACATGTCGGTAAGGATGGCGACGCCATCGCCGCTGTCGACGCGGTTGACGGCTTCAATGATGTCATTTCGACACAAATCAGAGTCGTCCTCGGCTCCGATCGTGACAGCTTCGATTTGCTTTTGCGGGCCCATCACATGTTCGAGCGCCGCCTTGAACTCGTCGGCAAGGCGCCCATGGGTCACAAGTACCAGACCAATCATCGGAAACTCCTCGCGGGTGCTTTTTGGTGCACCGCACGAACACGCGCCACTTTGACCATCCAGAGCCCCCGCGCAAGAGGGGATCTACGGGAATTTAACCGTTTGGGGAAGAGCCAGTGCCGGTCTATTCGGTCGCGATAGTGTGCTTCATATGGTTACCAATTCCCTTCAGACAATCGGCTGAAGGTTGGCTTAAAGTCGAACTCCCAGTTGTCGTCAGGGCGGCGACAACTAATGGGAGTGCCGCATAACCTGCAGCCACGGGAATACGCGGTATTTCTACACCGAAAATGCGCGTTATGAGCGTTTCCGGCGGCGGCAGGCGCTCCGCGTCCGCAGCGCCGAGATCGACCGCCAGGCCGACGATAGCCGCACCGGCGAACTCGCAGCGTCGAATACCAAGCCCCCGAATCTCGATCAGCCCGGCCAATTCGCGCGCTGGCCGAACCACAATTTCTCCGCCGGCTGTGTCAAGATGGACACGGTCATCGCCGACCAGCACGGCCTTGGGTATTTGCCCCGAGCGCCCGGCGAGGATGAGATCGAACGCCAGCCGCGACTTGCCGGCCCCCGAGGGCCCGCGGATCAGCACGGCACGATTTCCTACCAGCACCGCGGAGGCGTGGACGCTCGCGCTGGCAGCCTCCGTCATGGCGCCGGCAGCCTGACCACAAAGCGCGCGCCTGCGATGGTCGCCTCGCCATCGAGGCCGGTCGGACCGACACGGTTCTCCGCCCAGATGCGCCCGCCATGGGCCTCTATGATCTGCTTCGAGATCGACAGCCCCAGCCCGGAATTCTGGCCAAAACCCTGATGCGGCCGGTCGGTGTAGAAGCGCTCGAAGATCCGCTCCAGCGCATCCTCGCGAATCCCCGGCCCATCGTCATCGATGATGATTTCAATCTCCAATCTCACGCGGCGGCAGACGATGCGCACCTTGCCGCCGGGCTCGGAAAACGATTGGGCGTTAACCAGCAAATTGGAGATCACCTGCCCGAGCCGCGAATCATGGCCCGGCACCGAGAAGATGTCCGCGAGGCCGCGGCCCTCGAAGCGGCATTCGACGGCGATGTCGTTGCCGAGCCGGGTCTCGTTGGCGACCGACGTCAGGGTCGTGAGCAGGCGGCGAAGATCGACCAGCGTCATATCCTGCCGTTGCAGTTCGGCATCGAGCCGGCTTGCATCGGAAATATCGGAGATCAGCCGATCGAGCCGCCTGACGTCGTGCTCGATCACCGCGAGCAGCCGCGAGCGGCTGGTCTCGCTCTTCGCCAGCGGCAGGGTTTCGACCGCTGACCGCAGCGATGTCAGCGGGTTCTTCAATTCATGGGCGACATCGGCGGCGAACATCTCGATCGCCTCGATGCGGTTATAGAGCGCATCGGTCATGTCGCGCAGCGCGCCGGAGAGATGTCCGATCTCGTCGCGACGGCGGGTGAAATCGGGGATCTCGACACGGGTGCGGATACGGCGGCGGACGCGTTCGGCGCTGTCGGCGAGCCTGCGTACCGGGCCCGCGATGGTGCTCGCCAGCAGCAACGACAGCACGATCATGACAGCGGACGCGACGCCGCCGACTTTCAGAATCGCGAGGCGCTCCGCGGTCACCATCTGATCGATGTCGTCGCCCTGGGTCGAAAGCATCAGCGCGCCATGCACCGCGCGGGTTCGCTGCACCGGCACCGCGACCGAGACGATCACCTCGCCGCGGTCGTTGACCCGCACCATGCTGCTCTTCTGGCCGTTCAGCGCCTGCGCGACCTCCTGATAGCCGCTGCCGTTCTCGGGCCCGAGTTCGCGATAGATCGGCAGATCGCCGCGATTGAGCCAGGTGCGGATCGCGATCATCGTTCGCTCCGCGATGCCCGGCTTCTCGATCGACGGCGGCGGCAGTTCGAACCGCAGCACGTCGCCGCGACCGTAGAGCGTGCGGCTGTCGAGAATGAGGCCGCCGTCGCGGTCGAAAATGCGGGCGCGGGTCTTGGTCGGCAAAATCAGCCGCCGCAACACCGGCGCGACGCGTTCCGGATTGATCGGAAAATCCAGCCCGGAATATTCGTCCGGCGCACCATAGGTTTCACCGGGCTTCAGATCGAGCAGCCGGTCGGGATCGATGGTGATGGCATTGGTGTCGACCGTCGCGGAGGCCGCGATCGCGCCGGCGATGATCTCGGCCGATATCTGCAGGCTTTGCGCCCGCGCGTCGATCAGGCCGGCGCGGAACTGCGAGAGATAAAGGATGCTCGCTACCAGCGCGACCAGGCCGGCGAGATTCAGCGATACGATACGGCGCGTGAGGCTGGAGAAGCTGAGCGCGAAGAAGAACTGCCCAGCCCTGCGCAGCCAGCCGAGCGGTCGCTGCCAGCCCTGCACGGGCGGGTTCTCGAACGCAACGCCATCCAGAACGAGGGACGATGAGGCGTCCTCGGCACTCGGGTTTGGATCAGGCTGCGTTCGATCAAGCAATGGCCAAAACTGCCGGTTGTTGCGATGCGCGTTGCCTTCGCATCCTACTCCAGACGGGTGGGGGCGTCAGTGAGCAGCTGCGGATGGCCGCCGTCGAATCAGATCTCCTTGAAGCGGTAGCCCACTCCGTAGAGGGTTTCGATCATCTCGAAATCGTCGTCCACGACTTTGAACTTCTTGCGCAGTCGCTTGATGTGGCTGTCGATGGTGCGATCGTCAACATAGACCTGGTCGTCATAGGCCGCATCCATCAGGGCGTTGCGGCTTTTCACAACGCCGGGACGGGTGGCCAGCGCCTGCAGGATCAGAAATTCCGTCACCGTCAGCGTCACCGGCTCGTTCTTCCAGGTGCAGGTGTGGCGCTCGGGATCCATGCGCAAAAGTCCGCGGTCCAGCGCCTTGGCATCGGTTTCCTTTGGCACGGCGGTGGGATCTTTCGGCGCTGCGCGTCGCAGCACCGCCTTCACGCGCTCGACCAGCAGGCGCTGCGAAAACGGCTTGCGGATAAAATCGTCGGCGCCCATCTTGAGCCCGAACAACTCGTCGATTTCCTCATCCTTGGAGGTGAGAAAAATTACCGGCAGATCGGATTTCTGCCGCAACCTGCGCAGAGTCTCCATGCCGTCCATGCGCGGCATCTTGATGTCGAGGATCGCAAGGTCCGGTGGACTGGTGCGGAAGCCGTCAAGCGCCGAGGCGCCATCCGTGTAGGTCATGATGCGATAACCTTCGGCTTCGAGGGCGATCGAGACGGATGTAAGAATGTTGCGGTCGTCATCGACCAAGGCGATTGTGGGCATGAGCCTGCTTTCCGAAAGTGACTGAAACACGGGGGCAATCCAGCTATGCGCCGCATAAGTGGCTTCGTACGCGGTCAACGAGCAATGCAAGCTGGGCTGAAGTGTGACCGAGTTCCGCAAAACGACCGAATGAACCAATGGTTCCGATCTATATATACACCAGTTTAGCCAGAAAAAGGCCCTTATTGCAATGAGATGTGGGGATATGATTGATGCAGCCCACCGCTAATTTTGATCCAGCTAGATTAGCCCGTTCGCTGCTGCGGCGGAGCCGCCAGGGGGCTTTGGCTACCCTGATGGCCCGCGGCGGCGATCCTTACTGCTCGCTGGTGAATGTCGCAACCCATGCCGACGGCTCACCGATTCTGTTGGTTTCGCGCCTGGCGCTGCACACCCAGAACATCCTGGCCGATGCTCGGATCTCGTTGATGCTGGACGAGCGCGCCGAAGGCGACCCGCTTGAGGGATCGCGAATCATGCTGGCAGGCCGGGCCGAGGAGGCCGGCGGCGATGACGTGGCGATTTTGCGCCGGCGCTACCTCAACGCCCATCCTTCCGCGGAGACCTTTGTAGACTTTAAGGATTTCTCTTTTTTTCGGATCCGGCCGCATGCGGCTCATCTGGTCGCGGGTTTCGGGCGGATCGTAGATCTCAAGCCCGAGCAGTTCTTGACGGAGATTTCGGATGCCGGCGCGCTGCTGGACGCCGAGCAGGGCGCGGTCGAGCATATGAACGAGGATCATCGCGACGCGATCAATCTTTATGCGACCAGGCTGCTCGGCGCCGACCTCGCCGATTGGCGCTGTACCGGCTGCGATCCCGATGGGGTCGACATGCAGGCCGAGACAGCAACGCTGCGGTTGGATTTTCCGGAGCGCGTAACCGGTCCGGGAGAGTTGCGCAAGATGCTGGTGAAGCTGGCGGACGAGGCGCGCGCGCGGCTATAGCGGATACTCTCCGGGCGAGGTCACCACAAAATTCGGCGATCCATCTCAATGATAACGCATCCGCCAAAAACGCCGAGGGCGCAGCCCGTCAAGTTCGGGAATTGTGCGTTGCACAAGAGATTTGATGATTTTCAGGGGCGTCGCGGATTGTCGTGCGATGGTGACGCTAACAATCGTTAATACCCCGCCGATCACAGCCCGCGCTGCAGCAAGCGTTTGAGCGGGATCAATGACCCGCCGTTGAATAAACCAAAAACTGAGGGATCGGCTTGGCAATCCCGGCGTTCATCAGTATTAGGTCATTAGGTCGCCGGACCGAAGCCGGAAGGCTATTGAAGGTCACCGCGACAGCGCGGTTGGCGGCATTCGCGCGATTGATATTCGCGGGTTCGAGGAGGATTTTCCGTGCAAGAGACGGGCGTGCGCAACGGTGCCTTCGGCGCCGACAAATTCGGCTTAAAAAACCTCAGGGGCGTGAACTGGAATTTCGGTGCGCCTCAACTTTATGAGCATTCCCTGGCTGCGGGCGAAGCGGTGCTTTCCGCGGATGGCGCCCTGTGCGCGGACACCGGCGTATTCACAGGCCGCAGCCCCAAAGACAAGTTCACCGTTCGCGACGCCCTGACCGACAAGAGCATGTGGTGGGCTGGCAACCAGTCGATTACGTCGGAACAATTCGAAGCGCTCCACGCCGATTTCCTTGGGCATGCCGAAGGCATGACGCTGTTCGCACAGGATCTCTACGGCGGCGCCGATCCAACCCTCAGGGTCAAGACCCGCGTCTTTACCGAACTTGCCTGGCATTCACTGTTCATCCGCACGCTGTTGATCCGCCCGGAGACATCCGACCTCGCGAACTTCGTGCCTGAGCTGACGATCATCGATCTGCCGAGCTTCCGTGCCGATCCCAAACGCCACGGCGTTCGTTCGGAGAACGTGGTTGCGATCGATTTCGCCCGCAAGATCGTCCTGATCGGCGGGTCTTATTATGCCGGCGAGATTAAGAAAGCGGTGTTCACCACGCTGAACTATTATCTGCCCGAAAAGGGCGTGATGCCGATGCATTGCTCGGCCAATGTCGGGCCCGACGGCGACAGCGCAATCTTCTTCGGTCTCTCCGGCACCGGCAAAACCACGCTTTCGGCCGACCCGAAACGTACGCTGATCGGCGACGACGAGCACGGCTGGGGCGGCGACGGCATCTTCAATTTCGAAGGCGGCTGCTATGCCAAGTGCATCAAGCTGTCGAAAGAGGCCGAGCCTGAGATCCATGCCGCCAGCAAGCGCTTCGGCGCAGTGCTGGAAAACGTGGTGCTGGATCCGAATACCCGTGAACCGGATTTCGACGATGGCGCGAAGACCGAAAATACCCGTTCGGCCTATCCGCTCGAATTCATCCCCAATGCGTCGCGCACCGGGCGCGCAGGCCATCCGAAGAATGTGGTGATGCTCGCGGCCGATGCGTTCGGCGTGATGCCGCCGATCGCCAAGCTGACGCCGGCCCAGGCGATGTATCACTTCCTGTCCGGCTACACCGCGAAGGTGGCGGGTACCGAGCGCGGGCTCGGCAAGGAGCCGCAGCCGGAATTCTCGACCTGCTTCGGCTCGCCGTTCCTGCCGCGCGATCCGTCGGTGTATGGCAATCTGCTGCGCGACCTGATCGCCAGGCACGATGTCGATTGCTGGCTGGTCAATACCGGCTGGACCGGCGGCAAATACGGCACCGGCCGTCGCATGCCGATCAAGGTGACGCGGGCGCTGTTGACCGCGGCGCTGAACGGCTCGCTGCGCGATGCCGATTTCCGCACCGACAAATATTTCGGCTTCGCGGTGCCAACCTCGCTGCCGGGCGTCGAGCCGCATATCCTCGATCCGATCAAGACCTGGAAGGACAAGGCCGAGTTCGACAAGACCGCGCGCGCGCTGGTCGGCATGTTCCAGAAGAATTTTGCCAAATTTGAAGCCCAGGTCGACGCCGAGGTCCGCGCCGCAGCGCCGGAAGTGAAGCTCGCGGCGGAGTGACAAACTCCATCATTCCGGGCGCGCCAACGGGTCCGCGCAAGGCGCGGCCCGATGACAGGCTCCGCGCGAGCCTGGAATCTCGACCTGGTAAGGGCGGTCGCGAGGCCGCCCTTTTTACGAAGTTACTATGCCGCCACGTTCGACAGGAATCGGTCAACGGACGAGCGCAACTCCGCGGCCTGACGCGACAGGCCGTGTGCGGAACCGAGCACCAGCTCCGCCGAGCGGTTTGTATTCTCGCTTGCCGCTGCAGTTCCCGCTATGCCCCGTGCGACGGTTGCCGTTCCGGCGGCAGCCTGACGGATATTCTCGGTTATTTCAGCCGTCGCCGTGTTCTGCTGGTTCACGGCGGTGGCGATCGTCGCGGTGAAGCTGTGGATCTCCCCCATCACGGCCGTGATGGCTCCAACATTGTCCACCGCCCGCTTTGTCGCCAGCTGCACCTCGGCAATTTGCGAGGAGATCTCCTCGGTGGCCTTTGCGGTCTGGGTAGCCAGCGCCTTCACTTCTGAAGCAACCACTGCGAAGCCGCGTCCGGCTTCGCCAGCCCGCGCAGCCTCGATGGTGGCGTTGAGGGCCAGCAGATTTGTTTGGCCGGCGATGTTTCGGATGAAACCCACCACTTCATCAATATGCTGGGCAGCGGTTGCGAGCGCTGCCATTGTCTGGTTTGCTTCGTCAGCCATGCTTGAGGCGCGCCGCACAATGCTGGTGGCTTCGTGGAGTTGCCCCTCAATGGCCTGCACCGACTCTCCAAGCTGGCCCGCTGCGGTCGAGACGGTCTGGACGTTGGCAGAGGTCTCATCGGCGCTCGATGCCGTCTCTATCGATTGTTGGCCGGCCGACTGCGCAATTGACGACAGAGTTCGCGCGGTCTCGGTCAACTCGCTCGTCATTGCGTCTGCACTGGAAAGGACGGAGGTGACGGTGGAACGGAAAGTCTCGATTTCCGCCTCCATGCGCCTTCGTCGATTGTCCTGTTCCGAGTTCGCCTGATCCTTCGACGACATCAGGGCGGAATCCTCCTGCGCGCGGGCACTCAGGCCGGCCTGCATCACGGCGAGCGATTTCAGAAGACGGCCAAGCTCGTCGCGCCGCCGAAGCGCGATCCGGTCGGTGAAGTTGCCGGCGGCCACATGTTCCGCAATCTGCATTGCGGCGAAGATCGGTTTGCTCATGGAGTGCGCGAATGCGACCGCGAGCGTCAGCCCGATCAGAGTTGTCGCAATCGCAAGCGCGAGCATGGTGGTGTGGGCGGCCGCGACCGCCGCCTCGGCTTCGGTGCGGTAGTCGAACCCATAGGCAGCGACCATTTCCACCAGATCGTCCACGGCCGCAACGGCGGCATCCCCCTTCTTGATCACCGAGAAAGGCATGGGAAGCGCGGTGAGCCCGCCGGCCTGCGGCTTGAGGATCTTCAGCCCCATTTCCGACCAGCCGCGCAGCTCCGTTTCGGTCCGTTCCAAAGCCGCGGTGACATCCTTGGTTCTTACCCGATCCCGAACGACTTTCAGGTCGTCCGCGATCCCGGCGACCAGTTTTTCGATTTTCGCGACCGTTTCCTTCGGCGCGCCATCATGGAGGCCAGCCTGCATGAGAAGGCGCGCCGCGTTCAATGCGGCATGCGCCGAACGCGCATGATTGATTCCCATCAGCGGCCCGTCGTAGAGGCGCACCACAAGATCGCCGGAGGTGGAGATGCTGCGCATGCCATAAAACGCAAGCCCGCAGGCAAGGGCGATGACAATACTAAAGGCGAAAAAAAACTTGTAGCGAATCGACATAGGAATTTCCCCGGCGAACTTCCAAGAAATTAGTCCGTAATCTTCACGGTCATCTTCATTCGTGGGTGAATTGCGCAGATTACCTGCGCCTCGCCTGATTCTTTGAAAGTTACATCCGTTGCCGCGCCCGGCGGCTGCGATCCGAGGTTGAACTCGTTACCCTTGCTGGCCGAAATGATGTTGTGGGGCACGGTATCGTCATTCGCGAATGTCACCGACTCGCCCTTCTTGATGGTGATGCTCTCGGACGAGAAAAGGCGGCCCTTCTGCGTTATCGTCAGGTTGGCGGCCAAGGCGCCAGCCGACAGGCCGACGAGAACGACAACAGTGAGAGACGTTAGCATGCGCATTGGATATTCCTGCGGTTAGGTTGTTTTTGTTCAGCGGGGGAGAACCGGTACGGTGGTCGGATCGAGATGGCTGGTCAAAGTTTTCAGGAAAGCGACCAGTTCGGACTTCTCCTGAGGCGTGAGACCGAGCGGTTTCACGAGGTCGGAGCGGCTCGGCCGATCGACGCCTCCCTGGTCATAATGTTCGACCACCTGTTCGAGCGTGGCGATCGATCCATCGTGCATAAAGGGACTTCGCCTGGCGATCTCGCGCAGCCCCGGCGTCTTGAAAGCGTGTTGCATCTTGATGACGCCAGGCAGGAACTGCCCCCGCCCGACATCGGCGCTGGCGAGGCCGATGTCCTGGAAACCATCATTGGTGAAGTTCCAGCCCTCATGGCACGTTGAGCACTGAGCCTTGGTGTTGAAGATGACAAAGCCCCGCTTTGCCTCGTCGGAAATTGCCTGCTCGTTTCCCTCGATCCAGACGTCGAACGGTGCCTGCTCGGAAACCACCGTGCGCTCGTAGGTCGCAATGGCCGCTGCCAGCGTTTTTGGCGAAAGGCCGGTGCCCGGAAATGCCGTGGCGAACAGCGGCTTGTACTCAGCGATGGTTGCGAGTCGCTCCAAGAGGACCTCGATCGGCATATTCATCTCACCTGGAGATTGGATCGGACCGAGCGCCTGCTCCTCAAGGTCCGCAAGCCGACCATCCCACATGAAGATCGCTCCCCATGCGGCATTGACGATGGTCGGCGAGTGCCGACCCAGCTTCGCCATGCCGTGGCCGACCCCGACCGCCAATCCATCGCCCCAACCAAAGCCTGGGCTGTGGCAGCTCGCGCAGGACTGCGCCGAGGTGACCGAGATGCGGGTATCGAAATACAGCTTTTTGCCGAGCGCCGCTTTTTCGGGTGTGTAAGGGTTTTCTTTTGGGAATGGGATCAACGCTGGGCGCCGGTACTCTGCCTTCATCGCGCCAATGGCTGCAGCGGCTTTCGGGGCGGG
>WNGP01009732.1_pt1 | contig 10880 bp, 6 predicted proteins | sample 5407671 | NCBI WGS metagenome assembly WNGP01 (sample SAMN13153381, study PRJNA577476) | soil metagenome | isolation source: 40 cm soil or saprolite under Garry oak tree replicate 2 | place: USA:California | collected 2016-06-15
CCAGGCGGAGATCGACGGCCTCGCGGTCGAGCGTTCGGTCGTCACATCCCCCGTTTCACCCGACACGGACGCGGATGGTCTCCGGGACGACGAAGAGTGGGACGGGGTATCGAACGTTGGATTCCTCACCGATCCCTCGGATCCGGACACGGACCGGGACGGCCTCGCGGATTTCGAGGAGATTACGGGACTCAACCGGCGGCCCACAAACCCCCTCCTCTCTGACACGGATGGCGACGGGGTTATCGACGGACTCGATCTTTCGCCTACGGAGCTCTGGGATCCGCCATGGAGGGGCGCGTTCGAACCGGGCCTCGTGCGGTTCACGCAGCGGTTCCATGCGCTCGGCGTCCACGCCGTCTCCGCGACGATCTGGACGTACAACATCGACGCCGACGCTTGCGTGTACCTGTCCGACCACACGGCCGACGCGACGCGGAGCAGCAACGACTCCATCGAGAACGTCCTCGCGACGATCAATCATGTCTTGGTCGAAGGCGCCGAGACGAACTTCACCGCAACGGCCGCGGAGGACCTCGGCCAGGAAGGCTGGGGCCCCGCGACCATGAGCTACGGCAACTGCGATTTCTGGGAGCCGCGCCAGTATCGGTTCGAGTACATCCACGACAGCCGTGCCTCAGACGTGGACTTCGTGAACGTCGCGGAAGTGCCAATCCGCGATGGCGTGGGCGAACTGTTCTATCACGCCTCGACAGACATCCCGATCCGCCTCTCGAAGCCGCAAGGCGTCATCGTGCAGTTCTCCATCCGTCCGGAAGCGGACCGCGGCGCGGAGACGGAGGACGGGACGACCACCGTGCCGGCCTTCGTGTACTCGCTCTTCCGAGGGACCGACTTCCTCGCGGCGCCCCCGTTCTACCAGAACCTCGCCGTGGGCACCGCGATCGACGACCACGCGTACGAGTTTCAGCTCCGGATACCGGAGGATGTCGCGACGGAGGACAACACGGTCCGGGTCGATGGGGTGCCGACCGCCACGCTCGTCCTCACTCCGGCCTGGCTCACGAGCGACGGAATCTCCGTCACGAAAGATGGCCTGAACGTCACGGATGTGACCGTCGCGGCCAGCCTCGTTCGAGTTCAGGAGTCCGCGGAGTTGGTAGTTGCGCGTCTCGCCACCGACATGCAGGCTCTCGAAGCCGCGTTGCCCGATTCGACGGACGGTCTCGTCAGCGGGTTCTACTCGTTCGACCCGTACTCCGTGTACGTGTACCGAATGGGTGATCCCTTTGACTCAGAGGCACCTGCCTCCGCAGATGCCCTCTACATGATCGGTGAATCGACCGAGGAGATCGCTTCGTTTCAGGACACGATTACCTGGGCTCCTGAAGACGCGTGGGTCCGAACCTCCGCGGACGGCTTCGGCGTCGCCCTCAAGGTCTTCAAGATTATTCGGCAGGGCATTTCGATTACGAGCCAGCTCACGGCGAACATGCTCTTCCCGGTGCTGAACGTGCCTTCGGGCGCGTTGGAAGAGATGACTTTCGGCCGTTCCACGTTCACGGTTACGAAGCTCACGAATCTCGAGACGGACCAGCCGTACTATGTGGTGGGGGAAACGGCCGTGCAGACGGTGAAACTGCGAGTGCCGCATCCTGAGATTCCGGGCGTGGCGCTCACGGAGGTCCGGGTCGTTGAGCGGGAGATTCGTGGCGAGATCGTCGACAATCTGGACGACTCGACACTACTTACAGGCGTGAAATACGTCCAGTTGCGGTCGGCACTGCGAGGGGCGGCGGTTGGGGCAACCCTCGTGATTTTCGGAAGTCAGGCGGTCCGGTTTACTCCCTCGCCGGTGCAACGGCCGTATTTGGAGTCGTCAAGGCGGACACAAAGCTTGTTGAAGGCCTCTTCCAAGGTCGAATTTTTGGGGATGGTATAAAGGTGAGGATGGGCGTTGTTGCGGCAGTCGCTGTCGGCGGGATCTTGGCATCGTATGAAGTGTTCCAGGGTAGTCAGACAGACAACCCGATCAAGAGACTGTCGCACTACGAGAGCGCGAGCACCATTGTCGTCGACACAGTGATCGCGGTCGTCCCGCTCTATGGGGCTGCGGCGATGCTTGGTTGGCAGCTGGGCCTGACGATTACTGTTGGGGCCGCGGCTCTCTTAGGCATCATGCCAGACCCTCTCGCGCTGAAGATAGTCAGCTCGCCTGGTAGTACGATTACGTTTCTCTTTGAATACGTCTTCGGCAGTGAGATACCCTCGGACATCGCCGAGGCCGCATTGATTCAACTCTTGAATTTTCTCGCGGATTCGGCCAGGTTTGAGAACTCGCTTGATCCTCCAGTCCCAACCTTGCTGCTGGTGCCTTGAAATGGAATCGGGAGTCCAAGCGCGTCCTGCCATCCGCGCGGGCGACCTAGACGGTCTACGGCGGATCTACTCCGATGTAGGCGGGCTCGTAACGGAATCTGAGGAAGAGATCATGAGGGTCGCGACGGGCTGGGAGGTGAACGTTCGATCTCCATGGCGTAGGTTCCTCCCCAAAAGCATCTTCGAGGGGTTTGGGGGCAAGGCATCCAGCAAACTTTTCGTTACTAATCGGAGAATGGTTTTGGTGCGCGACATCGACCCTTGGAGGGAACTCAAGGGTGAGATGACGCCGTTAGGTATTCCGACCGCAGCGGCCAAGGAGGTCCGCCTCAAGCAGCTAAGGTCCCGTGGTGCGCGACAGTATTGCGAGATTCGCCCGGGGGACTTTCGAGTCGTGAAAAAGAGGAGTTTCGATTCACCTCGATCTTGGATAGATCTCCGTCTGTTGAGTCCAGATGGGCGACAGTACGCGATTACGCTTTGGAAGACAGATGGCCCCGATCAGGATACTCGGGTGCTCATCGAGTCGCAATTTGGCCGTTAATCTTTCCCGCCCTAGATTCCCGTTGCGATTCTCGGTTCGCGTTCGGTCAAAGTTGGTCCGAATGACCCTCCTCGTCACCCCGGGACGGAATCTCGGATTTCCTGGACCCTCCGAACGGTTTTTATCGTTCCAAACCTGTCATGTGAATTCTTGAAGGCGAAGGATAGGCCACTGTCTGTTAGCTCAGGGCTGCCTGGATTGCTTGAGCGAGCTGGAATCGCGAAAATCAACAAGATGCAAGCCCGGGCAATCCGCGAGATTCGCTTAGGTTCGTACGTGCTCATCGTCGCACCGACCGGATCTGGTAAGACCGAGGCCGCGCTGTTCCCCATCCTCGAGGCGCTGGGGGACAGCGAGCGAGGTGGGATACGGACCCTCTACATCACGCCTCTGCGAGCCCTCAATCGAAATCTAATCGATCGCATCCAACGCCTCGTCGCATCCACCAACCTCACCGCCGCCGTGAGGCACGGGGACACGCCCCCGTCCGAGCGCCGAAAGCAAGCCGCCAATCCACCCGACATCCTCATCACCACTCCGGAGACCCTGCAGGCGATCCTCTCCGGGAAATTGATGCAACGTCACCTGGAAGCGGTGCGATACGTCGTCGTCGATGAGGTCCATCAATTCGCAGAGGACCGACGGGGGATCCAGCTCGCGGTTGGCCTCCAGCGCCTCCGTCGAATTACGGAGCGGAATTTCCAGCGGATCGGCCTGTCCGCTACAGTGGGTCACCCGGACGCGATCGCTTCCCTATTCGGAGGCGAGAAACCCCTCGAAATCCTCCTCGCGCCTCTCGAGAAACGATACGAGTATCGAGTCGAGTGGCCTCGTCCGATCGACAAGGACTTCGAGACCGCTCGGGACTTCTACATCACCCCGGAGGCCGCGGCGGGCCTCTCCGCGATCGACGATTCGCTCGACGAGAGCCGTTCGACGCTCGTCTTCGTGAACGCCCGTCCCCTCGCCGAGCTCCTGGGCTCCCGCCTATCGATGGTCCGCCAGGATGTCGCCGTCCACCACGGCTCCCTGCCGCGAGAGGAGCGAGAGCGGGTCGAGGCGGGCTTCAAAGGCGGGGAGATCAAAGGCCTCGTGTCCACAAGCACACTCGAGCTCGGCATCGACATCGGCACGGTCGACCGGGTGGTCCAGTACAACTCCCCCCGTCAAGTCACGTCCCTCATCCAGCGGGTCGGCCGCTCGGGCCACACGCTCGACCGCACGTCCAAGGGACTCGTCCTCGCGGTCTCCTCGGATGACGCGATCGAATCCCTCGCCGCGGTCCAGGCCGCACAGGAGCAGGACCTCGAGCCGCTGCACATCCATCGTCTGGCCCTCGACGTCCTCGCGCACCAGATCGTCGGCTGTGCCCTGGACCAAGGAGGCACCGCCCCGTGGTCGGAGATCCTCTCGACGATCCGCACCGCGGATCCGTACCGGGAGCTCGAGGACGTCCAGGCGGAACGGGTCGCCGAATTCCTCGCCCACCTCGGCGTCATCCGCCAGGAAGGCGAGAGGATCCGCGTCACGCCGAAAGGCCGCCGATACTACTTCGAGAACCTCTCGACGATCCGCGACGAGCGCCGCTATCCGGTCCTGGACCTGACGTCGCAGCGGCAGGTCGGCATCCTCGGCGAGGAGTTCATGATGATCAAGGCCCGCGAAGGTCTGCACTTCATCGTCCGCGGACGGCCGTGGAAGATCGAGAAGATCGGGAAGGACGGCATGGTCTACGTGACCCCGGTCTCGGATCCGAACGCGATGATCCCCGGATGGGACGGCGAGATGCTCCCGGTGCCGTTCGGCCTCGCGCAGCGCGTTGGCCGCATCCGGAAGGAGATCGACGCGCGACTGGAAAGGGACGGCGTCCCGAAGACGGTCGAGCACTTCGAGAAGGCGTGGCCGATCAACAAGACCGGCGCGAGGCGGCTCGTCGAGGAGCACGCGAACCACCGCAAATCCGGAGCGCCCGTGCCGACGGACGACCGGATCCTCGTCGAGGCGTTCGACCGCTTCCTGATCGTGCATGCGTCGTTCGGCGAGGTCGTGAACGTCACCCTGGGCGATCTGATCGAGGAGCTCCTCGCCCGCAAGCACCTCGTGCGGTTCTGGTGGACGGACCCCTACCGCATCCTGTACGAACTCGTGGCGGACACCCGCGAACTCGACATCGAAGGCCTCGTGGACGGCCTCCTGCGGATCGACGACGAGACCCTGGAAGGTGGCCTGAAGGCCTTGCTCGAGGACCACCTGCCCCTCGGCTACTACATGAAGGCGATTGCGGAGCGGTTCGGCGCGATCCGCCGCGGGCTCACGGTCGGCGAGGGCGACCTGCGGTCGTTCGAGGTCCGCTTCGCGAACACGCCGATCTACGACGAAGCGGTCCGAGAGGCGCTCCTGCTCCACGCGGACTTCGCTCGCGTGCGGGAGATCGTGCAGAAGATCCGAACGGGTCAGATCGAGGTCGTCGTCCATCGCTCCGAGGAGACGCCGACGACGCTTGCGTACCCGATCCTGCGGCGCTATGTCGAGGCGCCGGAACTCTTCTCCCCGGAGGCGGAGCGAGAGGAGATCCTGGATCGGATGCGCCTGCACCTGTCTTCGGAGCCGGTTCACCTCCTCTGCTTCGAGTGCGGGAATTTCCACGAGGAGGTCCGAATCGGCCAGATGCCGGACCACCCGGAATGCGCGAAGTGCAAGTCCCGCCTCTTGACCGTCCTCGGGTGGGCCGCGTGGACCGTGCGGGATGCGTACGCGAAGCGGACGAGAAAACTCGACCTCACGGGCGAGGAGCGGAAGCTCCTCACCCGGTCGAAGCAGATCGCAGACCTCGTGGCGGTCTACGGCAAGAGAGCCGTGTATGCGAACTCCGTCTACGGCGTCGGCCCGACGACCGCGAGCAAGATCCTGGCGAAGATGCAGGACACGGAAAAGGAGTTCCTGAACGACCTCTTCGAGGCGAAGCTCAAGTACGTCACGACGCGGCCGTACTGGAACGAGCCGCAGGCGAAGCCGAGGCTGTATTGAAGCCCCTCTGTCTCGAGGGCGACGGAACAATTATTCCGTCGTTCACCGAACTTCAAACTCTCGTCGATTCGAACCGAATTCGACATGGACTCTCGTGAACGCGAAGCGTACGTGTCCCTCAGGGGCGTCGGTAGCGACCCAATGCGGATGGCACCCCTTTCACTTCTTCGTCGCCGAGACTTGCCTCATCGATGCCCTGGTTCCTGTGGTCGGAATATTTCACTTGTAATCATAGCAGATACCTTGTCAATCACACTGCCTATTTTGGCGACAGTGCCGGGGCGGGGATGTTACGATCGGACTTGAGAAACCGTCTGCACGAAGCGCGGGACTGATTGCGGCTCTGACCATCTTATCGAGCTTGGGGGTCCTAGTCCTGACTTCACCGCCAGCCGCGGCGACGAGTCCAACCACCGCCTGGACCGGGTACGCGGCCTCCGGGAGTGCGTCGTATAACCAGACTCTGTCGACTCACATGTTCGACGATAGCCTCGGGGCCGAGATGTCACTGGCGGTCAACGTCAGAGACGACTTCCGCGGCAGCGACTACCATGAGCTTCACGCCGTCACGGCCTTCGTCGCCAATCTCCGCCACACACTCGAATACACGCCTTGGCCAGACGCGCACCCGGTCTCAGACTGGAACACCGTTGTCGGCTCTCTCAGCTATTCCATGACGCTGGGCGACGATCAAGGCGCCTTCGTCAGCCTCGACCAGGGCGACTGGGTTTGGTACTACGGCGTCTGGTACAACTCTTTCTGGGTAAGTGAAAACGGATTCCTCGTGTTCGACGCCAGCGCCACGAATGCTGATGGCAAATTCAACAATCCAACTCCGCCGAGCACGATCCCCATTCTCAGTTCAAGTTATCCAACGTCGTTTGCAGCCGCCTACTGGAAAAACTTGCACGGAGGCACCATCAAGTACGGATACGACCTCACGACCAACCCGGATAGCTTCACAGTCGCTTGGGACGGAGTCCTCGACGCGAACAACAACCCTCAGAAGTTTTACGCGCGGATCTACGTGCCAACCCAGGGGGTCGCCACCGGCGCCGCCCAGGTCGAATACTACTACGAGTCTCTTAGCACGACCTCCGGAATCAAGGTCGGGCTCGAAAACCAGGAAGGGACTCTCGGATACGACCTCGACCCCTACTACTACCTGGTACAGCACAAGATGGTGACCATCATGCCCGATTATCACGATTTCAACACCATCGCGGACGTGAAGATATCGGCGTCGAAGTGGGTGTCTAATCCCTCTACGAATGACAATGATGCATCGATCGGCATCACAGGTACCGGGACGCTGCTATACCCCGGGGGAGTCAACGTCGTCCTCATGAGTTACGAGGAGTCGCAGTACCTACTTTCGAACTATGGCACCGCCATGTTGGACGCTGGAATTATCACGGCCGAGCTTCTCACCGACGTTTTGTTCCCGGAATTCATCCCCGTGACGACACCCGCATTCGCCGCGATCGACCTGGTGATGGCGCTGTCGGAGTCGTGTGATATACACGTCCCCTCACCGCCGGATCCGAATTGCAGGGACGCCGTGCTCAATCCTGCCCCAAACGGTGACCAAACGGCGTATGCAAAGAATCGAGGCATGGAAGAAAACCTCCCTGGAGGCGTTTGGAAGTACTATCCGTGGGATGTCGCGTACTTCCCGGTGTTCAAGTGGGTCTACAACCCGACCTCAACAGCCGGAGCCCACCATCTGGACATCAACGTTGAGGTGGGTGTATACAACCAACTGACAACGGCTTACACCACGATCCGGTTCCCGGTGCCAATTTCCTTGACGATGAACAATGTCATCGGCTGTTCCCACGAGGGGTCGGGGGTGGGTTGGTCGGGAAGGACAAATCCCGATGGGAGTCCGTACGCGTTCACGGCTTCGTGTAACCCGAGCACGGGTTACCTCACCTACGGACTGACGGAGGCCCGTCAAGCCGACGACCCGGTCTACACCATGTATGGGTGGACGCGGCTCACGGGAGACCCGCCTTATGACTTCACGACGGATTCTTCTGGCGGGTTCCAGGTCTCAGGCAGTTTCACGTTCAACGATGGCCTGTCCGGATCGAATCTGCAGTATAGCGGAGCGAATCTGTATGTTCTTAATCCCGTCAATACGCACCGGGACGGCCAGCAGTTCGACGATAGGCTGGACAACATCATTCAGACGATCCCCCTATTCACATCAGCGGATTCAGGGCAAAGGGGGACGTGGGTCACCAAGAATTTCTGCGTTGGTCTCGGGTCCGCCTGGGCGAACAAGCCCGTGAAGGTTGCGTACGGACGAGCTGTCAGCGTCCCAGGCTATTCGATGTCCGTTGGCTGGACTCAGGCCCTCGTTACGACCCCCGGGTGTCCGACGTTCATTGAAGGCTACGTGAAGAACTCCGGCGGGACCCCGATAAGCGGCGCGGTGGTCACCGTGACGCCTCCAGTAGGCTCAACGTCCACTGTGACCACCGATTCGAACGGCCACTATTCGTATGCAGTCAGCGACTTAGGCAGGTATCTCCTCTCCGCGGCGGCATCCGGCTACATATCGTACTGCAGTTCGTCGGCCATGACCGCATATGGCACCACAAACCGCCTCGATTTCACGCTTTCGACGGCGACGGCTTCCATCAGCCCGATATATGTTTGGGGTAACGGAGCGTATGTGTCGGGAGCCTCGGTCGTCGTACGCAACTGTTACGGCACAAGTGTCTGGTCGGGTTCGACCGACAGCTCCGGACGGGCGAACGGCGTCTCCGGTCTGAGTCACGGTACGTTCACGGTGACTGCCACCTGGACAGACTGGTCCGAGTGCACAGGTGAAGCTGGTCAAAAAAAGTGGGTTTGGAGGGGTGATGTGACCCTGGTGATCCCACCTAACGTGAGCCCGACGGTCACGACATCTCGTTACAGCTGGACATGGTGCCCCACCTAGCTGTCTGTCGCAGCTTCGGGTGAGCTCGATAGGCGGCCGGGAAGTGTGGTAGTATGAGGCGTCCAGGTGGGATAGGCAGGCCGCCATCACTCGGCGGTTGGGCTCTGTTCGTCCGCACCCGCGACATAGGCTTCCTCGCCGAACTCCGAGGTGTCGAGGCCCGCGTGTTCCTCGGCCGGGCTGACTCGCACCGGCGTGAAGATATTGATGATGCGCAGGAGGACGTACGACCCGGCGAACGCGAAGGCCGCCACGATGACACAGGCCAAGGCTTGGATGCCGAGCTGGCCTGGATTCCCGAAGAACAGGCCGTTGGGTCCGAATGGGTTGATCAGCTTGGAGGCGAAGAGGCCCGTCGCGAGCGTCCCCCAGATCCCACCGGCCCCGTGGCACGCGAAGACGTCCAGGGAGTCGTCCAAGGTCGTCCGGGCCCTCCAGCTGCCGACGTAGTTGCAGAGGACCCCCGCCACCAACCCGATGATGATCGATGGCATCGGGCCGACGTATCCCGAGGCCGGGGTGATGGCGACGAGGCCACAGACGGCGCCCACGGCCATCCCGACGGCGGACGGCTTCCCTTTTCGCACCCAGTCCGTGAGCATCCAGCTCACCCGGCCAGTGCATTCGCGGCGAGGGCACTTCCGGCGTTGAAGCCGAACCACCCGAACCACAACACGGAGGCGCCGAGGATCACGTACGGGATGTTGTTCGGCCGGCTGTCAAGGCGGTCGACCCCCTCTCTCCGCCCGATGACGAGTGCAGCCGCAACCGCCGACACGCCCGCGGCCGTGTGGACGACTAGGCCGCCCGCGAAGTCGATGACGCCGAGGGACTTCAGGAATCCCCCGATGCCCCAGTTCCAGTGCGCGATCGGCACATAGATGAACGTCGTCCAGAGGACGATGTAGATGAGGAGCGCCTTGAACCGGATCCGCTCCGCGAACGCGCCGATGATCAGCGCGGGCGTGATCGCGGCGAACTTCAGCTGGAAGGCGAAGTAGAGGAGCTCCGGGATCGTCGAGGAGTAGGCGGGGTTGGGGGCTTCTCCCACGTTGTTCAGCCCGAAATTCGACAGGCTTCCGATGAAGCCGTTGTAGGACGGCCCCAGGGCGAGCGTGTAGCCCCACAGCGCCCACACGAGGCTCACGAGGGCGAAGATGGCGAAGCACTGGGCGATCGTCGAGACGAGGTTCTTCCTCCGGACGAGACCGCCGTAGAAGAAGCCCAGCGCGGGCGTCATAATCATGACGAGGGCGGTGGCGGCGATGACCCACGCGGTGTCTCCGGAGTCGAGCGCCAAGTTCCGCTCTCCGCCGAAACGGATTTGGCAGGCAACCGGGCCTAGCTCTATAATGCTTCGCCTTGGAGACGGAACAAGCCAAGGGGGTGATTCGATGAACCGCTGGATCACGAAGCCGTTCGGATCCTCGATGACCACCCGTGGGCCGGTCCGCGTCTTCGTGTCGAGGACGACTGCAGTGCCCGCATCCGCTCCGCGCACGGGTTCCCGCAATCAGGCCCGATAACGGCGGCATCCGGTTTATCTTGCCAACCGGCAACCGCCGCGACACGGGACCAGCCGTGGCCATCTCGCCGATTCGAATCGTTACCGTCCTCCTCGTTGCCGTCGTCACCGCGTCCATCGTGTCCGGCGGATCGTCCGGCCAGAAGGGGCGGGGCGTGATTCCGCTTCAGGTCGACGTCTTTCAGCCCGGCGCGAACGGCTCGGACTCGTTCGTCGAGAGCGGCACCCCCCTCTGGAATTACGGAGGAACCCCGACGCTGTGGGTCGGGCCGAACGCGACGAGCGGCTACCTCTCCCGGGGCCTCCTCCGTTTCGATCTCGCCGGCGTGCCGTCGAACGCGACGATCGTGAACGCGACCCTTGGCATGTACGAGGTGCAAGGCGCCGCAGGCGAAGTCCGGGTCATCCCCGCGTTCGCCTCGTGGGCGGAGGGCGATGGGGGTCACTCGTGGACCGTCCAGCCCGTCACGGTCCGCGAGACGGCGGGCGTG
>WNGP01005170.1_pt1 | contig 10879 bp, 10 predicted proteins | sample 5407671 | NCBI WGS metagenome assembly WNGP01 (sample SAMN13153381, study PRJNA577476) | soil metagenome | isolation source: 40 cm soil or saprolite under Garry oak tree replicate 2 | place: USA:California | collected 2016-06-15
GTCCGAGACGGTGTCGAGGCGCTCGCGTTTCTCCGACGCGAGGCCCCGTACGAGGCAGCGCCTCGCCCGGATCTGTTGCTCCTCGATCTCAATTTGCCGAAGCTGGACGGGCGAGACGTGCTCCTTCGCATCCGAGAGGATCCGCACCTGCGGGAGCTTCCTGTTGTGGTGCTCACAGTGTCCGAGAGCGAGCAGGAGCGTCTCGCCGTACGCGCAGCAGACGCCTTCCTGACGAAGCCCGTGAATTTCGAGCAGCTCGCGAAGCTTGTCCAGATGATCACCGACCTGGGGTGGTCGATCGTGAAGGTATCCCGCGCGAGCGCAGAAGCCTAGCGGACGGTGCTTGTTTACCCTCTTCGGCTGACGCCGCACGGTAAACCCCGCCGCGCCAACGACGCCCACGTTAGCCCCGACGCGGTGCCGTCACGGGGAAAAGGATCAGGCGGCGATCCTCACGGCGCTTCCGCCGATCGAGAACTTGGCCAATTCGCGAGCGGGCGCCGTAGCCAACTGGTAAGGCAGAGGTCTGCAAAGGCGCTCTGCCTCCTTTCCTTTTCCGTCCGTTGCTTCCCTGGATATCCTAACCGGTCTGTGCGAGGGGGACTTAGCCGAGTGCACCTGTCCGGACGGGCCATGGGAGTCGTCCGAAGTCGCTAGGCGACTGCCCCCAAATCTGCCCCCCATCGGAGATGCGCGGCTGAGGCGCGGGCCGTGACGAAGCTATCGCCCAGGAGCAGGCGCAAACTGGGCATGTTCGAGATAACCGGTGCGTTCGGGCGCCGTTGACACACCCTACTCCTGCGCTCTTCGCGTGATCGATAAAGGCGGGCGAGACTCCGATCCGCGCGACGTGACGGACGACTACGAGTGGTACGAGGTCGTCGCCTATCTCCGGGAGGACGCGGGGAAGATGCGGGCGCTGTTGCCGCAGCAGGGCATGCGCGTCGTGCCGGGAGGGAGAACGTCGTGACCCGCACCCACTTTCACACCCAGTGGTGTCGCGGAATCGGACAGCGGCGCCGCTAAGTCGTTATGCGCCCAGGAGGACTTGAACCCCCAGCCTCTTGATCCGTAGTCAAGCGCTCTATCCAGTTGAGCTATGGGCGCGATGGGCGGTACTAGACTCGAACTAGTGACCTCCACGATGTCAACGTGGCGCTCTAACCAACTGAGCTAACCGCCCCTGCAAACGCGGAACGCGGAAGTGGGAACGCGGAACAGGGGAATGTGTGACGCCTGTTCCGCATTCCGCGTTCCGCGTTCCACGTTTGAATAGCGGGGGTGGGATTTGAACCCACGACCTCCGGGTTATGAGCCCGGCGAGCTACCAGACTGCTCCACCCCGCGTCGCTTACCCTCTCAGAGCGGGAAACGGGACTCGAACCCGCGACCCCAACCTTGGCAAGGTTGTGCTCTACCAACTGAGCTATTCCCGCGAGCTATTCCCGCGCGCCGCCCAAATCTAACCGCTCAGTAGGGCTGTTTCTACGCCCTCGGGTTCTAACCGCCTACCCGCCTAACCGTCTAGCCAGTGGAGGCGAGGGGGATCGAACCCCTGACCTCGTGAATGCCATTCACGCGCTCTCCCAACTGAGCTACGCCCCCCTTATATTGGGCCCCCGCAAACGCGTCCCGGCGGGAACACGGCATCTTATCGGGACGTTGTGTCAGTGTCAAGCGAAATTGCGCCCTGACTTGAACTTTTCGCCCCGTCGCCGGTATAAACGGGCGATCCGAGACATAGCCATGACCAAGCACGTTCGACGGAAGAAGCCCACCTCCCCCGCCCGGGCGAAGCCGCGGGCGGCGGCGCGTCATGCCGCCGCCGCGCCCGCCGTCGCCACGGCGGTGGCCAAGCCCACGCGCAAGCGCGGGCGGCGCCGGGGTCTGCTCTCCGGGCTCGCCAACCACGAGCACGAACGCGACATCCTCGATCAGTACCTCCACGAGGTGTCGAAGACGCCGCTCCTCACGCAGAAGGAGGAGATCGCGCTCGCCCGCAAGGTCCGCTCCGGCGACCAGGAAGCGATGCAGGAGCTCGTCAAGCGCAACCTGCGCTTCGTCATCTCCGTGGCCAAGAAGTACCAGAACCGCGGCCTCCCGCTCACGGACCTGATCGGCGAGGGCAACGTCGGGCTGCTCACGGCGGCGCGCAAGTTCGACCCCGATCAGGGCGTCAAGTTCATCTCCTACGCCGTCTGGTGGATCCGGCAGGCGATCCTCGCCGCGCTGGCGCGCCAGGGGCGCACCGTGCGCGTGCCGCTCAACCGGACGGCGGACCTGTCGCGCATCGTCCGCACGGCCGAGTACCTGCGGCAGACACTGCGCCGCGAGCCCACGCCCGAGGAGATCGCCGACGCCACCAAGCTGTCGCTCGAGGTGGTGCAGTCGCTCGCCGCGCTCAACACGGGGGACGTCCGGCTCGACGCCCCGCTCGATCCCGACGGCGACCGGTCGCTGATCGAGCGCTTCATCGCCGAGGACCTGCCCGACACCGAAGACCAGGCGATGGATCGCTTCCTGTCGGACGAGATCGAGTCGGCCCTCAACACGCTGCAGCGACGGGATGCCAAGGTGCTGCGACTCTATTTCGGCCTGGACGGCGGGCGCGAGCACACGCTCGAGGAGATCGGCGGCATGCTGGGCGTGACGCGCGAGCGGGTGCGCCAGCTGCGCGATCGGGCGCTGAAGCGGCTGCGGGATGGTGATGTCGGGAAGGCGTTAGCGAGCTTCGCCGCCTAACTAACTAGACGCACAGACGCAGCAGACGCACAGTGGTTAACAGTAGACAGTGGCCAGGGGTCCTCCTCTGGCCACTCGTGCTGTTCTCCCCTGTGCGTCTGTGCGTCTTTGCCCCCGTTCACTGTCCGCACTAGCTTTTCAGCCGTGATCGAATCGATCGGCCGAGCGGCCGTCGACGCCATCATGGCCGTCGGCCGCTTCGGCCAGTTCGTGCGGGACGCCGCGCGCGCCGTGCCGGACGTCGCCGTGTGGGGCCGGCTCCTGCTCGTCCAGATGCGACGCGTGGGCGTGGACTCGCTCCCGGTCGCGCTGTTCATCGCCGCGTTCACGGGCGTCGTGCTCGCCCTCCAGGCCTCCTACACCTTCACCGGCACCGTTCCCCTCTACTTCGTGGGCACGCTCGTCGGCAAGACGATGATGCTCGAGCTCGGCCCCGTGCTCGTGAGCCTGGCGCTCGCCGGGCGCGTGGGGGCGAGCATGGCCGCGGAGCTCGGCACCATGAAGGTCACCGAGCAGGTGGACGCGCTCGAGACCCTCGCCTACGACCCGCAGAGCTTCCTCGTGCTGCCGCGGGTGCTCGCCGGCGTGACGATGTTCCCCGTGATCGTCGCCCTCGCGATCCTCACCGGTATCTTCACCGGCTGGCTCGCGAGCCTTGTCCTGCTCGACCTCTCCACCCAGGAATTCATCAAGGGACTGAAGCTGTTCTATCGCTTCAAGGACACCTGGTTCGGGCTGCTCAAGAGCGCCAGCTTCGGGGGCACGATCACCCTGGTGGGGTGCATCGTGGGCCTGGGGACGCGCGGCGGGGCCGAGGGGGTCGGGAAGAGCACGATGCGCGCCGTCGTGTATTCCGCCGTGCTGCTGCTCGTGCTCGACGCCTTCTGGGCGCTGGTGCTGCTGCGATGATCCGGTTTCAGGACCTCCACAAGGCCTTCGATGGGAAGCCCGTGCTCGCCGGGTTCACGCTCGACGTGCGGGACGGCGAGACCGTCGTGATCATCGGCTACTCGGGCACCGGCAAGAGCGTGGCGCTGAAACACGTGGTCGGCCTGTTGCGACCGGATGCCGGCGACGTCATCGTTGACGACCGCGCGGTGTCGACCCTCGAGCGCGCGCCGCTCACGGCGCTGCGGCGCGAAGTCGGGTTCGTGTTCCAGTTCGCCGCCCTGTTCGACTCGATGACCGTGTTCGACAACGTCGCCCTGGGGCTGCGGCGCCGGGATCTGTCGGACGACGAGATCGCCGACCGGGTGCGAGAGGCGCTGGCGCTGGTGGACCTGACCGGCACGGACGAGAAGCTCCCGGCGGAGCTGTCGGGCGGCATGCGCAAGCGGGTGGGGATCGCGCGCGCGATCGCGCTGCGGCCGCGCTACGTCCTGTACGACGAGCCGACCACCGGGCTCGACCCCGTCACCTCGGCGGTCATCGACCAGCTGATGGTGCGCACCCGCGAGCACCTCGGCGTGACCGGCCTCGTGGTGACGCACGACATGCGCAGCGCCTACACCGTGGGGGATCGCATCGCCATGTTGTACGAGGGCAAGGTCCGGCAGGCGGGCAGCGTGGCGGAGATCCGAGAGACGGAGGACCCCGTGGTGCGGCAGTTCATCGAGGGACGTCCGGCGTGAAGCGCGAGAACGAGTTCGCCGTCGGCCTCGTGGTGATCGCGGCGTTCGCCATCGTCGTGGGCGGCGCGCTCTGGCTCTCCGGCGCGCACCTCGGCCGCACCGAGGCGGTTTACACCGCGCGGTTCCGGACGGTGGGCGGCCTCAGCGCCGGCGACCCCGTGGTGCTCCGCGGCGTGCGGGTGGGGCGGGTCGAGGCGATCCGCCTGGCGTCGGGCAACTGGGTGGAGGCGGACCTGAAGATCTACGCCGGCGTCCAGGCGCCCCCCAAACCCGCCGTGATCGCGGCCTCGGCGTCGCTCTTTGGGGAATGGGCCGCGTCGCTCGTTGCCCTCGATCAGCTGCCCAACGATCCCAACATCAAGCAGGCGATCGCCGAAGCGCAGGCGGTGGGGGGCGGGAAGTGGCCGGGGGCGACCCTCCCCGACATCGGCCAGCTCACCGCCCAGGCGAGCCGGATCGCGACCGACATCGCCGCGGTGGCGAACCGCGTGCAGACCGCGTTCGACTCCGAGGCGGTGATTGAGCTGCGCCGCTCGATCAAGGACTTCGGCCAGGTCGCCGACCGGTTGGCGAAGGTCACGAACGAGCAGGCGGACGTCATCGGGTCGGTCGGGTCGAACCTGCGGCAGGGGTCGGACGTGTTGGCCAAGGCGGCGACCACCCTACAGGCCACCCTCGGGCGCGTGGACACGGCGACGAACCAGGGCCAGCTGGCGACGATCCTCAACAACTCCGCCGCGACGAGCGCCAACCTGCGCACGGCGTCGCAAGACTTCCGCGACCTGATGGACGCGGCGCACAAGAACCAGGCGAGCCTGGTGCGGGTGCTCACCGCGGCCGACAGCGTGATGTCGCGCATCGCGAACCGCAACGGCACGCTCGGCCTGCTCGTGTCGGACTCGAGCCTGTACCGCGAGACCACGCTCACGATGATCCAGCTGCGGCAGCTCCTGTCCGACATCCAGGCGAACCCGCGGAAATACTTCTCCTTTAGCGTGTTCTGAGACTCATGCGGAAGTCGGAACGCGGAACGCGGAACGCGAAACAGCCCTGGGAGGTCATGCGACACGGCGCTCCCACGACTGTTCCGCGTTCCGACTTCCGCGTTCCGCGTTCGTCATGAAGGGCAAGCAACGCCGCGCCCAGCGCGAGACCTCGGCCGGCGGCGTGGTGTTCCGGCGCGGCCCCGACGGCGCACCGCGGTTCCTCCTGATCCGCGACTCGTACCGCAACTGGGGATTCCCGAAGGGCCATCTGAAGGTGGGTGAGCCGCCGGCGGACGCGGCGCGCCGCGAGGTCGCCGAGGAGACAGGACTCGAGGACCTCGCGCTGCACGGGCCGATCCGCGTCATTGACTGGTATTTCCGGTTCCGTGGCAAGACGATCCACAAGTACTGCCACTTCTTCCTGTTCGAGTCGCAGCAGGGGGACCCGGTCCCGCAGGCGGAAGAAGGCATCACCGACGTCGCGTGGTACCCGCTCGAGGATGCGCGACAGACGATCTCCTACGAGAACGCCCGCGCCGTGCTCGAGCAGGCGGGCGAGATGGCGCACGCGCTGACCCGTGAGGCGGAGGACGCGGGGTGACGGCCGTGGTCCCGGTGTTTCATCCGCGGCGCGAGGCGCGACGCGCGGTGAAGCGGGGGTATCCGCGCGGCGCCGGCACGGTGCGGCTGTGCCGCGACTTGGGCGCCGTGGAACGGCTGCTGCAGCAGCGGCTCGTGGACGCCGTAGTGCTCGACGTGAAGGCAGTCTCCCCCGCGGAGGCCGCGCTCGCCCTGCCGGCGCGCTTCCCCCGCATTCCGATGTTCGTGCTGTCGGCGTTTCGCCCCGACGACGGGCCGCTGCTCGCGGCGTGCCACGCGGCGGGGTTCGTCGGCATCCTGGTGGAAGGGGTGGACAACGCGGTCGCGGGGGAGTGGGTGGCGGGGCGCACCGCCGAGGTGGCCCGGCGCGCGGCCCTTGCGGACGCGCCCCGGCTGCTGCGGCTCACCGACCGGCTGCAGCTCGCGGCCTGGGACGAGGTGCTGCGACGCGCCGCCGTGCCGACCAAGACGGCCCAGGTCGCCGCGGCGCTGCGCGTGACGCGCGAGCACCTGTCGCGCGAGTTCGCGGCGGGCGGCGCGCCGAACCTGAAGCGTGTGATCGACCTGGCGCGAGCCGCCTGCGCGGCCGACCTGCTCGGCAACCCCGGCTACACCGTCCGAGCGGTGGTGCACATTCTCGGCTATGCCTCGCCCAGCCACCTCGCCGGTGCGGCGCGCCGGGTCGCGGGCGCGACGCCGCAGGAGCTACGGGCCGTGGGCCCGGACGGCGTGCTGGCGCGATTCATTAGAGGAAGGACGAGATCGAGGGTATGAGAACGCGAAACGCGGAAGGCGGAACGCGGAACAGCCGGGCCGACCGCCGCGCTGGTGTTCCGCGTTCCGCGTTCCCACTTCCGCGTTTCTCACGTTCCGACTTCCGCGTTCCGACTTCATGTGATATTTTTCACAATCTCCTAACGGTGCTGCCATGGCCACCGATTCCATCCTGAGACCCGGCGAGCTCAGAGACATCCTCCTCAAGGAAATCCAGGCGGCCGACCTCGCCGAGATCGACGTCCGCGAGGTCGGCACGGTGCTGGAAGTGCGGGACGGCATCGCGCGCATCTACGGGCTCACGTCCGCGCTGGCGGGTGAGATGCTGGAGTTCACCTCGTCCGAGACGGGCGAGAAGGTGATCGGACAGGCGCTGAACCTGGAAGAGGACAACATCGGCGCCGTGATCTTCGGCGACTATCTCGTGCTGCGCGAAGGGGACGAGGTGCGGCGTACCGGGCGCGTCCTCGAGGTGCCGGTGGGGCCGGCGCTGGTGGGCCGGGTGGTGGACGCCCTGGGCCGGCCGGTGGACGGTCTCGGACCGATCCCCGCGGCCACGACTCGCAAGGTGGACATCGTCGCCCCCGGCATCATCAAGCGGCAGCCGGTGAAGGAGCCGCTGCAGACCGGCATCAAGGCGATCGACTCGATGATCCCCATCGGCCGCGGGCAGCGCGAGCTGATCATCGGGGACCGCGGCACCGGCAAGACGGCCCTCGCGATCGACACGATCATCAATCAGAAGGGCGAAGGGGTCATCTGCATCTACATCGCGATCGGGCAGAAGCGCTCGACCGTCGCGTCGGTCGTGGAAAAGCTGAAGGAACACGGCGCGATGGACTACAGCATCGTCCTCGTCGCCTCCGCCTCGGAGCCCGCCCCCATGCTGTACATCGCGCCGTTCTCCGGCTGCGCGATGGGCGAGTACTTCATGTACGACGAGAAGAAGGCGACGCTGTGCGTGTACGACGACCTCTCGAAACAGGCCGCCGCGTATCGCCAGCTGTCGCTCGTGCTGCGGCGGCCGCCCGGGCGCGAAGCCTACCCGGGGGACGTGTTCTACCTCCACAGCCGGCTGCTCGAGCGCGCCGCCAAGCTCTCGAACGAGATGGGCGGCGGCTCGCTCACGGCGCTCCCCATCATCGAGACGCAGGCGGGGGACATCTCGGCGTACATTCCGACCAACGTCATCTCGATCACCGACGGGCAGATCTTCGTCGAGACCGACCTGTTCTACTCGAATGTGCGCCCCGCGATCAACCCCGGGATCTCGGTGTCGCGCGTGGGCGGAAGCGCGCAGATCAAGGCGATGAAGCAGGTGGCGGGGCGGCTGCGCCTCGACCTGGCGCAGTACCGGGAGCTGGAGGCGTTCTCGCAGTTCGGCTCGGAGCTCGACCAGGCGACCCAGAAGCAGCTGGCGCGCGGGGCCCGCGTGGTGGAGGTGCTGAAACAGCCGCAATACCAGCCCATGCCGGTCGAGCGGCAGGTCCTGCTCATCTTCGCCGTGACGAACGGCTACCTGGACGACGTCGCTGTCCCGCACATCAAGGGTTGGGAGCAGGGCTTCCTCGACTTCATGACGGCGCAGCACCCGGAGATCGGCGACGAGATCCGGACCCGCAGGGTGTTCACCGACGACCTCACCGGGCGGCTGCGGGCGGCGATCGACGAGTACAAGAAGATCGCGGCGCGCTGATGGCCAAGCCCCGCGAGCTGCGCCGGCGCATCCGCTCGGTGCAGAGCACGCGCAAGATCACCAAGACGATGGAGCTGGTGGCCACGTCGAAGCTGAAGCGCGCGCAGGACCGCGTGGCCGCCGCGCGACCCTACGCGGCAGCGCTCACCGAGGTGATGGGCGATCTCTACGATCCCGAGCTGGCGGAGCGCTTCCCGCTGTTGCGCCAGCCGCCGGAAGGAGGGGAGAGTCCCGCGCGGCGCGTCGCGCTCCTCCTCATCACCTCCAATCGCGGGCTGTGCGGGGCCTTCAACGCCAACCTGATCCGCGAGGCGCGGCGGCGCCTCGACGAGCTCGACCGCGCGGGCACCCCGGTGGACCTGCACGTCGTCGGCAAGAAGGGGATCACCTACTTCCGCTTCGCCAAGCGGCCGCTCGCGTCGCAGCGTACCGACATCGGCGACAAGCCGACCGCCACGCACGCCGCCGAGCTCGTCGGCCCGCTGGTGGCGCAGTTCGCGTCCGGTGGCGTGGACGCGGTGGAAGTGGTGTTCGCGCAGTTCCGGAGCGCGGTGTCCACCCCGCCCACGGTGCTCCGCATCCTCCCGGTCACCCCGCCCCGGTTGGAAGGTGGGAACGTTGGAAGGTCTGAACCTTCCAACCTTCCAACCTTCCAACATTCAACCTTCTACATCCTCAAGCCCTCCGCCGAGGCGATCCTGGAGCAGCTCCTGCCGCTCTACGTCCGCAATCAGGTCTACCGGGCGCTGGTGGAGACGACGGCGGCGTTTTACGGGGCGCAGCGCACCGCGATGAAGAACGCGACGGACAACGCGGGCGACATGCTCGACGTCCTCAATCGCACGTACAACCGGGCGCGGCAGGCGCAGATCACGCAGGAGATCGCGGAGATCGTTGGGGGGGCAGAGGCGTTGCGAGGCTGACTAACCGACTGAGGAATTCTTATGGCGACGAGAACGAAGAACGTGACGAACAAGCAGACGGCCGAGCCACAGCAGAACGTGGGAAAGGTCGTCCAGGTCATCGGCCCCGTGCTCGACGTCGAGTTCGCGCCCGAGCGGCTGCCCGAGCTCTACAACGCAGTGCTGATCGACCACGCCGGGAACGGCGCGCCGGCGATCCGTCTCGTGGCCGAGGTGCAGCAGCACATCGGGCGCAACCAGGTGCGCGCGGTGGCGATGAGCTCGACCGACGGGGTGGTGCGCGGCATGGACGTCGTCGACACCGGGCAGCCGATTACGGTGCCCGTAGGGAAAGCCGCGCTCGGCCGCATCCTCAACGTGCTGGGCGAGCCCGTGGACGAGGGCGACCCGATCCCGGCCAGCGCCGAGCGGTGGCCCATTCACCGCGAGACCCCGAAGTTCGTCGACCTGGAGCCCAAGACCGAGGTGTTCGAGACGGGGATCAAGGTCATCGATCTCATCGCGCCGTTCGTGAAGGGCGGCAAGATCGGACTGTTCGGCGGCGCCGGGGTGGGGAAGACCGTCATCATCCAGGAGCTGATCCACAACGTGGCGCTGGGCCACGGCGGCCGCTCGGTGTTCTGCGGCGTGGGCGAGCGCACCCGCGAGGGGAACGACCTCTACCTCGAGATGAAGGAGAGCGGCGTGCTCGCCTCCGCCGCGCTGATCTACGGGCAGATGAACGAGCCGCCGGGCGCGCGGCTGCGCGTGGGCCTGTCGGGGCTCACCGTCGCCGAATATTTCCGCGACGTGGAGGGCCAGGACGTGCTCGTCTTCATCGACAACATCTTCCGGTTCACGCAGGCCGGCTCCGAGGTGTCGGCGCTGCTGGGCCGCATGCCGTCCGCGGTGGGCTACCAGCCGACGCTCGCCACCGAAATGGGCGAGCTGCAGGAGCGCATCACGTCGACCAAGAAGGGCTCGATCACCTCGGTGCAGGCGATCTACGTGCCCGCCGACGACCTCACCGATCCCGCGCCGGCGGCGGCGTTTTCACACCTCGACGCGACCGTCGTGCTGTCGCGCCAGATCTTCGAGCTCGGCATTTACCCCGCGATGGATCCGCTCGCGTCCTCGTCACGCATCCTCGACGCCCAGTACCTGGGCGAGCGCCATTATAAGGTGGCGATCGAGGTGCAGCGGATCCTGCAGCGTTACAAGGACCTCCAGGACATCATCGCGATCCTCGGGATGGACGAGCTGTCGGAGGAAGACAAGCAGCTCGTGGCGCGCGCCCGCCGGGTACAGCGCTTCCTGTCGCAGCCGTTCTTCGTGGCCACCCAGTTCACGGGGCTCGAGGGCAAGTACGTGAAGCTCGAGGACACGATCAGCTCGTTCGAGCGCGTCGTGGCGGGGGAATTCGATCAGCTCCCGGAGCAGGCGTTCTACATGGTGGCGGGGATCGACGAGGTGGTGGAGCAGGCAAAACGTCTGGCCACGGCCTGAGTGATGCACGTCACGGTCGTTTCCCCCGAGCGGGCGGTATTC
>WNGP01005455.1_pt1 | contig 10879 bp, 8 predicted proteins | sample 5407671 | NCBI WGS metagenome assembly WNGP01 (sample SAMN13153381, study PRJNA577476) | soil metagenome | isolation source: 40 cm soil or saprolite under Garry oak tree replicate 2 | place: USA:California | collected 2016-06-15
GAGGCTTTTGCGCAGGTCGGTGCCGCGAAATAGCAGCATGTATCCATTTTGATTTTGTGTGCTCATAGTATTGCTTTTAGTTGATAGTTGATTGTCGATAGTTTTTTGGATGTTTCAATGATACGACCAATGAGGAGACGGGCTTGGGACAATTATTTCGCATTTTCGTTGCTCTCCCAAATTCCAAACGTGTTGCCCTCGGTATCCTGACACACAGCGAAATAACCCATCTGCGGCACGGCCGTTTTCGGCATGCAGATTTTGCCACCGAGCTTTTCAGTTTTTTTCGAGAATTCGCGCACCGAATTCACGCTAACGTAGTTGACGATCGGCTCCTGCGGTTGTTTACGCGCCTTTAGCGCGCCATCGGGAGTGTCGTCGGTTTAGCGCGCCATCGGGAGTGTCGTCGGCTCCGCCGGTATCGATGTGCCAGTACTCCTGCGTCCCCGGCAATCTCTCGATTTTCCAGCCGAACAAGTCGCCATAAAACTTTTTGGCGCGCTCGACATTGTCAGCCGGGATTTCAAACCAAACGATACTTGCATTTTGTTTCTTCTCTGAGTTGCTCATGTTTTCCTTTCTGTTGATGTGTGATTTTTTCTTCTGTTGGAAATACGACGAATCAGCGCGGCGACTTAGGACAAAATTTTTCTGGCTAAGTCGCCTGGCCGTCAACGCAGTGCTGGAGTCGTTTCAATAGAAAGGCTCGTTCTGATTTCGTCCCTGCGAGTTCAAACGATTTCCGGAATTGTTCGGCGGCGGCGCGCAGATTGCCCGATCGCATTTCGAATTCGCCCAGCACAGCATAGAGCAGATAGTACGAGCTCAGTTTCTTGAGGCCCTGAATGCTTCGCACAGCTTGGAGTCCCGCTTTTGGTCCGCGAACGTTCGCGACGGCCGCAGCGCGATTTAGAGCGACCACTGGCGAGTGATCGAATTCGATTAGCCGATCGTAAAGCAAAAGGATGCGCTGCCAGTCCGTGGACTCGTAGTCCTTCGCTGCGCAGTGGCAGGCGGCGATCCCCGCCTGAAGATGATATTCGCTGAGCTCATCGCCTGCCGCCGACCGCGCAAGGTGGAACGTACCGCGCGCGATCATCGCCTGGTCCCACTGCGTCCGGTCCTGTTCTTCCAGGCGCAGCAAATTGCCCTCGCTGTCCAGCCGCGTCGGGAAACGCGCTGCATTCAGCAGCATCAACGCCAGCAGCGCATGGGTCTTGGGTTGATTGCCAGCCGGATGTTGCGCCAACAAATCTGCAAGGCGAATCGCTTCCTTGCAGAGTTCTTCCCGAACCAGATTCTCGCCACTAGACGCTTTGTAGCCTTCGTTAAATAAAAGATAGAGTGACTGCAGCACGGTATCCAATCGTTGCACCAGCTCTTCGCCTGCGGGAATTTCAAACCGAATCTGCGCTTGGCGGATTTTTTGTTTCGCGCGCGTCAATCGCTTGGCGATTGCCGCCTTGCTGGTGAGAAATGCCCGGCTGATCTCCGTCACGCCGAAGCCGCACAACGTCTTTAATGCCAGCGCCACCTGCGCGTCTGCGGGAATCGCCGGGTGACAACAAACGAAAATCAAACGCAGGCGGTCGTCGGCAATTTGCTCTTCCAGAAAAATCGCCTCGTCCGGCCCTGCTTTTTCCCGCTCCATCAAGCGAACAATTTCAGCCTGCTTGTTCCGGAACACCTTCCGCCGGCGGACGACATCCAGCGCGAGGTTGCGGGATGCGCGCATGATCCACGCCGAAGGATTTTTGGGGACTCCGTAAAACGGCCAAGTCTGCAACGCGCGCGCCAGCGCTTCTTGCACGACATCTTCAGCTAGATTGAGGTTTTCCACTCCGAAGATTCCCGTCAACGTGGCGACCATCTTTCCCGCCTCATGGCGGAAAAGGTGTTCGACCAATTGAGACACTTCCTGTGGTTTTCGCTGGGCTTCTGCAGATATGGTTTCAGCAAGGTTCGATTTCACGCTACGGCATTGACCTTTGCCTGTTTGTGATCCCGATTCAATGGGGCACTATTCCAAGCATGGATGCGTCAACCACGACAAAAAGGGACTTCTCCTTGGTTCTTACATTTAAGGATGAATCCGCCTGAGAGTTCAGTGGCGTTTGGTGCGCCTGGGATCGAGCCACGCTGGACTTCGAGTGCGAAAGAAGGCGTGGGCACAGCCTATCATACCAGTTGCCGCGTCTGGTTCACGCTTAGTCACGGCATCGTGAACGAGATTTACTATCCGCACGTCGATCAACCAAACACGCGCGACTTTCAGTTTCTCATAAGCGATGGAGAAACGTTTTGCCACGAGGAAAAACGCGATCTGACACATCTGATCGAATACCCAGAGCGCGATTGCCTCTTTTACCGTCTTACGAATTCCGAGCCGCGGGGCCGCTATCGTGTCGTAAAACATGTCTTCGCCGATCCACATCAGTCGGTCCTTCTCGTACACACCAAAGTTGAAGTACTGGATGAATCGCTACGTGGGAAGTTGCGACTTTACGCGTTGCTGGCTCCTCACATCGCGGGTTGTGGCGCCGGCAACTCCGGCTGGTGTTCTGAAGTAGGCGGTATCAAACTCATCCGCGCGCAGCGCGAAAACATTCACCTGATCATGGCGTGCAGCACCGGCTTCTCTCGCCGGTCGGTCGGCTATGTCGGTTTCAGCGACGGTTGGCAGGATCTTATGCACAATTTCAAAATGGATTGGCAGTTTCCCACAGCCGAGGACGGCAATATCGCGTTGACCGGCGAAATCAATCTGCCAGCCACCGGCGAATTTACAGTCGCCGTAGCATTTGGCCGCAGCTACCAGAGCACTACTGCCAAGTTGTTCCAATCGTTGGCTGAGCCGTTCGAGTCACATCGTCAGGGATATATTCGCCAATGGCAACGCGCAGTTGTAAATCCGAAATTCGACTTCAGCGCCGACACGTCCGACGGCGGCGGAATGTATCGGCTGAGCCGTTGCGTTCTGCTGGCGCACGAAGACAAAGTTTTTCAAGGCGCAATCGTCGCATCGATGAGTATCCCCTGGGGTGAAACGAAGGGCGACAACGATCTAGGTGGTTATCATCTCGTCTGGACGCGCGACCTCGTGAAAAGTGCAACAGCACTTCTTGCGACGGGCCAGACAGGCACGCCGCTGCGCGCGTTGATCTGGCTGGCTGCCATTCAGCGGCCGGATGGCAGTTTTCCTCAGAATAGTTGGATCGACGGGACCGCTTATTGGTCTGGCCTGCAACTCGACCAGGTTGCCGCGCCAATACTTCTGGCGTGGCGTTTGCACAAACGCGACGCGCTCGATTTGTTTAATCCTCGCGTAATGATTGTGCGCGCTGCAGCGCACTTGATCTTGCAAGGCCCAGTTACCAGCCAGGATCGGTGGGAGGAAAACGCCGGCTACTCGCCTTCGACCCTCGCTACGGTGATTGCCGCTCTCGTCTGCGCCGCGGAATGGGCCACGGAGTACGGCGAAACTGCACCTGCGGATTTTGTTTTTGCGTACGCCGACTGGCTGGCGGCGCACGTCGAAGAATGGACCGTTACAACACAGGGTGAGCTGGTCGAGGGATTCCTTCGTCACTACATCCGCATTAATCCGACCGACCCCGAGGCCCCTGATCCTCACGCTGATCCGAACACAACGATGATTCAACTGGCCAACGGCGGCGGCCTGCACCCAGCTCGAAATGTGGTCGGCGGCGATTTCCTGCATCTGGTGCGCTTCGGTATTCGCGACGCGAACGATCCAATCGTTCGCGATTCAATCGAAGTCATCGATCGCGTGCTTAAACATGACCTGCCACAGGGCCCCGGCTGGCGTCGCTACAATCACGATGGCTATGGACAAAGAGAGGACGGCCGCGTATTCGACGGCACAGGTGTCGGACGTTGCTGGCCAATCTTGACGGGAGAACGCGGTCATTACGAACTGGCTGCCGGGCGCGATCCAAAGCCGTTCATTGCGGCAATAGAGAATTTTGCGAACCAGGGTGGGATGATCACCGAACAGTTATGGGACGGGCCTGACTTGTCCGCCACAGGACGGACTCGCGGTGGCGAGCCGGATGCCCATATGAAACGTGGCTGTCCAACCGGGGCGGCGATGCCGCTTTGTTGGTCGCACGCCGAATACATTTCGCTCGTGCGCAGCTGCCATGACGGCGTTTGTCTTGACTGCGTCGGACCGGCATTCCAGCGGTATGTGTTGCGCAGAGTGCAGAGCAATTACGAGATTTGGACTCTGCGCTATCCCTTGCGGCGCGTGTCTCGCGGCAAAATTTTGCGAATCATCCTTGCTGCTCAAGCAACGGTCGTCTGGTCAACCGACGATGGAGCGCGCACTAATCTGTTGGACACAATTCATGAGAGCAGGCTGAACCTCTGGTTCGCAGATTTTCCTACTGCAGACTGGCCGAGCGGTTCAGTGTTTGCATTTACATTTTTTTGGAAGCGCGATCAGCGTTGGGAAAGCCGCAGCTGGCAATTGAATATGTTATAAAACAGCGAACCAAGCCTACGACACCGGCTCGTTTCCTCCCGCTGCCAATTTTCGTTCGCGTATTGAGATTCTCTCTTTTGGGATAATCAAAAATCTCCCGCACGCGCAATAGTGGAAGACTCGGCCTGGTTGAGATTCCGGGAACTAACGCCAAGTCGAAAGACAAAACAGATATGGAAATCGTCATTGCCGATGGCGGGTTCGGCGGACTTTACGCGGTAATGTATTTGGACAAAACGCTGGCGCGGTCGCCGCGGCGACACATCGAAGTGACGCTGATCAGTCGCAAAAATCCGCGCGCGAGCAAAGCAAGGAAGGCCGATGGCTGGATCTGCACTCGACACTTAAGCTCGCAATCAGCGATAGTGAACTGATGAAACGGCTTATTCCCCTGGGCGCGCTCCTGATCTGCATGTCAATCTCTACAGGTTGTTCGCGCAAGCCGGCTCAAGGCGCTGCAAACGCGCCGGAAGTGCTTGTCACAACTGTTACGCCTCAAGATGTGCCGCGTGTGCTGGAACGCGTGGCCACACTGGATGGCTTCATCAACGCCAACATTAACGCGCAGGTACAAGGCTACATTGTTTCGCGCGACTACCAGGAGGGCAGCGTAGTAAAGAAAGGCGATCTCCTTTTTCAGATTGACCCGCGGCCGTTCGAAGCCGCATTGGCACAGGCCAAGGGAACGCTGGCAAAAGACAAAGCGACGGAAGTGAAAACAGACGCGGACGAAAAGCGCGCCTTCGATTTGTTTAAGAAGAAAGTGATCAGTGATCAGGAGCGAGATACTGCCATTGCAGCTGCCGGATCGAGCAGAGCAAATGTCGAAGCCGACGAAGCAGCGGTCAAACAGACCGAGTTGAACCTTGGTTACACCAAAGTCACGTCGCCGATCGATGGAGTTGCGGGAATCGCGACCGCCCAGGTTGGAGACTTGGTCGGTCCGAGTACCGGAGTGCTAACAACGGTTTCGCAAATCGATCCTATCAAAGCGATTGTTACCGCCGGCGAAGGACCATTCACGGATTTCGTTTCGCGCCATCCTGATCCGAAGGAGCGCAACGCCTATGTGAAAAGCCTCGAGTTCGATTTGATTCTCGGCAACGGCGATTTGTATCCGCGTAAAGGTAAGTTTTATGCGCTCGATCGCAGCTTGGATCCGAAGACCGGCTCGATCCGATACGAGGTGACGTTTCCAAATCCGGGAGATATTTTGCGGCCCGGACAATTCGGAAAAGTGCGTTTCGTCGCCGATATGAAAAAGGGCGCGATGGTTGTGCCGCAGGAAGCAGTCAACGAATTGCAGGGCAACTACCAGGTGGCAGTTGTCGATCAAAACAACAAGGTCAGCATTCGACCGGTGAAAATGGGCGAACGCATCGGCGCGATGTGGGAAGTGACCGATGGTCTCAAGCCGGGTGACAAAGTGGTCGTCCAAGGGATTCAAAAAGCTCGCGAAGGCGTGCAAGTCACAGTGAAAGACTGGACGCCGCCCCCCGACGCTCTGGTTTCAAAGTCGGATCAGCCAAAGGAGCACTGATCGAATGTCTGAGTTCTTCGTCAGGCGTCCGATTGTTGCGATCGTCATCGCAATCTTGATGACGCTGATCGGCGGCGTCTGCATTCTCGCCTTGCCGATTGCGCAATATCCGAAAATCGCGCCACCGGAAGTTCAGGTGCGCACACACTACACCGGCGCGGACGCGTTGACCATCGAGCAATCCGTCGCCGCGCCGATCGAGCAGCAGATGAGTGGCGTCGACAACATGAATTACATGTATTCGATCAACGCCAACACTGGCGACATGCGAATGATCATCAATTTCGATGTCGCGACGGACGCGAATGTCGATCAAATCCTGGCGCAATTGCGGGTCTCGCAAGCTCAATCGCAATTGCCCGCCGACGTGAACAACTACGGCGTCACCGTCCAAAAATCGACAACTGCGCCATTAATGCTGGTCGATCTTTACTCGCCGAATGGAACCTACGACGGAATTTTTCTCGCGAACTACGGCTACATTAATCTAGTCGATCAACTCACGCGTGTTCCTGGAATTTCAAACGTCCAGGTCTTCGGCGCGGGCCAATACGCGATGCGGCTCTGGGTCAAACCCGATCAGCTGGCGAAGCTCGGGATCACCGTGCCCGACATCATCACGGCGGTGCAGAAGCAGAACAACGTCAATCCCGCCGGTCAGGTCGGAAGCGAACCGATTCCAAGCGGACAAAAGTTTACCTATACAGTTCGCGCGCAAGGGCGATTACAAACGCCGGAGGAATTTGGGAACATCGTTGTTCGCGCAAATCCGGACGGCTCGTTTGTGCGGGTGAAAGACATCGCGCGGATCGATCTCGGAGCGCAAAGTTACAATCTCAAGGGCCGGCTTAACGGACAACCGGCGGCGGTCCTGGCGTGTTATCAGCTTCCCGGCAGCAACGCGGTGAAAGCGGCGCAAGGCGTCCGCAAGTTAATGGCGGAAGCGAAGCAGCGTTTCCCTGCCGACATGGATTATGCCGTCGGTCTCGATCAAACACTCGCGGTGACTGAGGGGATGCGCGACATCGTAAAGACCTTGTTCGAGGCGCTCGCGCTCGTCGTGCTCGTTGTTTTCATTTTTCTGCAAGGCTGGCGCGCCACGCTCATTCCGTTATGCGCCGTCCCTGTATCGCTGATTGGGACATTCGTGCTCTTTCCGTTGTTCGGCTTCTCGATCAACACGCTGTCGCTTTTCGGTCTGGTGCTCGCGATCGGTCTCGTGGTCGATGATGCCATCGTTGTGGTTGAAGCAGTCGAGCGTCACATCGAGGAAGGAATGGCGCCGCGCGAGGCAACCCTCCAGGCAATGCGGGAAGTTTCGGGCCCGGTGATCGGCATCGCGCTTGTGTTGTCGGCCGTGTTTATTCCAACGGCGTTTCTCCCGGGCATCACTGGCAGGTTGTATCAGCAGTTCGCTCTGACAATCGCGATCTCCGTGATCTTCTCCGCGTTCAACGCGCTCTCACTCAGTCCGGCTCTTTCTTCATTGTTGCTGCGGCGGCGAAAAAAAGCGCGCGGACCGCTCGGTTGGTTTTACGATCGATTCAATCGCGCGTTCGGCAGTGCAACGCACGGGTACGTGAATTGGTCGCGGCTCGCCATCCGGAAAACTTTCCTGAGCTTCGCTTTGCTCGTGGTGCTCGCGGTCGGCGCCGGTTTCTTTGGTGCAAGGTTGCCGAGCAGCTTTTTGCCCGAGGAAGATCAGGGTTACGTTTTTCTCGCGCTGCAACTGCCCGATGCTTCATCGCTCGAACGCACCGATCAAGCGTGTCGAAAAATCGAGGACTTTCTGAAGCAGACTCCAGGCGTGCAGTACACCACGAGCGTCATTGGTTTCAGTCTGCTCAGCCTGGCGCAAAACACTTACAGCGCGTTTTTCTTTGTCACGTTCAAACCCTGGAGCGAGCGAACGAAACCGGAGGAACAGTATGCCGCGATCAAAGCCCGAATAAACAAATATCTCGCTGGTCTTACCGAAGGGCTCGCTTTCGCCTTTCCCCCACCGGCGATTCCGGGCGTCGGCACCTCAGGTGGGTTCACGTTCGTTTTGGAAGACCGTGCCGGCAAAGATGTAGCGTTCCTCTCTCAAAATCTGAAAACCTTTCTCGACGCAGCCCGCAAACGACCGGAGCTCGCCGGCTTGATCACCACATTCTTGCCCAATGTTCCGCAGGTCTTCGTCAATGTCGATCGCGACAAGGTGCTCAAGCAGGGAATCGATCTCGGACAGGTTTATCAGACCTTGCAGACGTTTATGGGAGGATTTTTTGTGAATTACTTCAACCGGTTCGGCCGCACCTGGCAGGTGTATATAGAGGCGGAGGGCGACTATCGGACTGACGCGAAGAACGTCGGGCAATTTTATGTCCGCAATTCCAACAATCAGAGCGTGCCACTCGATGCGGTAACAACTATCAACCGGATCTCCGGCCCCGAATTCACCCTGCGGTATAACGAATACCGTTCCGCGCAGATCAACGGCGCTGCTGCACCGGGCTACAGCTCCAATCAGGCGATGAATGCGCTCGAAGAAACGTTCCGGCAAACGATGCCGAACGAGATGGGCTATGACTATCTCGGAATATCGTTCCAGGAAAAGAAAGCGCAGCAAGGCGTTTCACCTACGGTCGTTTTTGGAATGTCACTCATTTTCGTTTTCCTGATCCTCGCTGCGCTTTACGAGAGCTGGTCGCTGCCGTTTAGTGTTTTACTCGGTACGCCCATCGCGGTGTTCGGCGCGTTCGCGACGCTTTGGTTGCGCGGCATGCAAAATAACATCTACACGCAAATCGGTTTGATCATGCTCATCGGCTTGGCTGCGAAAAACGCCATTCTCATCGTCGAATTCGCCAAGGCCGAATACGAAAAAGGCAAACCGCTGATCGACGCGGCGCTCGAAGGCGCCCGTTTGCGCCTGCGACCAATCCTCATGACTTCGTTTGCGTTCATTTTCGGATGCTTGCCGTTGTGGTTTGCCACCGGCTCCGGCGCAGTTGCCCGACGTGTGCTCGGCTCCACGGTGATCGGAGGAATGATCGCCGCTTCGGCCATCGCGATCTTTTTCATTCCCGTAACGTTTTACGTAATCGAACGGGTCTTTGCCGGGCGAAAAGAAAAACCGGCGACGGCACAAGTTAGCCAATCACAGCGGGAGCCTGCGCTCGACGTCTAGGCTCCTGTCCTGAAGATAGCCCGGCAGGGGATCTGACAATCATGAGCGAAATTTTTCCCGTAATTTATCTGGCTTGTCACAGCAAGACTGCTTGGAGTGTCACGGGCCGGCATACAGGAGCTATGAAAATGACCTATCCCATCCGGCGGTGCAGTTTTGGAATGATACCCGACACGCGGGCAGATGAATTGGACAACAATTCAAAAATCCTGACAGTGACGAGCAAAATGAGATCAATCGCTCAGAATAAGCTGCGTTTTATCTCGAACGGGAGAGTGCCCACCACCTCGCAAATAGTTTCAGTCACCATCCTCGCATGAAAACTCTCACTGTTATTGCCCGTGTCCTTCTTGGATTGATCTTCGTCGTCTTTGGCTCGAACTTCTTTTTAAATTTCATTCCCATGCCGCCGCCGCCGCCAGGTTTGGCTGGGGATTATTTCAAGGTCTTCGCCGCCAGTGGTTATATGTACGTCGTTGGCGCCATGCAACTGCTGAGTGGGCTATTATTGTTGATCGGCCGTTTCGTACCGCTTGCCGTGACCATTCTCGCCGCAATGATCTTCAACATCTTGGTTTTTCACATTTTGATGAATCCCGAAGGTCTTCCGATGGCAATCGTCGTCGCCGTGCTCGAACTTTTCCTGGTTTGGTCATACCGCGATCGCTTCGCGGGAATTCTGCGCCCCTGATTTCGACGTGAGCGCACAACAGAGCAACAAAGCACCGGACGTTCTCGTGCGCGGCAATGCGCGCAGCTTCAGACAAGAGATCGTTGCTGGTAAGCATAGTCTCGTCGCTGATGAACCAATAAGCGCAGGCGGCGGCAATGCCGGACCCGATCCTTACAATTATTTGCTCGCCGCGCTGGGCGTTTGTACATCGATGACGGTCGGCTTCTACGCGCGCCGGAAACAATTGCCTCTCGAGAACATCACGGTCTCGCTCTGGCACTCGCGTATCCATGCAAGAGATTGCGAGGAGTGCGAGACTAAGGAAGGCATGCTCGACAGAATCGACGTCGAAGTGGAACTGACTGGCTCATTGACTGCAGAACAGCACGCCAAGCTGATGGAAATTGCGGCAAAGTGCCCCATTCATCGCACCCTCACATCCGAGATCAACATCAGGCTACGAACTGCTGCCGCAAAAGAGCCCTAATATTCCACGAAGGCGTTGTCAGGTTAAAAACACAGCCAATCTTTCGCCTGCCGAACGGAAGCGATGATGGAAATGTTCGCTCGCATCCATTGCCTGATCAGCTGATTTACGCCGTTGTTCGTTTCAGAGACGTTCTTCTTCCAGATCGTACACGTCAAACCAGTGGTGCACCACTCGGTTACGCGGAACGAACTGTTGGATGTAATCCTCCATATACTCCTGGAGTTCCAGAGGCAAATCGCTCAGATGCAGGTCGCGTTCTTTGTTGTTCCAGGCAATAATCTCGGCACGGGGACGGTTTTTAGCGTGTTCACCGATCCACGCAGCAATCTCGTCGTCGGTCGCTCCGGTGGCGACAAAAGCCCGGAAATCGTCATAATCAATCTCTGTAAATTTCAGCCAGCGTTGATCGAGCGGGCAATTGGAGTGGTATTCGCCTTCCCAACCCACAAGCACCGCGCGGCATTTATCTACAGCACGCGCCGCCAGCACATAGCCAG